>Ga0187886_1001302_pt1 | contig 23311 bp, 39 predicted proteins | sample June2016WEW_20_1_FD_133001 | JGI IMG/M metagenome (GOLD analysis project Ga0187886, IMG submission 133001) | Peatland microbial communities from SPRUCE experiment site at the Marcell Experimental Forest, Minnesota, USA - June2016WEW_20_150 | ecosystem: Environmental > Terrestrial > Soil >... | reverse complement strand
TGCCTTCCATGTTTGTTTCTCCTTTTGTTTTATTTGATTTATGTGGCCGATCTATCTGCTTCAATGATAATTGCACAATTCGCCGTTCCAAAAAGATCAATCGCCTGCGCTTTCGCCCAATCAAGAACCCCGTGTGTACCAGGATCAACATTCCATTGCGGATAGACTATGCACTGCACCGAAGGTGGAGTTGCTATAGCCGGAGAATACATCGTAACTTTATAAGTACAAAGAGCCATCAGAAACCTCATAAGAAATATAAGAGGAGCGGTTAAGCTCCTCTCAGTTAGTTGTTAGTTCTGTGCCGGATACGCATTCAGGTAATAGGGAGTACCGTTGATCGCAATAGTAACCTGAACAATCGTTCCACTTGCGGTTCCAGTTTTTACCAGAGCGGAAGCACTAGAACAGAAGTTAATAAACGAAGGTACGGTTGCACTTGCATTAGTAGACAGCTTTAGAACACCTGCCGTAGTACATATGGAATTTACTTCGAGAACCGCTGCATATCCAAAGCCAGTTCCGGTTCCACCGATTCGGCATCCAAGAACTGAAGGAAGCTCTCCAGTGCTGCCGCTAATGTTTCCGGCTCCAGAAGTCTGCATGAAGGCAACCCAGCACTCTCCCTGGTTAAGAACCACATTACCAGAAAGGTTGATGCTCTGTGAAAGTTGTGCAACTGCATTTACGTTTACCGACAAATCAGAACGTAGCTGCAAGCAGGCAATCGCCGTATTGCTTTGATTGTTCGTGGCCGCATTGACTCTTAGGCGAGCTGCTGCAACCTGATTACCAGATGTTGCTGCATTTCCAGTGCTTGATAGACTAACGTTAACTGGAACGAATGTGGCTCCTGTATCCAATATCGTCATAGGAGTACCATAAGTTCCAATCTTAATGAAAGCATCATTCTGATTCGCGAAGGCAGGAGTAAGATTGGTAAAATCAATAGCAACAGCCTGAGCCCCAGTGAAAATAAGTTTGCCACTGGCAATGGTTATATCTGTTCCATCAGTAGAAAGGGGAGAATCCGCAAGAGTAGCTCCTGAACCAACCACTTTAGGAATGTTTCCCGTTGTCATTGCAGCATTAGAAGCAAGCGCTTTCCCCGAACCTGTAACTACCAACCGAGAAGCCGTTAAGCCGGAGAACGTTGCGCCTACAAAGGTGGGACTTGCTGTTGGGTCTAAAGGCTGCGGGGCAACAATAGACGTAACACTTGATTGCGAAGACAAAGAAAACGGCGCTCCCGTTAGCAAAGTTTGCTTCGTAACCGTATAATAGGTATCAGATGCAACGTCCAAAGCAACACTCAAGACAACCGTTGCCGTATCTAAATTGGTAATAAAAAGATCCACTACGTTGTGTGTATAGCCAGGATTAGGAGCGGGAACAACAACTACTTTTGTGGTATCAGCTAGCAACCCTTGAGTTACCTTTTTATCAACAACTTGCCCGCCATAAAGCACGTCATAAGATGCAACATAGCTTGGTTGATTTGCCGAAACCGATCCGGCGAGAAACGCTACCAAACTTTTTCTTCCACTGTTTAAACTAATCATTTTTCAATTTTCTTTTCTTGTTTTAGTATCCACGCCTTTTTTTTGCCACTTTCTCCACTTCTTTATTCATCGAACTCTTATAGGGAAGCTTCTTCCCTTTCGGCTTTTTCGCCATCTTATGCAACTCCTCTGCGCTCATCTTGAGCATGTTTCGATTTTTCTTCTTCAGCTTTTCCGGATGATGCTCCGCAATTCTAGCTGTGATCATTTGCGCTTCTGATACTGGCATTTTCCTACTCCTTTTCTTCTTACTTTCCCTCAAACGCTCTGTGAAAGTTTCCTAAATGTTCATGCACCCCCATATGTCCTATATCTACCCGTGCTTCGCACCAAATTTGTACTCCCACTGCCTTACAACGTTCGCAGAATCCATAATCTTCACGAAGCAAATATTTCCCTACTTGTAGAAAGTTAAAGAATCCATACGTCATGGTTTGAGATTGCCAATTAAAATACCAATTCGTAGGATCTGCCCTCAATATCTTGTCAAACACACTTCTAGCAATTTTCAACATTCCCGTTGCTATCCGCTCTGCCTTGTATAGCCCTGTTTCCTTGTTAATGCAGATGGAGCCATCGAGTGTTTCTGAAAGAAGAACGGGCCACGTATTCCAGGCGTTCTTAACGGGAAACGCCGCACCCACCACTTCCACAGGCGCTTTTAAGATCCGTGCAAATCCCATTGCGGAAATATTTACGTCTGAATCCCAAAACAGCAAATGTGTTCCGTCTCCTTTTAAAAATTCCTTTGCGATTTCATTCCTAGCATTGTCAACATAACTATCTCCCTCTGTATGCCAGATTTCATAATCAAAGTCATACTTAGGAGAATGCTTCATGCTTTCTAATACCACAACAGCCTTTGTCAAAGAACGAATGTAGTTTCCCCACCCCTGGCTGTTATAGAGCGGAGTTGCTATAACGAGCTTTTGCCTTTCCATGCCTTCCTCCAGAAAAAGCGGGGGCCTTGTGCAGACCCCCGGCAACAATTAACCCATAATTCCCAAAAGCTTCAACGCAGCGCGAATGTCATCAACAGTTTTAACAAACGCAACAGCCAGCGTAGAACTAGTCGGACCAAAGCAAGCAGCGGGAACGGTTCCCCAGGTCTGCGTGCTTACAATAGCTACTGAAGCAGGCTGCGTAGTAGGTGTTCCACCAAAGAACGCAATGGGATCCGAAGAAGCCTGTCCAAGAACAGTCCCATCCGGGTTTCCGTCAGATAACTGCTTCGTCTGAACAGCAGTCACTCCCGTAGCAGTAGTTGTTTCACTTGTCGGCCAAGCCATGATAAATACCTTCCTTTACAAAGTTGGGAGCAGGTTGTCCCGCTCCCCGTTAGTGGTTAATCTTAGTTCGCAATATACACGCGGCTAGCGAGCTGCGGGCGAATGATCTGATACCCATACAGCACGTCGAAACGGCTGATCTGAATATCATTAATGATGTCAAACCCCTTCAGAAGCCTCATGCTCACGCCATCGTACACTTCCCGCGCGGCCATTTCCATTCCGCCCTTCGGCATGTAAAGATCCGCAGTCACGAAAGTTGCGAAGTCTTTGTGGTATACAAGGTTGTTCACATAAGATAGCGCCGTAGTGCCAATGATGTTAATGTTAACATCGTTCGTAGGAACATTGGAAACATTCGCCATTCCAGGCACATACACACCCGCTACTCCACCCACCGGGATAATCGGGGGGGAGATAACCCACGAAGTCGTGGTAGGAGCGGTGTGACCACTACCCGTACCTAAAATAACGAACTGCTGAAGGTTGCTGTACGAAGCCTTGGTTTCAGGATGAACCTGATACACGCCATCGATTGTAAACAGGGTGCCTTCAGTCATCGTAGTAGCGCTTCCGCCTTCTGCCGTAACAGTCAGGGTAGAACCATAGATGTTAGAAGCATCAATTTCCCACTGCGTACCACTATACACGCCCAGCGTATGAGAGTTGACCAGCTCGTTCTCGATGAAGGTCAATCCAGACATGCGCCCAACGATACCTTCTAAGTACCCTTCGCTGATCGCAGAAGCGTCTTGGAACAGCGCCTTGTTTCCATAGACAAGGCCCGCCATCGTGATGCTGTTAAGCAGCGCGTAGCGTTTGTTGTCTTTGGGGGTCAGCGACTTGTTTAGAATCGCTTTCGCCTGTAAGAAATACTTCATAGGATCGGCGGTGAAAGTTGCAAGGCTATCCGCGCTACCATACTGCTGATACACCTGATTCGCTACGCCACTCAGCACATCGCTTTCCACAGACGTAGCCAGTTGGGACATCGCGGGTTCCAGAACTCTTTCCGCGAAATCATCAATGCTCAAGGTAAGGTCTTGAGACGTGAAATCCACATCCACGCCCTTCTGCGTGGCGAGTAACAACTGAACATAATTTTCTTGGGTAGCCTGAATAGTAGCTACCTGCCCTGTCCGCGTTGTGTACTGGTTAGGAAGACGGACCTTTAAAGCGTTACCAATCTTCGCGCCTTCCTTGGCAAAACTTTCATCGTACTGTCTATTTCGTTAATGATTTCAACAAGTTATGCTACTTCTTGTTGTTGCTTTCGCATTTCCTAGAGTTTCCTCAAGGGACCAGACTATATCACGCTCTCGTTAAGAGCCGGTGCGCTTCCCTGCGCTTGCAGGTACTCCCCTTCGGGATAGTCGTTACGCCTTACTTGATGAGGGCAAATACCGTTGTTTCTTCGTTTACCCCATTGGCAATTCATGCAAAGAGTTTGGAAGTCTTTTGGAAAATTATTAGCAATCAACCACCTATAAACAGCCTCACCGCCTAAATGTAAACCCTTCTTCCTGTATTCAGCGGCATCGTTTTTCATATGGTCAATCGTTAAAAACTCTCTAATTTCTTCCCCACAGCAAGCACATTTCCAACCGTAATGATTGAAAACTTTATCTCTATATATCTTATAGTATGTATGCGCCTGTTCCCTATGTTTTATACGAAAAGCGCGTAGTTCCTTTGGAGTCATTTTTTCTATTTTTTCGTAGTACCACGCTAAAGCGACTCCTGGATTTTTCTTTCGATATTCTTCCGCTTCTTTAAGCTCGCAACTACGACATATTCCATAGATCCGGTTGCGTTTTTTATAAGTACGAAAGTTTTCAATCGGCTTTTCTTCTTTGCATTTTCTACAAACCTTTATCAAGTCTTGGTTCGGGATTGGCATGTTTGGCTCCTTTAACATTTAATAGACTACAATCTATTAATATGCAAGATTTATACCAAGTTTAGCTTTCCCCGAGTTCACACCGTTATTCGATTCACATTACTGTGAAAAGCCACGAAAAATCTAATGATTTCACATGGTTCCGATGAAGTTTAATTTATTGTGAAGAATTGCGAGTGCGCGCCTCGTCACAACCTGACTAGTTAATAGAGAAGACATCTTTTAGTTTCCTTTATTTTCGCCCCTTCGCACGAAACTTCTTCATATAATCTTCTATTGGAAGCTCGTCGTCACTTTTTTCGGTAGTAGGATTCGCACCACCGCCCTTTTCAGCTCGGTCGGGTGGTTCAGGAGCACCGGATTTAACCTTAGTCGCGCCCTTTGATGTGAGCTTGACTTCGATTTTGCCTATTTCTCTAGCTGCTGCAACGAGATCCATCTTAGAGAGGCGGTCAATTTCAGAAGGATTCGCATCCAGATACCGAATAAGGTCTGGAGCGTTTTCAGATTGCTTGACTGCAAAAGCTACCGCAGGGGAGATTCTCATTCCCACCCTATCGCGGACAGCGATTATTTCCGGATTAGCAACTGAGTCTTCGTCGATACGCTCCTTGAACCCATCTTCCAACTTCTTGATGGAGTCAATGGTTTGCTTCTTGGAACGCTCATCCGCATCCTTCTGTTGCTTTTCCTCAATTAACCACAACGCCCTTGCATCTCTGTAATCCTCATAGTCCTCAAAGTCTTTAGCCTGGGGCATTCCCGCTTTCTTAACGGGTTCCGCACTCGTGGCTTTTCCTTTGAGTTGTTCCTCTAACTCTGCAATCTTCCGATCTCTAGCATGGCGCTCTGCAACGAGCTGCCGAATACGTTTTTCCGCCCCCTTGGATTCTGACTCCGTTTTGACTTCAGTAGTTTCAGGTGCGGTCTTGGGAGTGCCCGATTCATCCCCTTCTTTTATTACGGGCGTCTTCGGAGTTTCCTCCGTTACGTTAGGGTTAGCGACTTCCTCTTTCTCGCTAAGTACATTGCCTGTGATCTCTTCCGACATCTTAAAACTCCTTCCTTTATTTTATTTCTGCTGTTGTTCCGGCGACATAACTTCCGCCAGCAAGTCCAACAGCATTCTTCTCGTTTCGCTTTTTTCACCCTGCAAAGCCTTCAAAGCTTTTATCTTCTCAACTTGCAGACGAGCCTTCTGCACTTCTATCTTAGCCTTTTCCACTTCCATCTTTCCCTGCGCTATCAACATTTGCGGAGGGGGTGGAGGCGGTGGTGACGGAGGCTTGCCAGGCTTCGGCTTTATCATGTAAGGCGGAACTGTCTTCTCAAGCCTATCCGCAGCTTCATCGCTATCTAAAATATCCAAGTTTCGCACTATTAAGTCAGACACAAGCGCCATTTGCTTAGGATTGGCTTGCGTCAGCTTCACCAGCACATCTGCGCTCTCCGCGCGTTGCGTGGCATAGCTTGGCCCAACCTTGATAACCGTTTCATACTTCCCTTTCGACATATCGTTGAAAGGGGCTTCCCCACTTCCCACTTTGTTAATCTGCCCCTGTAGACTCTTTGCATCCAAGTCCGAGTAGCGAAGAGGATCTTTCGACACAGACGTAAGTGCTGAGCGGAGCGTGGTGTTTATAGGAATAAAAGAGCTACTCCCATCATAAGACCGAATCCGCACGTCCCTCTCCGTATCATAGATAGTAGGTAACATGGATTCTATAATGCGCCCCGTAATCATTGTACCTTTATTGATGTTGTCTTGGAATATAAAGGTGGTCGCTTCTGAAGGTTTCTGGCGCTGTCCAATCGCACTACCGCTTGCCCGTCCGGAAAGCTGATCCATATCCCCTGTATCCGCACCGGACATTCCAAATGCCGACTTTACCTGGCTTTCTGCGCGTTGAATTTGGCTAAAAACAGCAATAGGCGGTTGGGGCATTCCCTCTCTCGTAGGTTTCGTACCTGGAGAATCTGAATCTACATTATAAACCATATACGGATAATTCTCTTCATTAGAAGAAGCATAAAACTTCTCAAACCCCTTAATTTGTTCCGCCGTTGCCATCCAAGGAGCCTTTGGCATCATCGCAATATGCTCAGCAGCGTGCGTTTCCCACCAATTCAGCAATCTACAGGCATCCCGCGTGTCGTTTACGAGCCCTTTTATAAAAGTACGCCCTTCTACGTTAAGCTTCTCTCCCCGTACAAGAACGATAGGAATGTAAGCACCGGGAACTTTCTTCCCTTCCAACCCACCTTCCAGTATTTCCATTCCTGTAAGTTTCCAATATCTTATTTCCCGTACTTCCCACTCCTTTGTGTCCAGAATCGCTGGCTTAGGGGGAGCGGAAACAGGGGGTATTGGGGGAACTGCCGGATTCGCTGGAAGTGGAGAACCTGCCACTGGAGGCGGAGAAGGCATAGGACCAGGCATGGGGGTCGCTATGCCAGGAGTTCCTCCAGCGGCAGGCATTGAAGTTGGAGCCATAGAAGCAGTCAACTTCTGTAGCTGCTCCTGAGCGCCAAAAGTTTTTTCCCATTTCTTTATTTCACTCTTTGCATCTTCCTCTTCCAGAACTTCTCCTGAATTCATAAGACAAAGTGTTTTCTTCTTCGTTACAACTGCATATCGTTCTGCAATAGTAATTGCACCGCTTGTGTCATACCACTTTTCGTAAGTACCTCCAGGCGTAGTAGCAGTTCGCAATTCTTCGCCGGAAGGATTTGCCTTGGGATACTCATCTTTAAAATCTTCTTTTCCCAACTTTGATAACACATAACCATACCTGGCATCCCTATAAAAGAAGTCCTTAGAGCGGGGATCATAGAATACCATAAGTGGATTCTCGATCTCTTCCACAATAAGCTCCTGCCTAAACGGGTTCATCTCATCGTATCGGTTGAGCACGCGCCACGCGCCATATCCGCAAGTTACGAGCTGCTTTGAGGCGTTGTCTTGGATGGTTTCAAAGTCTGACTGATAAAGAATGTCATTGATAAGACCTTGCCGGACCAACGCCAGCTCCTTAGTCGCTACGCCATCGGCGGGATGAACCTTAACGGTAGCGCGGTTTTGCCGCATCTCCCCTGTAAGTTGCTTAATATACTTTGGGCATTGGTTTAGGGTAAGGATGATACGTTTGCGCCGCTTGCGCCTTTGCACTTCTAGATCATCCCACTGCCCCGTTCCACCCATAGAAAAATTCAAGCAATCGACAGCCTCTCTTCGATTGTGGCGATCCGCATCCACAGCCATATCAAGTTCTTTGCGTATATCTTTTAAAAAGTCCTGCGTAGGATTCCCAGCTTCCGCTGATAACACACGGCTTTTCTTTTCCTTCTTATTAGCCATTAATTAGCTCCACAAGTCGTTATGATAGGAAAAGGCATAGGATCGTTAGTACGACTTGGTTCCGGATAAATAGGATATATAGGAGGCCAATACGGAACAGTTAGAATAGGAACAGGTTCCCATTCCTTCAGCCTATAGCAACATGGTTTTGCGTTTACACAACTCATCTTATGAATACAATTTTCACAGTTCATACGCTTGCTCCCCAATATCTATCCATCAACTCCATAGCATTTTGTCCACTTGCAAATCCACCCCTCTTAAACCCCACCGCGAACGTTCTAAATCCATCCGCCGCATGACTGGCCCAAGTGTGATCGGGACTCTTTAGAAGTGTCTTCCTATCTTCATCATACTTCGCACTGTATCCTTCAAGAGCCGAAATGCCTCTCGCGCACTTAGCCTTATCGAAGTAACAATAGGGTAATATTTCACGAGTAGAAAAAATTCCGGACAATACTGCTTGAGTATCACGGGGTCTTTCAACAGCCGTGATAGGTTTAACTCCAAGATCTTCAAGCGTCTGTTTTCGACTTCTGGCTTTTCCACCCTTTTCTCCCGGTCCCATCTCCCGCACCTTTACATCATGAGGAAGGAAGTGTTCTACGTATACGTAGGGCCGATCATCGAGTAACGCTTCTTTGTAAAAAGCGAAGTTCTGTCCCACGCCCTCGATATAATCTATAAATCTAAACTCACTCCCACTTACCTGAAAGCACCATATACTCATCGAATCATCTATCCCTAAGTCCCACGCTGTATACACCGGAAGTTGGGGTTCCCACGGAACCGCACAGATATGGCCGCTTTCGTGAAGTTGCTTCATTATTGTTGCATAATAAGCTCCAAACTGAAAGCTTGTAAACGAACACTCATATTCCTGATCATATAGTGCTTGCCCTTCGTATTCTCCCCAAAGTGCTATAAACTGTCGCTTGATGTTGCCTAGCTGTGTTTCGGAGAGAACGGAAGTTTTGGAAGCCGGGTTGACTTCCCAATGCCACTCCTTTTCATTCTTAGCAAAGTTTAGAAGGTCAAGCCCGTGATTCGGACCTCTGCTTGTATAGATAAACAGAGCCCAGCCGCCGTTCTGCTCTAGAATAGGCTGCATGTAGGCCCACGCCTTCGGATCACAAAGCGACCATTCACTAAACACTATGCCAACAGGCGGTGCGCCAACAAGAGCGTTGTAATTATCACTACCTACCATCTGCCAAGTGGACCCATTGGTAAACTTTATAAACATATCCGTATCACGGATGTTCGCACATATCTCCGCTGGGAATGTATCCGCAATGCGTGTATGGCCGGTAGCGGGATCGATGGGTTCCCAAATAGCTTTTCTTGCCTCACTATACTTCGGCAGCATGTGCCAATAAGTACCCACGCGTTGCATCGCTGCGAAGCTGGCCCATCTCAATGCTACTGTGTCTTTTCCCCACTTTCGATGTGCTACGCACACCGCACGCTTCCCCCCATCTTGCAAATACACCCACAAAGGGAGTTGATCCTCACGGGGATTCCAATTAAACGGAAGGGTAAGACCCTCAGAGTTGCGAGAACCTCGCGTCGGGTCTAGGTACTTAGCCTTCATTAAATCTCTGCGCTTACCCTTCAATCTAAAACTTCCTTTAAAAGCTTCATCGCTTCCTTCTTACCAACTAAATCGCTAAGAAGGCGCATTTTTGAACCTTGTGGTAGCCCTACGGTAGCAAGAAAGAAATCATCAGCATTGATTCCGCGCTTTTCTAGCTTATCTGCAAACTGCTCTTGCATCCCTTGCGCTTCTTCAACAGCTTTTGGATAACCTGCTGTTTCTATATTTCGTAGCTTATTTTCTCCTTCTATGGAAGAAGTCGTTGCTTCTTTGCCTATTAGCTTTTTCTTTTCCGCCTCTGCATATGCCTTAAGAATACGATCTCTATTAGCTGCAAGGCTTTTCTTTGAAAGGTCCGTAGTGTAAAAGGTACTTTCTTTACCAGGCTCCGTCACTGAAAACACATATTGGTTGGGACGCCCTGGAATCTCCTGCACGCCGTTAAACTTTAAACCCTTTACCTCTGGAATTCCTTCTTTACCAGAAAGCTTCATTTTAGTTGCTTCCACAAGTTTATTAACAGGAACAGCAATAGATGCTCTGTTAGGATCTTGTACTAGAGAACTGTCTTCGGGAAAAATTTCTACTTGCTTAGAATAGGAATCGTAATCCCGAACCTTCCCTTTTTGTAGCTTCCCCGTACTGTCCGTAAAGGAAACAAAATCTCCAGCCTTTGGTTCCTTTAACTTTATAGCAGAAGCAGTTTCTTTCTTAGAGATCTTCCCGAACGTTCCCAACAAATCCTTAAGATCATCCGCCGATTGCTTCTCCATAAAATTTACAAAGAACTCCTCCGCATTTTTCGCCTTCTCATTCTTATTGTATGCGCGGGGATTCCAATTCTCTTTTATATACTTTAGTTCTGGAACTTTAAAGCCGATGCTCTTTGCCTTGTCTAGGATAAAACCCATTTGCTCCCGCGAAATGTTCCGCACGTCCAGATGTCCCAGCTCATGCTTTGTGGTCCATGCCTGTTCCTTTTCGGAGATCGCCTTTCCAAATAACGCCCCAATACTGCTAGGTGTAGACTCCGCAACAGCCACGTCCAAAGACGGAAACATGGTTGCGCCGGTAGCGGTAGGAGATTGCACGCGTCCGCGCAAAGTGCTAAGAGGGAGCGTGGTGAACTGTCCGGTTCCTTCCAGCGTTCCGCGCTCTTCCATCAGCTTTAGATAAGGAACTAGGTTCTGATATACATCTTTAGGAAGTGCCGTCATTACGTCTGCTTTTGTAAACATAGGCATTACCAGCCCCATCGCTTCTTGCCCTACTTCAGCGCGCCGCTGTTGGGGGGAACTCGCAGCAATCCTCTCCATCTCGGAGGGGAACAACATAGGTGCTTGCGTCTTTAGATAGTTTATAAGCGCGACGCTTGGAGCAAACTGCTGCGCAGCGGTAGGCGTAGGCTTTCCCGTTATAGTGGATATTTCCTGTTCAGGAAAATCGAACGCATTCATGCAACTAACCTACCTGTATTTGGAACAACTTGCTTTGCGCGGTCATCATAAAAAACTTCCATCTTCGGCAACTTCACGTTCGTCACTTGTAGCTCCGGTAAGCCATACTTAAGCAACCATCTCCGAATCTGTTTTCGTGCTGGTGCTGTGCTGGCACGTGCAGAGAAGATAATTACTTCCTTCCCCTCATCCAGCCACTTGTTCACACGCGCAAGCATCTTCGGAACAGGTCGCCCTATCTCTTTCTTGAACTCCGTATACTGCGCTAGGGTCTTGTCCAAGTCCACCGCTATCACTTGAGGCATCTATAACCTTCTCGCAATCTTCTGCAAATTTTTTCCACAACTCCGGGGGGTGAAAAAACTCTCTTGGCGTGTTAGGGCCAAACAGATTCAACTCTTCCGAAGTGTATTCCTTATTTACGATTCGATCAAACAGCTCTTTTGTCTGCAACACATCATACGCCGCGCTGTGTGCTTTGTCCATATCAAACTGTAAGCCTACAGCCTTACATACACAACTTAGCTTAAAGTTTTCCATGCTAGGCCGTCTATCCAAGAGCCGCATAAGTGCCATTTGCATTACGTCGATATAAGGATAGAAAAAGAAACTGCCAAAAAACTTATCATTGCATTTTATAAAAAACGCCCGCATAAAATCCATATCAAATCCGGCGTTATAGCCTACGAAAAACATTTTATCCTGGCGATTATACTTGCTCACGTACTTGCTGAATAGCTTCACTAGCTCATTGTGTGCAGCTAGTGGCTCTAGTCCTTTGATTGGGTCCAGCCCGTTTATTTGCATCGCCTGCGCATCCAACACATCCGTTGTAAACGGCTTAATACAAAGGTTGAAAGTTTCCTCCGGCTTTCCCTCCACTCGCACGATACCACTTACTTGTAGAAGCGCATTCTTTTGTGGGTCCAATCCCGAAGTTTCAACATCTACAAAACACAGTTTTACGTTAGAGCCCATGCCTGAGTCCCTCCTTTTTATTTAATCTTACGTGAAGTAGCCTTACTCTGCTACTTCTGTCAAGTCCAGATAGTAGGATTTTCCAGGGATAAACAAATCAGCATTGAAAGTACCAACCCGTAAATTTCCAAAAGGAGTTGCTTCAAAGAACTTTTTGCTCTCTTCATCCTTCCCCGATATAGCAGAAAACTCTGCTTCGTATAAAAACCCCTCCTGTTTGTCCCATCTTTTCTTTTTAGTAATTGAATTACAGACGAACATACACCTAACCATCTTTTTCTCCTTTTTATCTTACTTTAAAAATTGCATCCATAAATCCCAACAGTCCCTCTTTCAAGCTTTCTACGGGGGTCTTGGAAGAAAACACATAATCTATTGGGTGAACCGCCCTTGGCAATAACAACCGAAAAACGTCATGGTCTTTTAGAATATCATAATATGGCTGCACAACGATCATCTTTTCAGAACTATCCATGCTTTACTACCTTTTCAATTTCTCCTAAGACTACTATTATTTGCTTGCGCGCTTCCTTACTCATCACTACCCAACTTGGCACATAGAGCGTTGCATCTGTAAACTCCACCTTACACGTATGCTCCCCACTATACCACTGTCGACACCATCCACATAGCTTTACGTTGCTATCCAAGGCCCACCACCTTTGCAAGCGCTGGAATCAGAGGATCGTACAGGTGTTCTGCTGCTTCTGCTCTCACACTATACTCACTAATACCTTGATGTTGTACACCCCACCCATTCGCCCAATTATCCTTACTAAAACGCGCCTGCCTGCTCAACCTTCTTGGTATGGAAAGACTTGGATCAGCGTCAGCCCAATGTGCTCCGATGAAGAAGTTCGGCGAAACCTTATATTCCTTACCTAGCGTGTGCATCCCAATCGTCAGCTTCGCATCTGGTAGTGCTCGCAGAATGTTAGGTTTGATTTCATTGCTGCGTGGTTGACCTCCGTGAAGCCGTTGGAGAAGCGCTGCTTTAGAGGGATCAAGATCCTTATCTTCTATATAGCGAAACACGGGGAACAGGGTAGAAAACATGCACTCGTATCCAGCTTGCTTGTAAAATAGCTGCTTAGCCGCACCCGGCAACATACATTCAAATGGCACTATTAGCTCATCACTATCCAGCACCGCGATCCAATCAAACCCTTCCTCCGCCATCTCATTAAATCCGCGCTGCAAGATTTCCACCTTCTCGATTTCCTGAAGCCCCGCTTTCATTCCGCATTCTTTAATGATTGTATTAGGAAAGTGAGAGCACACTTCCGCGCTGCGATCCGTAGTTTGCCTATCTAGCATTACCACCACATTATCCCACTTTTGGTCCTGATAGTGGTGTAAAAAGAAAGGCAACATCAGCTCTTCATTAAAGCAGGTCGTGAGCACGCCTATTCGCAAGCTTCTCCTCCTTCCGCTTTGCATCGTTTTCCGTTACACATTTCTTGCACCATGATTGCTTTCCATCTTTACGCTTAAAAGCATTATGAAAATCTTCCGCTGAAAGAAGCCTTAAACAATGCGAACATATCTTTGTCAAATTTCACCCCGCAGCGCCATTTCAATACCTTGCGAGAGCGATATTTCAGGGAATAGCCGTAACTTCTGCATCTTCAATGTATCTGCAACTCGATACTTCACACCTTCCGGTTTGCTGGGGTCATTCCGCAAGATCAACTCTCCGCGACCAGCCTTCATTATTATCTGTATGGCGAGTTGCGTAAAGTCGGTTCCAACCCCCGTTCCCAGGTTAACAACCCCCGCACCTTTGTTGTGCGCATCAAAGGTGAGACGGCAAATATCCCTTACGTGTATCCAATCCCGTACTTGCTTTCCACTGCCCCACACCGTAATAGGATCGTCTCCACGCTTCACCCGTTCTACGATAGCTGGAAATGGATAGGTAAGCGCTTGATCCGTTCCATACCCCCCAAACGGTCGCAGTATAGTGACCTTTTTGTCTACTAACTGGCTACAGAGAACCTCTCCCATTATCTTGCACCAACCATATATGCCTTCAGGGGGATAAATAGGAAGTGCAAATTTATTCATTTCTAGTTGTGATTCAAAGTTTGGCCTAAACTTGTAAGGAAGATCGTTGCCGATTATGGTATCTTGCGTTAATGTGGAGTAGGCGGCACAGCTCGAAAAGTAGCATAGTTCGTCGGCTAATCCTCGACTTACTGCGCTGATAACGGCTTGGTCAATGGCAAGGTTCTTGGCAACTCCCAGCGGGGAACTGACCTGAAACTTCTTTCCTTTAATGACAGCGGCGCAGTGAATACAGAGATTGAAGCGCCACCGACGAGCCCATGTATAAAAGTTAAGAGTGGTAACGTCAAAGGGAATGTAGGAGTGATCGACAAGTTTGTCGAGTCCCTGTTTGTAGAATGTTTCCTTGTCTTCTGAAAGATCGTCAATTACCGTAATGGTAGAGTCCGCGTAGTACTCACGGATGTGGCGAATCATCGCCCTGCCTACAAATCCACAGCCTCCAGTTATTAAGATCCTCATGCCTGAAGCCTCCTTTAGTAACAAATCCTACACAAGGACATCTTTATGTGTAGAATTTGGTGCAAAATGTTCCCGCTTGGGAATAATCACGATCAATTTTTGAGAATGCTTTTGTTTGTTCCTGTACGGTAATAGTGTCGCTAGTTTGTCGCAAGTACCGACGTTTTGTTTTATACGCTTCCTTCCTCCCAGCCTTTTGCGTTGCAGCCGGGGTTGAACTTCTCTTCAGAGGCCCAATTCATCACCACGAACTTCGCTCCAAACTCCCCTCTATCGAAGAGGTAGCCGATCCCTGCCTCAAACCACCAATCATGAAGAGGCCGTATAACGACACCCACCCTCGGGATCAATATAGGTAGGAAGTTCCATAGTGTCGTTTTTACCACATATGCGTTTATAGTAAAGATCCCGTTCGGGAAGTTCTGCGTTACGGGCTTTCCAACGCTTAAGTAGCAACTCCACTTCCCCTTGCGTATAAAGCCTAGTCGGATGTCGAACAGATATGAAGCCCATTCTACTCTCACCGTAAGGCGCTCGGTTAACCAAGAACCGAAGTTTCGCCAGTCGATTGACACTTAGCCTGTCACCTTTTTAACGGCATCTTCCACTGCGGTTACGCCAGCTTGCCCAGCGACTTGAAGAGCGGATGTCAAATTTTTGACTTCCCCTTCTGTTCTAGCAACCTGCGCCAGGGTGTCTGCTACCCCCTTGTCCCCCATTTTCTTAATGTTATCAACTACTTGCGTGGCCTTTGCTGTTACGATAGCTACGTGGGCGTCAATGGTTTTGGAGTTGTTCTTGTACGCAAGGATGATTCCTACAACGAGGCCGATCACTGCGATTGCGCTGACGATGCCGATTACGAGATGTGCTTCCATAAATTCTCCTTTGATTTTAAGGGTAAAGAGGAAACGCGCCAGAAACTCGCTACGATGCAGGGGTCACGCACTTGAAACGGCGTCCTGCTAACAATTCGCTTCCTCTTTAATTTTTAGATAATCTTTAATGATTACGTAGGCATGGCCTAGGGTGTTGCACCCAGGACACACCCGTGGTAAAAGAGACATTTTTGCTTTGTGAAAATACGAAGGTGCTGTTTGCAGAGCAACGCTATGCCAGGGGGTCTATCCCCCCCTTATCAACAGCAATTCCACAGGTATTCCACAGCCTTATCCACAGAAACAGGCACGCCGCTTGCATATCCTATAGATATGAAGCACTTACCCCTTCCCCTTCCCTTTCTCCTTCGGCAGGCTATACTTCTTAAGTGTGACGCGCATGGGCTTGACCTCTTCCACTTCCACCCGTTGCCGGTTGCCCATTTCTTGAAACCGTTTTCCCATATACTCCTTAAACTCCGCTAGGTTATTGTAAGTTGCGTTCGTTTCCGCCAGTGCAATCCAGCGTTCCTGGAACCTCCGGAAGAACACTTGTTCCGCCTTCTCCACGGCCTGCCTGAACGGTCTGGACCGCGCCATTAGCGAATCCCAGCGTTCTTTGTGCATTCCTTCGACTGTACTGTACACCGACACGCGAAACAACCCTTTTTCTAACAGGTCCGTTATCTCTTTCAATAGCTCAGGGGTAAATAGTTTTTTTCCAACAGGTCGTCCCATTTATGCCTCACATGTGGCAAAAGAACCACTCTTAAATTCATTATTCATCATCTTGCAACCACTACGGTCTATTTCAGTGTGGCATTTTCGACATAGCATGAAACATTTCCCTATTTCAAACTCTATTTCTTCCCAAGTATGTCCCATACCATGCGCTACATTAAACTTTTTAAATTGTGGATTTATGTGGTGAAATTCTATATACCAATGACTATCGCAGAAGTCACAGCCTTGTGCCTTAACTTTTTCAATCTTTCGCAGGTTGTCTAAGAACTTGCTAGTATGAGTAAAGCCCATTCTATATACACCTGCAAGGAGCATGCCAACCTCCCCTTTCTCCTTCTTTTCAGCGCGCATATAATAAAGGATACAGCTAGCAATCACCTATACACAGCTAATTCGCAAAGTATCTTTGTATTTCACTTTAGAGGGGGGTATCTGTATCTTCTAAGCTGTGAGCAACCAATTCATGTATTATCTTTTGTTATACACTTAGTAGGGGGTATACGTGTCTTCCCTGCCTCTGTGCATGTGTGCGTGCGTGCGGCTCCCCCTATTGCTATTTTTTTTCCAAATCTAGAGATATAGATAAAGTGATATACAACGATAGGTACCCCCAAATAGCTTTGTATAAAATCTAACATGGCACGCACCTTGCATACCTTTACAGGTATAGGCAATCGCCTAAATACAAAACTAAGGAGACACAGCCATGATAAACAAAGAAGAAGTGGACATTACGAACATCCCAGATGTAGTGCAAGAATGGAACCGTAGCCTTGAGCCTCCCCAAAGACCTGCAAACCAATACACGCTAGCGTGGTGGTATAAAGTAGCAGAAGAGCTTAGGGAAGGCAATATGAGCTTGGTATCAGTATCTAAAGAGCTTAATCACTCGTATGTTGGCCTATACGGCACTATCCGCAACCCGAAGTTCCGATCCTTCTATCATTATGTTTATGGCGAAGAACTGCCACCGTTGGAAGGGAACAAAAAAGGGAGAAAGGGCAAGCTGCAAGGTGAAATAGAAGAACTAAAACAACAGCTTACCCGTATAGAACAAAAAATTAACGCCGTTAGCCAAAAAATTGACACTCTACTACTTGCTAAGCAGGAAAACAAGGTATGAAGCCCGATGAGTTTCTAAACTTTGATTCATTTAAGGTAAATAGCTTTGATGTCAAAGACATCATAAAGCCAGTTATTTACTTCCTGTGCGATTCTACCGGAGAAATAGTTTATGTTGGAAAAAGCGTAAACGGTTTTTCTAGAATATTTGAGCACAAGAGAAGAATTCCATTTTCTCTAATAGTTACGCTGGATTGTGATTCTGAGTCTTTAACGGAAACAGAAGAGATGTTTATCAAGAAAGTGAAACCAAGATACAATGTGCAAGGAAACAAGGCGAAACATCTTGATAAATAAGCACAATCTAACAACCATTAGGAACTAGACAAATATGAAAAAAGTGCGTAATTTATTCCCATTTCCCGTTTTCACTGCGAATATTTTACGCACTACTTTCCTCTTACATTCCAATTACTTATGTAAGAAAGCACAAATTGCCTTGAAAAAGTGGGAATATTTTTCCCAAACGGCACCAAAGAATAAGACAAAAAAGCCTTAAAAATCAACGTTTCCTTACTTGGCATTCGGGTTGCATACATAAAGATAAATGTTAAGCACAGAAGGAGAAATAAAGATGATAACGCGATCAAAGCAAAATTGGGAAAACGGGCAAACGGTGAAGGTTGGATTCTTGACCTTGCGGGTTGTCTCCGCGCAAGCGATCAAAGATGGACTTCCGGACATCTATACCTTGGAAAGCCTGGACAAAGCTAAACAGTATGAGTTTATCCCGCATAATGGACTTAGAAGAATCTAAGAAAGGGGAAATAAAATGTTAATCGGTGACGTTATTTGCGCGTTAGTATTCTTTGGTGGACTAGTTCTAGGCTTATGGCCTTTGTCCCTGATAGCACTGGGAGTTTTCATTGCGGGAAGCGCTTTAAGTAGGTAAAAAAGGAAAAACAAAATGTCACAAGCAATAGCAATTCTTCTTATGTCAACCATCGTTTGCTTTTCCTGGACTATTCTTTGTACGTTCTTTCCAGAATTGAAACTTCCCGTAATCATTATTGGCATTCTGTTAGCGATGAGTGCTATATGCGCCTGCATCCTAGCCGGACCTTAATATATGCAGTAGCTTGGGAAATTAGGTAGAAAGGGGGATTAAGTCATGACATCAATCATTCAAGCTCTCAAGAAAAGAGGAGAAAACAAAATGAAAAAGCTTCTTATAGGTTGCATAATCGTAAGCACTCTGTTTTTCACGGGCAAGTCTACCATAGCAAGCGCCCTTGATGAACAAATGGGACAGCTCTTGATGAATAAGGTGATGTGTTGTTGCACTAACGTATTTGGGCAAACGTGCTGCGCCTGGGTAGACTTTTGCGGTGGGTATATTCCCGGTTGCCTTTGCGCTAATTAAATATTTTAAGGAGAAGGGGAAACAAAATGAAAAAGGGAAAAGTGGTTACAACCTGGGAAGTTTGGACGTATGATGTATGGGGAAATGAAGAAGAAGGATTTGAGGTCAACGACCGTTCCTGCATAGATCGCAACCTTGAACTTATCCTTGACATCGAAGTGAACAATCCAGGCACGCCACAAGAATTCCTATCTGCGAATCCTACTAATCAGCAAATCCGGGAAGCACTCGGAGTCAAACCCAGAATCAAATTAGAATTAGATGGAGATGATACCTACATTTACGTCAATGCGGAAAAGAATGGGTTTCCCCTAGGGGAAATGAGTTGCACAAGTCACGAGTCACTATCACCTATTCGAGCCAAAGAGGAGAAAAAATGAGAACGAAAAGCTATGAAGTATTCCAATTTGAGGAATTGACGGAGAAGGCTAAAAAGAAGGCCATTGAAAGCCTTTGTGATATCAACGTGGATTATGAATGGTGGGATTCTATCTATGATGATGCAAAAAACATTGGAATGAAGATTAAGGAATTTGATATCGGTCGCGGAGCGTATTGCAAAATAAAATATGTTAAATCCTTTGAGTCTGTGCTGGATAAAATTATCGGAGAGCACGGGAAAGACTGTGAAACGCATAAGACGGCAAAAGCGTTTAAAGAACAACTAGGAAAGTTAAGTTTAGCGGGTGAATTCGCTTATGAAAACGCAAGAGACGAATTGCGGGATGAATTCTTGCCCGCTATTCAAGAAGATTACCGGATTATGCTTCAACACGAATATGATTACCTGACCTCAAAAGAGGCCATAATTGAAACCATTGAGGCGAATGAATATGAATTCAGGGAAGATGGAACACTTGACTAGGCCCACCTACCTAAAGCTATGTCTTCATCTTCCTTACAGCCCGCGCCGGAACGGTCTGAATATCTCGGTATTCCATAACAAAAGAGGAGACAAAATGAAAGTACAAAATATGATAGGCCATGCAGGAAGAGGGATAGAAAATCAATTTGAAATTGAAGATAGGGGAGTGTTATACTTCCAAAGTTATCAGACTATCATCGTCAAAATAGAAAATGGAAAAACGTATCTTGATGAAAAATCCTGGGATTGTTCGGTTACTACTGGAAAATACCGAAATCTGTTCTTAGGAGAAACCAAGAAGGAAACGGAAAAGAAAATAAAAGCGGGAGAATACATTTTAATGAACTTGAATTAATCTCAGTAAGAAGTAAGAACCTGAGCGTGTATAGGTTGCAGGATGGGAAAGAGGAATAAAAAATGTTTCGTGAATCAATCTGGATAAGGGAAGGGGAAGGGGTTAAGGGAGAGAAATTAACAGCCACTTTAGAACGGAAGGCAAAAAAGTGTTACGGCTGGGTGATAAAGGGGATTACGTTTAAATATGGATTCACCCATAACGACAAACGCCACTATCAAGGGTTTTTTACCGTGCTTGACGGTGAGTCCGTATGAGACGACACACCTGGTATGTTTGGAATGACCAAGAAAAGGAATTGTTCAAAGGCTCGCATACCGCAGCGTTGGCCTATTATAAGAAGTATGGAGGATACAAAGCAGGGTTACATTTGGGATATATAATTTGGGAGGAAGGAGAAAACCATGAAAGTAAAACTGAGCTTTAAAGAGAATAAATGTGCTATCACACGGGAGCTGACAGACAAGGCGATAGGGCGGGAGTCGGAGTTCTATCACAAAGTAAAGAAGGAACTCCAGAAGCAAGGCCATGATGTGATTAAGAAGCTTGTGCAAAAAGATGGGCACATGTACGGAGACGGGTATCAATATTATATTCGAGAACGGAAGTGGAAGTGGTGCCTGGTTGATCCCCGGTATTGCCTGGAACAGATACACCGGACGTTTAACAAAGACCGTGTAGCATTTTTACAGCTACATCAAGGGGAAAACTGGTAAGCCATAAAGGAAACAAAATGATTGATCGGATGTACTATAAAGAGCGTCAAGAACACATTGAAGAGGCGGAAAGGCACATGTTTCAAGACTTGGAAGAGGGAAGAACGGTGTGGGAGGAAAGCTTACGATACCCTGAGTTACTACTAAGCTTGCGGGCTTGGAAGCTTAGAAAAGGAAAGGATTAAAGCTATGAAAATTAAACGCGCTAAGCGAATAAAACGGCTTAAGGCGATAGCGGAAAAAGATGGGTTTATCTACTATCCTCACAAGAAAATCTTGGTCTTAGCCAAGGACTTCTCCTTCCCTTTACCTTTTCGACCGCATGGCAAAGCGTGAAGGGAAGGAAGAAATGAAAGGTTTGAAAGAGTTTGAGGAGCATCTAAAAAGCGATCTGCAAGAGGAAAAAGAATGCCTAAAAACTGCAACAGGAACGGATAGGATATTCTTAGAAGGGCGAATAATGGCTTTTGGCCATACGCTAAATATGTTTCAAATTCTTATGGGGAGGAAATAAAATGGTAACACTTAGCACGGACTTTACAAACAAAGAACAAACGCTTGTTAATATACATCGTGTAAGCAGAGAAGTATTTGATAGGCTTAGTCCTGCTTTTCAAGTCAAGAAAGAGCTAGATGAGCATATAAGTATTGGAGATATTATAATTGGTCCCATAACCATAACATTGTTTTACACAGAAAAGTAAATCAAAGCCGCTCCTTCCTTTTATCTTTCGAGGCCGGACACGGGATATTTAGACATGAGGCATAAACGGGGATGATTGATAGAGGGAAGGAATGAAGGCACAAGGCAAAACGCATAAGGAGAAAGATAGATGAAAACGTATAACATAGGAGATACGGTTTTTGTTGCTCGGTATGAAAATAGGCTGGAGCGTATACTTTGCCCTGTCTGTTTTGGGAAGCGGGAAGTTGTTTTAATTCTGGGAAATGAGGATCAAGTTACGCTTCCTTGTGAATATTGTAAAATAGGTTTTGACCCAGCTCGTGGCTACGTAATGGAATATGTATTCTTACCAAAGGTTGATGAAGAACGGATTATAGGACGGGAGATTCATGATAGCTTGGATGGGCAAAAGGTTGAATATTACGCAGGGAATAGGATTTTATACCCTGAAAATATGTTTGATTCGCCGGAAGAAGCTCTTATACGTGCAAAAGAACTTGAAAAAGAAGCGGAAGAGCAAGAACAAATTCGCCTAACACATATTAAAAAGAACAAAAAAACCTCCTTTGCCTGGAATGCGGGCTATCACATACGGGAAGCTGCTAAGAATCGCAAGAGTGCTGAATATCATGAATGTATGGCTATTCTGTGCAAGGCAAAAGCCAAAGATAAAGGGGAAAGTAAATGAAAGAACGAACATTTAAATTCACGCACCTGAAGTGTCCCATGCCTGGCTGTGGGCGCGTGGAGGAAGTGCTAGGTCGGAAGTGGCGAGAAGGAGAGGTTAAGATTTTTCGATACGCGCCTTGCCAGGCGTGCAAAGCAAAGCACAAGGAGGAAGAAAAACTATGATGCTTAAAGAAAGGGAGGCTGTGCATGAGAAAGCGAATTAACAAGGTATGCCATACCTGTCTGCAAACATATTTGGTAGACATTCATCAAGCCCTCTGCCCTACTTGCGGAAATGATCTCACTCTTGAGATAGACCCGCTGGAGGTACGCGCCTACATCCTTCTATTGCTTCTTAAGGAGGGGGTTAGAAGGCATCGTGAAGGGAGGAAAAAATGAACCAAGGTCCAACGCGCAAATCTATCTGTAAGGCGCAAGGCAAGAATTGGAAGCTAGTACGCATGGGGAATGTAGAACGCATAATGGCCCGTGCTCCCTGGACTCAACTTGAGGCTCTCAACATCAATCGACGAGAATGGAAACCTACCGCGCGTCTGCGGAGGATTGTTCGGCACGTTAACAAGGCTAGAAATCGGAAGGAAGACACGCAAATTAACCTCTAAAAGAAAGGAGAAAAGAAGATGGCACGTTTAAAGTTAGGGTATAAAGTTTTGATTCTTACTGATGAAAGGCTTTCTTCCTATAATGACCAGCTTGTTACCTATCATCCGCAGGAATGGACCTTTCCGCCTGAAGGCTGTGGACCGCTAACTGTTCTTGCTAACAGAAAGGCCGCGCGTCATATGGTTAAAAACTCAGCTAATTATATGGGCAGAACCCTTGTAATAAGAAGATGCCTTTATAAACCCGCACCGGGAAATGAGGTATGGCAATATTTAAGAAATAGGGATACTATAGAGAACTTGGAAAGCGAGAACAAAAACACGCTCATTCTTGGTGCTACCCGCCTTGCAAAAAAGGTGTTAATTTTCTAAGAAAAAGGAGAAAATACAATGTTAAAGCTTGGATTTAAGGTATGCAGGCCACATAAAATTTGGGAATTTGCAAGCGCAACTTCTAATGGAAAACGTGTGGAATATAAAAAGGAAGAATGGACCTTTCCACCGCGTTATTGTGGACCTCTTACTGTGTTCAAAAGTAGAAAAGCTGCTCGTTTATACGTAAAAGAGTTTGCTTGCAACGGCACCATTTTTCGTTGCCTTTATGAACCGGCAGAAAGTGGA
>Ga0187886_1001298_pt1 | contig 23361 bp, 16 predicted proteins | sample June2016WEW_20_1_FD_133001 | JGI IMG/M metagenome (GOLD analysis project Ga0187886, IMG submission 133001) | Peatland microbial communities from SPRUCE experiment site at the Marcell Experimental Forest, Minnesota, USA - June2016WEW_20_150 | ecosystem: Environmental > Terrestrial > Soil >... | reverse complement strand
GGCAGACATAAAGCATGTTGCTTCTGTCGCGAGGAGATTCGCTGAGTGGGAGTTTGCCAAGCATGTTATTGAAAATGAATTGGAGAAGGGGGATGTGATAGTTCACGATGGCAGCTTGCAGACGAGTCTTACTAATGAACATACGTACTTGGCGCGAGCACTCGAAGCAACAATGGAGAAAGGGGTCATTTTTGCTGGGATTTCGAAGACGAGTACGCTGTTCACGACTACTGGTCTTTCGTTGTTGGGTGCTGTGCAGAAGTTGGCTGAAGACTATAAGGTGAAAGGTCCTTGGTGTCTTCCGATAGGCAGGGTCGCTAACGTGTTGCATAATGCCTTCATATACGTGGTCAAGCTGCATGAGAGTGCCAGGTATGTTTTCAGGTTTGAGATTTACGGCGAGCAGGCTAGGCGAATGAGTGAAGAAGACTTTGGCATTGTTACTTCGGCTTTGGCAAGCAATTCAAAAGACATAAGCTTTCCAGGATATCCTTATGGTCTGATAGATGCAGATAGCTTTGCCCGGGTGAGCGGGGACGAGGTAGATAAGTATCAAGTACCGCTTGTGTCCGAGATATCTAAGCTCGGAGGATGGAAGAAGATTTCAAGGCATGTTTGCTCGGGTGACGCGCACAGCGTGTTAGACGTGTTGAAGGGTTGATGGATAATGGCGTTGGAAGTTTCGGGTCAGATAATTGCGGGAAAAACCGGTCAGATTCTGGCAAGGGAAAAGGCTGGTGGAGAGATAGAGATAGGGGATTTGCTCGTGGCTGAGGAGGATGGAGGATACGTGATTCTTCAGGCTTACGAGCTTGTCTATGGGAGCCAAGTGCCGCAGCTGGTGCGAGAGCTTCTGGCGGGCATGAAGCTTGAGGGCATGGGTGCTGACTTGGATTTTCTTGAGCCGCAACTGCGGAACTATGTCATAGCACAAATCAAGGCGCTCTTGCGGGTCGGCAAGAACAATGAGTTGAAGATACCCAAGACTCTTCCCAAGTTCTTCTCCACAATCAGGCACGTTGCCGAGAAAGATCTTCTGTTTCTCACCAAGCCGGAGAGCCCTGTGTATCTTGGAAAAGTCCGGAGCGGGTCGAAGGTACTTGACGTGGACGTCTATGTTAACGGAAAAGACATGTTCACGCATCACGTGTTGATTCCGGCCACTACCGGAAGGGGGAAGAGCAACCTTGTCAAAGTCATGCTTTGGAGTGTCCTGGCCCAAGATTGTCTTGGCATATTGGTTCTGGACCCTCATGATGAATATTACGGCAGGCATGGTAAAGGGTTGAAAGACCATTCAGCGGCAAAGCAGAACTTGCTCTATTATTCCACGAACCCTGTTGCCGGGACAAATACTCTTGTCATTAATCTCAGGTCGATTTTGCCTTCACATTTCCAAGGAATTGTTGAGTTCACGGACGCTCAACGTGATGCCATATCCTTGTATTACAACCGGTTCAGGGATCAGTGGATTGAGAATATCGTGCGTGGAACTGATATTGGTGATGCTGTTGCCCCTAGAACGCTTGAGGTGTTGAAGAGGAAGTTCGATAGTGTGCTCGGCGTGTACATAGATGACGGCGGCGATTTTCAGTGCAGAAGCGGCGTTTTCAGCGACACGGCGGGTTTGGCTACTACTAGGGAGATTACGAAGGCTCTGGAGGATGGGAAGAAAGTTATTATCGACACGTCAAGGCTGCTTGATGAGGCTGAACTGCTCATTGGAAGCATAATTTCGGGCGGAATCTTCCATCGGTATCAATCCTACAAGGCTGAGGGAACGCTGGAAGAGAAGCCCGTGGTGAGCGTCGTGATTGAGGAAGCGCCCAGGGTTCTGGGTGCAGACGTGCTTGCTGCGCGTGGAGACAACATTTACAGCACGATTGCCAGAGAGGGCAGAAAATTCAAGGTGGGATTAATCGCGATAACGCAGTTGGTCAGCTTGATTCCGCGGACGATACTGGCTAACATGAACACTAAAATAATCCTTGGAAACGAACTTGCGGCTGAGAGACAAGCGGTGATGGAGAGCGCGGCTCAGGATCTGTCATCGGACGACAGAACAATCGCAAGCTTGGATAAGGGTGAGGCCATCGTGAGCAGCAACTTCACCAGGTTCGCCGTGCCCATTCAGATACCCTTGTTTGAAAAATACGTTGAAATGAACGTGCAGGCGAAGGAGAAGAACAAGACGGTTTTTGTGGGGTGAGGGCTTGTTTCGCTTTTCGGTGAAAATCTTATATAGGCGTTTTTTGTAAGAGTGAAATTGATTCGTTGAGAATGAGGGATTTGGCGTTGCGGAAGTTTGAGAGGGTTTACCGTGAGCTGCTCCTCAGCAGTCTACGCGAGGTCCCGTTCGTGCTTCAGGAAGACATTTCTTCCGACTGCGCGGTTTCGCTTGGTTTGGTTAACAAGGTTGTGCGGAAGCTTGAGACGGCTATGGCGGTGGAAGCCACGCGGAGGGGTGTCCGAGTGTTGTCGCCTGCTAGACTTTTGAATTTGTGGGCTGCTGAACGTGATTTAGGTAGGGATGTCTGGCAGTCGTTTCGGCTTGACCCGGTTGAGGAAGTGGAGAAGGATCTTCCTGGGGACGTGCTGGTCACCGGTTTTTCGGGGTGGTCCAGTGTTTCTGGAAGGAGGCCTGCCGAGTATTATCGCTTGTATTTCTACGTGAAGGATGTGGAAAGCTTCGAGTCATGGCTTGGTTTCAGGAAGAGTAGAGTGCGCAAGGTGAATCCGAACGTGTTTGTCCTGCGCGTTGATGATGAGCATCTTGTTCGCTCTTCTGAGAAGGGGGTCGTTTGCGTTCCGCAAGTTTATGTGGACATATACTCGGCGGACGGTCCTGAGGCTTCTCCTTTTCTGCGCGATATTGCTTTGGTGCATCCGAGTTTGAGTCTTTGGTGAGCGTGACTGGAATGCAGCGGGATGAAGTTTTAGAAAGGTCTTGGCGCGTTCTGGGTGAGCTTAAGGGTTTTGCGGATTTTGTGTTGATTGGCGGTTGGGGAGTATATTTGTGGACTAGGAAGCTGAAGAGTCGCGACATAGATGTCTACATTGATCAAGAGAACTTCTACAAGCTGCATTCTGACTTGACACTGAGGGGTTATGCGTTGAAGCGCAATGTTCGCTTGATGAAGTTTGAGGCGTTGATAAGCGATGTGGAAGTTGATATTTACACGCCTTTTATGAGCAAGTTGGTGATTCCATGTTCGGATGTGTTTGATCGCAAGTTGTATTCGGTGATTGAAGGTTTCAAGGTGGCAGTTCCCGAGGTCTTGCTCTTGCTGAAGGCTCAGGCTGCAAAGGACAGGTGGCATGCAGAAAAAGGGTTGAAAGACAGAGTGGACATCATCTCTCTCTTGAAGTTTGCTGACGTCAAAAGGGATGTGCTTGATCAAGTGCTGAGGAAGTATGACACTCAGCATAAGCTACGAGACGTTGTCAAGCGAGCAATATCTGAGAGCAGAATTGAATACAGGTTTCTTGGACTTGCGTATGAAAAGGATGGAGTTCAACTGAAAAAGCATTATGAGAACCTGTGAGTCAGATTCGGATCGGAAAGAGATGTTTTCTACACGTAGTCTTCTAGGAAGATTATCTTCAGGTCAAACGGTTTCTTTTGCATCTCTGTGATTAGTTCTTTTTCCTTTCTTGCGAAAGTTGCAGCCGAAGAGGACTTGTCGGCTAGTGCCAAAGTGAAGCAGTCGCATAAGGAAATGGCTCTTTTGCATTTGTGCATTGACGCTTCAAGCATGAGAGGTGAAATGTCTTCAACAGTTATGTAACCAGACGCCAATAGTTTGTCTACAATTTCGTTTGCTTTTTGACTGCCTAGTTTTCGGCAGAGCACGTATCTCAGTTCAGTAATATTAAGTGTCGTTGTGGATGTTTCAACTGTTTCAGCTTTTAGTGCTTCCCTGAGTTTGAGGCCTGACGTGGTTGAATGGACTAGTTCAATCAGCGCGCTTGTGTCGAGGACTAGTCTTCCGCTCAAGTCTTTCTTCATCGAGTTTTCTCTCCGCGTATAACTCCTTTAGAGTCTCTTCAGCGTCAGTCAGGGGTTTGCAAGCCTCGTCGAGCAAGTGGGGTTTTCTTTCTTTTTCACTTATTATGAAACGAAGCGCCTCGTTAAGATCGACACGGCGTCCAAGTTTTATCTGAAGCTTTGAGGCTATTCTGAGCAGTTTCTGCTTTACATCGTCTGTAACGGATATAGTCGTCATAACAATCATGTACGCTATTGTCATCAATGAATATACGCATTTCGCTGACGGTGATGGTGAAAAGAAGTCTTCTCTACCGGCAATAGAGGGCTCTCATAATGCGCTGAATATGCAAACATAGGAGGAAACGAAACAGGAGGATACGGAGTAACAAGACTTATCCAATCGTTTCACAAAGATAACGCAAAGATCAATTCTTATGGTGAGTGAGAACGATGTTCAAGTTTGCTCATCTTGCTGACTGTCACATTGGCGCGAATAGAGGGCCTGTTCTTGAGCAGTTGGAGTTGAGGGCTTTCGGCAAGGCCATGGATGCGTGTATGTGGGAGAGGGTTGATTTTGTTCTGATTTCTGGGGATCTTTTTCACGCTAACCTTCCTGACATGTATGTTGCTAATGAAGCCGTGAAGAAGATGAAGGAGGTCAGGGATGCTGGCATTCCGATTTACGTCATTTATGGGAGTCACGATTACAGTCCGAATGGCACGTCGATTATCGACATTCTTGACAGTACAGGGTTGGTTAAGAAGGTGGTGAAGGGGGAGGATGTTGATGGCAGGCTCAGGCTGGAGGTGTTCACGGATCCGAAGACGGGGGCGAAGCTCGTCGGAATATCGGGCAGGAAAGCGGGGTTGGAACGGAATTATTTTGAGATGCTTGACAGGGAGTGTTTGGAGAGGGAGCAGGGTTTCAAGATTTTCGCGTTTCACAGTGCAATCTCGGAGCTTAAGCCGGAGTTTTTGGCGCAGATGGAGTCGATTCCCGTGTCTCTCCTTCCGAAAGGTTTTGACTACTACGCGAGCGGTCACGTTCATCAGAGGACTGAGTCGGGGTTTGCGGGGTATGCGAGAGTGGTTTTTCCGGGAGCGCTCTTCGGCGGGTATTCGAGAGATTTAGAGGACAGTGCCAAGGGCCAGAAGAGAGGTTTCTACATAGTGAGCTTTGACGACAAGGTGGAAGCTGTTGAGTTCATGGAAGTGGACGTGTGCAGTTTTGAGTACTTCGAGTATGATGTTTCTGACAGGAATTCTGTGCAGGCGAAGAAGGATTTGTTGGACAGGCTGAGCAGGGTTGACGTTGGGAAGAAGGTTGTCGTTGTCAAGATAAGGGGAGAACTGTCTGGAGGCAAGACTTCGGACATCAGCTCGGGTGAAATCAGGGACCTATTGAAAGAGAACGGCGCGTTGGAAGTGATTATAAATCGTTATGGCCTTGCGTCGAAAGATTACGTTTCTGTCAGGGTCGTGGGTGAGGACGTTGCCACGATTGAGAGTAGGCTCTTGAGAGAGAACGTTGGGGCCGTTAGGGTTTCGTTGGAGGAGCTTAAGGCGGACAGTGGTGCCAGGCTCGCAGAGGGCCTGCTGAAGGTGTTGAGGCAGGGTCAGAAGGTTAACGAGACGAAGAAGGACTACGTGGAACGCGTCCAGAAGCAGGCGTTGAACACGTTGGGGTTGGGAGATGAGGCCGTGTGATTCTGAGGTCGATGAGGCTTGAGAACATCAGAAGCTACGCCGAGCAGACCGTGTCGTTTCCCATGGGGACGACGCTTTTTGAGGGTGACATAGGCTCGGGAAAGTCAACGATTCTCATGGCCATCGAGTTCGCGCTCTTCGGCTTGGGCTCGGAGAAAGGCGGAGCATTGCTCAAGGCTGGGGCAAAAAGGGGTCTCGTAAGCCTGTGTTTCGAGGTTGAGGGGAAAGAGTATGAGGTGTGTCGAAGCTTGGAGAGGAAGGCGAGAAGCGTTCAGCAGGCTGATTGTAGCCTCAAGACCGACGGCACTGTACTGCAGCTCTCGGCGTCTGAGATGAAACAGAAGGTTCTTGACATTCTGGCTTTCAACGAGCCGGCAGACCCTAAGGCACAGAGTTACATCTACAGGTACGCTATTTTCACGCCGCAGGAAGAGATGAAGGCAATCATCTGGATGAGGGCAGACTCTAGGCTTCAGACTCTTCGAAAAGCCTTCAGGATAGAAGATTATCGTATCGCACTAGACAACTCTTCGACTCTGGCGAAAACGATCAGGGAAAAGTCGATCAGCCTGGCCTCGCATGCTTCTGACCTTGAGAGCCGTCGAGAAAAATACGACGCAGCTAGGGCGGAGATCGGAAAGTGTGAGCAGGAATTGGGAAGTGTCAACGCGTACAAGGCTGACCTTGACCAAAAAGTGGCCCAGCTTCGGGAGAGGGTTGATTCGTTGCGGAGAAGCAAAGACTTGCTGGGAAGGGCGGTGGGTGAAGTTCCGCACCTTGAGAGCCTAGTTAAGGAGAAGAATGGCGAGGTGGTCGATCTCGAGAGTGAGATAGAGGAGCTTTCCGCTGAATTGGTGAAGTTGATGCCTGAGGCGGAGGAGCTGAGCAAGGTTCAACGGGCTACGTTGAAATCTGAGGCTGAATTGAGGGAAGAACTGGAGAGTTTGAGGCGGAAAGAGCGTGAGCTTAGAGCGGCCGAGAATGTGATAGGCGCAAAGATAAGTGACTATGAGTCTGTGGGGCAAAACAGGGTGTGTCCGACTTGTGACAGGCCTGCAGAGCCGATGGAGTTCGAGGAGAAAATCAGGTTGAAACAGGAAGAGAGAGGGAAGGCCTTGGAGGAAGTCGGTTCGTGCGAGACCAGAATCAAGGAAATAGAAGACTTGCAGGAATCACTTCGCCAGTATAAGGCTGCCCAGGAAAAGCTGCAGAACCTGAATGGACGGATAGAGAGAAACAACGAGAGAATGGGGAAGGATCATCAGAAAATCCAGAGGCTCAGGGAACAGGTGGAAGAGGCCGAACAGAAGCTTGAGAAGGCCCAGCAGCAGTCAGAGGAATTCAACAGGATCTCAGGCGAGACTGAGGAAGCCTCCAAGAGTTTGGATGAAGTTGAGTCGCGGCTCAGGGAAACCGAGAGAAGGATTATGAGAATCCAGACGACTCGTGGAATGCTGGCAAGTCAGGTGGAGGAGTTGGAAGGGGAGATTAGGAGCAAGGAGAAGGAGAGGAAGGCTGCTGAGAGGCTGAAGGAGTACCAGATGTGGCTTGAAGAGTTTTTGATGCCGACGTTGGAGGCGATTGAAAAGCATGTTATGATGAACATTAATCAGGAGTTTAATCAGCATTTTCAGAAATGGTGGGGAATGCTCGTAGAAGATCCCAGCAAAGAATCCCGCATAGACGAGGATTTCACGCCGTTGGTTGAGCAGGATGGGTATGAGCAGGACTATAACTATCTCAGTGGCGGCGAGAAAACGAGTCTGGCACTGGCCTACAGACTCTCGCTCAACACCATCGTACAGAAGGTCTCAGCAGGAATCAAGTCCAACCTTCTGATCCTCGACGAACCCACGGACGGGTTTAGCAAAGAACAACTGTTCAAGATCAGGGAGATACTTGACGAACTCAAATGCCCACAGGTGGTCATGGTTTCGCATGAGAGAGAGTTGGAAAGCTTTGCTGACCAAGTATTGAGAGTTGAAAAGAAAGACGGCGTTTCCCGAATAAAACCAATGTGAAGGCCGCGCTGGTCCGTTCCTTGTCTTAAAATACAATAAGAGATGGGTTTTCTGCTTGGCGTGGAGGTTTGTTCAACGTACTCCTAATAATGTGGGCGCCAAGCGCGCTAATAGCGTTAGAATTGATCCTATCAGCACGGGTATAGCCTAGAAACTAATCCCCTGGCTTCCTAGACATCTGATGGGGACTTGAGCGCGCGCTTTTCGATGTTTTCCACTGCTATTTTCGTTTTCGTTGTTCGAAGGAGTCTGGTTTCATGGGTTTTCGGGAAGAATTGTTGCTTGTAGGTTGGGTTTGCAAAATTATATTTAATCAAAGAGCAGAAGAATATGCTAATCGGTGAGTAGTTGGCTTTTCCTGAATGGACTGAGGCTCAAACTAATGACCAAGATTCAATCCAGTTTTTGCGTTTAAATGAGCTGCGAGATAGCATAAATGAACTTTTGTTCCCTTATTTAATAACGATAACGCCCTATTTTCGGATGGTTTCTTGGTTAACATGGATTTTCGCCAAGTTAGAAGAAGATATGCAAAAGCAAAATGTGCCCCGTATGACTGCCCGTGATTATGTGAACAAGGCTCTGAGATATTATGGAGTCTTTGCCGTAGCCGATATCTTATTTTCGAGAGCTGAGGGTACTTATCATCGAGGCCCGATAGGTGTTTTGGCTCTTAGAAACAAACTTGCCCTTCTTGGTGGAGATACTGTGGATTTTAGTCATCCATCTTTTGGGAAGCCTCAGGATCCAACTCCGATCTATCGAAGTAGTTTGGTTGCTATGGATTTGCTTGAAGAAAAACTGCAGCCTATTTCACCAGGACGTTTTCAGTCTATTCTCTTACCAACTGAGAGTGGAAAAGAATTGGCAAAAGCTTTCGAAGCTAAGTGGTCAGGACTTGTTGGTTCCAAGAAGTTCACTCTAAAAATGAAATGGAGCACATCTCTTCTCGAAAAATTGGGGAAATTAGTTAATCTTCAAGGTCTTTCGTCAAATGATGAGGAAAGCAGATTGCTTCAAAATGCTGCTCGTTCGTCTATGAAGTATCCCGATTTCTACGATGATTTTGTAGATATTGCTTTGGAGACAGTGAAAGCAGGTGATAAGGCAGGCTTCAAGCTATTTTCTTCTGATGTGGCCAAGGCCGCTTTATATAGATCGATACTTGCTCCTGAAGAAAGAGAAATATCAATTAAACTGAAAGATACGCAAGCGACAACATTGTTAGCCTATCATGAGCTACATACTCACATGTCCTTTGGTGCTGATGCTATCTTAGATGGGCTTGTCAAGCTCGCTAAGGGTAATTTCACTGGTATATCAAAAAATGTAATACTCAAAAAATCATCAAAGATTATAGAATCAAAAATAACCAAGTCTGGAGAGTTCGTTGAAGTTTCTTATGAAAAGACTAAAAAGTCGTTTAATTCATATTCCGGGAAATACCAAGCAGGATGCCCTGTGCCATTTGGAAAATTTGGATTTGAAACCGCAAGGGAGAAATCTGAAACTTCAGAAGACTATTTTGAACAAATAGCATATGGAGCTATGATACTATTACAGAGTGCTGTTTGTCAAGAATTTTTCAAACCAGATTGGTTGATTAAGATACTGCCATATCATAGAAGAGTGTTTTCAGCCTACACTGTCTTGGAAGAATACCAATCACTTCCTTCGAAAGCGCAAATTGGAGATTGGGTTGAAGCTGTTGTAGATTTAATAATTCAAAGACACGATGACGTGGCTAATAGTAAAGGTCTTTACGCCAAACGATTTGAACATAGAGAGGGAAGACTGTTTTATCGGGCAGATGCAGATTTTGGAGAACAAAGAGGAAGGTTAGCAAATGCTGTACTCTGGCTCTCAGACATAGGAGTTCTTGGCATCGATCAAGGTTTGTTCACAATGAGTAGATGAATTATGGTAACTGTTCAAGAGCAATTTGCAAATTTTCCTAAGAACAATCAGATTATAGCCACAACATACAATTTTGATCATGAAGTTATCAGAGATCTAATTTGTCCTCGAAGAGGGGTTCATGAAAGAAGCATAGTATTAACTGATCAGAGTTTCTTTTCAAAAGAGGTTACGGAACAGGATTTTTTCAATCAAGGACTTACGCATTTCGTTTATCCGGCACAAAATGTTGCTGGAGCATTTCATCCGAAAATTGCTTTGGGAATTGATGAAGGACTAGTAAGACTCTTAGTTGGAAGCCACAATCTAACGGAAAATGGGGCAAAATACAATCTGGAAATAACTGGTTTCTATGAAATTCCCTTGACTGAGAATAATAGTCTAATTCTTGATGAAATATCGACTTTCTTACAGGGTTTAGCAACTTGCATAGCTTCAGATGTAACGGTACGAAAATCGATTCTTCAAATAATCAGTTACATCAACGACATCAATCCATCGGGCATGAAATGGAAAAAAGAAGATCAATTCTATTTTCTTCATTCTTTTGAGAAGCCAATTCTTGAGCAAGTAATAGATAGGATTCCTGAAATCAACAGGGCTACGATTTGTGTTCCTACTCATTCTGAAGATATAGATTTCATAAAGGAGTTTTCCTATTCAGTTGGTCGTGATCTGAAATTTCTGGTGGATCCCAAAAACCACTCAGTTAAGGAAGAAGCAAAAGAAACGTATGGCAATTTCGAAATAGAGGGGTTAGAGATTGAAGACAACAGAAATCTGCATGCCAAGATTTACATTTTCAATACGAGTAAAGGGGATTGGACGCTTTATGGAAGTCCAAATTTCACCCGACCGGCTCTGATGAAATCTGTTAACAAAGGGGGCAACTTAGAAGCTGCGATTCTATTGGCTCCTTCAAAAAAATGGGATTGTAAACAACTTTTCGGGGCAATAGTTAAGACCATTCCCCTAAGTTGGCATGACCTTCAATCTTTGGAAGAAACTGTTGAAGAAGAAAAAGCAAGTGTTCGATTGGTGGAGAATTGGGGCTATGAGACACCTAATAATGAAGCTGTCATCTTGGCGCCAGGGCTTCAGACAGGTGATATTGTTTATGTTCGTTTGTTCGGAATCGGCAAGTTACTTGAAGTTATAGCAAAGGATGGATTGTTGCGTTTCAAGGTCCCTGAAAACTGGAATACTGACAGTAGGTATGAAGTGTTGGACAGGGAAATGAAGGTTATAGTGAAAGGATTTTTGAATCGATCTGGAGCTGCAATGAGTAACCTATCGAACGTTGACATTGATGATGAATCAAAAATTCGTTTATGGTTTTTTGTGAATCGGTTGAGAAATTTTGAGCCAAGTAGATATGACAAAGTTGGCAATGAAATTCCCCTCATTCCTTTGGATCCTGGATCTTGGATTGATGGAACAGGAGGAGGTTCGTGGTCTCCTGTATCAAGCAAATTAACGAAATTAGGTCCAGATCAGATTTTTAATCTGGCTAAGTCCAATTTTGAGAAAATTTGGGACAGATATTATGATAGTAAATTAAAGATGCCAATGAATTCGAAATTGAGATTGGCTGTGATTGCATTGGATATTTATATGGAAGGCGCCTTCTACGCTCACGCCATTTCTGGGGGATCAAACAAATATATGGTTCAGCTTGGAAAGGATCTTGGTGAATTTTTTGATCTTCCATGCGAAAAAGATTGTAGAGCATTATGGAATGAAGAAGAATGGAAAATGTGCTATTTTGAAGGGCTGAATGAAGAGCTAATTGAGACGTGGAAGAAAATCGGAAGTAAGATCCGGTTGGATGTCAGTTTGCTGTTTGATTTTTGGCTATATTTCTATTCAGAAGCAGTTGGGGGTTTTCAGGCATTTAATAGGAGATCATTGGATGTTCCGATAAATGTGAACCGTTTCTATCAAATTTTTCGGGCCTTGCTAATTCTGATAGATCAGAGAAAACAAGATGCATCCTTCCAAAAGGTCTGGGATGATAGATCGATTTTCTTAGAATCGAAAAATCAGATTCAAAAGCCTTCAAGTCTCAAGTCTTTAGAGGAATGTATAGAAAACTGTAACCTCCTAGCGGTTAAAATGCTGTAAAGCGCGCGCAATATACGCTATGGAGAAAAGCATGGAGTTTCGCGTAAAGTGATGTTGCAAAACCTTACGCATTGCTCGTTTTTTAAAAGCATGGTGAACTACTATACGTATGTTTTCCATAGTTCCATAGCGCGCTTAAGGTCATGAGCTTTTTTTTAAAAACAATATTATCGCTATGTACTGTATAAGGGTGGCATGGATTGCATGTTCGTGTCTGCGCTAGTTGATGGAGAGTAAGAGAATGCGCTTTCAAATTATGAATTCGCGTAACACTCTTTAAAATGAAATTATTTTGACTGAAACCGAATCTCCACCGTGATTTTATGATTAGGCAGACTGGGGCAAGAGCGGCGACTTTGGCAAGTCTATACGAAAAAAAGTTCTGATTTTTTTCGCAACGTCGAATAGCAGGCAGCGCTGTACGTTTAAGTCGGGAACCGGCGCGCGCTTATCTTCTCTGGACTTTTTCTGTGATGAGGCTTCTGCTTTTTGCGTATTCCAGAAATTAATAAGCTCTAGTATAGTCTGGTCATCGCTCCTTTGTTTTCCGCGCGCTACTGGCGAAATAGCATTTCCTAGCGGTCTTTGCTTCTGTTTTCTTCGCGCGCTAGTTTGAGTGCTTGTTGATTATGTCTTTGATATCTGAGGTTCTGAACGATACTGCCCAGCTCCATTTTCCGAATCTTCCGTCCGAGTTCACCGAGTTGACCCATTCGTTTAGGTATTCTCTTTTTGTTTTGTTTTGCTGGTCGTCTTTTCCTTTCACTTCTAGAATCAATGTTTTTCCGTTGTTGAGTTTTATGAGGAAGTCTGGATAGTACTTGTGGATGACTCCTCTGTAAACGTAGGTTATGACGAAGCCTAAATGGTCGTTCTTGGCCCATGAGATGACTTTTTCGTTTCTGTCTAGCTCGAAGGCTTCCGATGCTTCCCATGTGCTGTCGCATACGACATGGCTTATGTGGGATTTCTCGGTTATTTCAGCAGGTTTGGTGGTGTACCAGGTCATCATGTTTTGGGTGGATTTAAGGGGTTTTTCTTTGTCGAATATAGGCACCAATTCTTGTGTGTTTTCAAAACGTATGGCATTAAAAATGTGTTGAACTATCTTGTTCATGTTGAGGAGAATCAGGAGTCTTCGTTTAAGGTCTTCCTTGTATGCAAGGCTGTAAATGCCTATTTTGTTGGAGTCGATGAAATCTTCGACTATTTTGACTACTTGCATAAGTAGGTATTCTTTGTTTCCAACCCATGTCGGTTGGACTTGTTCGTAGACGTCTCTTGCCATTTCGAAGATTAGTCTCTGCTTTCTGAGTGTGCTGAGATATTTTTCGGTCTTTTCGTCTGCGAGGTTAATTTCGATGAGTTTGGTGGCATCCGGTTTGCCTTCAATGAATGGTGCGAGATCGGCTCTCAACGGTGTGTCTTCAGGTCTTAATTCGATTTTTTTGACTTTTGAGATGTCGAGGGATAGTTTTGGTTTGTAGACGTGGTTTATTCTTATGACGTTTGGCCAGGTGATTTCGTATTCTTTTTTTGTGTCGTCGACGTAGATTCTTGTTCGGGGTTTTGGCGGGGCTGGTGGTGTGTCTTCTCCGCCTTCGTGAGGCAGGAAGGTGAAGGGGATGCCGAAAATGTTGACGTATTCGGCGCTGTAGAGGTCGGTTGTTGGATCTACTTCGTATGAGGTTCTTCTGAGGCCTCTGCCTACGACTTGTTCGCAGAGGAGTTGGCTTGTGAAGGCTCTAAGACCCATGATGTGTGTTACTGTTTTGGCGTCCCATCCTTCAGAAAGCATGCCGACTGAGATGACGTTTTGGATTTTTTCTCCAGGTTTTCCAACTTTGCCGACAGTGTCTACCTGATCTCGCAGGTTTTCGGCCATATCAGTCTTTGTTAGTTTCTTCCGTTTGCTATTTTCTCCGGCGGGTTCGGCTTCTGTCGTTTCTTCTTTGCTTTCTGCTTCTTCGAGAACTCTTGAGTCTATTCTCAATGTTCGTTCTGTATCTTTGAGTTCGTCCACTCTGATCTTGCCGTGGTTAAATGCATGTTCGATGCGGGCTGCTGTTTCAGTTCTGTTGCAGACTGTAATCATGACTGGTGGTGTTTCGACGCGGCCTTCCCAGTTCTTGCGAGTTTCTAGCCAGTCTAAGCCAAGATAGTAGTATGCGTTAGTTACCAGGTCTGGTAAGGGTTCGTGTGGTTCTGCGCTTCTGTTGATGTCAGCTTTGACTTCTGAGTCGTCATAGATGTGATAGAATCTGGACTTCATTTTCCTAGTTAGCTTGCCATCATCTCTTATGACGACTCGTGGGGTTTTTACTAGTCCTGATTCGATAGCGTCGTTTAGGCCAAAGTCGCTTATGATCCAAGTGAATAGGAGTTCTTCGCTTACTTTTTTGCCTGATGGGTAGAATGGTGTTGCTGAGAAATCGTGGCACCTTAGGATTCCGCGCGTTTTGCTGATGCGGTCGAGGCCGCCTATCCAGATGGTTGCTTCTAGTGCACTATCCTTCAAGTCTCTTTGTCGGATGTATTTGCCCATTGCTTCGGGATTTACTCGCCAAGCGTGGTGCGCTTCGTCGTTTATGATAACAATATTCTTGGCGTTTGACATTTCGCCTAGGACTTCGCGTGTGTAGGCTTCGTCGCTCTTGGCGCCTCTCTTGTCTACAGTCTTTTTCCTTTTGATTTGATATGCGGATTCCCAAGAGAGCATGTGCCAGTTTATTATTTTGATCTTTCCCTGTCTTAGCTTGTCAAACATGTCTGAAGGAACCAGGTCGAATTCATGATAGTAATTCTGTGATTCTGAATGGTAGAGCACTTTTAGTCTGCTTTTTACGGTCAGTCCTGGGGCAACAACGAGAATGTTTTTTGAAAATCTCGCGTCTTTTGGATAAGTCACTTTGTTTATGACTTGCCACGCGATTAGCATAGCCATGACAATTGTTTTGCCGCTGCCTGTTGCCATTTTTGAGCATAACCTTTGAAAGGGGCTGCCGTCACCCTCGATCTTGATTCCTTGTTTTTCACTTTCTGGGGCTTCTACAAGCCAAATTAGAGTTTCTATTGCCTCTATTTGGCAGAAGAACAGTTTCATTTCTCTCTCTGGGTTTGTCCAATGTTCTAGTAGGTTTTTAGTCACGCTTGTTATTCCTGGATAACCGTTTTCGCGCCATTTGTCAACTCGTTCTCTTATCTTGTTGACCAGTGGGAGTGAAATGAAAATGCCCGGGTCATCAAATGTTGCAGAAGCTTCGGATGCGACTACATAACCGGCTGGTCTTCTTCCTTCCACCAATTCGAATCTTCGAATTTCCCGTATGTACTTTAGGTGTTGTTTTGGTTTTTCGTAGGGATTGTTAATGATTAGGTGGTCTGTTGTATTTGTCATTCTCTGACCTTGATGATTTTCAATGATTCAATTCCTCGGTCGTCGATTATCTTAACTGCGATTTGTTTGTTATTTCCGAGTTTGAATGGAAGTGAAGTGGTTCCTCGATAGTTTTCGATTAGTTCTTCGTCGATATGAGCTTTCAAGTTCTTGGCAAGTTTACTCCAGCCGTCGTTTGTGCCTGCTATGGGGAAGAAAACCTGTCTTGGGTAGAGACTTCTTCCGTCATAGTCTGTGTCTAGTTCCCACATGGCTATTTTTGATGCGTCCCCTGATTCAATTTCACCAGTTTTTGTATTGTAATAGTCGAAGCCGTTGACGACAACAACGTACTTGTTTCCTTGCTTCTTGACTTCCACATCTGGCTGTCCCATAAGCCAGAAGGATTCATTACTCGCTCGCTTTTTCTTCAAATCAGAGGTCAGCAAATCTGTATTCATTTGAGCTTTCAAAACGTCTACCCCCGGCCATTTTAATTCATCAATATCTTTTGATGCTTCGGGGTCAAACTGAAATGAAGCAAAAATAACTATCTTTGGTTTTGGCACTAGTTGCTGAGCTTCCTCAATTGCTAGTTCGACTTGCCTTTGTTCTAGGGGAGCATATTCTGGTCCAAACGAAAGGACAGCTTTCTTGCTGTCTTTGGTTTCAGCTTCAGCATGAATCCACCGCGTACCTCCTAATGGTTCTATCCTGGCAAATTCCATAACTTGGCCGCCTTTTCCTCTGATTCCTGTTGATAGCATTTCACTAATCCAATCATTTTGTCTCAGTGTTTCTCCAGAACGACTAATGCTCAGGTCTGGTTCCTGTGAAGACTTTTCTACTTCTTCGAAACTTCTCACTCTCTGAGAAGGAACCGCCTCGATTGTAAACGGACCTGTAACTCTTCGCTTATTGCTATCTATTTTTGGCTTATCAAGCAGCGCTTCTTCGAGGGGCGGTTCATTATTTGCTATTGATCCTAATTTTACGTGAACAACCTTCTTGTAAACAAAACCACTTGACACACCTTCATTAGGATGAGCTAATTCATAATAATCAAAGAATGCGGTCATTAACCTCTGCTTCGCAAGAGTAATTGCTACTCTCGATGTATCACAGGTTATCCATCTTCGGCCCCATTGTTCTGAGACAAATGCAGTTGTTCCAGAACCGCAAGTAGGATCGAAAACCAAATCGCCTGGGTCAGTTGCCATGAGAATACAACGTTCAACTACTTTCGTGTTGGTCTGAACCACATATATTTTGGTTCCTGAATAGCCTCCGGCAGAGGTATCATTCCAAACATTGTCAATTCTTTGTACTGGAAAATCTTCCAAATATCTGACGTACATTAGTGAATTGCCGATTGGGAATAGCCTACCTTCTTCAGCCAAGCGATCCATTCCTTCGGGATATTTTGCCTTCCAATGGGAATTGGTGCTAGGGTAGTAAGTTTTTCCGTGGTAGACGAATGGTTTGCGCTCCTTTGCCACTCCCATTGATGACATTGTATCCATCGCAACGATTTTTGACCCTTTCGGACATTTTGAGATATCGTCGTTCTCTGCAGACGTCATTCTTCGAAAAGTTCCATCCTGCAACTTTAACCAGCTATAGATTGATGGTCTGTCTGCACCAGTCTTGTTCACAAAGAGGTTTCTGTATTTGATTTTGCTTCTATCCTTACAATACCAAACAAGGAAATTTGATACTGAATCAAGTCCTGAGCTACTGAAGCCGCCCGTTTTTCTAAAGGTAATTAAACTAAGGAAGTTTTTGTGCCCAAAAACTTCATCCAATAGATCTCTTATTAGATGCACATTTTCGTCGCCTATTTGAACAAAAATACTGCCGCTTTCATTTAACAACTCTTTAGCCAGGAGGAGTCTATTGCGCAAATAAGTTAGATAGCTATGAATTCCAAGCTCCCATGTGTCTCTAAAAGCCTTAACCATTTCGGGTTCTTGAGTAAGGTCCTTATCCTCGCCATCCGTTACTGACCGATTGTTGACAAATGGTTGAAAATTAGATTCGTACTTAATTCCGTATGGCGGATCTATGTATATCACTTGTATTTTGCCTGCCATTCCTTCTTTTTCCAAAAGCGAATTCATCACCAATAGAGAGTCGCCTGCGATTAGTCTGTTTGACCATCCTTGGCTGTGTTTGTAGAATTCTATCGCTTCGCGTATTGGCGGATTGTTTTCTTTGGTTTCAAACCAATGAAATAGGCTTCGTTGTTCCTGTAGCTCTCTTTTTCTTACTGCTTCGATTATTGTTAATGGGTCTATTCTCTCATGAACGTGCAATGAGACTGTGTCTACTTCGAAGGACGTGCCTTCTTTTTTTCCAGCCCACTGAAGCTGAGGATCTAAGTGCGGATCAAACTCGTAATTTATCTTGCCATTTAGTCTGTCTGTTTCTGCAGTAACTAGACCAACCGGAGGATTATTTAGGCGCTTCTGCTCATCATGAACATACTGTTTGACTTCATCTTTCTCCGTTTTTGTTGGCATCAAACAAACCTCTGTCTAAAGAGAACAGGTGATCATATGCTTGGTTCTATTCTTAAGACAATCGTTTTCTGAAATCGTACACTAATTTAGCGCGCGCGACTGTCGCTTGTAATTTACTAAGAAATGAAAGCCCACACAAGTTTAATTTAACACTCTCATAATATACCTAGATCATGCATAAAGAAACTGCAGGTTACAGTCTTGATGCACTCAGAGTGAATGAAGAAGAACTTCGTACGCCAACACTCTTCCCTGTTTCGATCATGACTTGCAAGACAGAATTTGTCCAACCTATCACAAGTGTTGTTGCTCTTAGGAATAGCTTGAATGCCAAGATGTTGGAGAAGTATGCTTTTCAGAAACCAGAGCGGAAAAAATTCAAAGAAGGCTTTCTTGAATTCTCAAGTAAGTCAGATAATATTCTCAACTGTTTCTTTGCGAAAGAGACACCGACAAAAATAATGTATGAAGCAAATGACCTGAAAATGCATAGTGAGAGATATAGATTGATTATTCCATCTTTCAGTGTTAAGATCAAAATAGCCTTCGAAGAAAAGAGCGCCAATGTTGTCATGTTTGGCGGCTCAGAAACAATGATCGCAAAAGCACTCACCGAAATTAATTACTGTATTAGGGATGTGGTGACAGGAGGGCATACAACGGTCATGCCAGAGTTTTCAAAAGGCGAAATGAACACCATCCTCAAGAATTTCGGTGTTAGTGTAGAATATATCTGGATTCATCCTGGAGAGAGTCAAAGGTTCATGAAAATTGTTGAAAGAAGAGTGGGTGGAGAAATCAAGAGAATCCCTGAATACATAGTTCATGCTAAACTCCACGGTTTCCACATAACTGGATCGCCAATAACAACAGCATTAGTGGAAGAATCGGGAGTTTACTTGAAAGAAATACAAGGACGACTTAATTACGCAATCAAGGTCGATATCACTTCAAGAGTTTCATCCAACGGCAAAGTATTATTCTTTATACCCGAAAACATAGTTGGAAAAGGAAACACCGTCTATGATGTTGCTGAGAATCTATATGGTAGAATGATCGTCCCAGTCGAGGGACCAAAACAAGCGACTATGGGTGAGTATTTAGCTGAAAAAAGTTGAAAATGAGCTATCATTAGAGACCATCTTTTCTATCATTACAGATGACGAGCTCAAAGATATCATATTTTGCAAAAAGCTAATTTACAGGGCAGTCAAAGAAAATGACTACCATATTGTTAGCTTGTTCTTTGAAAGAATAACGTATTTGTTTCTCTTTAGTGATTCTGCGTTCAGGCAAAGTCTTGTCGATGCATTATACCCAATCTTGCAGAATCTGCCTTTTGAGACCTTGGTCAGCACAGGCAAAGACACAATTTCTGGAAATGTTGTAGCTCTCTACTGTTTCATGAAGAAGAATCATGTTATTAAGGCTAAGGAACTGAAGGCACTCCTAACACTATCTTCGCTGAAACACATTGGCGATCCATATATGTTTGAGCTCATTCCCATGAAAGAGCCCGTAGTAATCGACTTGGACGATAATGTTATAAGTTTTCGGTCGGATGAAGAGATTGATGATGCAGTTAGAATTTGTGAGTTTCTTCTTGACAACGGTATCATAAAAAGAAACAAGTCTTCTATACGCGGGCTACGTATTCTATACAAAAACGCTCATTCCCCTGAGCTGAGAGCTAAAGAAGATATTACAATAGTGCCGGAACAGCAGGCTAATTTGGTCGAATACCAAAAGAAAATCGATGAATACCAGAGTCTAATAAGCGAGAAAGTGGAAGAACCGAAATTTCAAAGTTTTTTTGAGAGAAACCCCACGTTCCTCAATTGGCAAGTTGTCAGGTTTCTTTCGAAGAAATCATTTGGAGGAGAGCAATTTCCAGACCTAATATTGGTCCTGAGCGAAAGGAGCTACGTCATAGTGGAATTGGAAAAACCAGCTGCCAAACTATACACAAAAAAAGGCGATCCGACACAAGAGTTATCTCACGCAGAAGAGCAAGTAAGAGAGTACTTACACTGGGCAATAGAAGAAAAAGAATTTCTTAGAAAGCGCGGTCTTGAGAATTTGTCTGCAGATAACACAACGGGGCTCCTTGTTATCGGGTCAGATTTGACCCAGAAAGAACGAAGAAAACTGGATACACGTAACAACTCGTTGAGAAGCATGTTTATAATAAAGACATTTTCTGATATCCTTGAGGAAAACGAGGCAACTCTCAAAAATTGGAAGAATATGCCAAAGAAGTGACACCTTTACCTGTCTGCAAATTTAGTCCGTGCACCATTCCCACACACAAGCGCGCTAGGTCAAAGCATCTCTCACAGCGTTTTTAAATGATTGGATTTCTTGCATTTCCATCTCTATTTTATCAACAATTTCTCTTTTGCCTTTTGCGGTCAAATTGTCCCATCTGCGGAGAAGATCTCCCATTGAGTCTTTGTGAAAAATCACTGCGCCTTCAAATCGATTGTAGGAATGCTGAAGCTTTTGTAACCTACTTTTGAAGTCCGCCTCACTGAATGGTTTTGTTTCTAAGTAACTCTCCAGAGCATATTGTATGAAATGCCTGCAATTGCTGTAATACTGATCTGAGCCCCTTATATCATCAAGCAACTTTCGATACTGACTTAATTTCTTAGAGGTCAGCTTCCCAGCTTTCGCATCATGGATCAGATGGTTTGTAAAAATAAAAATCCTATCGTACCACCCAAATACATTGTTCAAAAATTCCTTAAGTTCTGCCTCAAATTTGTCAATTGCACTTTCGGTTGCTTGGTCAGCCGACTTTTTTCTCGCGTATAAGAGACCTACCAAGGATAGTACCGCCGAGAAAACGCTAATGACTTCTGCCATGTAATCCTGTTTTGCTTTGTTCTTATTTAAAAATTCTGTTAGCGCGCTTTACTCTCACGCACTCCGTGTGCGTGTGCGTTGCATATGGGGAGGTAGGTATAGGTAGGTGTAGGAGTAGGAGTTGGCAGTGGCAGTGACCGTGAGGTTGAGTGATTAGTAGAGTGAGTGACCGTGGAAGTGGTTGGCAGAGAAATTGGTTGGTGTAAAGTTTTATCCCACACGCAAATCTGGCACTCGTTATTTCCTAGTGTCTGTTGCATCCGTCTGTTTATAGGAGCATGCGGAAATCAGCTTTTGGCATCCCAAGGGAAAGGAAGCAAATCTTTGAGCTAGACCGATTTGCGCGCGCGGGTTAGAGGGCATGCCAGAAAAATGGAAGAAAGGGTCTTCTCAGAATTGACAGATCAGGTCGTCCACAAAGATTTGCGTTGATTGGCCGTCCGAAGTCCGGGAAATGAGTACGTTAAGAATACGTAGGGAGCTATCATAGAAAGATGGTGGGAGGTTTATGCTGTCGTTAAAAACTATCAGCCTTTATGTTGCGGTTGGTCTTCCCTGTGCTGTGTCGGCAAGCTTTGTGATTCTGTCTTTGATGGTTTTGATTCGATTAGAGTAGGCTTCTATTTTTGGCTTGTTTGAGTTGGCCAGGTCTTCAAAATAAGAAAGGTAGGCTTCTATTTCGTTTAGCATTTCCTCGACGCTGGCTGGTCGAGGTGTGTGTCTCCAGGGACCGTGGAACCAGTGAATCTCATCCCTTCCTTTGTCAGTTATTTCGTACTTGCCATCCTCTCTCTTCTTGATTAGTTCATCTCGATTCATATCTTCCAGCAAGGGATATATCGAGCCGGGAGAAGGCCGCCACCATCCAAAACTCACATTTTCAACTTCACTGATGATGTCAGCTCCGTTCTTGGGTCCATTTTCAAGCATAGAGAGTATCCATGGACGCAGCCAGCCTCTTCTTCGCGTGCCAAACATGCTAAACATGTAGATATCGCCTATCCGATATCGGATAAGCGATAAACTAGCTAATAAGCATTCCGCAAACACCAAACACAAACAAAACCACAGCCGACAATTCAAACGCTCAAGCAGATTAGAGCGCGCGCCTAAGCTTCATCCACACTTTCCCATTGATCATGGCATAGTAATTCTAGGCCTTGACCAGAATCATCTTGTGATTGGTAACACACTGTTTTCTTTGCAATAAATCTTTGACACATTCTAAGTCATCAATGCTGGTAAACTTGCTAGATGCCTAAGGCCAAATGGAATATTTCTTATCGTATCTTCACTAAGCCTTTGTTCAAATTTTATTAGAGTCGTTAATATCTTACCTAGACAGTAGGCACAACACCGCAATCCAGTCACATGGGGCCGTAGTCTAGGCTGGACCCAGCATTCAGTGGAGATGTCTCCCGAAGTAGCGCGCGCGCTATAAAGAAATCAGGCGCGCGTTGCATACGGGAGCGTGCAACAATATCGGATTTGGAGAATGTTTAAATGTGCGGGTAATAAGTCGTTACAGAAAACTTGGGGGAAAAGCTGTTGAAGATTAGGCGTTTCATTTTGGGCAGAGATGAGGCAGACTGGGTTGAAGTGCAAAACGCGATCTGCAGTGTGAGCCCCGTCTATGAACCATTGACGGTGGAAGAATTTAGGACGGTGGTTGAAAAGTCGCCTGAATTTGATTCCGAGGGAAGGTTCATCGCTGAGCTGAATGGCAATCCTGTGGGGATAGTTCATGCTCACGTCGATGAGCTCAGAGAGGAGAAGAGAGGTCTCATTGGTTGGTTCGGAGTTATTCCAGAGCATAGAGGCCGGGGAATAGAGGAAAAACTTGCTGAAACAGCGATCAAAGAATTGAAGAATCGCGGAATGAAGGTCGTTCAAAGCTACGTCAATGGAGAACCAGAGGAAGTTATTCGCATGTGGAAGAACATGGGGTTTAAGCTTATCCGCACGGGCAGTTTCATGACCAAAGAGCTTGATGAGCTTCCTAACGTCAGGGGAAACAAGGAAGTCGAGTTGAAACCCCTGAGGAGAGAGGCAGACGAAGATTTGGAGACGCTCAACGCGCTGCACAACCAATGCTTCAAGGAACACTTTCTCTGGCGACCAAAGCCTCTTAGAAGCACAGTTTATTTCGTTCGAGAAGATCCCTTCATGAAAACACAAGGATGGTGGTTCGCCCTCTTGGGGGGGAAGCATGTGGGTTTCGTTGGCGCAGGCATAGACGAACATTTCAACACGGCAAAGGGAGCTAAATGTGGTTGGATCTCGAGTATCGGTGTGCTAAAGCCTCACAGGAAAACGGGCATTGGAACTCGGCTGATTCTGCATGGCATGAACTTCTTGAAGGATAATGGCATGACCACTGCGATGTTGGGAGTGGACGACTGGAACGTAACGAAAGCCAAGCAATTGTACGAGAAGGTCGGCTTCAAAGTAGTTTGGAAAGAATCATCTTACGAGAAGAAATTGGCATGATGTTCGCATACGCCCCATTTTTGTGTGTGTTTGTGTGTGTAGAGAGAGTGAGTGGCAGAGAGTAGTAGAGAGTAGTAGAGTAAGAGGTTGGGTTGGGGGTAAAGTTTTATCTCTTTCTCTCTCTTTACATCCATACATGCAAAACAAACAAAATAGTCATTGCGCGTCCTTACTGACAAGCCCCGACTCATTGCCCCGTCGGAATTGATCTGTTTCTCTTATCCATCTTGAATAGTATCAAATAGCCAGGGAGAATCGCGAACCCAAGGGTTCCCCAAATCCCCCAGATCAAGCTTTTGTTACCCAACAATCCATAAATACTGAAGATCGTCAGCGATGCTGTTG
>Ga0187886_1001297_pt1 | contig 23386 bp, 24 predicted proteins | sample June2016WEW_20_1_FD_133001 | JGI IMG/M metagenome (GOLD analysis project Ga0187886, IMG submission 133001) | Peatland microbial communities from SPRUCE experiment site at the Marcell Experimental Forest, Minnesota, USA - June2016WEW_20_150 | ecosystem: Environmental > Terrestrial > Soil >... | reverse complement strand
GAAATCCTTATAGAAGTTGTTTATATTGCTCGTCACTTGGTTCAGAGTGCATCTTACTTGTTCATAGAATGGATTGGTTTCGTGGGTCACGGCTGGGATTTGGATCTGAACATCCAGACGGAATGGCTGGCAGAGTTGCGGAGCGACATTAGAGATGAATCTATCTAAAGCGAGACGGCCGGTTTGTTCAAAAAATGTCCCGGGGTTTTTAATAAACTGTGGGTCCTTGCCAGTCATAACCCAATCCGTGATTTGAGTGGAGAGTTGATAAAGCAGAGCTTTTTTTATTGTGGCCGTGGTGGATTTCAAAAGATTATTACATTTGTCGCGCGTGTCCTGAATAATTGCTTGGCGCTTTTGTTCGGCGATAACGTTGTTTACGCTGTCATTAACCTTATCAAGTTTTCCCGCAGCGGTGTCGTCATTAACCGGAACGGTTTGACTTAAACCGACAATACTGGTTATGCCGGATTTAATCGGTATGTTTAGCGTGCTGGCGATTTGCTGTTTGGCGCTATCGATTATTTTTTGCGATTCAGTCGAGATGGCATCTTTTAAAGGATTACCTATTAAACTATTGAACTGGCTCTGGATAAATTCACCGGCTTTAACACCAGCCTGGACAAATAACCCCCCCATATTATTGAAATTAAGATCAATGCCAGTATTACTCAACACATCTTTCTTTAAAAAATTAGTCACATTATCCAGAACGCCTTTTTGGATTTTGGAACTGAAGTCCCCGTTGAGCGCCGTGTATCCGCCGAATCTAGCCGAGAGCGCCACGGCTTTCTGGCAAGATTCCGTGCCTTGGGATTGTTTCTTGTCTTCGGATGTAAGAACTCCGGAGTTGGCTATGGTGTCGAAGCCTTGGGAGCATTTCCAAGCCGTGTCGCTCGGCAGAGAAACGGTGGGTGGAGTACTTGAGCCAAGCCAAAACGGACTGGCGCTTGTCACTTGATTTGGGATAACCACCGGATTCAAGGCGTTTAACACAGCTCCCGTGCTTGAGTTGTTGACCGTAAAAAGAGCCGACCATTCAGAACAATCCGTATCTGCTTTGGCTGCAGGAATAGGAAAAACCGGCGCGTTGAAGTTCAGAATAAGCGCGAGAGAAAACAAAGATAAAATTATTTTTTTAAATAAGTCCCTCATCTTTTATTCGCTTATTAACGGAGTTTTTAATAACATTGAATGATTTATCCACCTCCTGCGTGAGGATTTGGTTTGACGCAATCATGAAGCGCAGCGGGTCGTCCTCGCCCGCGGCAAGAGATTCAAAGACGTTTTCCTGGCTGCGGAAGAAGGAAATAATTTGTTTGTGAATATCCTTCCAGGATGGCGGCACTTTTACCAAAGTTATGACATCGGCCGCGTTCTTGAGTTGGCTGGCCGTACGAGAGAAATATTGGGTGGCCGAAAGACCCTCGGAATAATCTGAAGAGGAAGAATTAAAACTATTTTGGATGAGACTATTCACGAACACCAGATAAAACCGCTGCATTTCTTTTGAATCGTCGTTGTTCACTAAAATATCCGAGTCGGTCACAACCACCTTTTTGTTCTGCTCGTCTATTAAGTTGGAAATAATGGTCTGGATGTCATTCGGGTCCGGAAGCGCTTTTGCGATCTTCGTATTGCCGCTTTTGACTGCATCCCCGTTTTTACTCATGAAATCGCTGAGCGCCTGGTCGGTAAATTTATTTGTAAGATTTTCCAGGGGCTTGATGGTGAAATTCAAGCTTGAATCAATCGAGTTTGCCACGGCATTCGCGTCCGCAACTACCGTGTCTTTAGGTGCGGGGTCCGCCGGGCTCAAAACCAGATAACCGCTCAATGCCCCGGCGGAAAGAACGATAAGTGCGCTAAGGATTATTTTTTTTCTTTTGGTTTTCATTTTAAAATAATTTACTAACCCCAAGAAGACCATCTATCTTTTTTAAAGGACACGTGCTTAGTCCTTGACTTGCCAACCCAAGCGACCACACTCCCACTGTCGGTGGGTTAGAACCGTTTATTATATTAATACTGCCGTCAAGCACATATTCTCCGGCACTTGGCAGTCCCAATGTGACTAGCCAGGTGTTCGGTTTATAACAAGGGTTGGGTGTTGGTGGGATAGTAGGAAGAGCGGGTGGATTAGGAATTATCGTAATAATCTTTCCGCCAATTGGCGTTGTAAGGAAAGAAAGAGAAAGAGAAAAAGCCGCTTGGGCAATGAGTGGTATCGCAACGGCAATTGTGAGCATAAGCAGGGAAACTAACAGGAATTTTTTTGATGAACCGGACATTCCCTCATATTATAACCCATAGTTGCTTAATTCCGCTATCTTTTCCAAGGGTAAATCCTGCGGCCGGGAAGCCGGGTCCACTCCCAAAGCGGAAATTTTTTCGGCGAGTGTTTTTGAACCGGTTTTTTTGCCGTTAAGATTGTTTAAAATCGTCTTTCTGGGCTGTTTAAAAAGGATTTTTATGAATTTATAGTAATTTTCAACCTCTTTCGTTGTCGGTTTATGGTTATTGGTTGTAAGTTTGATTATTGCCGAATCAACTTTCGGCTGGGGGTTGAAATATTTCTTGGGAATGATTCCGACGATTTCCGGCCTGGCCCAAATTTGGATGCTCGCGGCCAGCAGGTTCATTTTGGGTGGCTTAGCGCAAATCCTTTCCGCTACTTCTTTTTGAACGGTGAAAACCGTAACTTCCGGTTTTATTTCCAGTTCGCTTATTATCCGCAGGAGAAAGCCGGTGATGTAATAGGGAATGTTCCCCACCAACTTATAACCTATAACTTGTAACTTATGACTTTTAACTAACAAAGGAAGGACTTTTAAGACATCGCCGGTTATTATCTCAATGTTATTTTCACTTATTTTCGCGTCTTCTCTAAGTGTTCCCGCCAACTTTTCATCTTTTTCTATTGCGATCATTCGTAGTTCTTTGTTAAAAGTTATAAGTTCATTTGTCAGCTCGCCGTGCCCCGGACCGATTTCAATGACCGTATCATTGTCTTTCAAATCAAGCGCGGCAACGATATTTTTTATTTTGTTTTTGTCGGTCAAAAAATTTTGGCCGAGAGATTTTTTAGCCGAGGTTGTTTGCGATTCTTTTTTGTGATAATGTACAAGCATCAGTACGATTCTAATCCAAATCAAACCCTTAATTAAGGGGGCATTCAAAACGACCAGTTTCTGGTCGCTCCTTTTTGTGCTGGTTCTTGCGGGGTTTAATTCTTCGGCTCTTTGGGCTTGGGGCAGAAGCGTGGTTTACGACAAACCGGCCGTCTGGAGTTCTGGCGGGCCGGTTCAGGAAATTAATCCGGATAGGTCCGCAGTGCGCGGAGGAGTGGTGTATTTTAACAACGCAAGTACGGACAACGCGGATAATTCGGTTTTTTGGAGTAAAAGCGCGGTTGCCGGCGCTTCTGACCCACTCACCAATCTTATTTCTTCGGGTGATGGTCTTAGGAGATACAAAATAAGGAAAGGCGATACTTTTGCCAATCTCGCGGCCCATTTTAACATCTCGGCGGATACCCTTAAGTGGGCCAATTCAAACGTTAAGACTCTTAAATTAAACAACACTCTCATTATTCCTCCCGTCTCGGGTGTTATTTATAACGTTTCCAAAAATGACAATCTAGAAAACATCGCCGGTTTGTACAATATTGATGCGGGTCTTATAAAAACCTACAACCCCGATTATCAGAAAATATTGAGCGACGGCAGCGGGTATTTAATGCTACCTTTTGCGAAGCCGGTTTCTTCAAAACCCCAAACCCCGACTTCAGATCTGCCCGATATTAAAGATTATTTTGCCCTGCCGGCCATTGGTTGGAATTGGGGTCAACTTCATAACTACAACGCCGTGGATATCGCGAATCAGTGCGGGACGCCCGTTCACGCCTCGGCCGAGGGTCTTGTTGTGGCGGACGAAAATCTGGGTAGCGGTGCGAGCGGGTGGAACGACGGCTACGGAGTTTTTGTTTTAGTGGAACATCCGAACGGTACGAAAACCCGCTACGCTCATTTGGATAAGGCGTCGGTCAAAATCGGCGATTACGTGAGCCGCGGCGAGGAAATCGGTTTAATGGGCAATACCGGAAGCACGCACGGCCCGACCGGTTGTCATCTCCACTTTGAAGTTTACGGCGCGAAGAATCCGTTCGCGGTCAGCAAATAAAAAATTATTCGTTTATTCTCAATCTGTATTGGAATGCCTCGGCGAGGTGGTTGGTTTTTATTTCCGAAGACGCATCAAGATCGGCGATAGTTTGCGCCACTTTTAATATTCTGTAATAACCGCGGGCGGAAACGAAATTTTTCTCCAACATTTCTTTCAGGAATTTTTCCGCGCCGTTTTCCAGTTTTATTGTTTTATCCGTCTGGCGCGATGACATTTCGGAATTCGTAAAGACGGCAAAGCCATTTTTCTTGAAGCGTTCGCGCTGGATCTGGCGGGCGTTTTTTATTTTTTCTCTGAATATTTCATCCTTCTCGCCGTTTTTTTCAGCGCGCAGTTCTTCAATAGGTATTCTTGGCACCTCCAGCTGAATGTCTATCCTATCCAATAAGGGCCCTGAAATTTTTTTATGATAACGAAAAACTTCGTTTGCCGTGCAGCGGCATTCTTTTTCCGGGTCGCCGAAGTATCCGCAAGGGCAGGGGTTCATTGCGGCGACAAGGATGAAGCGGGCCGGGAAAGTGAGCGCTTTTCTCGCCCGGGCAATTGAAACGCGACCGGACTCGAGCGGCTGGCGTAACCCCTCCAAGACGTCGCGATGGAATTCCGGGAATTCATCCAAAAAAAGCACGCCGCGGTGCGCCAAACTGATTTCGCCGGGTTTTGGGAAAGAACCGCCGCCGATTACCGCGGTAAGCGAGGCGTTATGATGGGGCGCTCGAAACGGTCGGGCGCTCACAAAAGGCGCTGTCTCCGAAAGCAGACCGGCCGCGCTCCATATCTCGGTTGTCTCCAGCATTTCATCAAAATCGGGCGGCGGAAGAATTGAATTTACGGCTTCAGCGAGCATGGTTTTCCCCGTGCCCGGCGGGCCCGAGAAAAGCAGATTATGACCTCCGCTTGCGGCAACCAGGAGGGCGCGTTTTGCCGCCGCCTGGCCTTTTATGTCGGATATTTTTACCGATGTGTCGGAATGATTCGGCGCAAAGGGTGTTTTGGGAACAGCTTCCAGAATTTTAATTTCCTCAAGGTGCTCAATGATTTCTTTGAGATTTTTAACCGGAATGACTTTTATTTTTCCGAGTACCGCCGCTTCAGCCGCGTTTTCGGCGGGGACGAAGATCTCCTTAATGTTATTGCGTTCCCCGAGAAGCGCGGCGTTCAGTACGCCGCTCACCGGCCGCAGGGTGCCGTCAAGCGACAACTCACCGATAAAAAGCTTGTCGTCGGTTTCAAAAGGTTTGAGTTGTTCGCTTGCGAGAAGGTAAGCGAGCGCGATGGGCAGATCAAAGCGCGAACCGACTTTTTTGACGTCTGCGGGCGCGAGATTCACGGTGATGCGGCGATTTTCTTTTGAAGGCGGCTTAATGCCGGAATTTTTAAGGGCGGAATTCACGCGTTCCTTCGCTTCCGAAAGCGCCTTATCGGCCAGCCCCACAATATTAAAAGAATGAAGGCCGACGTTTAAGTCGGCTTCCACTTCAATGAGTTCAGCGGCGATGCCGTCCAATTCCGCGGAAAATAATTTTGGAACCGCCCGCATTGTTTCTTTGTTTTCTTAAATTCCCCGCTTGCAGTTCTTGCATAAAAGCGATTCCGGATCTATTCCCAAAATCTTTTTTTCTATCGGCTTGCCGCATTTTTCGCAGACGCCGTAAGTACCGTCTTTTATTTTCGCAAGCGCTTTCTCGATTTGTTTCAGCCGAGCGTCCTGGGTTTTTTTCACGCCCAGATAATTGCCCATTTCCTCCGCTTCGTCGGTTTCTTCCTCGTAGTGATCGGTATCGTCGCCGAAATCCAAACTCTCTTTGAGTTTCAAAACCTCTTTTTCTATTTTAGCCTTTTCTAACTTAAGCCCCTCCTCAATTTTTTTCAATTCTTCTTTTATCATATTTGTTTAATTAGAAGGAAGTTTATCATAATCCCATTATTACATCAAAAACAAAACCGCCTCCGGGGAGGCGGCTAAATCTTTCAATTTATATTCGTTTAATCGCCTCTTTCAGACCGTCAAATGACGTCATAATGATGACTTTATTGCCGACCCAGCCATAATCTATAGCGAAGCCGGAGTTAGCAAAAAGTAAATATTTGTGATCGGTAAGACCGGTAACGGCGCTGCTTTTCCAGGCTTTTGGAGCGCCCGGATCCCCCGCGAAGAGATTGTTGTAGCCAGTAGATTTTTCAAAAGCCGATTTGAAGAGCGACGCATCGGTTTCCGTGGTTTCACCGTTTTTAAGAGGAGCGATTAATCCAAGCCAGCGAGTGCCGCTCGCATCGGTGTAAACTAACCCCGAGGCGCCTTGATCAACGAAAGCGGTTTCAATGGGGGTATTAGATAAGTCCGCGCCCGTCATTGCTTTAAGAAAACTGGCAAAACCAATAAAGTTGCCGTCGCTACCCCTGTAAACAATCTCAGTAATGTTTGGTGAAGAGAGCGAGTTTATATTTAATCCGGATAGAGCGGCGCCGGTTACGGTCGAGGCAGCTTCAATAGTTGCATCGGCTGGGATGGAGAACGGAGAAACATGACTAGGCGCCGGGGGATTCGGTTCCGAAACGGCTGGGGGAACCGTCGTTGTAGCTTCGGGAGCGGGAGTGACCGGTTCATTCGTCGTTGGCGGCAAGACGACATCCTGCCCCGTCGGCAGAGTGGTTTCTACCGGAGCGGCGAAGAATATCGGGTAAACGACAAAATATCCCAGAGCGGCTAGGCCGGCTATGGCGATAACTGAAATAAGAATCATGAATAGTTTTCCCGAACCCTTCTTTGGCGCGGGCGGTTCCTGGATTTGACCGGGCGCAGTGTCCGTCTGAGGAATTTGGAATGATTGGCCCTGGCCGGGCAGGCTGGAAACCGGGGCAATCGGAAGATTTTCCGGCGCTGAGGTCTGAGGCGCGTAAGGTTTCGGGGCGGAGCTGCCGGTATTTATGGACTGGATGTCGGACGCCATCGTGCGGACGTCCGTGTTGGGCACAACGGTTTTTGCGAGAGGCGACTCTCCTTCGCCGGTGCCGAGCGGCTGACCCGGGATCTGGCCGGGGAAGAAATTTTCATTTGCCATTGCTTTTATTATAGCACTTAAGGATGCGGCGCGTTGTGGATAATAAAAAAACCCGCCGGCTTTTAGACCGACGGGGTTTCAAAAGATTATTTTACCTGTTTTAAAGACAGCCCGATCTTCCCCTCGTTTATTTTGACGATTTTCGCTCTCACAAAATCACCGAGCTTCACGACATCTTCAACCTTCTCCACAAAACCCTCTTTAAGTTCGGAAACGTGGATCATTCCGTCTTTGCCGCCGCCCAAGTCAACAATCGCGCCGAAATCCAGAATTTTGATTATATTTCCTTCCACCATTTCTCCGATTTTGAATTCTCGGACGATTCCTTTTACTTCAGCGACTGCTTGCGCGACAAGCGCCTGATCGGTGCCGGCCACGAATACTCTTCCATCTTCCTCAATATCTATCGTTATTTTATTGCCGGCTCTGGCTAAAATTCCGTTTATCATTTTCCCGCCCGGGCCGATGACTTCGCCGATCCTGTCTACCGGAACCTGGACGGTTGTTATCATCGGAGCAAACGGAGATAAGTTTTCTCTGGGTTTGCTCAGTGTCTTATCCATTACGTCCAAGATTTTAAGCCGAGCAACTTTTGCCGCCCCAATCGCTTCTTTGAAAATTTGGAGAGTGATGCCGTCCACTTTCACGTCCATTTGGATGGCGTTTATGCCGTCGCGCGTGCCGGCCACCTTGAAATCCATATCGCCGTAATGATCTTCCGGTCCTTGAATATCGGTCAGGAGTTTATATTCACCTTTTTCGTTGCTCATTAAGCCGATGGAGATCCCTGCCACCTGTTTTTTAAGCGGCACGCCCGCATCCATCAAAGAAAGCGAGGCGGAGCAAGTTGAAGCCATTGAAGACGAACCGTTTGAAGAAAGCGTTTCGGCGACAACGCGGATGGTGTAAGGAAACTCTTCTTCCGAGGGGAGCATTGCGGCGACGGCTTTCGCGGCAAGCGCGCCGTGGCCGATTTCTCTCCGGCCCGGACCTCTGTTCCGGCTAGTTTCGCCGGTCGCAAATCCGGGAAAATTATAATTGAACATAAAGCGCTTTTTCGTCGTTCCTTCCATATTTTCAACCAGTTGTTTTCCTTCCGGAGTGGCAAGAGTGGTAACCGCGAGTACTTGAGTTTCGCCGCGGCAGAAAAGCGCCGAGCCATGAGTGCGTTTTAAAAGCCCGACTTCCGAATAAATATCGCGAATTTCGTCCATTTTTCGGCCGTCCGCGCGCTTTCCCCTTTCTATCGCTTCTTCGTGGACGAATTTATCCACCTCTTCTTCAAAAAATACCTCGGCGATATTCAGAGTCGTTTCTTCCTCGCCGGATTTTTCCAAATGTTCCAATATCTTTTTTCGCAACCCTTCCGTATGTTTAGCCGCAAGCGCCTCTGCCAAATCTTGTTTCAAGAATTCGCTGACGACGGCTTTGGTTTTCGGATCGGCGTCGGCGAGCGTAACCTGCGCCTTCGGTTTACCAATCTCCTTTACGATGTCTTTCTGGAAAGCCACGAGTTTTTTTATTTCTTCAAAACTCTCGGAGAATATTTTTTCCACGAAATCTTCGGAAACCTCCCGGCCTTCAAACTCAATCATGTTTATTTTGTTTTCAGTGCCGGCAAACAGGGCTTGCGAGCCCGCATTCGTCCCTTCCGCCGGAATAATGGTCTTTAATCCCGCAACCGGTCCGTTCCATGGGATGTCGGATATCGCGAGAGCGGCAGAGGCGGAAAGAAGAGCGATGAAATCAGGGTCGTTCTTTTCGTCGTAAGAAAGGATGGTAACCATCACCTGGACCTCGCGGCGCAGGCGCGGGTCAAAAAGAGGCCGGATGGTGCGGTCAATAATGCGGGCGGATAAAATGGCGTCGTCGGAGGCTCTGCCTTCGCGGCGCACGAAGCGGCTGCCGAGAATTTTTCCGGCGGCGTAAAATTTTTCCTCGTAATCAACGGTGAGCGGAAAGAAATCCCCCGCTTTGTCCTGTTCGCTCATTACCACCGTTGCGAGAACCGTGGTGTCCCCGTGGCTTCCCAAGACGGCCGCGTTCGCTTGGCCGGCCAATTTTGAAACCTCCAAACTGACCGCTACTCCCCTAACTTCTGTTTTGAAAATTTTTCTATTTAAATCCATTTATTTTTTTATTTATCTTATTCTTAAAAGCGCCTTCGGTATTTTTTCTATCTCTATAAAATTATCCGTCGCTTCTTTCAGTTTTCCGGAGGTCGTTCGGCTGAAAGCGACCACCTCAACCTCTTTCCCCAAGCCGAGCCTCATATGTTCAACAAGAGGGACGAAATCGCCATCTCCGGTTATTAAGATAATAGTGTCCAGTGACGGAGCCAGCCGGATTGCGTCTACCGCCATTCCCACGTCCCAGTCGCCCTTCTTCGTGCCGTCGGGATAAATTTGGAGGTCCTTCATTCTCAAATCCAACCCGGTTTTGCGCAAAGCGTCAAAAAAAGAATCCTCGCCCTGGGTATTTTCCGTTTTAATGACGTAGGCAAAAGAACGGATGAGTTGCCTGTGGCCCACAACAGCTTTTATAAGTTCCTTGAAGTTTACCCGCGCATGGTAGAGATTTTTTGCGGAGTGATAAATGTTTTGGACATCAATGAAGACGCCCACTCTTTGATTTGGATATGTGTTGGACATTCGGTTTACTACTCAATCGCCAATTTTTTGACAATCTGCGTGTAGAGTTTTTCATCTTCCCGCTTAATAGCTTGAAGGAATTTGCGTCTTTTCCCGACCATAACGAGGAGACCCCGCCTGGAGTGGTTATCTTTCGCGTTTTTCTTCAAATGGTCGGCCAGAAGCTTGATTTTCTTGGACAGGAGCGCGATTTGGACCTGGGTTGAGCCCGTGTCGGCATCGTGTTTTGAGTGCTCTTTTATGACATTCTGCTTTTGTCTCTTAGTTAACATGATTTTTCCATCATATCTCAGAATCCCCTTTTTGTAAAGAGATTTATGAGAATAAGGGATTTTACTTTTTACTCATAGACGCCTCCGAACGCTAAAATTCCGACTCGCTCCCATTCTGCTCGCCACCCTACTCCCGTTCGGTCGGGGTCCCGTCTCGCAACGAAGGTCGCTCGCGAATTTTAACGCGTTCTTCGGATTTATATTCATAAAAAGTAAAATCCCTTATTCTTTAAAAAATCACAACAAAGAGCCCCGCCTGTATTTCCTGAAGTAGTAGCGAGACCCGGCATGATGGAAAAAGTGGGTAAGACCTGGCCTAGCGGCCCGGAGCACACACTTTTTTCGCGTGCCGGGGCTCGCGGGAAAATATGGGCGGGGCGACAAACTATTTTGCTACAGAAGTGATAAAATGAAAGCAATGACCGAAGCAGAGAAATATTTAAAGGAATACCTGGATTATTTGGAGATAGAAAAAAACCGTTCGCGGAAAACGCGTGAAAATTACGGCCGCTATCTCCAACTTTTTTTAAAAAAACAGAATATCCGGACTCTTAAGGATATTACTGAGGATGCGGTGCGGAATTTTCGGATTTTTCTCTCGCGGGAGAATCTGAAAAAAAATACTCAAAGCTATTACGTCATTGCCATCCGCAATCTTCTGAAATATTTATTGAAACGGGATTTGAAGGTGCTGGTGCCGGATAAGATTGAACTGCCTAGGGTTTCGCGCCGGGATATTGAGATTCTGGATTACGGTGAATTGGAGCGGCTGATTCAGGCCCCGAAGGGAAATGACCTGCGCTCACTCCGCGACCGGGCGATTCTTGAGGTGTTTTTTTCCACTGGTCTCCGGCTTTCGGAACTCTGCGTTCTCCCCCGTTATCTGGACTTGGAACGCGGCGAGGTTTCCGTGCGCGGGAAGGGAGACAAGATAAGGGTGGTTTTTCTCTCGGAAACGGCAAAAAAGGCGATAAAAAACTATCTAAATAAAAGAACCGACCCGGAAGAATACTTGTTTATGAGTTTAACAAGAAAAAATAAAATTATCGGTCGGATTATCCCGCGCGCCGTGGAGCGTCTCGTTTCTTTTTACGCGCGCAAGGCCGGCATTCCGAAAAAAGTGCATCCTCATCAATTGCGTCATAGTTTTGCCACCGATCTACTAATAAACGGAGCGGACTTGCGTTCGGTCCAGTCGCTTCTGGGTCACGCGAATATCGCGACGACTCAGGTTTATACCCACCTGACAAATAAGGAACTGAAGGAAATCCACAAGACGTTCCACGCCCGCCGCCGGAAATAAAAATTGTTTTTGTGCCCCCGAGAGGATTTGAACCTCTAACTCTTGCGAGACAGCGTCCTAAGCGCTGCGCGTATCCCAGTTCCGCCACGGGGGCAAAATACCCTTTATTCATCAATATTATCAGTATTTTTCTAGTTTGACAAATATCTATTTTGGTGATACTATCAAAACAGAAATTTTCCAAAAGAAAACTAACTATAACTAATAGAAATACAGAAAGGATGGGTAGTAAAATGACAACCCTTTTAATTTTGGTTTTATTGATTATTCTCGGGGTGTTGTTGTCGAACGCTTTTGTCCAAGTCCCGGCATTTCACTATGGTGTACGGGAGAGATTCGGAGAACGCATCGGAAGTGCGATTGAAGAAGGATTGGTAATTATATTACCGTTCATAGATAAGATTAAAATAGTTTCATTGGAGCTTAGAGAGGCAGATATTAAAACCTCTTTTACTACTTTGGATAAACTAAAACTTACCTGTGAAGGTTCTCTGCAATACAGACCGGATCCGGAAATTAATGATACTCAAGGAAAAAATTTATTCATCACGATGTCCGATGTGATAATTGGTGATGGTATAAATGATTCAGTTGAGGCAAAACTAGGTGCTCTAGGCGGAACATTGAATGGTGAAGAACTCATAAAAAGTCGCCACGCCATATCCGATATGATTAATTGCTTTTTCCGATTGGAAGAGCCTCCTCATCGGACACACATCCAGAATGACCCCAGTAAATGCGGCCTTAAGAATTGTAAATTTCCTTCAAGTACGGATAAAGAAATAGACGCCAAAGATTTGGTGGCATTCTACAATGATCATTGGCCTCTAGTAAAAAAATTGCTTGACGGAGAAATAAAGAACTCAAGTCGATCTCAAATAGAAAAGCGTTATGGGATTGATATTGATTTATTTGCTCTTTCGGATATTGCTTTTTCGGAAGACACACAAGCGTCTTTTGAGAAACAGAAACAAGCAGAAGCTAGAAACTTGGCTTATGACACTAAATTATCAATGGCTAAAAGAGCAATAGAATTAGGCGCTTCGCCTCAATTAGCTTTCAATGCGGCAGATATGTCCATTGATCCGAAGATTACAAAGAACGTTGTTTCAATAGAAGGTGATGCTGGCGTATTAGGTGCTCTTGCCGCTAACTTAGGGAAAGGGGGTAAATAATGGCACGCTCAAAAGGACAAACCGAAAAACTGAAAGAGACACAAGGGAAAGAAGAAGTAGCTATGAAGCCAAAATTTATCCGAATAGCTGTATGGGTAATAATAGGCATTATAGCTTTGATAATTATCGGGTTGCAGATATTCTCCCCCCCTAAAAATCCTTTGGTCCCTATCGGAGGCGCTATCGAAGACGAAAGACAGATGGCTGCTTATAACAAGGCGGTTGATGTTTACGATGCTGAGATGGCAGTTACTACGGTAACCGAAGAAAAATCTTCCTCGCCCCGGATTTCCAAAGAACTTCTGTCCACAACCTCGGATTTCAATTTTGATGATAAAGTTATCAAATTTAAACCCGGAGAAACGGAAAAGATTGTTCAATTGGAGCCAGGTAAAACATCCCCGAGAATTCATATTCCTGAGGATAAATCCGGTTACGTTAAGTTAGTTGATTCTACCGAAGTGTGGTGTCAGAACGGCATCAAGTATATGGATACTCCGGACGCCAGGAATAAACTTCCGGACAGAACGTTTCGTGTGACTGGCCGACAACCAGTTAGGATAGTTCTTCGTTAGATAGTTAATAGTTAAGTATGCAGCCCTAGTCTTGGAAACAAGATTGGGGCTTGTTTTTTGTTTTATAACCCGTAAGTAAACGGGGCGGAGATTGTGAACCCGATGATTGTGAGAATTACTATCGCGGAAAGAGCCGCGATTTTTATTTTCCCCGGCTTATCTTTTAGATATTCGGTTATAAGAAAAGACGCCAAGCAGACGGAAAAAATCAGCGCCGGAAAGTAATGATAAAGGAAAGTTGCCCGGCGGATGACGGTGAAAAACGGAATAAGAGAAAATACATATCCGCCCAGAAAAATCAAAGCTGGTTTTAAAAAGGAAGCATCTATTTTTTTAAAAGCATTTTTGACCAGTATAGAAATCCCCGCGATTACGGAGAATGTGCCAATATACCAAACAAAAGCGTTGCCAACGAGTGCAAGAGATAAGCCGGACTCATTGTAAAACATTGGTTTTAACATCAGCGGCCACAGATACCACGGGCTCATCATCGGATTAGGGCCGGCGCCCGAAGTGTATCCGAAGACGGAAGCGACAACTTCCCTAAGGAACAAAACAACCGGCGTCCAGAATGACGAACCTATTTTTATATTGAGCAGATTTTCAAAAAATGCCGCACGCTCTCCGATGGGAAAGATTAAGATATTTGCGAAAAACCAGATAATTAAAAGAGTGACAATGCCCACAAAAAGGAATTTTAAAGCGTCTTTTTTCTTATCCCATTTTTCATCGGATAGAAACCAGGCAATGAGAACGGGCCCCAGAAAAATAATCGCCGTGATTTTTACGCTGAGCGCCAAGCCTAAGAAAATCCCGCCCCAGAAATACAATGGATTTTTCCTGAAGAAAAAGTAGAGCGCCCAGAAACCTAAAGCCAGATACATTCCATCCAGAAGGATCAGGCGCGTGTGGAGCAGAAGCGCGTTTTCAAAGATCAGAAGAAAAAGAGCGAGCAAGGCCGCGTATTCGCCTGCCACCTCCCGAGTGAAAAGAAAAACGCCGAGTAAAAGAGCGATACCAAACAAGACGCTCATGATTCTCAAATCAACATAAGGAAAATTTTTAAAATCCGCCGGCGCGTAGCTTGTATCCAAAAAGCCGGTTTTTTCGTTTCTAAAGATTTTAACAAAATTCACTTCACTTAGGATATCTTTATCGTAAGAAAACAAGGGAAGGGAAAAAACAAATTTCCCCAGGGGCGGGTGGATATCAAAATACGGTTCACGGAGAACATCCTTCGCGGCGTAGGTTGAAAAATGCGCTTCGTCAAAAACGGGGCGCGCGGGCGTCCCAATATTCCATACATGGAGAAAAAAACTTGCCGCGGTGAGCGCGGCACAAATCAAAAAGACGCGATTCTTTTTCAAAAAAGACATTCAGTTGCTAAGGAGTAAGAACGCTGTTTACTATCGGATTAATTCCGTTTGCGAGGAGCGCCACGGCCGCGGCAATAAGCGCGTAAAGAAGGATTTTTTTCGCCTTTTCAACTTTTTCCTCGCTGTCGCCCGCCGATAGGAAGAGAAAAGCGGCCCAAAGAATCATCGCAACCGCGATAATCCAGAAAAAGCCGAACGCCTTAACGACGATACCACTGAAAGTGTCCTGAACGTCTTGGACGGAGGTAATATTCATACTTGGTTAAATTATAGTATTTTTGCGAAAAAAACACACCCCTTTAGGGGGTGTGTTTTTCGTTTTAAGCTCCCTGAGAGAGGAGTCTAAATACAATTGACTGCAATCCGGTTGAAAGCAAAGCAATGGCCGCCGCGATCAGAGCGTAGATAACTCTCTGACGGGCTTCCTTGATTTTGTCCTCGTTCCCGGCCGCGGTTAGATAAAGAACAGCCGCCCAAATTAAGAAGAGTACGGTCAAAATCCAGAAAATAACGATAATCCAGTTTACGATATTCTCAAAACTGCTCTGGGCCTGGCTTAAGGAGGTGATCGGGGGCGCGCCCAAGGCCGTAATCCCCGTAACCTGCGCGAAAGTCAAAACCGGCAATAAAAGAGAAACAATTGCTACCGCACCGATTATTTTTTTATTTTTCAGCATTTGTCTTTTAGAAAAGCGACCTTTTTAGTGGCTTAACAGACTTTCAATAACCTTCGTTAAGCCCCAACCTATCAGGATTATAGCATAGCCGATTGCCGTGTAAAGAATCGTTTGTTTCCCCTTTTTGAATTTTTCCGGGTCGCCGCCGGCGAAGACCATCTGAAAAGCACCGAATAGGATCATCCCGACGGCAATCGGCGTCCCAATAGTAATCAGCCAATTAACAATTGAAGTCAGAAGGCCGTTCAGATCGGAATTCCCGCAATTTTGATTATTTGACGGGCAGAGGGGGTTGATTAGAGTTGGACCAATATTGCTATCCGCCGAAGCAATGCTGGGTAAAAACGCCGGAGATAAAATTAGGAATAACAGAAGTAAAAATAATATTTTCTTTCTCATAATATTTTTATTTTAACACTGAACATTACTCCAAGGGAAATTCACTTGCCCCGCGATGATATGGATAACCGTGTTTATAACCAGCCACCCACACAAAACTATGACAAAACCAATGATCGCGCTTGTGATGATTTTCTTTGCCTCGCCCAGCATGCTTTCCGAACCGCCTGAAATCATGAGCCGGATGGCGCCGTAAACTATCATTGCAACCGTGATTGAAACAGCGGCCGTGGTCAGGATATTCACCAGATTTATCGCCACCTTCATGGCGTCGCAGAACGAGCAACCGGTTGGCAAAACGTTGCAGGTTTGACTGCCATTGCCTGTCCCCGCCCAAATATCAAAGCCCGCAGCTGAAGCGGAATTAACTAAAAATAAACAACCTAAGAACACAAAAACGAATACTTTTGAAAATTTCCCGTTCATTTTAGAAAGTTTTCTGACTTAGATATTGATTGATCTGATTTTGGGTCTGACCCAGGGCGTCTTTCGGTTTTTGCCCGCCGCCCGCAACTCCATCAATCATATCCGAAACCGCTTTGTTTATAAATGAGCTGTCCAACATCGTCCAGGAGCGCGCAGTGAGCGCCTGCCTGGCGAAAACGCCGAGCATCGGGTCATTTTGATACTGGTAAATCAGAGAATTCAAAGCCGGCGGTCTCTGGTTTTTCTCGGCATAATCCTTCGCGAGAGTTTCATTCGTCGTTATATCCAAGATAAAACTCCAGGCGATACTTTGATAGGCGCTTTGTTTGGAAACCGTATAACCCCAATAACCGGGGTAATTTGTGTTTGCCGTCGCCCCTTTTATTTGGGGGGCGGGCGCTACTTCAAAATTCAGAAAATTATTCCGCGATTTTATCTGCGGCCGGTCGGCGGCATATCCGAAAATCATAGCTGTTTTTCCTTGGCTGAAAGAATCAAAGGAGTTTGGCATTGATTTGTTCCAGGTATACACGTTTGAAGACGGGTTGGAAAATTGAGCGAAGAAACTCAAGGCCTCTATGCCTTTATCCGAAGCAAATGAAACGGAGTTGGTTTGAGGATCGTTCATTTGGGCGCCATCTTGGAGCATTAAAAAATAAAGAGTATCGGCGGCGTTCGCCACGTTTGAGCTTGCGCCGAGCGCCGCGGCCGACTGGGTGATCTGGCCGTTCGAATCCTTTTTAGTAAGCTTGGGAACGGCGTTTATAAAGTCATCCCAACTTTGCCAGCTTACGGGAAGCGAAGCAGCCGCCTGGTCGAAAAGGTCGCGATTATAAATGAGGGCAAGGGTGTCAACGGAAAGCGGCAGAGCGTAAACATTGTTTTGATAGACAAAATTCTGGGCCACAACCTGCGGGAAGTACTGCTTCAGCTGGGCGGCGGAGAAGGCGGTTCCCGGGACCGGAGATATCTTATTCAGATTCTTAAGAAGGTCCGTGTTCCGGATCATGAAGATATCGGGGCCCTGACCCGAGGCGAGCGCGTCTAAAAGCGCTGAATTGTAATTGTCCGCGTTTGGGAAACCCCGGTAGGTGATGGCGACATTCGGATAGGTTTTTTTGAAATCAGCGAAGAATCCGGCGTAAGCGGACGAATCCTCCCCGACGCCCCATAAATTAAGCGCCGCTTTTATTTTTGCCGGGTCGGTGGTTTGATTCCGAAGTCCGGGAATTATGCCTAAAAAAACGAGAGCGATAATCAGAATCGCCGCGCCGACGGAGACGCTGATTATCATTTGGGATTTGGTTAAGTTCATGTCTTATTAATTATAAACAAACTATCCCCACCAGCTTATCCCCCTTCTCCAGATTCATTATCTTCACTCCCTGCGTAGCCCGGCTCAAAATTCTGACGTCTTTGAGAGGAGTTTTTATCGCTTGGCCCTTCACGGAAAAGGCGAGTACCTCTTCCACCTCGTCATTTACTATATGGGTGCCGATGACGGGACCGGTTTTTTCCGTAATCTTCGCGGTTTTAATGCCCGAACCGCCGCGACGCTGGATTTTGTATTCCTTTAGCGCGGTTTGTTTCGCGAAGCCGTTCGCCATTACCGCGATCATCCGCGAATTATTGCCTTTTTCGGAGTCGCTTTTTTTAACGATATCCATGCCGCTTACGCTGTCGCCTTTCCTGATGTTGATCGCGCGCACTCCCGCGGCGCCGCGACTCATTCCGCGGATATCTTTTTCTTTGAATCTTATCGCCTGTCCCAAAGCGCTCACCAAAATTATTTGGTCGTCGCCCTCGGAAAGTTTTACCCAACCCAAGAGGTCGCCGGCGTTCAGTTTGATGGCGATAATTCCGCTCCGGCGGACGTTTTCAAAATCCGCGAGAGGGGTTTTCTTAATCACCCCGTTTTTCGTGACCATTACCAAAAAATGCTTTCCGTCGGCGTGCGCCTGCGGATAAGTGACAATGGCGTTTACTTTCTCGTTCGGCGGGATTTCCAGGAAGTTGTGGATGGATCTACCTTTCGCGGTACGGCTTGCGACGGGAATTTCATAAACCTTGGTTTGGAAAACTTTCCCGCCCGTCGTGAAGAACAGAATATTGTCGTGCGTGTCGGCCGAGAGAATCTGATTTATCAAATCTTCCTCTTTAAGGTCAAAACCGATTAAACCCTTCCCGCCACGCTTCTGGACGCGGAAGGTCGCGGGCGGCATTCTTTTCACGTAGCCATCTTGGGTAAAGGTGATAATCGCCTCTTCCTGCGGGATCAAATCCTCTTCCCTGAATTCCTTAAGCCCGCCCGCGATGATTTTCGTGCGGCGCGGATCGGCAAAATTCTTCTTGAGCTCCGTAAGATCGGTTTTAATGACGTCCAGAATTTTTTTCGGCTGCTTCAATATCAGCTGGAGTTCCGTGATAAGCTTTCTTTTTTCTTTTAACTCGTTTTCCAGGCGTTCACGTTCCATCGCGGCCAAACTTTGGAGTTTCATTTCCAAAATCGCGTCGGCCTGCAAGGCTGAGAGCTTGAAATTCTTGACGAGATTCTGTTTGGCGGTCTCGCGGTCTTTTGATTTCTTTATGGTCGCGATGATTTTATCAATTACGTCCAGCGCTTTCACGAGGCCTTCCAATATGTGGGCCCTATCCTGCGCTTTTTTAAGGTCAAATTCCGTTCGGCGGCGTATCATATCCTTCCGGTGTTTGATGTATTCCGAAAGCACGTCTTTCAGGGAAAGGATTTCCGGCTGAAGGCCGTTTACGAGCGCGAGAACGTTATAGTAAAAATTTTTCTGAAGCTCGGTATATTCAAAAAGTTGATTCAAGATTTTTTGGGGTGACGAATCGTTCTTCAGTTCCACGACAACGCGCAATCCGTCGCGGTCGGATTCGTCGCGGATGTCGCGAATCCCCTCAATTTTTTTATCCGTTACCAACTCCGCCATCTTCGTGACCAAAACCGATTTATCCACCTGATAGGGAATTTCGGAAATGACTATTTGGAAACTTCCGGATTTCCTTTCTTCAATTTCCGCCTTCGCGCGGATGGTGACCGAGCCCTTGCCGGTTGCGTAGGCCTCGTGCAGCGCATTTTTGTTGTAAATAATTCCGCCGGTCGGAAAATCCGGGCCGGGGATGAATTCCATCAGTTCTTTTATATCCGCCTCCGGATTGTCTATAAGATGAATTGTCGCATCAGCCAGTTCGCCCAGGTTGTGGGGCGGGATGGAAGTGGCCATGCCGACTGCAATGCCGACCGTGCCGTTTAAGAGTAGATTCGGCAGTTTGGCCGGGAGGAATGTCGGTTCATCGCGCGTGCTGTCATAGTTCGGTTGCCAGTCCACCGTTTCCTTTTCAATATCTAAAAGAAGTTCCTCGGCGATTTTTGAAAGACGCGCCTCCGTATAACGCATCGCGGCCGGGCTGTCTCCATCAACGGAACCCCAGTTCCCTTGGCCGTCAATCAGAGGATAACGCAGGGAAAAATCCTGGGCCATTCTGGCTAAGGCGTCGTAGACGGCCATGTCACCGTGCGGATGGTAGCGGCCCAAGACCGCGCCCACAACGTTCGCGGATTTCCGGAACTTTGAGCTGTGGGTAAGATTGTCGTCCCACATCGCCCACAAGATGCGGCGCTGAACGGGCTTGAGGCCGTCGCGCACGTCCGGAAGGGCGCGCGAAACAATAACGGACATCGCATAACTCAGATACGATTCGCTGAGTTCGCTCGTGATTTCCCGCGCCTGGATTTTATCGTTTTTATTTTTTTCAGTTTCAGCCATATGAAATAATCTTTATAAACTACAAACTAATATACCTACTTTCTTAATTTTGCGGTAGGGGCGCGGTTGAAGTTTGCTCCTCCGGTTTTTCAAAATCAAGGTTGTTCGTGCGGCTCAGCTCGTTCTTGAATTTATCCCAGCTTTCCAAAATTGAATTTCGGGCCCCGTTAAAATTGCTCTTAAGTTCGTTCCAAACCACGGTCCAGCCGCGGCCCACGGTATTCAAAAAAGAATTTTCAGGCGCATTCACACTCGGAGAAGGCGCAGCCGCCTCAGTAGATGTGCTCTCCTGGATTGCGGCGATTTGCGGCAGGGTGGCATTCAAATAAAAAACCCACAGCACCACTATAAAAGCCATCCCTATGCCGGAAAAGATCACGAGCCATTTCTTTTTCGTGCGGTCATCCGAGCGCTGGATATTTCGTATGAACCCGCCGAATTTTTTAAACATTCCGGCCATCTTTTATCAGAACGTAAGAGGTTTTACGAGCATCGCCTTTGGCGTCAGGTCTTTTTTCTTAAAGACGAATTTTTCTTCCGGCGCGGATTTTTCCTGGCCCATTTCCTTGAGAAACAGCTTCGGGTTCTGGGAAAAAGAAGGGATGACGACGCTCGGCTCTAGCTGGCGAACGAGTTTTGCGGCCGCGGCGGCTCCGATGAACGGCTTTTCCCCGCCGGGGATTATCAAAACGTCGCAATCATTAAGAAGCTCCTGGATTTTTGAGTCGGTTTCTTTGGTGAGATGCCCGAGAATGCCGAAGCGGATATCTTCAAAATCCATTCGGTAAATGGTTTTCTCTTTTTTGTCTTCTTCGCCTAAACTTCTTCCTTCTATGCGGATGCCCCGCGTTTCGTATTCGCCCTGATGGTCTATCCAAACGGGGGAGACCTCCGCAGGCGCTTCGGCCGCTCCCGGGCGGATGGTATTTATAATGAGCGCCGCACCCTTGTAAGAGCGCTGATTTTCCGGGTCAACGAGCACTGCTAAATCGCCGGCCTGGATTTTAAAGTAATTGCCGCCATAGTAATTAATAACCATATAATCTTCTTATTTTACCCGAAAATCCCTTGATTTTCAACGCGCTTATATGATACGCTTCGTCAGTATGAGTAGCGCAGTTAAACCAAGCGCGAACAATTTAATCACCCAACTTCTCAAGGACGACCCGGCTTTTTTAGCGACCCTGAAGGTTGGCGACCTTGTTGAGGGAAAAATCCTGGAAAAGGGCTCCAAAATGCTCGTGGTTGACTTGGGTAAATTCGGCACCGGCGCGGTTTATCGCGGCGAACTTCAAAATGCCAAAGAAATCGTAAAGAGCTTAAATCCCGGCGACGCGGTGCACGGCAAAGTGGTGGATATTGATAACGAAGAAGGGCTCATAGAGCTCTCGCTTTCGCAGGCCGACAAGCAAAAGGCCTGGGCCGACGTTCAGGAATTAAGGGATAAAGAAGAAGCGTTGACGGTTAAAATAACCGGCTTCAATAAAGGTGGCCTAATGACAGATATTAAAGGTCTCACGGCCTTCCTCCCCGTTTCTCAGCTTGCGAGCGAACATTATCCGAAGGTCAGTATTGAAGAAAAAGGAAAAATTCTCCAGGCGCTCCAGCTTTTCGTGGGGCAGGAATTTCAGGTAAAAATAATTGACGCAAATCCGCGGACGAATAAATTCATCGTCTCTGAGCGGGCCGCGAACGAACTTAGCGCAAAAGAGCTCGCGAAGAACTATTCCGTTGGGCAGATTGTTGAGGGTGTTGTTTCCGGCGTGGCAGACTTCGGTGTCTTTATCCGGTTCACCGATAACCCGGCTCTGGAGGGCTTTATTCATGTTTCTGAGATTGACTACCGGATCATTGAAAATCCGAAGGAATTTGTGAAGGTGGATGAGGCGATAAAAGCCAAAATCGTGGACATTAAAGACGGCCGGATTTCCCTTTCTCTGAAAGCGCTTAAAGAAGACCCATGGATTAAAGTTGAGGAACTCTATAAGGAAGGCCAGGTGATTCGCGGCAATATTTACCTCTTCAATCCATTCGGCGCAGTGGTAAATTTGGAGCACGGCCTGCAGGGTCAGATTCACGTTACGGATTTCGGCGGCTTGCCGGAAATGAGAAAAGCAATTTCCGTCGGCGAAAGTTATGAATTCACGGTAGAAAGCGTTAAACCTCAGGAAAGAAGGATTGTTTTAAAATTGAAGAAATAGAATTAAATAAAACCGCCCCGATTCTCATTGAGGCGGTTTTTTGACAGAAAACAGAAATATAGGTTATTATGAAACCCAGTTGTTTTTATTGTTTTAATTCACTGCATTAAATTTCTCATACTTATATTAAGGAGATTTTTATGAAGGTTCTTCGAGGTCGCGTTTTAATTGGTGTTGCCAGCGGAGAAAGACACGTATCCATCCCTGCGGCTCCCCTGGATTTAAGTACTTTAAACCGAGGCGGCGATCACCCCCCGAAAGTTTTTAAGGGGAAAAACGAGAATGAATTAAAGAAACCAGTAGTGGCAGTGGTAATGAAGAAATAATGAAGAAAAAAATGAGATTTACAGCCCGTTTCCGTTTTTTGGAATGGGCTTCATTTTTTTCGGGAAGCCGTTATAATAATTTAACCGATGAAAAACTTCAGCAAAAAATTCTTGAGCGCCATCACGTTTTTTCTTTTTATCGCCTTTGTTTTCTCATTTTTTATCTCGGCGGGCGGCAATAGCCAGGAATTGAGCATTGACGCTCTGGCTCAGAAGATAAATTCCGGCCAGGTAAAAAGTATTGTCGTGAACGGGAACTCTTTGGAAGTTAAGCTTCAGGACGGTACGGACGCTCTTTCAAGGAAAGAAACAGAAACCGGCCTTCTTGAAACCCTCTATAATTACGGCGTTACCTCCAGCTCGCTCGCCAAGGTTCAACTAACCATTAAAGATGAGGGCGGTTTTTCGTATTGGATGGGAATTTTAATCCCAACTCTTCTTCCGATCATCGTGATGATTGGAATTTTCTGGTGGATCATGCGTCAGGCGAAGAATGGCGCGAATCAGGCCTTCTCGTTCGGGAAGATAAACATCCGGCTTTTTGCGCGGAGTAAGGACAAGATAACGTTTAAGGATGTTGCCGGCTTGAAGGAAGCGAAAGAAGAATTGCGTGAGGTGGTGGATTTCTTGAAAAATCCGAAAAAATTTCTGGATATTGGAGCGCGAATTCCCCGCGGGGTGCTTTTGATGGGCTTGCCCGGCACCGGGAAGACATTACTTGCGCGCGCCGTTGCGGGCGAAAGTGACGTCCCCTTCTTCCATATCTCCGCTTCGGAATTCGTTGAAATGTTCGTGGGCGTGGGCGCCTCGCGCGTGCGGGACTTATTTGCGACGGCCAAAAAAGCCGCGCCCTCAATAATTTTCGTGGATGAAATTGACGCGGTAGGCCGCGAGCGCGGCGCGGGTTTGGGCGGCGGCCACGATGAGCGCGAACAGACCCTGAACCAAATTTTGGTTGAGATGGACGGCT
>Ga0187886_1001296_pt1 | contig 23420 bp, 19 predicted proteins | sample June2016WEW_20_1_FD_133001 | JGI IMG/M metagenome (GOLD analysis project Ga0187886, IMG submission 133001) | Peatland microbial communities from SPRUCE experiment site at the Marcell Experimental Forest, Minnesota, USA - June2016WEW_20_150 | ecosystem: Environmental > Terrestrial > Soil >... | reverse complement strand
CGGTGCTGCTGGTGACGCGCGAATTCGCAAATTGGGGCGGCTACTACACCGCCTTCGGCCAGAACCTGCTGATGTCGATCCTCTTTGTGCGAATGTTGCTGGACCGCAAAGACCTCGCCGGTCAATCGCTCTACATCGGCGCGGCCAAAATGGCCGGGACTTTCTGCGCGTCGCTGATTGTGTTCCGCGCAATTCCGGATTCCACTCTCACGGTATTCTTTGCCTGGGCGATCCTGTTTTTCGATCTGGCGTACATCGCCCTCTATATCCAAAAAAGCCGACGTTTGGGAATCAACCCGCTCGCACATTGGTAATTTCTATGTAGCCGGGATCGTCGATCCCGGCTACATTACTAATCCCGGGTATGGTACTAATCCCGGTTACAATTCCACCAAGATAACCATGAACTGGACCTCCATCTCCAACACTTCATTGATCGGCAGGCTCCTGCGCCTTCCGCTGCGGCTGATTCCGCGCCAAACGGTCGTGCCCATCCTCCAGGGCCCCTTACGCGGGAAGAAATGGATTGTCGGGTCCGGCAATCACGGATATTGGCTGGGGAGTTACGAACTGGGAAAACGGGCGCTGTTTATAAAAACCGTCCCTCCCGGAGGGGTTGTGTATGACCTGGGCGCGAACGTTGGGTATTACACGTTGCTCTCAGCAGTTCTGGCCGGACCCCGGGGACGGGTGTTCGCCTTCGAACCTCTCCCCCGAAACCTGGAATTCCTCAGGCGTCATCTCTCCCTAAACCGGATCGACAACGCGATTGTGATTGAGGCGGCGGTGGCCGACCGCAGTGGAACAGTCCGCTTTGAGGAAGACGCCAGCACCTCGAAAGGCCGGATCGCTGCGCAAGGCGGCTTGGAAGTGCGCTCGATCGCGCTCGACGATTGGATCGAAGAAGGAAAACTCCCGCACCCTTCTCTCTTTAAAATCGACATCGAGGGCGCGGAATTCCAGGCGCTGCAGGGCGCGCGCAAGGCGCTGGTCAAATCGCACCCGCCGATCTTCCTCTCCACACATTCCGGCAAAGCCCACAAGGATTGTATGTCGTTCCTGAAATCTTTGGGCTATCGCATCGTACCCATCGACGGTAAACCGCTGGAGCGTTCGCGCGATGTGCTCGCGACCTTCCCGGGCGGCTGATACGGATCCGTACGGGCAAGTCGCAACCCGCCCCTACTTATGCTTGCGCTGAGAACAGGAACACTCCTCCAGTCGTACGATCCAGCACATACAATTCCCCCGCATCGTCCACGCCAAACGACGTGATCGCCAGCCCGCCATCGATCCACTCCGCTTTCTGCCAGCCTTGCGCACCCCTTTCCAACAACCATATTCTCCCGGAGCAATAATCCCCAAAAACGTACATCCCCAATATCTGCGGGAGCGCGGCGCCGCGATATACGTACCCGCCGGTCACCGAGCAGTTACCGCCGCTATGATCGTATTCTGCTACCGGCGGTGTGAGTCCGGAGGGCGCCTGGCCCCGATAAACATGGAATCCTTCCATAAAGTTCCAGCCATAATTCTCCCCGCCTCGGTCGTGGGCCGGTTGAACGTCGATCTCTTCGTAGGCATCCTGCCCTACGTCGGCGATGTACAGGTCGCCGCTGGGGCTATCGAACGAAAAGCGCCACGGGTTGCGCAATCCATAGGCCCAGATCTCCGGCCGGGCCCCGGAGCGCCCGACGAACGGATTATCCGGCGGGATGGCGTAAGGTTCGATGCTCACGTCGAGCCGCAGCAGTTTTCCCAGGAGCATTCCCAGATTCTGAGAATTCCCATTCGGGTCGCCAGCTCCCCCGCCGTCGCCCATGCCGAAGTAAAGATATCCATCCGGTCCGAAGACCAGGTTTCCGCCGTTGTGGTTGGAATATTGCGGATGGGCGATGCGCAGGACCAGGGATGCGCTGGCCGGATCGGCCCGGTCCGGATCGGAGGCGGATACAGAATATCGCGCAGTCATCGAATCGCCGTTGGCATCGGTAGAGTTTACAAAGAAATGTCCGTTCTCCGCGTATTTCGGATCAAACGCCAGGCCGAGCAAACCCCGCTCGTTCCCGTTTGTGTTGACCAGTCCGCTTAGGTCTAGGAAGGGTGAAGGCAGCAGCGCGCCGTTTTTCAGAATGCGGATCGTTCCCGTCTGTTCGAGGAGGAACATGCGGCCGGTCCCATCGTGCGCGGAAATCAATCCGGTCGGATGATCCAGCCCGGTGACGATTCGTTGCAGACCCGCCGGCTTGGGAGGAAAGGGTGCCGAAGCGGGTGTGGATGATCCATTGAGGGTAGCGGTGGAAAGTGCGGATACCGGCGAGGGGGTTGGGACGGGAAGGGACGTTTCGAGACCGGAGGCGACGGGAGAGTTGGAAATCGACGGATTCGAGATCGAACATGCGGAGAACAGTAAAAACATGAAAATAAAGGACCTTCTCATTGGTTAGCTCCTTTCCCGATATGTGTTTACAAGAGCTCCAGTTGCCGGGTCAAGTTGTATCTTAGCCCTTCAGCCCGAAGCAGCCGGACAGACCTCCGTCTCCGTCATCAATATTACAGGCATAATTGGTGATTTAATCATCGAATATCGGTTACATGGCTTCCGGATAGGGCGAGGCCGTAATTTTGGGGAGTGGCTTTTTCCAGATATGGCTATATAATTGTTAGACGCCATGGGGATACGAGCCTATCCCATGACAACCTGGCTGGTGACGGCCGGCCGGGGTCTAGAACGCAAAATTCTTCAATTACCCAAAGAGGAGGGTCCCGATGGAATCACCCCTGAATATTTCTCAATTCCACGCGCTTCTGCACTCTAAAAAAGACCAGACCCAACTAATGTCATCGCTCTTCACACTGACCCAAATTGGCGACCTGCAGGTTTTTGTCGATGGGCTATCACCCTTGGGGGGGCTGTGGGGAGGATGGCGGTAAACCTGGCTAATTAAAGAGCCAACAAATTGATCTTTTTGGCCTTTAAAGTAAGGGTTTGCCAAAAAAATAGCTTCACCTTATAACCCTCTCTTAAAATCGTAGCGCGGCCGGCTCGACGCGCTACGATTTTTATTCTCTCTTTTCATTCCTTGACACTATTGAAAATTAATAAGTCGATGAATGCTATTGGCAAGTTCCTTCCCACCCGACGTAAAATCGATTTCTAAAGCATGTGACTTTTTCCAAACGGGGTTTAAAATAGCGTTTACGAGTAAAACCGATGGTCGGCGACCTATCCGACGGTTGGGTTGCTTTTTCCACGTACTCTACATATATTTAAATGACATTCACAGGAGGCTTTCCATGGACGTCGAAGAAGTCAGAGCCCTAGTATTGGGCTTTCCCGAGGTGAAAGCCTGGCCGGAAATGGTGAGGATATTCGAGCGGCACGTCGCCGAGCCCAACCAGGTCTGGGAATGGCCGTACCGCGCTTGCAAGGCGGTGGGAGGCGAGGAGTCGCTGGCCGCCCCAAGCGCCGCCGCCATCCTGTGCATGATCCTGAGTATTCTGCTGGTGGACGACATGCTCGACGAAGATCCGCGCGGGGTGCACCTCCGGCTGGGGGACGCCGTTACGGCCAACATCTCCTTTGCGTTTCAGGCGGTGGCCTTCCGGTTGATTTCCGAAACGCCGGTGGACGCCGAACGGCGTGCGGCGGTGTTGGCAAGTTTTGCGCAAATGGGTCTCACCATGGCTTACGGTCAAGAATTGGACGCGCAAAACCTCAGCGGGGAGGACAACTACTGGAAAGTCACGCACGCCAAGAGCTCCTCGTATTTCGGTACGGCGATGTATGCCGGCGCCGTCATGGGCAACGCCAGCCCCGAAGTCGCCAAACGGATTCAGAACCTGGGTGCCCTGACGGGTGATGTTATTCAAATCCACGACGACATGAAAGATGCACTTGAAACACCGGCCAATCCGGATTGGAAACAGATGCGAAACAACCTTTTATTCCTCTATGCCCAAACCGCCGATCACCCCGACCGCGAGCGGTTTCTGGCTTTGCGCTCCCAGGTTGACGATCCCCAGGCGCTGCGGGAAGCCCAGCAGATATTGGCCCGATGCGGAGCAGTCAGTTACGGCATGTATCATATCTGCCAGCGGTACACCGCCAGCATCAAAATCCTCGAAGGCACGCAACTGGCGGATCCGGCCGCATTGCGGGAAGTGATCGTAAAATATATTACGCCACTGGTTGTAATTTTAAAAGGCCTTGGAGTTGCGATTCCCCCCGAGCTCGAGATGGTGTAAAAATGGCGAATCGCGGGATTAATCCTCGGAAGGCGGTAAATGGACTGTTTGTTTTCATTTCCATTTCCTCTCTTGTGATTCTACTGTTATACACTTTGACAGGCGCCTTCCTCGGTCCATTCTCCGGTTTGGATGCCAGCTCAGATTGGACAGTTCTGCGGATATACAGCTGTGGAACCAATGATCCTGTTTGTGAAGCCAATCGCAATGTTTTGCAGGTTGGAGACCAAATCGTATCCATTGGAAATTTAACTTACGAGAAGTATCTGAATGACGTAAACCAGATCCCATTTTATGGGTACCAGCCTGGTGATTCAGTACCAATCATTATCCGGCGAACGGGAGAATTACGGACCGTGGATTGGGTGATGCCCAATCGAACCAGTAGTAATCTGTTTGCAGCATTGACTCAAATAATTATCTATATCCCCTTTTGGCTGGCGGGAACAATTATTCTATTTTTAATCCAACCGCGTGACCAACGCTGGAGGCTATTGATCTTATTCAACTATGCAACCGCCTCGTACTTGGCCATCGGAATGGTGGAACCATTTATCCCGACAGTAATAGCACTGCATGCGCTGACCTGGCTTATGATTCCCATCTATATCCACCTGCATCTGGTTATCCCAAGTCAACTTATAAAGCCAAATCGTCGTTTATTTTTATTTTTCCTTTATGCATCTGCGATTATTTTAAGTTTCCTTGAAATCCTTCACGTTTTACCGGATCGGGCATTCTACCTGGGGTTGGTCATTATTATTCTGGGAAGTCTTGGATTATTGACGTATCGATTGTTTACCAAACTTTCCGCATCCGAACGTCAGGCATTGCGCATAATGTTTGCCGGGGTTGGAATGGCGCTGGGACCCGGATTGGTCCTCTGGGTGATTCCCTCCTCTCTGGCCAGGGTTCCCCTGTCGACCGCCTTGATCTTCTCCTGTTTGGCTATTCCCCTGATGCCCTTTTCCTATATCTATGCCATCTATCGGCGCCATATGGGCGGATTCGAATTGCGGGCCAACCGGGTATTAAATCTCTATACTTTCACTTTGCTCTACGCTCTTTCCATCGTCCTGATTTTCTCCTTCGCCAGCCAATCGCTGCGTTTGGAGGAACAATCCCTGTTCTTCAGCCTGGGCGTCACACTCCTCTTCGTGATCGTCGCTCTGCCGTTGCGTGCGCAATACCAACGCTGGTTCGATCGGTTTATTTTCGGCGTCAAACACGATCCGCAGGAGATCGTCCGCGATTTCGCCTTGCAGCTCCCGGCGGCCTTCAAACCCGAGTTGCTTGCCCGGCTTCTAACTCACGACGTGCTGCCCAGCCTCATGGTGCGCGAATCGGCGCTGTATCAGAAGACGGAAACCGGTTTCACGCTCTTCTATGCCGAAGGGATAACCCTTCCCAATCCAGCGGACGATCCCGAGGCGCTGGAGCATCTGCTGAAAGCCGCCGGGGAGTATCGCCCGCCCGAGCTTGCCTCGGAGGGAAAGTACGACTGGGTGAGGCTTGCGGTGGCGCTGCAGACCGGCGGCAAAGAAAGCGGGATTTGGCTGCTGGGACGGCGTGATCCGGACGACTATTATTCCACGGGCGACATCCTCCTCCTGCGCACCCTGGGAAGCCAAGTAGCTCCGATGCTCGAGAATATCCGTCTGTACGCCGAAACCCAGCGCCGCCTGGAACGGCTGCAGGCCCTGCGCGACATCGACATCACCATCTCCTCCAGCCTGGATCTCAACTTCACACTCGAAATCCTGCTCGACCAGGTATCGCGCCAGTCGAATGTGGACGCGGTGGACGTGCTGCTACTGAACATGAAAACCACCACGCTGGAGTACGTCGCCGGGAGAGGTTTCCGCTCCGACGCGTTGCACCACACCCACCTGCGGCCGGGGGAAGGCTACGCCGGGCAAGCCGCCCACGAGCGGCGGATGATTTTCGTCCAAAACCTTGACGACGATGCGGGCGGCTTTGCCCGCTCCCCGAAACTTTTCGCCGAAGGGTTCAAATCCTATTGCGCCACGCCGTTGATCGTTAAGGGCCAGGTGAAGGGCGTGCTGGAAGTGTTCTGCCGCACTCCCCTGACCCCTGATCCGGACTGGTTCGACTTTCTGCAATCCCTCACCGTCCAGGCCGCCATCGCCATCGACAACGCCTCGCTCTTCGACGATTTGCAGCACTCCAACGCCGAACTGAACCTCGCCTACGACACCACGATCGAAGGCTGGTCGCGCGCGCTGGACCTGCGGGATGAGGGAACCGAAGGCCATACCGAGCGCGTCACCGAGTTGACCGAACGGTTGGCCCGCGCGCTGGGGGTGGATGAATCCGACCTGATGCACATCCATCGCGGCGCGCTCCTGCACGACATGGGCAAGATGGGAATCCCCGACAGTATCCTGCTCAAACGGGGCAAACTGACCGAACCGGAATGGGAGATCATGCGCCGCCATCCGGTCTATGCCCATGAAATGCTCTCCCACATCATCTACTTGCAGCATTCGCTGGACATTCCCTACTGCCATCACGAGAAATGGGACGGCACAGGGTACCCGCGCGGTCTGAAAGGCGAGGAGATTCCGCTCGCGGCGCGGATATTCGCCATCGTAGACGTGTGGGATGCCACCACGTCCGACCGCCCTTACCGCGCGGCTTGGACGAAGGATAAGGCCATGAAATATATCCTCGAGGAGTCGGGAAAGTATTTCGACCCTCACATCGTAACGGTATTCCTCTCCCTGATCGAGCGGGCGTAGCCGGAAAAGAGAACACGCGCCAGTCTTTTTTCTATGCCGTTCCGTGACTACCTTGATCGTCGCTTAATGAATCCGCATTCGTGGGGAACAACAGCCTTCATTAGCCTTCCCGAGCTATCCTCGATGCTTTCTTCCAAATGTGATCGAACATCACCCGGGTGAGCCGACCGGTCTGGGTGTTCTGCCGGCTGGGATGATAGGAAGCCAGAACCCATAGAGGCTCCGGTCGAGTCCGGTGTTTTTCCCCCACCTGCCACAGAGCGCCGTGCGAGAACGGGGGAGGTTTTTGAAGGGAGTCCGGCGCCAATACGAGACGCACCACCGCGTCATAGGCGATCCTCCCCAAGGGGACGATCAACCGAATCGCCTCCAAAAGACGGAACTCCTCGCGCAGGTAGGGAATGCAATTGCCGATTTCCTCCGGCGTCGGCTTGTTGTCCGGCGGGGCGCAGCGGCAAACTGCCGTGAGAAAAAGCCCGCGCAGCGCGAGCCCGTCGTCGCGCGCGATCGATTTCGGCCGGTCGGCAAACCCCGCGCGGTACAGCGCCGGATAAAGAAAATCCCCTGAGGCGTCGCCGGTGAACATGCGGCCGGTTCGGTTGGATCCATGCGCTCCCGGAGCGAGCCCCACGGCCAGCACGGACGCGTTTCCGTCGCCGAAGCCCGGGACCGGCCTGGCCCAATATTCCTCCTCCCGGTAGGCCCGCCGCTTCTCCCGCGCCACGCGCTCCCGCCATTCCACCAAACGCGGGCAGCGGCGGCAGGCGGTAACTTCCGTCTCAAGATTTCCCAATGATTGGACCAAATCCATTCCTCCTGGTTCGTTTCAGTCTTTTTGGGCGTTTTTCCTTTGCGATAAACGTTCCCCATCATCGGGCGTTTTTCCAGTTTACTTCCCGAGGATACTCCAGGTATGGGGATTAAAAACAAGGAGAGCCTGGTGCGCTCTCCTTGTGCAGTTAATTCCGACGCCGGCCCTATACCTCCAACCGGTAGGTGTGATATTCGTTCTGGCAGGGCACTCCCCAGGCTGCGTGCATCTGCTTTTCGTTCAGGTCGACGATCAGCGAGCAGACGGTTTTCTGGCGGTCGAGCGGGTTGTCGTCGATCACTTCATGCGAGCAGATCGAGTTGGGGTAGTTGACGTGATCGCGCAGGATCTCCTGCAGAGAATTCAGATCATGCCGGTGGGACCTGCGCAAAAGGCGCGTGGCGCGGAAGTAGCGCACGCGCGATCCGATCAGGTGCTGCGAATCGTTTTCCAACCTTGCCATCCGCCGGCTCAGGTAGTGGTTGGTGTGCACGAGCATCCCGGCCTGGGCGTACATCATCGCAAAATGACGCGCGGAAACCTCCACGTTGTACACCTCGCCGCTGGAATGCACCAGGACGTGGTTGTAGCCGGCGGCGCGGTGCGGAGAGAGCGCCGCGGTGATGGCGGAGGAGATCGTTCTGGCTGCCAACACCGCCCGCGAAACGAAAACCCGCGGCACGCCGATGCGCACGTCGGTGGGATAGACCGAATCGCAGCACTGGCAGATCCCGGCGGCGTTGAATCCGATGTTCGGGACGAGCGCGCCATAGGTCATCGCGAGGTACCCGGGTTCGCCGTCGGGTTCGGCGTGCAGGAGAAACACGTCGCCCTCGTCGGCGGGAAGCCAATCCTCATTGTGGCCGATCAGCACGCGGCCCTCGGCGGTGTGTTCTTCGGTCAGGGCGAACGTGGTGCACCCCAGCAAATGCAGCGCGTCGGTGGTGATCGCTTCCAGGCAGTTGAGCACCATGAGATCGTCGAAGGATACATCCGCCCCCTCGGCTGCGAATCGGAGTTCTTCCACGTAGCGCGGGGTGAGTTCCTGCGCGAAGGGCAGGTACTTGTGCGCCTGAAGAATCGCTTCCGGCCAGGAAAGGCGGATCTGGCCGTAGGTCTCTTCCAGAAAGGCCCGCACGTTGGAGATCATATGCCGGATGGAATCCTTCCGCGCGCGCCCGAGCTCGAGGCCCATCTCGCGCGGTGTTCCGCCGATGCGAATGAAGGGAAGCGGTGGATTGGCCATGGTGTCCCTGTCGGCTAATCATACCAAGCATAGTGGAAAAAATCCCGGCGCGCAACGCGCCGGAGGGAGGCCGGGGTGGTGTATCATGGGGAGCATGCCGAGCCCGCTGATCGCCACCAAATTCCACGTCCCGGCGTCTCCGCCGGATTGGGTGCCGCGCCCGCAATTGTCGGCCCCACTCGATTCGGCCATGCAGCGGCCGTGCAAACTGATCCTCCTTTCCGCTCCGGCGGGTTTCGGGAAAACCACGCTGGTGGCCCAGTGGCTCCGGCAGAGGGAGATTCCAGCGGCATGGCTCTCGTTGGACCGGGACGACAACGATCCGGCGAGATTCTGGCGATACGTAGTGGCGGCACTGCAAACCGCGGACGACCGACTCGGGCTATCCATCGGCCTTTCGCTCGAAGCGCCGCAACTTCCGCCGCTCGAAGGCCTGATCGCGGCGCTGGCCAACGACCTTTCCCTCGTCGAAGGACCGCTGGTATTGGTCCTGGATGATTACCATTGGATCGAAGAGAGCGACATCCATGCCGGGCTCTCCCGTCTCCTCGACACCTTGCCGCCTAAAATTCGAATCCTGATTGCCACGCGAGCCGACCCCCCCTTGGGCCTCGCCCGGCTGCGGGGGCACGATCAGCTCGCCGAAACGCGGACCACGGATTTGCGGTTTACACGGGACGAGGCGGCCGCTTTTCTTAACAACGTTCACCGGCTAAACCTGACCGACCAGGATGTCGAATTCCTCGAGCGCCGGACCGAGGGTTGGATCGTGGGCTTGCAGCTTGCGGCGCTCTCACTGCGCCGGCAGCCGGACCGCCACGCCTTTGTGACCGCGTTTGCCGGCGACGACCGGTATGTAATGGACTACCTGTTGGAAGAAGTGCTCCATCAGCAAACTCCGGCCGTACATTCCTTCCTCCTTCAAACCGCTATTCTGGAGCGGTTGTGCGGGCCACTGTGCGAAGAGGTGACCGGGATGGCCGACGCCGCGGCGATGCTCCATCAACTGGAAGAGGCCAACCTTTTTCTCCTGCCCCTGGATAACCGGCGCTACTGGTACCGGTATCACACGCTCTTTGCCGATCTGCTTCGCCACCGGTTGCGCCAGGGGCGGACGGAAACCGAGCGGCTGACGTTGTACCGCCGGGCAAGCCTGTGGTTAGAGCGCGAAGGTTTCCTCGCCGAAGCCGTCTCCCAGGCATTCGCCGCGCCCGACTTTGAATTGGGCGCCGATCTTCTGGAGCGGCACGTTCTGACGATATTCTTCCGCAGCGAAACGATGCTGGCGCACACCTGGTTGAAAACGCTGCCCGAGGCAGTGCTGGAGAACCGTCCGCTGCTGTGCGCAATGTACGCCAACACCATTGCCCACTCCGGCGGTTTCGAATCGGCCGCCCTGCGGTCGGCCGAGCGTTGGCTGAAAAAGGCGGAGCAAGCGCTGGCCGATCGGGAATCCGACGGGGCGGAACCCGATCCGCAGGAAGCCGCCTATCGCCGACTAGCCCGGAGTCTGATCGGCTTATCCCGGGCGTATCTCGCCCTCTGGCGCGGAGATCCTCCCGCGACGGTTGTGGCACTTGCGCAACGGGCGCTGGAAGAGCTGCCCGCGGAGGATGATCCCACCGCCGACTCGAATTTCCTTAGAATGCGCAGCGGGCTGACCAACAACCTTGCCATATCGTATCTGGCGCTGGGGGACGAAGCGGCCGCATCCCCGGCGCTTGCCGAAGCCCGGCGGATCGGCCAGGCATGCGGCGACCTGCTCAACGCCTACGCGGCGGTCGGCATGCAATGCGACATCCTTCGCCGCAAAGGCCGGCTTCCGGAAGCTTGCACGCTTTGCCGGGAGGAACTGAAAAATCTTGGCGGCGGGGATTCCGTTCCGTATGCCGGACTGGTGCAAATCTACCTCGGGCAGATCCAGTTGGAATGGAACGATCTCGAAGCGGCTGAATCCGCATTGACCCGGGGAGTGGCGTTAAGCCGGTTGACGGCCACGCCCAACATCCTGGCGATCGGGAGCTTGGCGCTTGCCGATCTTCAACAAGGCCGGGGGAACTGCACAGGCGCGCTCTCGACGCTGCGCCAATCGGAAGAAAGCGCGCCCAACGTAAAAACGTGGATCGAATCCCATCGAATGCGGCTACTCCTGCGGCAAGGAAGATTGGATGAAGCCGCCGCCTGGGCGCAAGGGCGCATGCTGGAGCGGGAAGGACAGGAGGAAGCGCTCACACTCGCCCGGGTGATCCTCGCGCTTCATCGCGCGCCGCTTCGAAATCCGCCCGACTCACTGCCCGGGATGGAAGCCCTCCGCCAGTTTCTGGAACGGGAAATTCAGGCAACCTCGGACGCCGGATGGATCGATCGGCGGATCGAACTGCTCGTTTTGGAGTCGCTCTACTGGCAAGCGCAGGATAATACCGAAAAGGCTGCTTCTATTCTTCAATCCGCATTATCGCTGGCGCAGCCGGGCGGGTATATCCGCCGATTCGTGGACGAAGGCGAACCCATTTTCATTATCTTGAAGCGTATGGAAGGGAAAAGCGGCGAGCTGGATCCATATATCGGCCGTCTGCTTGCCGCGCAACCGGCGACCGGCGGAACCCGCCTCCACACCTCGGCTGCGCAGCAACTCGTGGAACCGCTCTCGGCCCGCGAGGTTGAAGTGCTTCGATTGCTCGCTGCAGGGGATACCAATGCCGAAATCGCCAAAAAGTTAGTGATCACACTTAATACCACCAAAAAACACATCACGCATATTTTCGGAAAATTGAATGTGAACAACCGCGCCGAGGCGATCGCGCGCGCGAAAGAGCTGGAATTTTTGGTGGACTGGCCGATTAGGAATAAGAGCTAACCTAACCCCCAACCCGAGATCTTCCTAGGAAGGAAAGGTTCTGGATTCATCCCCTCCCCCTTCCCTTAAGGGAAGGGGGAGGGGATGAAGAGGGGGTTAGGTCGGACGATAGCGTTTATTTCCAGGAGAGGATGCAGGATGAAAACCTTGTTTCCAGGGGCGGTAGTATTCGCAACGGCCATGCTCGTTCTATCCGGCTGCGCGCAGGCCCCCAACCCGACGGCAACCGCTTCACCTACTACCGCCGCCACCGTTCCGCCCGGAGATTCGGAACGCGCACTAACCGTCGACAGGATGGAGCGGTCATACTTTCTTCACGTGCCGTCGGACCTGGCTGCCGACCAGCCGGTGCCGCTGGTGCTCATCTTCCACGGGTTTTCGGGCACCGGCGAGTCCATGGCCATAGCCACCGGTTTCAACGATTTGGCGGACACTTACGGTTTCCTCGTTGTCTATCCCAACGGCACGGGCCCCGTCGGAGCAACCTCCTGGAATGCCGGGGGGTGCTGCGGGTACGCTGAAAGCAACAATCTCGACGAAGTCGCCTTCGTCCGCCAAATCATATCCGACCTGCAAGCCGGCGCCCGCGTAGATCCCAAGCGAATCTACGCCACGGGATTTTCCAACGGCGCTTTCCTCGCCTACCGCCTCGGTTGCGACATGTCCGATGTGCTTGCCGCCGTCGCGCCGGTTGCCGGCGTACTGCTCAACAACCCGTGCCGGCCGCCGCATCCGGTCTCCGTCCTCCACATTCACGGGACGGCCGACCTTTCCGTGCCCTATGCCGGAAGCACGACCCCCGCCGCAAGCGGTGTTTTCGAGTCCGTGCAGCAAAGTATCGCCACCTGGGTGCGCCTGGACGGCTGCGCCTCCACTCCCGATCTCGAACAAAATGGCCTCACGACGCATGCGACCTACGCACCCTGTAAAAGCGGCACGGCGGTCGAACTTTACACGCTGCAGGGAATTGGTCATTCCTGGCCCCCGGTCGCTATCCTGCCGGCGTCGCAGATCATCTGGAACTTTTTCGTCGCGCATCCGAAAGCGTAAACCTTACCGCATGCGAATAAATAGGAATTCTGGAAAAGGCTTATTCCAAGAGAAAATAACAGTCTTCCATTCGATTAAATAAAATACCACCGTAAATACCACCCGCCGGGTGATGCGAATACCACCGATTGTCTGGGACACTGGGGATGTTCCGGACAATCGGCTTTTTTATACCTAAGGCGATCGGCCGGGCAAATGAACAGTGCATCAGGGAACATTCGAAGGAGGAATAAGATGAATAAAAAGCACTTGATTTTCGCGCTATTTGTACCGGTATTGTTTTTCCTATCCGGCTGCACGTCCGCTCAGAGGGCAACGCCCGCCACAATGCCCACCACAACGCCTGCCGCATCGCCGACGCCCGCAGCTACCATCGTTCCCGGCGACGTCGAACGCACGGTGACGGTCGGCGGTACGCAACGAACCTACCTGCTCCACATCCCACAGGGGTTGCCGACGGGGAAGCCGATTGCGTTGGTGTTTGTCTTTCACTCTCTCGTGTCGGATGGAAACAGCGCCCGCCAGGACACCGGGTTTAACGACGTCGCCGATGCGAAGGGCTTCCTGGTGGTTTATCCGAACGGGACCGGAACCGACGCCTATCACCTCTCCTGGAACGCGGGATTGTGTTGCGGAGTCGCCCTCAAACAGAATATCGACGAAAAGGCTTTTGTCCGCCAAATTCTTGCGGACTTGAACGCCGTCGCGGAGGTAGATCCCAAACGTGTGTACGCCACAGGATGGGACAACGGTGCATTCCTGTCGTACCGGCTCGGGTGCGAAATGTCCGACACTTTCGCGGCCATCGCTCCGATGAACGGGGTGTTGATATTCGATCCATGCCTGCCGGAGCAGCCGGTATCGGTAATCCATCTGGCCGGCCTCAATGACCTATTCATCCCTTACGCCGGCGGCGGAAATATCATCGATGCGGGCGATACGCCATACCCCTCGGTGGAACAGGTTATTGCCACCTGGGTAGGGATTGACGGCTGTTCGGGCGACCCCCAGATCAGTCGGGACGGCTTGATCACCCGCACGGTGTACGCAGAATGCAAAGGCGGGACGGGGATCGAACTGGATACGATGGCCGGGATCGGGCATGGCTGGCCGTCCCGGTATGCGGTTCCGGCTTCCGAGATGATCTGGGATTTCTTCGCCGCGCATCCGAAGCTATAGTCTAGACTCCGCGAATCGAGATCCTCGGGTGCCTTTAGGAGATATCTCATGCCGATAAACCCGCCACCCTTCACGATCGACCGCCCGGCAACCTACCGGATCACGCTGTTGGGCCGGCTGGATTCCGGGTGGGAGGAGTGGTTTGACGGTATGCGCATCGCGGTGAGTAAAGGCGGCGACGGAAGGACGGTCACCACCCTCACCGGGGTCGTTCCCGACCAGGCCGCGCTACACGGATTGCTCTCGCGCGTACGCGACCTCAGCATCCCGTTACTTCAGGTCCGGCGGATGGGGCCGGACGCAAATCCAACCAAGATTCCATGAACCGGGAAACATTGCATCCGATCTATATTCTGAAAAGGAGGCTTCCATGACGAAACAATTCTTCGGCATCTACCCTTGGTTCGCGCTGATCGTCCTGCTTCTCGGAGGCTGCCAATCCGCTCCGGCGGCGGGCACCGGTTCCTAATTCGTCCAAGTTTCAACAAGCGGGAACCATGAAATCCGATCTATCACTGAATAGGAGACTTCTATGCCGAAACAATCTATTGGGATTTTTTCCTCGCTCGCGCTGATCGCCCTGCTTCTCGGCGGCTGCCAATCCGTTCCGGTTGCGGTTGAATCCACTCCGTCGGACACACCGCAAATGGCCGAAACGCCGGCGGTCGGCGCAACCCTCGAGCCGGGATTTCGCGCGCCGCTTTGGACCTTCTCCACCGGTGGAGAGATCTGGTCCTCGCCCGCGGTCCAGGACGGGGTCGTTTATTTCGGCAGCGACAATCACTTCCTCTATGCGTTGGATCTCAAGACGCGAGCACTCAAATGGAAATTCGAAGCCGGCGACATTGTTCGCTCGCGCCCGGCCGTGGCGGGAGGAACGGTGTATTTCACCGCCGACGACAATCAACTCTACGCGCTCGACGCCCAAAGCGGCAAAGCCGTCTGGCAATTCGACATGGGGAAACCGTTCGCGGCGCGCTCTCCCATCCCCAAAGGCTGGGACTACATGCAATCTTCTCCGGCGGTGGCCGAGGGTGTGGTGTACGTCGGCTCGGCGGGCTCCAATTTCTTCGCGGTGGACGCCAAAAACGGAAAAGAGAAATGGCGCGTTCCGGTCGGGTTGTATGTGCGTTCCTCCCCGGCCGTGGTCGACGGAGTGGTTTACTTTGGCGATTGGCTCGGAATGGTCTACGCGCTGGACGCACAGACCGGGCAAGCGAAGTGGACCGTCAACACCTACGGATCCGTGGTCCCCTCCCCGACCGTGGTCGACGGCGTGGTGTATATCGGCAGCAAGTATCCCTGCCTGTTCGCGTTCGACGCGAAAACCGGCGAACAAAAATGGTGCTTCGCCTATGGAAATTCCTGGGTGGAATCCTCCGCCGCCGTCGCGGACGGGGTGGTCTACGTTGGCAGTTCCGATTGGGACCGGATTAACGCGGTCGACACCGCAACCGGCGAGTTGAAATGGTTTTTTACCACGAAGGGCGACCCGTGGTGCTCGCCGGCCGTTTCCAACGGCGTTGTGTACATCGGCGCCACGGGCGGTTTCTTCTACGCGCTGGACGCGAAGAGCGGCGCGGAAAAATGGAGAATGCGGACCGCGAAGCAGCTTGTCACCGAAGACGTGAGGTTCGACGGCGGGGTGGTTTCCTCCCCGGTCGTGATCGACGGCGTGGTGTACTTTGGCAGCCTGGACGGGAAACTTTACGCAGTAAGCACGACGCCGTAATGCGCTCGGCAATTATAAATGGCGCTACCGATTCCGAGCCCCGCAATGCGGGGCTCGGAATGACAAACTGCGGGTGTCATTCCGTGGGGCTGAATGACCCCGAGGAATCGGCAGCGTTGGAATCAGACTTCAATCTATGGAATCTCCTGCATCCTGATATACTTTCTCCTATGGATGATCCCACTCCCTACCAAGGCCTTGCCCGGCGTCTCGACAGCCTGCCCAACGGTTTTCCCCCGGCGGAGGACGGTTCGCACTTGCGGCTGCTCGCGTACCTGTTTACTCCCGGGGAAGCCGCGCTGGCCGCCGAGCTTTCGCCGAAGATGGAAACGCCCGCGGCAATCGCCGCCCGCCTGGGCGCCGACAGCGGTTCGCTCCGCACGCAATTGAAGGAGATGGCCCGCAAGGGGTTAATCGCCGCCGGCCGCGGCGAAGGCGGGATGGGCTACGGGCTGATGCCTTTCATCGTGGGAGTTTACGAAATGCAATCGGGCCGCATCGACGCGGAACTGGCGCGAAGATTCGAGGATTATTTCCAAGCCGGATTCCGGAAAGCGCTCGCCGTCCAGCCGCCGTTCCACCGCGTCGTCCCGGTGCAGGAAAGCGTCAAGGCGGATCTCGCCGTCGCGCCCTATGAAAGCGCGCTGGGGATTCTCTCGCGCGCCTCGGCCTGGGCCGTCACCGATTGCATCTGCCGAAAGCAGACGGCACTGATCGGCCGGCCGTGCCCGCATCCGGTGGAAGTCTGCATGGTAATGTCGGCCACGCCGGGCGCATTCCACGACCGCGCCGGCACGAGGGAATTGACCCTGGATGAAGCACGGAACGTTTTGCGCCAGGCAGCCGACGCCGGATTGGTCCATTCGGTGGTTAACACCCAGGAAGGCCAATGGTATATCTGCAACTGCTGTACGTGCTCGTGCGGGATCCTGCGCGGGATGGCCGAAGGCGGGATGGCGTCGGTGATCGCCCGGTCGGGGTTCGTCTGCCGAGTGGACGCAACCTCCTGCGACGGTTGCGGATTATGCGCGGATCGCTGCCCCTTTGGCGCGATCACCGTCGAGGGAGCCGCGCGCGTGGATGCCCTTCGCTGCGCGGGATGCGGGGTGTGTGCGGTGGCTTGCCCTCAACGCGCGCTCACATTATTGCGAAGATCTGAGGCGGAGATTGTCCCGCCGGTCCGCGGTGAACGCGAGTGGTTGGATGCTCGCGCAGCGTGGCGGGCGCAGAACCCACCCCCACCACTTTAAAAACACATCCCCCCAATTGCCTTTGGCATTTGGGGGGATCGAGAGGGATGTCGAAGAACCATCCCTTTTTTAACTCTTCCCTTCAACTTCTACATCCGGTTCGGCTGTCTGTTTGGGTTGACCGCCCAGGCGCGGTTCCGGCTTGGGTAGGGTTTCCATGTATTGCTCGAGGAACGAGTGCGCTTCCGGATGGTCGACGTGTAGGGCCTCGTCGTACGTGCCGGCCGCAGGCGGCGGGGCATAGCGCATCGGGCGGTGCACGCCGAACAGCGCGAAGAATTTGGAAACGCCCGTCAGGAGCCAGTAGCGGTACTCCTGCATCTGCAAAGACTGCCATTCAACGATCGACGCCATCGCCCCTCTGACGCGCGCCTTATCGCGTACGATGCGGTGGATTTGATCCGGCGTGCGGCGGCCGAGCGGCGAGAGCAGCAACAGATGAGCCGAAGTGAACAGAATGGTAAAGCTGATCAGCCGGATCCAACCGCCCTCCTCCCATTTTCCGACAATCTGGCCGACGAAAACGGTCGCTGAAAGCACGGCGGCAAAACCCGCCGCCAACGACCCCCAGCGACGAATTCGGCCGCTGTAATTCTGGAGGATGTGTTGCCGGATCGCCAGGCCCATGATCATGATCGGCATGAAGACGCCCACGCCGTAAAACGGCGCCGCAATCGTGGTCTCACCGTGCACCAGCAACATGATCACAACCGATACGCCGAAGGTGATCGTCACCGAACGGGTGAAGGTGCCGCGCGGATCGCGGTAGACGATCGCCTCGGGGATTTCGCCGATGGCCACGTCGCGCCATTCCGTTGCCTGGGCGTCCTGGAACGCCGTCATCGAGGCGGCCGCCAGCAGCGCAACCGCCAGCAGCTGATAAACCCAGAATAGCAGCGTACCGCCGGGAATTTGTCCGAACCCGATGAAGGCGAGGTTGCCCACAAGCGTCCGGCCCAGTGTGCCGTCGAAAACGTTGAAGCGGATGGCGAAGAACGTAAGGAATAATGTGGTCAGGCCGCCATAAAACAGAAGCGAGGTTTGCACGAACCGGCCGATCCCAGTTTTGCCGCTGTAGAACGCCCAAAGCTTGCGCAACTTCGGCAAATGCGCCTTGCCCCACTTCACCAGCGACACATCCTCATTGATTGCAAACTGGATGCCGTTCGACATAGCCTCCAAGCCGCTGAGCGCCACCATGCCCTTCATGGAAGCAGTGAGCAGGTGCAGGATCGCCTGTCCCAGTGTGGCCGATTGGACGGTTCCACTGGCGATAACCGGAGGAACGCCTAGCGTGACCGCCAGAAAAAGCCCCACGGCGAGCGTGCCGGTGAGCATCGCGAAGATTGCCAGGCCGATGAACACCACCCGGGAGGATTCACCCCGGCCGCGAATCGTGAGATACCATGTGACCGCGGCCAACCCGGCCCCAATCAAAAAGTGCCAGATCCATTGCGTGTTGTAGGCATTCAGCACGGAGAGCAATTGGTCCGCGCCGGAGAGCGCCGAAACGACAATCGTCAGCACGTAATCCTCAATAAGTGTGACGGCGACGATCAGACTGAGTGTTGGTTTGAGATAGCGCATCGAGGCGGTATACGATCCCCCGCCTTCATTGAATGGTCCCAACGAGAACATATACAGCGCGCCGAAGACAATATTGGCAAAGGCAATAACCCCCGCGGCAACATAACCGAACTGCTGTAATCCGTAGGGATGCAGCGCGCTCATCAGCTCGCCGGTCCCATAATAAAAGGACGTGAAATAATCCACGCCGAATAGTGCCACCGCGGCGAGCAGCCCGATCTGCCCGGCGCCGTGAATCGCCGCGTGCTCCTTCTTTTCCTTGGGGGAAAAGTAATACGCAAGATAAATTATGACCATCAGCAGGACAATCGAAAAAACCATGCCGCTAACCTCTTGGTTGGAGTATTCAGAATCCGCCGGGGTTGAATGCACGCTGGAGGATTTTCATCTCCTCCAGCAGGTGCATGCGCGTGGACGGACTCAAGGCGTCGTTCTGCTCGATCTTTTCCTGTTCGCGGACAGCCGCCAGCGCTACGAAGGCCGGCACGAACATTGTCCGTCCCGGGGGAATGACTTCGAATTCATACAGCTTCATCTCGAGCGCGCGATCGTCGAAATACGGCAGGCTCAGCGAGAGTCCGCGGTTCAGATCGTTCGCCTTCGCGCGGCGGTCGATCGTCTCGATGATGTGCCGGACGTGGAGGAGGGAAAGCCGGTGGCCGAGCGGAATCAGCCGGCTCAAAATCCCCGCTCGTTTCTCCTGATATTCCTCGTCGGTGTAGATATATGGGGCGAGCGAAAGGGCCTGGTGCAGCGTATCGATGGATCGGCGGTGCCCGTAGACTTTCTGTTCGATCGTTTCCAGGGTAATGCGGTCTTCTCCGTCGTCAATGGTTCCGACCGGCGGCCAAGCTGCTTCGGTCTCGTTGCGGATCTCTTCGTCCGGCGTCCGGGGAATCCGATTCTGCACGATGTGCCGCGCGACGGCGTATCGCAGCATTCCAGCGCAGGCGGCGACCGCCGGATACATGGACTCCTCAAGACGGGAGAGCCGCTGCCGGAAGACGGACCGAAGATCTTTCAGCGGGAACCTGCCCAAAAGCCCCGCGACGCTTTGCCGCCGGAAATCCGCCGGAACTTCCACCGGGCGGTATTCGCCGGTACGGTCTTCCGGCAGGGAAACAAATTCCGGAAGAGCGAAATTCAACCCGCTTTTATATTCCAACAGCGCCTCGGCGATGGAAGCCGCCTGTTGCTGGAGAAAGCGCTGCGTCTCCTCGGGCTGGTTTTGAAACAGCGTCCGTGCGAGGATCCGCTCCTCCCTTAATTGGAAGAGCGACGGATCCGCCGACGCGTCCGGCGCGGCATCCACACCCTGCCAAAGGTACAGCCGATGCGGTTGGATTACGGGATCCATGGGAGATAAAAACGCCCGTCCTTTCGAAGAACATCCTAGAACGGGGTTGTTAGGAAATGATAAAAAAAGGGGGGTGCCGTTATATGAAAAATATAAATGCCGAAAAACAGGCTATTCTTCGGCCAAAAAGCGGTATCCAATCCCGGGTTCAGTGGCAATCATTTGCGGCTGGAGGGAATCCGGGTCCAGTTTGCGCCGCAACTGGCTGATGTACACGCGCAAATTCTGCGTCTCACTTTGGTACGCCTCCCCCCAGACGTGCTCCAGGATCTGGGTGTGGGTAAGCACGCGTCCGGCGTTGCCGGCCAGATACGCCAGCAGATTGTATTCGGTCGCCGTCAGGTGCACTACTTCCTCGCCGCGCAATACCACGCGCCGCGAAAGATCGATCGTGACGTTGCCAGCGCGCACGACCGGTTCACCGGCTCCTTCCTTCGCGGCGGCGTGCCGCAGAGCAACCCTCAGCCGCGCCAGCAACTCGTCGGTGCCAAACGGCTTGGTGAGGTAATCGTCGGCTCCCAGATCGAGCGCGGTCACCTTGTCCCGTTCCGCGTCCCGGACCGAAAGCACGATGATCGGAACGGAGGACCACTGGCGCAATTCCCGGCAAACGTCCAGCCCGCTCTTCCGGGGGAGATTTAGATCCAGAATGACGGCATCGGGTTGTTCGGCGGACGCCTTGTCCAGCGCCTCCTCCCCGTCGGACGCGCCGATCACCTCGTAGCCTTGGGCCGCAAGGCCCGCCCGCAACGCGCGCAGGATTTGGGGTTCGTCATCCACGATGAGAATTTTCGTTTTCTTCATCATCCTGCTCTCCGTCATCCGCGGAGGAATCCACCATCGGCAGCGTAAACACGAAGCGCGTCCCGGAATCCCCCGTCACCGGACTCTCCACCCAAATCCGTCCCCCGTGCGCTTCCACAATCCCCTTGCAAATCGACAAGCCTAGTCCCGTGCCCATGCCCGGAGAACGTTCCTCGGAGATGCGGTAGAACTTATCGAACAGATGCGGGTGCAACCGCCGCGGGATCGCCGGCCCCGGATTGGTCACCGCCACCGTCATCTCCCGCTCGTCCGTCCGGACTTCGATGTCGATGTTCGACTGCGACGGGGCAAACCGGATCGCGTTTTCGAGCAGGTTGCTCATCACCCGATCGATCTGGACGTAATCGGCCAGAACGAAAGGCAGATCCGGTACCCAGTGAAATTGCGCCCGGACGCCGTGCCGGCGCGCGACAGCCCGGATCAGCTCATCCACGTCGCACCAGTCGCGTTTCAAACGGAGCGCGCCCGCCTCGATGCGGGACATATCCAGAAGATCCCCGATGAGGCGGTTCAAGCGGTCGGTCTCCTCGTTGATGGCCGAGAGCAGATCCTGGCGGGCGGTCGGATCCAGCACTTGATCTTCCTTTAATAGCACCGTGGCTGACGCCTTGATCGCCGAAAGCGGGGTGCGCAGATCGTGGGAAACGGACGACAGCAGCGCCGATTTCAAACGGTCGCTTTCCTCCAGCAGCTGCGCCCTGCCCGCCTCCCGCGCCAGCCGCGCCCGCTCGATGAACAATCCAACCTGGGCGGCGAAGGTGGTCAGCAACCGCATCGTCGTCGGGCCGGGCGGCGCTTCCGACGGCCGGAGGAAAAGGCGGAGCGTTCCGACGGGCGCCTGGTGCGCCGCCAGCGGGATATCGATTTCCCGGAGCCCGTCACCGGCAACTTTCCCGGTGCATTCGTCCATAGCTTTTTCCGGCGGGCGGTCGTCCGAACCGCTGAAATTGGTTTTCCCTTTCGGAAGAGAATCGGGGGTGATATCACCGCTTGAGACGGAAAACGACAGATCTCCAAATGCGGGCGGCTCCTTCTCCGGGCTCGCCAATATTTCGCATCCGGAAAGATTGAACGCTTCCGTAATGATCCGCGAGATCGATGCCAGCGTTTCCTTCCAGTCGGATTGCGCCTCGAGGGCGCGGGTGAGGGTGTAGAGCGTAGTGGCTTCCTTCTCCCGGAATTCCGCCTGGGCGGCGTGCATGTTGGCGGCGGCCACCGACTGGCTGAGGAGCACCGCGACGATCAGGAACACCATCAATGCCAGCAGCTCCTCCGGATCGCTTACCGTAAGGGTATACGTGGGGGTGAGAAAGAAAAAGTTGAACGTAAAAAAGGAGACGAGCGACGCGGCCAGCGCGGGCAGCAGCCCCCAGCGGGTCGCGGAAAGCATCACCGGCACAAGATACAACAGGGCGATCACCTGGGTGGAAAGCTGCGACCGCGCGAGCGAGAGGACCGCGGTGGTGAGAGCAACCGCGCCGAGTGTGAGCAGAAAATCCAACGGGTGAATCCGGTATCCGGGCAGGAAGAACCGCCTGGTGTCCGTCGGCCCGTTGCGATTCCCGTTGTGAGCGTTCATCATTCTGCTCGCCATCCCCCGTTTCCGCGGCCCATGATTCCCATTCCCAAGACGGCTACCCGGATCATATTCCTCCCCTATCCGGATCATTGTACTGCACTGCGGAAAGGTCTTGACAGACGCCGGAAAGCGCCTTATGATTATTAACACCTGAGCATCTATTCATATATTTGCGAATAGCATCCCGATCCCGGAGGAAATCCATGCCGCGCAAAACGATCGGCGCCTACCCCGCGCTGGATGAGCACACCGCGGCGCACGTAGCCGAGCTCTTCGCCGCCTTCGGCGACACCAGCCGCGTGCGCATTCTTTACCACCTGGCCAAAGGCGAACTCAACGTCGGCGCCCTGGCCCGGGCGGTCGGTATTTCCGAATCCGCCATTTCCCATCACATGCGCCACCTGCGCCAGCTGCGGTTGGTTTCGGTGCGGCGGGCCGGCCGGGAAGTGTTCTACCGCATGGACGACCCGCACGTGGTCACCCTCTTTTGGCAGGGCGTGCGCCACATCCTGGAAGAATAACCGTTCTCCCCCCTGGATTTTTTTGCCGAGAGGATTTTCAAAATCGTTCCAACCGTCCCCCTGCAAATTTCTGCGCGTCCGCGGCAAGGAGACACAGGCAAAAAGGAGACTCAATGAAAACCAAAGCGGAAAATCCACCCACCAACGATCGTCCGAACCTTATCTCAGGCATTCTCTCGCGGTTTGGCGCCATCGTTTTCATGCTCGCCCTGGAGGCCGCCATCCTCTTTCTGGCCGCCGGCCGGTTCGACTGGATCTGGGCCTGGATCTTCATCGGGATAAACCTCGCCGTCGTCCTGGTCAACGGAACGATATTAATGCGCACCAACCCCGAGATCGTCGCGGAGCGCGGACGTCCGAAAGAGGTGAAAAACTGGGACAAGGCCGTGAGCGGTTTGTGGGCCCTCGCGCAATAT
>Ga0187886_1001294_pt1 | contig 23439 bp, 19 predicted proteins | sample June2016WEW_20_1_FD_133001 | JGI IMG/M metagenome (GOLD analysis project Ga0187886, IMG submission 133001) | Peatland microbial communities from SPRUCE experiment site at the Marcell Experimental Forest, Minnesota, USA - June2016WEW_20_150 | ecosystem: Environmental > Terrestrial > Soil >... | reverse complement strand
TTGGCTTGATCTTTCGCGACGCGGTCGAGCCGGGCAGCGTAATACGGACGGATGGTTGGCGAGGCTATGGTTCCTTGACAACGCTCGGCTACGTGCATGAGGTTGTGCGGCCGACAACCGACATTGGTGAGAACCTCTTAGCCCACATGCCACCGGGTTGCGAGTCTGCTGAAGCGCTGGTTGCTGGGCACACATCAGGGAGCGGCGAGTCATGAACATCTCGATTACTACCTTGATGAATACACCTTTCGTTTCAACCGCCGGAACTCTCGCTATCGAGGTAAGCTGTTCCACCGACTTCTTCAGAACGCTGTCGCCGTTCCTCCAGCCCCCTACGCGACGTTGGTGGCAAACACGAGAGAACCCAAGGCAACCCAAGGGGTAGTGGATACTGAAGTCAAGGAGATACCCCCATTCGATGAATACACGAGAAGACGATACGGTGCAGTGGCGTCCAGCGACATGAAGAAGTGGGAAAACATATCCGACAAGATTTTGTTCCCCAAAGGCGCGAGGCACGGCACCGTCTTTGCGGTCCCCCGATCCGTCTTGCAGAACCTCCTGAAGAACGCGGAGAACACTACCCAACCAGCGGCGAGACTGTGTGAAACGTCCCAACGGCTTATGTAAGTCGTTGATAAAGTTTTGTAAGCCCCTGCAAATCGAGTCATGATATGCGCTTTTTCGGGGTTTTCACACGGTCTCTTGCTCCAGCGAAAGGGGCTTCACCCAGACGCTGAGCTTGGGCGTCAAGCCCTCCCTCTTCGGACGCGCGTTGACTTGCGGGGCGGGCGGTTCTATAACGGCGGTTCATGGAACATCTCTGGGCGCCGTGGCGGATTCGGTACATTCTCGGACCAAAGGAGGCCGGCTGTTTTCTTTGTCGCAAGCCGCAGGAGGCTGACGACGCGAAGAATTACATCCTGATCCGCGACCGCACCTGTTTCGCGTTGCTGAACACTTACCCGTACAACGCCGGTCATTTGATGGTCGCGCCATACAAACACACGGGCGACCTTGACGATCTCACCGAGCAGGAACTGGCGGACTTGATGGCGTTGACGCGCCGCTGCAAGCAACTGTTGACACGCGCGATCAAATCCGAGGGGTTCAACATCGGGCTGAACCTCGGCCGCGTAGCGGGCGCTGGCGTGGAAGATCACGTGCACATCCACATCGTCCCGCGCTGGAACGGCGACACGAATTACATGCCGGTGCTGGCCGACACGCACGTGGTGCCGCAGGCGCTGGACGAGTTGTACCAGACGCTGAAAAAACACGTGGAGAGTGGAGCGTAGAGAGTGGAGCATGGAGCCGAATGGGAGTCGCAGATTACAAAGACCTGCGCGTGTATCGGCTGGCGTTTGAGTCGGCAATGGAAATCTTCGAGTTGAGCAAGTCATTCCCAGGCGAGGAGAAGTATTCGCTTTGCGACCAGATGCGCCGCTTTTCTCGATCCGTGTGCGCGAATATCGCCGAAGCTTGGAGAAAGCGACGATATCAACCTGCGTTTATCAGCAAACTGAGTGATGCCGATGCCGAAGCTGCCGAAACGCAGGTGTGGCTTGATTTTGCCTTGCGCTGCAGCTACCTGCCGTCGGAACCTCACACTGCGTTGCGCGACCACTACGATCACATCTGTCGCCAGCTTCGCACGATGATGGATGACGCTGACCGTTGGTGTTCGTCTCTTGACGGCGTTCGGGAAGAACTGGGCGAGTATTTCGCCCACACCACCATCTCCTGATCACTCCCCGCTTTACGCTTCACGCTCCACGCCCCGCCCGCCACGCTGCCATTGCTTCCAAGCCGTCGCTCAGTTATACTGCGCGTATGAAGTTGCCTAATCAGGTTGCCGTGATGCAGTTGGCGAATGCGATTTTGTTTCCACGCGTCTTGTTGCCGCTCTACATCTTTGAGCCGCGCTACAAGAAAATGCTGGCGGACTGCTTGAGCGGCGATCGGGTCTTCGCAGTGGCGTTGCTGCGCGAAGGCTGGGGGAAAAAAGGTCGCAACCCGCCTGCGTATCCCGTGGCCACCGTCGGTGTCATCCGCACCTGCGTCGGCCGGCCCGATGGCACGGCGAACCTGATTCTGGAAGGTCTGGCGCGTGTGAGTATTTGCGAGTACGTCAAACTGCATCCGTACCGGGTGGCGCGCGTCGAGGAACTTGCCAGTTACGAGGCGGGAGCGGCGCCCGCCCGCGAACCGCTCGTGGCCGCGGTCTCCAAACTGGCCAGGGCGCGGGCCCGGCTCGGCGCGGAGCTGCCGAAGTCGGTGCTGAACTCCCTGCTGGCGGTGGAGAATCCCGACTATCTCTCCGACTTGGTGAGCTACACGCTGCTGGAGAATTTCCATCACAAACAGATCATGCTCGAAACGCTGGACGTCAACCAGCGGCTGGAGAAACTGGTCGAGTTGTTGAGAAAACAAGTTCGGCAGTTTGAATTGTGGAAAACCCTCCAGGGCAAACTCTCCAACGACGATGTCGGACACAATTGATGCGGCCGCGCCCACGTTGACAGAATCTGCTGGTCAGCCCGTCTTGACGGGCCCAGCCGATGCGGCAGCGGATCATCTTCGTCCTTGTGACCTGACGCGGTTGGCGCAGGGGTTCTGTTTTATCTTCTGGGGGTCGCTCGCCGTCTTGTCTACCATGGCGGAAGCGCTCGGCGCGCCGACGCTGCGGCTATATTCCATTATGATCGGCGGCGCGGGGGCGTTGGGGATGTTGGCAGGATCCTGGCGACTCTATCAGACAAAGGACTTGGGACGCGACTGGAAGAGCCTCACTCATGGGCTGCTCATCGCGGCGATGTTGGTCGCGTATCTGTTTCCGTTTTTTTGCATGTGGCGCGGCGTGCCAGTCAATCTGTACCTGCTCTGTCACGCGCTGGCATGGATCGGGACGCTGACTTGTTACATGAGCCTGTTGAGTGTCGCCATCGGCGCGTTCGCCAAGTTGGCAGGGAGATCATCACTGGCCTTGCAGGCGCTGCTGTACGGCATCTTCGTTTTCATTGCGTTGTTCACTCCGTTTGTCCTGCTGGCTTGGGCGCTGATTCACACAACCCATCATGGAGCCGATCCGCTGGTTGCGGTGCAGCTTTTATTGGGGAGCATCCCTCCGGTGTACATCTTGATGGCGATGATTCCATTTTCGCTGACGCTGTCACTGGCGTGGACGGCCAAGGACATGGCGTTGCGACGGCTGACGGCGCCCGATTCCCAGAAGACCGGCGACTCTGAATCCACATGAGTACTCCGGCTCACCGTTTTCCGCGTTACGGAACCATCGGCTTGGTCATTCTGCTGCTGATGCAGACGGCGGTGTTTTGCAGTCAATCGGAAGCGCTCGGGGTGTTTCCTTGGTGGTGGATCACCGCGATGGCGACGCCGGTATCCTGGTGGGGGTACATTCTCGTCGTGGACGCGTGGATTTATCGGCGCAAGGGAACGTCGCTGCTCACGGCGAACCGCCGGCTTTTCGCGCTGGAATGCATCTTGTCGGTTGCGTTCTGGTGCCTGTTTGAAGGCTACAACCGGCTGATGCCCGGTTGGCGCTACGTGAATCTGCCGGACGACCTGAACCTGCGTTTCCTCGGCTACGCGATTGCGTTTGCGACGATCATGCCGGGGATGTTTCTGACGTGCCACCTGCTGCAAAACTATCGTGCGTTTTCCAAGGCGCGCGCGCCTTGCGTCCGCTGGGGTCCGGCTTCTCTGAACCTCTCGATGCTTCTCGGCGCGCTGTTCTGCGTCGCGCCGCCGTTTGCCCCGGAATCGATGCGTGGGTATCTCTGGGCATTCGTGTGGATGGGCTGGTTTTTTATGTTGGAACCGTTCAACTACCGCCGCGGGCTGCCGAGCATTTACCGCGACTGGGAGCGCGGCGACTGGTCGCGAACGCTGCAACTCTTCGCAACGGGCGCGATTTGCGGCGTGCTCTGGGAATTTTGGAATATGTGGGCCTACACCAAATGGGTCTACATCTTCCCGCTCGGCGAGAGCTTGAAATTCTTCGAGATGCCCGTCGCCGGTTTTCTTGGTTTCCTTCCGTTCGCCCTCGAATACTTCGTCATGTTCCACTTCCTCGCCGGCTTCTTCACCCGCGAGGACAAACTAGGGCTATAGCGCACTCATTCGCGTGGAGCGATTGGCGGCGCGTATTTGATCAGCCAAATACCTTGCTCCGTCGTCACTCCCGCGACGTAGAACCCGCCGGACGTGGCTGCCGCGATCGCTCCGCCGCCGTGGGGAATTGACTCCATCGACTGCCAAGCATTGAAGGGAGCAACGCGAACCACCTTCACTTGGTCGCCGCGGCTCAGATAAAAAAGGCCATCGCGCCCTGCCGCCACATCGTGAAACCCTCCGCCCTCCCACGGGCCAGAATAGCCGCCTTTGTAATCCAGTCGCACGGGACCGTTTCTCGTGACGAGCAGTATGCTCTCCTCGTTGGCGGCAATGGCGACGCACGGACAAAAGTTGTTGCACGGCGTCCAAGCCGACCCGTCGCCGCACAGATGGGAGAGCAATTGACCATCGGCACTGAGAATCTTTATTCCTTCGGTGCGGCCGAAAGCCAACACCCGCTGCTGGCCACGATCAACGCAAACGGCCCGGATACTTGGGGAGAAAGGAAACTCTTGGAGCATCCGACCATCGGACGACCACCGGCGGTTGCGAATGAGGAAGGTGCCGTCGTTGAACACGGCAAACGGATGCGCCCCGTCATCAGTGGGGTCCTCAAACGGACCATATTGAGCCAGCACTTCCCCGTCTCGGCTCAAATGAAGCACTCTTGGCTTGGTTTCCCCAGTAATGGCATAGACCGAATCATCGGGCCCGGTGGCCAAGGCAACAGCTTCGAGTTGCTTTGCCCACACTGGATGATAGTGCTCGCGTCGGAACTGTTCCACCTCGCGGCCTGCCGTCAGCAACTCGTTGAGGGCATCATCGTATCGTTGCTGGCGCCGGTAGAGTTCGGCCTGGGCCAGCGTGATGTCCGCGTGGCGATTACCGAATCGGCCGATGGCCGCCGTCAACACCTCTTCGGCCCGCGTCAGACGTCCGGCGCGTGTGTAGGCTGTACCAAGCGACACATACGTGCTCACTGTAGCTGAATCGTTAGTCAGGATGCGCAGAGCCAGTGTCTCCGCGCGGGCGGGTTGTTGCGCCTCCAGCAAAAGGGCAAACGCTTTCTCCGACCATCTCAATTCACCGGTGCGCTCAAACACGGCGGCCAGCATCTCTGCTGCCCTGGCTTTTTGCGCGGCTGTCGCAGGTGAGGCGGCTTCCGCTATCTGCCCTGCGGTTGTCGGATCCGGTGCCAATTTCAGCGCCAGTTCTGCGAGACGGAGGTTCTGGTCGCTTTCCCCCGGCGAGTTCAACCGTGCCCAATTGGGCGGCACCGATGTCGTCAGCCCGATGCGACGCCAACGTTCTGACGGGGTACAAAAGGTGAAATCCCGAAACGCCCGGAACGCTTGGGCGTAATCGTTTGTTTTTGAGGCTCGAAGCCCCCGCGCATAAACGTCCAGCATCAAGTGCGCAATCCGGGCATCGAGTGTCACCTCTTTGAGTTCGGTAACGCTCAGTTTTTCCGAGGCCAGCACCGTCGCCAGATAGCCGGCATGCTCAATATGCTGCGGGTCTGGGTCCTTTTCGACAGCCAGTGACGCCAACACGAAGGCAGCGGGATTGTCCTCACCCCAATACGCCCGCAATGCCTCTTGATAATACGGCGGGGCAGGCGTCGGCGCGGGTCCAGAGCGCGGCAGCCCTGCGCACCCACACGCCAGCACCACGGCCACCGGCCACGCCAGCCACTTGTACCTCGTCACCGTTACCATGTGTAATGCACCGTGTAATTGATGATGGCTTGACCATCGGCAGCGACTTTCGGGCGGAACTCGATGGTGCGGGCGTCGGTCTTGGTGTAGTCCATCGTGCTGCCTGTAATCTCCCATTGGAACCACCGGTAAAGATGCTCGACCACGCGCACCTCAACTTCTTCCTTCTTGTGGTTGCGCACCTTGATCTCGAACGACTCGTCGGCCCAGTGATTGTTCGAGTCCAGCTTGAAGTTGGTCTGGCGACGTTCGCCGACGATGTCGAAGGCATTGCCAGTGTAGAGCCGCACCGTCTCGTCTTTCGGCGTGTGATCAATCCGGTCTTCGCCGATGAACTCGTTGCGTCCGTCCACGTCGCGCCGATAAACCTTCACTTTGCCCTTCGGCAAGGGCATGCCCAAGTGCGCGCTCTCAGAGTTCTTGAATTCCAGCATCACCCAGACTTTCGGATTCGACTCCGTCCCGTAACCGGCTTCTCGGCGAATACTGTCGTAATTCCAGCCGCGATAGCGCTCGTCCACCTTGAATCCATCGTACACGTAGGTGCGCTTAGCGGGCACGTTGGCCGCGCGCACGAACTCCACCTGTTTGATCTCACGATCCAACACCGTCGTGGGCCGTTGCAGCGTGTAAAGGTGATATTCCTCGAACGTCCGCTCGGTCACGGCAGGACCTCGAGCTCGCTCCTGCGCGTAGTTGAACTCTCCTAACGTGATGACATCTGCGCGCTCTGGCTGCACCCGCGCCACGTCGCCTGCCATGAGCTTGACGCTGGCGTTCTCGAAGTCTTTGCCGCTCATGTTTTCGAGCGTGACCCAGCCAATGATGTCAAACGTGTCGCCTTTCTCCGGCGCGACCGCGTTGTAGTCCGCTTCCCAGCGCATGCCGCCGGTGAGGTAGGAGAATTCCGTGTCGTGTTTGCCCGCCTTGTCGGCCCACAACCGCCAGAGCAGTGTCGGCTTCAGAAACGCCTGCGGATCGAGCGCGTCGAAGATCGGTTTCCCGGGTAGACCGAACTGGATTTTGCCGTCCACCTCGACAATCGGCTGACCGCCGCCCTGCGGATTGGCGTAAGCCATCTGCGCGTAGGCGTACTGCTGGCCGTACCGCTGAAACGCCACCGTGTGCGGCACATAGCCGCTGCGCAGAATCTTACCCTTCACGATCTTTTTCTCACCCGTTTGCGGCATGGTGATTTCAAAATCGAGCACCCTGCCCTCCGACTTGCACAGAAGCAATCCCTCGCTGAGCGGATCGCTCTCGTAGTTCTGCTCCAAAATCTGGAGCGCGTCGGGGTTCTTCAAGTCGCGCAACACCACCGAGTCCGGTTCCAGATGGGCCGTGATGTCGGTGACGCGCACCTCGTTTTCGCCCTTCTTCAAATCGAGCGTGCGCGCCTCCTTCACTGTGGCGAAGTTCTGGTTGTAGATCGTGAGCTGGGTCTGGGCACGAGCGGCGGTGACCGCCGCAGCGAGCACGACAAGAACAGAGATCGCTTTCATGGAAGCCTCCTATTTGGTTGAAGGTTACCGCTTCCGACACCGCCCTGACAAGGAAAGTTCCCGCTTGATTTGCTTGCATGGCGTCCCTACGTTCAACGCCCATGCGCGTGGCACTGTTCATTCCGTGCTTTGTTGACCAACTCTTTCCGAACGTTGGCATCGCAATGGTCAAGGTGTTGCGGCGGCTGAATATCGAGGTCGATTACCCGCTCCAGCAAACCTGCTGTGGCCAGCCGGCGTTCAACACCGGTTACTGGGACGAGGCTCGGGAACTGGCCAGGCGTTATTGCGAGATTTTCGCCGACGCGGACGCGATCGTCTGCCCGTCAGGCTCGTGCACGGCAATGGTCAGGAATTTTTATCCTGAACTTCTCGGCAAAGCGACGCGCGTCACGGCCAACACGTTCGAGTTTTCCGAGTTCCTCGTGCGCCAACTCGGCGTCACCGACGTGGGCGCGAGATTTCCCGCCAAGGTGACGTATCACGACGCCTGTCACGCCTTGCGCGAACTGCGCCTGAAGGACGAGCCACGCGAACTGCTCCGAAACGTCGAAGAACTTGAACTGGTGGAAATGAGCGAAGCCGAGACGTGCTGCGGCTTCGGCGGCACGTTTTCAGTGAAGTTCCCGATGATTTCCTACGCGATGGACGAAATGAAATGTACGTCCATCAAGCAAACGGGCGCGGAGTACGTTGTCTCAGGCGATTCGAGTTGCCTGATGCAAATTGACGGTTACCTCCGTCGCCAAAGAATGCCCATTAAAACCATTCATTTGGCGGAGGTCCTGGCGGCGAGATGAAGAGGATTGATTTCAAAAACCCTCACCCTGACCCTCTCCCTTGCATAGCAAGGGCGATGGGATTCTCCTCGCCCCCCGCTCGTCGGGGGAGAGGATCAAGGTGAGGGGGTGAATTGGTGTGCGCCATGACCTCTTCAGCCATCCGATTCAAGCGCGCCGCAGCGGAGAAGGCGGGCAATCTCCATCACCGCGCCGTCATTCAGAAGGCCATCGGCACCTACCATGCCGCCGTCGCGCTGGGCAAGACGCGGTTCGCCGATTGGCAGAACGCCCGCTCTCACGCCGCGCAGATCAAATGGGAGACGATCAACCATCTCGACCGTTACCTCGAACAGTTCGAGCGCAAGGTGATTGAAAATGGCGGCCGCGTGTTCTGGGCCGAAACGGCTGAAGAAGCACGCGCATACATCCTGCAGATCGCACGCACTCGCAACGTCCGCAAGGTCGTCAAATCCAAGTCGATGACGACCGAAGAAATCCATCTCAACGAAGCGCTTGAAGCGGCGGAGATTCAGGTCGTGGAGACCGACCTCGGCGAGTACATCTGCCAGATCCGCCGCGAACCGCCCTACCACATCGTGACGCCGGTGATGCATCTGACGAAAGCCGACATCGCCCGGACATTCCATGAGAAATTCGGCACGGCGCCCGACGCCACCGCCGAGGAACTGGCCGGCATCGCGCGCGCGCAGCTCCGCCAGGAATTCCTTACGGCGGGCATGGGCGTCACCGGCGCCAACTTCCTTATCGCCGACACCGGCATGATCACCATCAGTACCAACGAAGGCAATGGTCGCCTGAGCGTGTCGCTGCCGCGCATCCACGTCGCCGTGGCCGGCATTGAGAAACTTATCCCGCGACTTGAAGACCTCGCCTTGATGTGGCCTGTCCTCGCCATAGCCGGCAACGGGCAGGCCGTCACGGTTTATAACACTCTCATCGGCGGCCCGCGACGCGACGGCGAGATGGACGGCCCGGAAGAATTTCACGTCGTGCTTCTCGACAATGGTCGCACGCACCTGCTGGCCGACGCAGAGCAACGCGATGCGCTGTACTGCATCCGCTGCGGCGCGTGCCTCAACGCATGTCCGATTTACAGGAACATCGGCGGCCACGCCTACGGCACGACGTATCAAGGGCCGATCGGCTCGGTCATCACACCGCATTTGCGCGATGCGGCGGATTGGTCGCATTTGCCCTACGCCAGTTCGCTGTGTGGCGCGTGCACCGACGTTTGCCCGGTGCGGATTGATCTGCACCATCACCTGCTGCACAACCGTCGCAACGCCGTGCAGCACAAGTTCGACAATCCGCTCCAACGGTTCGCGTTCAAAGTGTGGCTTTGGGCGATGCAATCGGAAAAGCGGTACGTCGTGGCTGGCAAACTCGCGCGCCTCGCCATGCGGCTCGGTTGGGCCGCGTCGCTGGCGAAACCATGGACGCAAGGCCGCGAATTGCCCGAACCGCCGCCACAAAATTTTCGGGAATGGTGGGAAAAACTTAACCCTCACCCTGACCCTCTCCCTTACACGGCAAGGGAGAGGGAAGTTCCCTCCTCTCCCCCGTCCGCCGGGGGAGAGGATCAGGGTGAGGGGGCAAACCGGGGTGAGCATTGACTCCCGCCCGCGAGAATATTCTTGCCCGCGTCCGCGCCGCGTTGCGCACGGAGGCCCCACGCCCGCCCGTGCCGACCGAGATGCCGATCTGGCTGCCCGTAGGCGATATCGAGACGCGGTTCCGCGAAGAGTTCGTCGCACTGCGCGGCGAACTTATTGACGGCGCGGACAAACTCCCTGAGTTCTTGAAACCATTCGAGCGAGTCGCCACCGACGGCAGCGAGTTGGTCCGTTTGGCGGTGGGCGATGGAAATGCCAGTGTGCGCGAGGCGGACATCGGCGTCACCGGCTGCGATTGTCTAATCGCCCAGACGGGTTCAGTCTTTGTGACCACGCGCTCGGCGGGGGGACGGGCGCTGTCGGTGCTGCCGCCGGTGCATCTGGTGATCGCGCGGCGCGATCAACTCGTGCCCGATCTCGCGGCAGCGTTCGCGCTGATCCGAAAACGTTACGATCGACACTGGCCGAGTTCACTTTGCCTCATCACTGGGCCGAGCCGCACCGCCGATATCGAGAAGATCGTCGTGATGGGCGCGCATGGCCCGAAGCGAATCGCGGTTTATTTCACCGGCTGAGCGCTGGGAAAACTCTCCATCACGCGACCGGGCTGACGCTCTAGCAACGGATCGAACACGAACATGCGCAGGCAGTCCCAGATCGAGACGTGGGGACTGTGCCGTTCGATGCGTCCCTCTCGAATGGCACGAAAGATCGAAGGCATCGTCGGCTCGGCATCGACGACGGTGTAGTGCCGGCCAAACATCCAGACATTGTGCGAGTCCGAATTTGCGATGATCGGCTTGCCGTGCTTCTGCGCGATGCGCACCGCGCGCTGGTTAAACGCGTCGAACCACGGGAAATGGATCTGCGCGTACTCGACCGCGTCGAATAAGTCGATGTTACGCTCAAACTCGCGTCCGAGGCTGTGGCCCTTCGGGTAAAACGGGTGCGGCGCGACGACCAGAAGATCTTCACCGCGCTCACGCTTGTGGGCACGCAGGTCTTTGAATGTCTGTAGCTTCTCCGCCTCGCGCTGCGTGATGTTGTACAACAGTACGTCGCGGCCCAGGATGTTCCACTCGACCGCCCGGATGAGCAGCAGCCCGTTCCGCTGTGCGTATTCGAACACGCGCTCGTCCTCCAGCACCTTGCCGTGAAGCGTGATGGCGATTGCACTGAAGCCCAGTTCGACCGCCTTGTCAATCAACGCCGTTGCCGGATACTTCAGTCCATCCTCCGGGTCTTCTCCCGAGTGCATGTGCAAATCCACTTTGATCATGGTGTCACAGTCACGTACCGGTTCGCATGCGTGAAATACAGCCCAACTTCTTTCACAGGCTGCTGCAAGATTTGCGCCCATGCTGTGCGATAGACGGTCACTTGCGGACGGTAGGTCTCCGCGAGCTTCTCCAGTTGCTGTCCCGTAGCGCGGTCGGTCTTGTAATCCACAATGACCCAACCATCCGATTCTTCAAACGCGAGGTCAATCACGCCGCGCACCAACGCGCCGTCGCCGGCGTCAAGCACGACGAACGGCAATTCAGTGGAGCGTTGCCGGCTGCTGGAGGCGCGCTGCCAGAGCGTTGACTCCATGACATGCCGAACGATTTCCACGGCTTCTTCGATCAGCGTGACGTCCAAGTCCGCAGCTTGAAGCAACGCCGTGGCGAGCGCCTGCCAGTCGGTTTTCGGCGCGCTCATCGCCGCCTGCAACAACGCATGGATCACACCGCCCCAACGCACGCCGCTCGCTTCGTCGCGCGTGGCCAGCGGCGCGCTGGGAAAACTGATTTGCTTGGCGGCGCGGGCGCTGTAAGTAGGCGCCAGCACGGTTTGCCAGCGGGCGCGAATCTGATCGAGCGCAGCAGCGACATCGGCCTGCGTTACGGTCTCCGTCTCGACGCCCGGCGGTTGTTGCGGGCCGGGGTCCGGCAACTCCGGTGCGTCGGCAAGTTGCCCGGCCAACGGCTGCCACGGGTTGGAATCGGCGCGCTTGCCGCGCAATGTCACGATGAGTCGGTCGCGCGCGCGCGTGGCGGCGACATAGAGCAGCCGGTGATTCTCGGCGGCCTGAAACTGCTGTTCCCGCGACGCCAGCGTTTCCCAGTCCGGCGGATGCGCCAACAGCGAGGCCTGCCCCCAGATGTTGCGTTCGCCGTGCAACGCGAGGTAGCCTGTGACGCGGTCCTGACGGCGATCCACTTGCAGCCTGACGGCGTGCTCCGACGCGCCCGATGGATCGGCCAGAAACACGACGGGCGCCTGGAGTCCTTTGACCTTGTGCAGGTTCATCACCCGGACAACCGACGGCATGGGCGCGGTGGCGGGCACGCCGTCGTATTGCTCGGCTTGCTCGATCAACCGGCCCAATTGCGCCACAAAATCCGCGGCAGTGGGCAAATCCGCCTGCGCAGCCCGGAGCAACTCGATGGCTTTGCCGAGGCTGCCGGCCTGCACATCGCCGCCGGGCGCAGCGGCAGCGAGCGGCGCGAGACCGAGATCCGCGGTGATGCGTTCGATGGCGATGATCGGCGCGAGATTGGCCAGCCAGTCGGCGTACCGGGACAGGCAGGCAAACGCGTCGTCGAACAACTCAGCCGCAGGCGTTTCCGGCGTCGTGCCACGGAAATCGAACCGCCCACCCGCGCGCCGGAACGCATACAACTGTTGGTCGCTGAACCCGAACAACTCGCTGCGCAAGGCGGCCACCACAGCGACCGTGTTGTCGGGTTCGAGCGCGGCGCGCAACGCCGTGTTTAGCATACTGAGTTCGCGTACTTCATTAAGCGAACTGCCGCCGGTCACTTCGTGCGGAATGCCTAGCCGTTGCAGCGCCGCGGCGTACACGCTGAGCCGTTTCTTCTGGCGCGTCACAATGAGGAAGTCGCCGGGCGCGCGCGCATCGCCGTCGACCGCGTGGCGGATTTGCCGCGCTAGCAAGTCGGCTTCGTACGCCGCGATCTCGTCCTGATTGCTCAGGTTGCCAGGGATGGCAATCCGGAAAACACCGGGCGCCGCGGCGTCCTCCGTGCGGCCCACCAAAAACGGCGCGTACGACGGCGAGAAATCATTCGCTGTGGCCGGGAAGAACCCTCCCGACTGAAATACCGCGTTCACCCAGTCCACCACCGGGGCGGCAGAGCGGAAGTTGGCCGTGAGCGTGACGCACAAGCCGCCGGTGCTGGTGATGATTTCTTTGACGGTATTGTAGGTCACGATGTCGGCACGGCGAAACCGGTAGATGGATTGTTTCGGGTCGCCGACGACAAACAACGCGCCCGGCACGGGCCGGCATTTGCGCCAATCGCGCTCGCGCGGGTCGTCGGCCGTGAGCAGCAACAGCACCTCGGCCTGCACCGGATCGGTGTCCTGAAACTCGTCCACCAACACGTGCGTGAACCGCAGGCGGAAATACCGGCGGATTTCCGGCCGGTCGCGCAACAACGCGGCGGCGCGCATCAGCATATCCTGAAAGTTCAACCCGTGCGCAACCTGGCGTTGCCGGTCATAGACCGCGCACGCCCGCTCCAGCACGCGCAACACGGTCGGATAGCGGTGCGCCCGCCACGCAGCGACAAACGGCGCGGCCACCTCCGTGGCAAATCCATTCCACCGCTCGTGTTCGCGCAACGCCTGCTCTTTGCCGCCCGGCCAATTCTTCTGCGTGCATTTCCGCTCAGGCTTGAACTGCTCGAACACTTCTGCCACATCGGCGTGGCGTTCGAGATCGCGCGACCGCATCATGCGCAACACCCGCCGAAACAGTCCGATCAACTCATCCGTGCCTCCCTCTGCCGGCAAGGTCGGCAGCACACGCGCCATGTGCGCCGTGTACTCGCACAACGCCTGCATGGCCGGCTTCAGCGCCGGCGCGGGCACGGCAGGCGCGGGCCACTCGTCCACGTCCGGGTAATCGGCGAATTGCAGGAAGGCCTCGCGCAACTCCGCCAGTGTCAACCCGAGTTCCTCGCACTCATCCAGCACGGGATCATCGGCTGCAAACAACTCGTTGCCGAACGTCTCCCACGCCTGCTGGCGCAGCCGCGCGTCGCGCTCCTCGTCGAGTTCCTCGAAGGCCGGGTCAACGCCCGCTTCCACGGGACGCTCGCGCAACAGCCGTGCGCAGAACGAGTGCACCGTGCCGATGAAACAAAGCTCGACGTGGTTGCGGGCGTGGCGCAGACGTTCGGCAGGTTTGCCGCTCGCGTGGCGCGCCGCGTCTTCGAGAGCGAATTGAAAACGGTTCTGTAACTCGGCAGCGGCCTTGCGCGTGAAGGTGACGGCGACCAGTGTTTCGATGCGGCACTTGCCGCCGGCCAGCAGCGCCACCATCCGGTCGGTCATCGAACGCGTTTTGCCGGTGCCGGCGGCGGCTTCGACGATCATGGTCGCATCGAGCCGCTTCACAATCAGTTCACGCTGCCGGTGATCCGGAGGGTTCATTGCGGGCGCAACTCCCGAAACGGTTGCAAGACGTTGTTGGCCGGTGACGCCAGCTTACCGGCGCTCTGAGCGGTGATGGTTTCGATGTCGCGGCAGATCGGCCGGTAATCGCAATACGCGCAGTCATCCATCTGGTTTGTCGCCGGGAACGCGCCGCGGGCGATCAGTTCCCTGAGCCGGACGAGAACGTTTGGGGCATCAGCCAGTTTCGCCGGTGTGAAAAAGATTCGCTCTCCGCTGCCTTTTTCTGTCGGAAAGAAATAGCCGAACTGCGCGACCGGCCGACCGTAGTGCGCCTCCGCCAGCGCGATGTAGAGCGCGTGTTGCAGAATGCGGCCTTGCGCAAACGGATCCTTCGAAGTCTTGGCGAAGCGCGATGGGTTGCCGGTCTTGTAGTCCCACAACGCGAGCCTGCCGGCCATCTCGTCCACGCGGTCGATCCGCCCGCGCACGTGGATCGTTCCGCCGTCCGGCAAGCGCACCGGCACGCCGCTGATTTCCTTCTCGAACTCGATCGGCCGGCATGTCTGCCGCAGTTCTTCCTCCTCCGCCAGAAAGATGCGCCCGGCGCGTTCGAGCCGCCGACAATCACGACGGAATACGCCCTCGTTCGGCGGCGGGAACTTTTCCCCGTAATGCTCAATGCGCTCCTGCAAGATGTCCGCCAACCGCCCGCCATCGCGCAGGAACCGGTGAAACACCTCGTGCAGCAACTGGCCGAACTCCGCCGGCTGCAGCCAGCGATGCGGATCAAGCTCCAACTCGTCCGGCAACTCCAAGCCCAGGGCGTATTGGTAAAAGTACCGAAGCGGACACGCGCCGAGCGTTTCCAGCCGACGCGGCGAGAACAGGCGGTCGGGCGAGCGTGCCGGGTCGAGGTCCGGCCCGGCCTCCGGCACGAACCCGTCATACGCGGTGAACACCTCGCTGGCGCGTTGCTGCGCGGCGCGCAGTCCACGGCCCAGCCGCGGGAAACATTCGCCCACCAGCGTCATCGGCTCGCGGACCGGCGCGGCGGCGCACAAACGCCAAAGCCACCACTCGGTTTCATCCAGACTGCCCTCGGCACGTGTCGGCGCGAACGCGCAGGCGGGCGGCAGCTCCTCTTCGTCAGCGAGTTGCTTGAGGCTGGCGCTGCTTGGGAACGTTTCGGCGTCGTCAGCCAAGTCGCGGCTGGAATAACTCAGTGTGACGCTTCCGCGCAAACGCGCGAGCAATCGCGCGAACTGTTGCACAACCTGCTCGCGTCGCTGGCCGGAAGTGGCGAGATGCTCGGAAAGTGACTGGCGTTCTCCGTCCAGCAACACGGGGTCTTGCCCGCCCGCCGGAGGAAAACGCCCGCTGTCCAGGCCCACGATGAACGTGTGGGGTCTTCCTGAATGGCCGCCCGACCAGATGCTCGCTACGTGCAGGCAACCGGGACGCGGGCCAAGACCGAGCACGCGCGATTCGCGCAGCAGCATCTCCAGCCACTCCGCCTCGTTCACCGAGGCAGTGCCGTCCGCTTCCAGCAACGCCGCCATTTCCTCGATTCGTTCGAGAAGCACCTGCCGGGCATTGTTGTCCAATTCTGTTGCGCAGCGCGCATGGTCGCGCAGGAAAGCGGCGGCGGAAGGCAGCAAGGAGTCGCACGTGGTCTGCAACAAACGTTCGACCAGGGGACGCAGCGCCCGCGCGGTTTCGAGACGACGCTCCACGCTTGGGCGACGTTCCTCATCCGCGTCGGTGAGCCGGCGCATGAGACCGCCCATGAACTCGTCCAGCTTGGACAGATAACGCTCGCGTCCAAAACCGATCGGCACATTGCGCAGGACACCGGCCAAGCGCGCCGGCAACAGATTCTCCGGTAGAGCGAGTAACCCGTCCTGCACCATCGCCACCAGCGACGACTGCGGGAATTCGGCCCGGCGCCACGCAAGCCACGCATTCAGCGCGCGCGCCGGTCGCGTGTAGCGCACAGGGATGCCGTCTGCAAACGTGACCGCGTCTTCGCGGCGCAGCGCGGCGGTCACTTCGTACACGAGACTGCCGTAAAGGTCGGGATCCGTGGAAAGCAGTTCAACGTGATCGAGCGACCAGCCGTTGGCGAGACAACGCCGCAAAACCTCGCGCACCTCGTTGATTTCGCCGACGGCGCGAAACACCTCGTCCACGCGACGATCCGATGGCGGGTCAACCGGCAAGTCGATCCGCTGTTGGCGAGGAATCGCGCCGAGCAGCGCACGTTCCAGTGCTGCCAGTTCAAGGTCTTCCGGCACGAGCACGAGAGCGTCAACGTTGAAGTCGCCCGCTGCGGCGCGGCGTAACACGTCGGCTTCGTCCGCGAGTCGGCGCTGCCGCAAGGCGTCCTGATAGGCGCGGAGCAAGCCGATGAGTTCGCGCCCCTTCTGCGTGGCTTCGTATTGGCCGCGCTCAAGATCGTCCGGCCCCAAGCCAGCCAACCGCAGGTCGCGCAGCGTGGCGGCCATTTGTTGGACAAAAGCAAGGCTGGCTGGCAGCGATCCGAGGTAGCTCTCGACCGAATGGTGTTCGCGGTGTTGTTCGAGAAGCTGTCGCACCACAACGAGTCGACCGAGCGGCGAGAGCGGTTGCAGGCCATCGCGCGCCAGTAACGGCCCGGCGAGTTCGACTGCGAGGGACCGAAGGGTTTTGAGGCGGCCATTGACGACAGGTTGGCCGTTGCGCGCGACGACATCCAACCATTGTTGCCCGACGCGATACGAAGGGGCCAACAACCATTTTTCGCGGAGCAGATGGGCACGGCAAGATTTGGCAAGCGCCTCGGCGAAACGACTGAGCGAGCTTTTGCGTGGCGTTTCGGCGGGAATATTGTTAGTCGTACGCACTGTCGATGAAAATTCTGCCGAAGTATATCACACGCCAGACGGTCATCACCCTGTTTTTCAGCGTGGGTGTGTTCACGTTTGTCCTGTTGCTGGCGCGGGTGCTGAAGGAACTCAGCGAGTTGCTGATCAATCGGCAGGTGGGACCGGGGATTGTCGGGTGGTTCTTGTTGTTGCTGCTGCCGACCGTGCTGAGTTTTTCGCTGCCGATGGCGATGCTGACGACGGCGCTGCTCGTGTTTGGCCGGATGAGCGCCGACAACGAAATCACCGCAATGCGCGCCAGCGGGATCGGCTTGGGACGCGTTGCTGCGCCCGTCATCCTGCTTTCCGCGCTGGTGGGCGCAATTTGCTTCTACATGAACACGACGCTCGCGCCGGAGTGTCGGTTCAAGTTTCGCACCCTGTTCCTGGAGATGGGCACGAAGCAACCGATGGCGCTCATCGAGGAAGGCGCTTACCTCAAGGATTTTCCCGGCTACGTGATCTACGTGGGACGCAAGAAGCAGAACATCATCGAGGACGTGACGTTGTACGCGTTGGATAGCAACGGCAACGTCGTCTCCAGCCTGCGGGCGCAAAAAGGGCTGGTGAAAGGTGAACCGCAGGAGAAGAAGCTCTTGCTGGACTTGTACAACGTGCGCGGCGACCTGCGCGATCCCAACGATCCGACTAACATCCGTAAAATCCGCCCCGGCACCACGGCGCTGCGTTATCCGGTCGAACTGGATTTGGGGAACGCGTTCCGGCAGGCGAGGACGTCGCGGCGATTATCCGATTTATTGTTCTCGGAACTGATCGAGCAGAGCGAAAGTCTACGCGGCCAAGGAATCTATCCTGCCGCCGCATTAATGGAAGCCCACCAACGCGTGGCGATGGCCGTCGCATGCGTCGCCTTCACGCTGATCGGCATTCCGCTGGGCGTGAAGACGAGCCGGCGCGAAACTTCAATCGGCGTTGCGATCAGCCTCGGTCTGGCACTGATTTACTACTTCACGATGGTGCTGGCCAACGTCCTGCGTAATCGCCCGTACCTCTACCCCGAAGCGATCATGTGGCTCCCCAGCTTCGGCTTCGAGATGCTCGGCCTCTGGCTCCTCTGGCGTGTGTCACGTGTGTGAGGGCAACGGATCGGCGCCCTGTTGCTTCAGGGTTAGCGTGAAATCGGCGCTACCTCTATGTTGCGCCCTCCACGGAAGCACCACCTGACACAATCATGTTGATGACACGCCCCGGTCTACTATATCGAGACCAAAGTTAACGTCTTCTACGTGAGCGACAAGGCAGAGACATTGGCGAATGAGGTATGGACGAAACGAAAGGATGTTCTGGAGTTTCTAAAACGGCAAGTGCCACAAACGCCGCCGAATCAGAACGGGTTGATTCAACCAAGACCTAGCAACTCAACCGAGCCGACAGCCGCTCAGCAGGCGGCTGTCGCCCAGTAGCTTCGCTAGCCTCTCCCTTCGGCGGTCGTAGACCGCCGCTACAGTAACTTGCCGTCGCCACGGCACGACGATCTGGACGAGGGCGCTGGTGGCGCTCTCGCCGGCGTGATTCACCCAGGTGACTTGCACCTTCACCCTTCGCTCTACGCTCATCGCTCCACGGTACCGTTACGCTCCGCCGAGTTGTTTACCCATCACTTCCACCAAGGGACGGATTTCCGACATTAGCTGACCGAACTGTTTCGGTTTGAGTTGTTGGCCGCCGTCGCTCAGCGCCACTGCAGGGTTGGGATGCACTTCGACGAGCAAGCCGTCCGCTCCCGCCGCCACTGCCGGCCGAGATGCAAAACACGACGCTGGAACAGCGCAAAATGTACCTCGACCAGAAAGCGAAGGAACGCGCCGACCCACAAAAGCAAATCAACGAACTGAGCCAGAAGCGCCAGCAGTTCATCGCGGAGGAAATAAAGAAGGGCGCTAACACCTCTGACAAGGCTTTCGATGCTGCAATGCTGGCGGCCATCCGCGAGTAGGCGCAGCGATGACAATTCACCTTTGGGACCAACTCGAACTAACCGCTCGCCCAACCCACCGCGCAGCCTGACAAAACTGCTCCTTGACCAATCTTCTGAAAATTATGCTACAGATGTAGCATAAATTTCGGAACACAAGGAAAAGGTAATGAAAGAGAAAATTACGCCGATGTTAGAGGATTGGTTGCTCGTGTTGTTTTGGGGTGTGGGTCGCTTATCTCACCCAACATTTCGGAATTTGTTCGAGCCTTACGAGGCTTGGGAGCATCGCCGTCGGTTCCATAATCAGCTTTACTATCTGGAACGACGCGGGCTGCTACTGCGCGAACGTCAGGCGGCAGGATGGGTGTATCATATGACGGAGTTGGGTCGCATCGCAGCCTTGGGAGGACGCGATCCAGAAGCGCGTTGGGCGCGTGATTGGGATGGGAAATGGAGGATGGTTTTGTTTGATTTGCCAACGGGGCGACAGTCGCTGCGTCAGCAATTGCCGCGGTGGCTGCGTCAAAACGGCTTCGGGTATTTGCAGAATAGCGTCTGGATCCACACGGATCCACTGACGGAGGTGGCTGAGGCGCTCAACGACTACCGAGACGATGTGGAATCACTGACGATCATGGATGCGGAATGCGGTGCGGGGTATTCGAATGAGGCCGTCGTTCGCGGCGCATGGGACTTCGACGAAATCAACAAGCGGTACGCGGCCTACTTGGCCGGTTTCGGAAGGCAAGCGTTGAGCCTGCCAGACCGTCGCTTGGGATTTGCTCGCGCCAGCCAGTGGCTGCGTGCGGAACGCATCGCGTGGCAACACGCCTTTTCGCTGGACCCGCTCTTGCCTCGATCTTTATTGCCCCACGACTACCTCGGCGTAAAAGCATGGCAGTCGCGACGCCGCGTCCTGAGCGCGCTCAGTTCATCGCTCCCGAAAGGGAAATAGGGCGTCTGAATCTTACACTACATATGTAGCATTGAATTAAGAATCACGTTCAGCGTGGGGTTGTTTGTTCACTCTCCGCCTAGTTTTTTGCCCATCACCTCAACCAGCGGACGGATTTCGGACATCAGTTGACCGAACTGTTTCGGTTTGAGTTGTTGGCCGCCGTCGCTGAGGGCGACGGCAGGATTGGGATGCACTTCGACGAGCAAGCCGTCCGCTCCCGCGGCCACGGCGGCGCGGGCCAGCGGAATGACCATGTCGTAGCGGCCCGCCGCGTGACTCGGATCGACGAACACGGGCAGATGTGTTTCCTTTTTCGCCACGGCGACGGCGCTGATGTCGAGCGTGTTGCGGCAGGCGTGCTCGAAGGTGCGGATGCCGCGTTCGCAGAGGATGACCTTGCTGTTACCCTGCACGCAGATGTATTCAGCGGCGAGCAGCCATTCGTCGATGAAACTCGACATGCCGCGCTTGAGGAGGATCGTTTTGCCGGAAGCGGCGGCGGCGGCGAGCAGCGGAACGTTCTGCGCGTTGCGCGCGCCGATCTGCAGCACGTCGGCAATCTCGGCTACCATGTCCACATCCTGCGGCGACATGACTTCGGTGACAATAGGTAGCCCGGTGGCGGCGCGGGCCTGCCTCAACATTTCCAGTCCGTCGCGGCCCAGACCTTGGAAGTCGTACGGCGAGGTGCGCGGTTTGAATGCGCCGCCGCGAAACAGTGTGCCGCCGTACGACTTCACCGCTTTCGCGGTTTCCAAAGTCTGCTCCTGGGTTTCGACCGAACACGGCCCGGCGATGACGTGAAAAGTGTCACCGCCGATCTTGAGGCCGCAGACGTCGAGAATGCTGTCCTGAGGCTGGTATTCGCGACTGACCAGCTTGTACCGCTTCTGGACCGGCATCACGCTTTCGACCTGTGGCAACACGATAAGAGATTCCAGCGTGTGATGGTTGCGCTCGTCGCCGACGCAGGCAACGACAGTGCGCTCGACGCCGCGGATCAGTTTAGGCTCGTAACCGAATTGTTTTACTGCATCCACCACCTGTTGAATCTCCTGCCCCGTTCTCCCTGTTTTCATTATGATGATCATCGTTCGCTCCTTCGTCCCCGCCTCGGCGGGACGGTCACGGGCAATAAAAAAACCGCCCCGCGTCTGCGGGACGGTTTGACGTGTGCTTCCGTGTCGTCAACACAGCGCCCGCAGATCGTGGCTAAAATAAAACCAGAACCAAGCCTGATCTGCTGTGCTGTGTTGGCCTTTGTCGTTCATTTGTGTTCCTTATATAGCAGGTTAAGTCGCGTCCGTCAATTTTGCCAATGCTTAGCTTGGATATTTCACACCTGCCAGTAGGTAGTCGTGAAGTGTCCACCTCGGGAGCGCCGCGCGTGGGGGCGCGGCGCTCCCGAGGCCGACACACTCTGTGTGTCGGGGTCGGCCCTGCGGGCGCATATTTCACACGGGCGTGTGAAATATGCGGGTTAGCCACTTACAGACGCGCCGAAATACCCATCCCAAGCCAAATCCAGTACGTCCTGCGTTAATCGGATGGGTTCTCTCCGGTATTTGCAGACTTCGACGGCGCGATCAATCAAATCGCGAGGCTCACATGCCTTCGGGGTGCGTCGCTCGGCTCTATAACGTTTCTCCAAATGCGACAGCGAGCTTGCATCCGCTGAAGCCCCTTTCTAAACTGGCCGTATGAAATTGAGAATCCTCCCACACATTTTTGTCGCTTCTGTGATTTTGTCAGCCATCGGGACTCCCTTCGCGGCCCAGCAAACTGTCACCGAGAGCCTGAATATCTTGGATGAGAAACTGAGCCATTTGCGCGCCGACGTGGAAGACCTGCAGTTCAAACAGCAGCAAATGCAAAAGGACATCGCCAAAATCCAAGAGGATTTGCAGGCGTTACGCCGCTCTGCTGGCGGCGCGTCCACCAGCGATCTCCAAGCTCTCCAAGCACGCGTTGATGAGCTGGATGCCGCCCGACAAAAGGACAAACAGGCGATCATCGATCAACTCGCCAAGGAAATTGCCGCCTTGAACCCGCCCCGAGCAGGCGAAAAGGCCGGTGGCTCGACATCAGCAAGCGCCACCACCAGCGCAGGGAAGGAGCATGTTGTTGCCAAGGGCGAAACTCTGACCACGATCGCCAAAGCCTACGGCGTATCGGTTGAGGATTTAAAGAAATCCAACAACATCTCCAATCCAAACGAGATCAAAATCGGTCAGAAGCTGATCATTCCCAAGTGACAACTGCTCTGGTTGTCATCCCGAGCGAAGCGCAGGACATCACTCCTTGGCGAACCGACTCTCCTGACGCGAGCCATTTCCGTTGGCCATCTTCTCGGTGTCCACCTTCAGCCAGACGGTGTCTTCGCCGAGGATCCGTTCCAGTTCCTGCACCAGCGCCTCTGACGGCGTAACGAAAAAGTTGTCGTGGGTCTCGATGAACACCAGCTTGCCATCGTCGTACATGAAGCAAAACATCACCGGCACATTGCCTTGATGCGCTTGCAACGCCTCCCGCACGCGCGTCAGCGCCGCTTCTTCGGTCGTCTCGGCGGGCAGGCGGATGTGGACGGCCTTGGTGAACCGCTTCGGGACTTCGTCGAGCGGAATGATATGGTCGGCGAAAATCTTCGGCTTGTCCTCGCGCAGATTGACTGTCCCGCAGACAAAGATCGCAGCATCCGCGCGCAAATGGATCGAGCACTTCGCGTACGCCTCGGGAAAGATCAGGACTTCCACTGAACCATCCAAATCCTCCAACGTCACGATGGCCATCGGTTTTCCCTGTTTCGTCATCTTCGGCTGCAGTTTGCTGACGATGCCGCCGATGCGTGTCGTCTGCCCGTCCTGCAACTGGGCCAGCCGGGCCGACGACGCCAACTCGTAGCGACGAAGGATGTCCGCGTATTGCGACAACGGGTGTCCTGTGACGTAAAAGCCCAGCAGTTCCTTCTCAAACGCCAGCATCTCGCTTTGCGACCACTCGACCTCGGGCGGTTTACCGGTCGCCTGTTTGCGCGCGTTGACCGGCTCGACGTCGAACAGCGCTGCCTGTCCGCGTTCGCGGTCGCGTTGGAGGCTGCTGGCGCGATTCATCTGGTAGTCAATCTCCGCATACAGCCGCGCGCGCTGCGGATCGAGCGAATCGAACGTGCCGCACTTCACCAAGCTTTCCAGCACCTTGCGATTGACCATGCGCAGGTCCACGCGCTCGCAGAAGTCGCTGAACGATTTGAGTTTTCCGCCTGCGTCGCGCGCCTTGATGATGTTTTCCACCGCGATCTCGCCGACGTTCTTGATCGCGGCGAGCCCGAACCGAATTGCTTTAGTAGGCTCCTTGTCTTGTGGGAGCGGCGTCCTCGCCGCGATTGTCTCAGGCCCGGCCACCGGTCGCGGCGGGGACGCCGCTCCCACACTGCGAAGATGCACCGTAAACCGCACGCCG
>Ga0187886_1001293_pt1 | contig 23439 bp, 27 predicted proteins | sample June2016WEW_20_1_FD_133001 | JGI IMG/M metagenome (GOLD analysis project Ga0187886, IMG submission 133001) | Peatland microbial communities from SPRUCE experiment site at the Marcell Experimental Forest, Minnesota, USA - June2016WEW_20_150 | ecosystem: Environmental > Terrestrial > Soil >... | reverse complement strand
GGCGTCGCGCATGTGGCGGGCGAAGCCGTCGATGAAGTCGTACTGGCTGCGGTGGGCCTCGTCGGCGATGACGACGATGTTGCGCCGGTCCGAAAGCACGGCGTTGCGGTCGCCCGACTCGGCGGGCATGAACTTCTGGATCGTCGTGAAGACGACGCCACCGCCGGCGACACGGCGTTCCGTCGCCGGCGTCCCGGTAAGCGCCACGTAAGCGGGCCCAGCGATACTCACCTGTGACGATCCTGAGCGGCAGCCACGATGCTGTCATTATTGACATATGCCGTCATGCAGGTACCATCATGGAGATGCAAGCGCGACGTTCCTTCACTCTTCGCTTCGAGCACCCGGAAACGCACGACCTGCTCTCGCTCGTCTCAGATCGACTCGGTGTCTCAATGAACCAGCTCGCCGAGCAGATGATCACCGCCGAGCTGGAAGTGGTGAGTGCGGGCCTCCAGGCTGACCTGATGCACACCCTTGGGATGCTGGATTCGTACCGAAGCGACGCAGAGGCCGAGGCCGAGGCCTTCGCTCGCGCCGAGGTAGCGTTCGCGGATCCGATCCACGCCAGAATGGTTGGCGGCGACGACGATCCGTTCGGCGTTGCGTCCGCCTTCGAGTCCGGCGCTCGCGGCTAGACCGTGCCCATAGCTTGGAACACCGACCCGCCGGGCTCCGGCAGGCGGGTCGCGGCCAACCTGCGCGCCATCGCGATGGAGATCAAGCGCGACGCTCCGGCGCGCCTGCCCGCCACCACGACCATGGCTCAGGACTGGCATCGCCGCGCCTTCGCAGGGATTACGCTGCCCGTCCCCTACTACGCGGGCGAGTTCCGCGACACCAACGCGGCCTTCCCAGAGCTGATCGGCTATGAGGTTGAGGTGGGCGGTGTCCGCGGTGTTGCGTCCGCGGATGTGCCCGCGGCGCTGCTCGCCTTCGAGTCGGGGATGCGCGCCGCCCTTGCGGCGCTGGACCCGGTGATCGCCGCCGGGGCCAAGCCGGCTACGGTTGCGGAACTGGAGGCCGCCCTCCGGATCGCAGCCATCGCCCACGGCGAGTGGACCCGGATCCATCCCTTCGCCAATGGCAACGGCCGAATCGCTCGGCTTTGGGCCAACTGGGTTGCCGCCCGCTACGGTCTGCCTCTCTTCGTTCGACTGCGCCCGCGTCCGGCCGCCAGTCTCTACGCCGGCGCCGCGGCTATCTCGATGCGCGGCAACCACGCGCCGATGGTCGCGGTTCTCCACGAGATGCTGCGGTCATACCTCAGCGAGAACTGACGGGCGACCGGGGCAATGTCGACCAGTCATCCTCGACTACGTCGAGCTCCGAGCGAGGGGCCGTGCCGACTGCGTGGGCCTGGCGCTCCACGTCCGAGTCGAGAACGAGCGCGCTCAGAGGCTCTACCGCAGGCACGGCTTCGTGGAGGAAGCCGACGTGTTCACCGAAGACAACCGCGCCACGATCGAGATGAGGAAGCTGTTCTAGGAACGATCGGCGTAGGGATCCTCGTCACCGAAGTCCGGGAATTCGAGGTGCCCGCTCGCGTTGCGGGCCTCGGTCGCTCTGATCCGCTCTTGAACAGCGAGGACATCCGCAAGACGGAAGCGACGCTGGCGACCGGCGGTTCGGACGGCGCCGGGGAAGTAGCCCTTCTCGAGCCAGTTGTGGATGGTCGTAGGGGACGACACGCCGAGCATTCGCGCGACTGCGCCGACGGTCAGTAGCCTCTCGCCGTTGAGCAGCCTTTCGACTTCCTCGAGTCGCGCCTTGTCTTCAGGTGTGGCCGGCGTTGCTCGCGCCACCGCGGTGGCCAGCGTAGCGAGGGCGGTCATGGGTTGGCTCCCTTCTGTGCCGACTCATAATCCTCCAAAACCTCCACTTGTCAAGGGGCCGCTCACGCCCCCTCGTCCCACGGCCACGGCGCGCGCGGAGCACGGCGTTGCGGTCGCCCGACTCGGCCGGCATGAACTTCTGGATCGTCGTGAAGACGACGCCACCACCGCCGACGCGGAGCTTCTCGCGCAGGTCAGCGCGATCGGCCGCCTGGACGGGATCCTGGCGCAAAAGCATCAGATAAGTGTCAGCGAAGGCGGCACGAGCATCATGCATTCGCCCAGAAGAGGATTGCCTTACATCACCCAGGTATGGACTGATATCATGTCAACCGTGATACGAACCCAGATATCGCTGACCGAAGCGCAGATGGAACGCCTCAAACGCGAGGCCCGGCGGCGGCATACCTCCATCGCCGCCATCATCCGCGACGCCGTCGACGCCACGGTGACGGAAGACTCCGATCGATTGACCCGGCAGCGACGTGCTTTCGGCCTGGCCGGCGCATTCTCATCCGGGCGGTCCGACACCTCGGAGCGCCACGACGAGATCCTGGGCGAAGAGACCCGCTGGTGAGCGTCTTCGTCGACACCAGCGCGGTCTATGCGCTCCTCGACGCCGGCGATTCCAACCACGAGCGCGCCCTCAGCGCCACCGCACGCCTGCTCGGCGAGGAGCTGGTGACGCACAGCTACGTTGTGGTGGAGCTCGTCTCGCTGGTTCGCCGCTGCCTCGGCGCCGACGCCGCCGCGCGCCTGATCGACGCGGTGCTGCCGGCCATCGAAGTCACCGACGTCGACGCCTCCCTACGGGGCCGCGCCCTCGCAGCCTTCCGCGCCGCACCCGGCTCGGCCGTGTCGCTGGTCGACCGGACCAGCTTCGAGTTCATGCGCCAGCGCGGCATCCGCCGGGCCTGGGCGATGGACTCGGACTTCGCCACGGAAGGCTTCGAAGTCGAGGCGTAGGCGAACTCCTACGCCGAGGCGCCCGGCTCCCGCACACCCCGCAGCAACAGCAGGAGGCCGATGATGACCTCGAACGGCAGAATCGCGATGAACGGCAGGATCCCGACGTTGTTGCCGAGCAGCAGCTCCGCGCTCGCGCCCACCAGGCCCACCGCCACCGCGGCCAGGCCGTAGAGCGACAGCCACCTGGGCACGTAGCGCGACTCGTAGAACAGGTAGTACCAGAGCAGGCCGCCGGCGCAGTAGAAGAACATCAGGATGACGCCGCCCAGCTTGTAGACGTCGTTGTAGAGGAAGCTGCCCAGCGTCTCGTAGAAGGAGCCGGCGGGCGATCCCGCGTTCACGGAGTCGGTTCCGAGACGGATGAGCCCCGCTGACGCGACCTGGTTGAGGGTGTAGAAGAAGGACTCGCCCACCCAGCACGCGAGGGCCGCGATCGCCATCGTCCTGCCCTGGCCCTCCAGGACCGCGAACAGGAGCGCCGCCAGGATCAGGATGCCGACCGCGTTGAGGAGGCCGGCCAGGATGCCGACGTGCATCGCGCCGGAGTTGGCGGCCACGTGTTGGAGGATCGCGGACGCGCTCCCCGTTCCCAAAGCCGTGTCCGTGGCCATACCGCTGACCAGGCTTGTGAGGACTACTCCGAGAAACGCGGCGCCCAGATACCTCGGTGTGTTGCCTCTTGCGCTCATCGATCCGCTCCGCTGCGTTGGTGGCTCCCCCGGATTATGGACTCGCCGGCCGCTTCACGCGGCGGCCCAGTGTTCGGATAGGACCTCGGCTTGTTCCAGGACGGTGATGGTGGCTTTGGCTTGCTTGTCTGGCGGGTAGCCGTGTTTGCGGAGGCAGCGCTTGACGAGGACGCGGAGTTGGGCACGAACGTCCTCGCGGACTGTCCAATCGATCTTGACGTTGGCTTTGACGGTGGCTACCAGCTCACGGGCGATGTCGCGGAGGGTTTCGTCGCCGAGGACGGCTACGGCGGAGTCGTTGGTTTCGAGGGCGTCGTAGAACGCCAGCTCGTCCTCCGATAGACCCAGCGACTCGCCGCGGGCGTCTCGGGCTCGCATGTCTTTGGCCAGGGCTATCAGCTCTTCGATGACCTGGGCGGTTTCGATGGCGCGGTTCTGGTAGCGGCGGACGGCCTCGTCGAGCATCTTCTCGAAGGAGCGCGCCTCCACGACATTGCGGCGCGACCGCGATCGAATCTCGCCCTTCAGCAGCTTGGCCAGCAGCTCAACGGCCAGGTTCTTCTGCGGCATCTCGCGGACCTCGGCCAGGAAATCGTCGGACAGGATCGAGATGTCCGGCTTCTTCAACCCGGCCGCAGCGAAGATGTCGATGATCTGGTCCGAGGCGATTGCGCGGGAGACGATCTGGCGAATGGCGAGGTCGAGATCCTCGGTCGGCTGCCGCTCCCCGGCGGCCGACTTCAGCAGGACCGAACGAACGGCCTGGAAGAAAGCCACATCGTCGATGATCGCCATCGCTTCATCGGAAGGCACGGCCAGCGCGAATGCACGTGACAACGAATAGACGGCATCGACCAGCCGCTGCTTCCCATCGCGCTGCGCCAGGATGTGCTCCTGCGCCCGCGGCAGCACGGAGACACGCTCCGCCGCGGAACCCCGCGAGAACGCCGACCAATCGAAGCCGTCGAACAGCCCGAGGCAAACCTCCCACTCCCGCTGCATCGCGTGGATCGCGTCCTGCTGTTCGAAGGTGGGCTTGCCCTTGCCGCCGCTCTCCGTGTATGCGGCCAACGCTTCCCGCAGCTCGTTGGCCAGGCCCAGGTAGTCCACCACCAGGCCGCCCGGCTTGTCCCGGAACACGCGGTTCACACGCGCAATTGCCTGCATGAGCCCGTGCCCGTGCATCGGCTTGTCCACGTACATCGTGTGCAGGCTGGGCGCGTCGAAGCCCGTCAACCACATGTCGCGGACGATGACGATGCGGAACGGATCGGCCGGGTCGCGGAAGCGCCGCGCCAGCGCCTCGCGCCGGGCCTTGCTGCGAATGTGTCCCTGCCACTCCAAAGGATCGGACGCTGAGCCCGTCATGACGACCTTGATGGAGCCAGCCTCGTCGCCCTTGCCTGCCCACTCCGGCCGCAGCGCCACTATCTCGCGGTACAGCTCCACGCAGATCCGGCGGCTCATGCAGACGACCATAGCCTTGCCGTCCATCACTTCGAGCCGCTTCTCGAAATGGTCGACAAGGTCGGCCGCGACGAGGCGCAACCGCTTGTCCGAACCAACGACGGCGGCCAGCTGCGCCCACTTGCTCTTGAGGCCTTCCTTGCGTTCGACCTCCTCGCCCTCGGTGACCTCTTCGAAGTCGGGGTCGATCTTCGGCCGTTCGGCCTCGGATAGCTCGAGCTTGGCCAGCCGGCCTTCGTAGTAGATCGGCACCGTGGCGCCGTCTTCGACCGCGCGCTGGATGTCGTAGATGCTGATGTAGTCGCCGAAGACCGCCCGCGTGTTCGCGTCCGCCTTCTCGATCGGCGTGCCGGTGAAGCCCACGAAGCTGGCCTGCGGAAGGGCGTCGCGCATGTGGCGGGCGAAGCCGTCGATGAAGTCGTACTGGCTGCGATGGGCCTCGTCGGCGATCACGACGATGTTGCGCCGGTCCGAAAGCACGGCGTTGCGGTCGCCCGACTCCGCCGGCATGAACTTCTGGATGGTCGTGAAGACGACGCCACCACCGGCGACGCGGAGCTTCTCGCGCAAGTCGGCACGGTCGGCGGCCTGGACGGGATCCTGGCGCACCAGGTCGCGGCAGCGGGCGAATGTGCCGAAGAGCTGGTCGTCCAGGTCATTTCGGTCGGTGATGACGACGATCGTCGGGTTCTCCATCGCAGGATCGAGGATCAGCCGCCCGGCGTAGAAGGCCATGCTCAGGCTCTTCCCCGAACCCTGGGTGTGCCAGACGACGCCGACGCGCCGGTCGCCGGGCTCGCCGCCAGGTTGGCGACCGGACTCGTATCGACCTTCCAGCTCGCCCGCGCGCACGCGCTTGCGCCCGGCCGCCCGAAGCGTCTGCTCGACCGCGAAGTTGACGGCGTGAAACTGGTGGTAGCCCGCCATCTTCTTGGTGAGCTTGCCGCCGCCCTCGTCCTCGAAGACGATGAAGTAACGGATCAGATCCAGGAACCGACGCTTGTCGAAGACGCCCTCCAGGACCACCTGCAGCTCCGGCATCCCCTTGGGCGCATCGCCGCGCCCGTCGATCGTGCGCCAGGGCTTGAACCACTCCTTGCCCGCGCCCAGGACGCCGATCCGCGCCTCGGTGCCGTCCGAGACGACGAGCGCGCAGTTGTAGTCGAAGAGGGCCGGGATCTGCGACTGGTATGTCTGGAGCTGCTTCAGTGCTCCGCTGATCGTGGCCTTCTCGTCGGCCGGGTTCTTCAGCTCGATCACGCCGAGCGGCAGCCCGTTGAGAAAGATCACGATGTCCGCCCGCCGGTTGTGCCCCTGCGGCCCGACCACCGTGAACTGGTTGACCGCCAGCCAGTCGTTGTTGTCCGGATCGTCGAAGTCGATCACGCGCGCCTGCGCCCCCGCGATCGACCCGTCCGCCCGCCGGTATTCGACCGTCACGCAATCGACCAGCATCTTGTGGACCACCCGGTTGCGCTCGATCAGCGACGGGCCGTCAGCCCGAACGATCTTGCGGAAGGCGTCGTCGAGGGCTTCCTCCGGAAGATCGGGGTTGAGCCGAACGAGCGCTTCGCGGAGACGCCACTCCAGGACAACGTCGCGGTAGGTTGGGTCAGAGCGCTCTGCGCCGGGCTGCCCGAAGGCGATGTCGGGGCCGTGGGCGACGGCGAAGCCCGAACTGGCAAGCCAGGCTAGCGCGGCTTCCTCGACGGTGGACTCGGCAAGGGCGCTCACTTCAGACCGGAAGTCCGGTGGTCGGCGTTCGCACCGTCGTCGGCCTTATGACTACGACTTCGGATCTCGTCAAGGCCGCCAGACTCGAGCAAATACGACGCGAGGATCGGCGCCGCGCGGATTATCCGGGGCATCACGATGGTGAGCCAGGCAATGAAGTCGTAAAGAAGGTATTCGGAGCGCGGAAAGAACCACCCAGATGCCAGTTCTCCGTCTGGCTTGAGAACGGCAAACGCACCCTGACCGTCCCCCAGATGTATCCACAGGCCCCTGCCAAGAACCAGGATGGCGTCCAAGCTGCCGTCCATACGTGTCGGATCTTCAGCGAACAGCTCGTTCATGACCTGAGCGATCTTGTCCCGGCTTATCTCCGACTCGAGAGAGAACAGGAAGTACGGGGGGCATTTCCCGAATCTGGCCAAGTCGGACGGGTTCGAATGCGTCATTGCCCCCTTTCCGGGGTCAGCCCGAAGGCGCTTGAAGATGGAAGCAGCCTCGACGGAACGGCGTAGCTCCTCGGAAGTGAGCACGCTCTTCACTTCCCCTGCGGCCGTCACGCCCTCAACGAAGAACAGGCTGGGCTGGTTCTCCTCGTAGATCCGCGGGTGATCCTCTGATACGACGACGATGTCAGTCTGTCGGGATCGGTTACCTTGAGAGTCGACGACCTCGCCGTGGCCTACCGCGGCGACTCGCGGAAGGTACTTGCGGAGAACGACCCGCACAGATTCCTCGACTGCACTGCCCTTGTTGCCCGAGTGCTCGAAGCTGGCGCGGGCCTCCAGCAGCGCCGCCTGCATCCGAGCCTCGGCAGCCTTAGTCATGTCCCGGAGACGTCCGGCCAATTCCTCATTCACAGGCCCACTGCACTCTCAATCGTTGAATCCACGTCTGTCGAGCCGGCCAGCAAGACCGGCAGTAGCGAGTCCCGGATGCCGGCGAGATCCCTGGACTGGACGCGGATTCTCCAGGACGCCTCTGTGATCGGTCCGCAGACCGAGTCGACTGCCTCCAAAACCGCCGCAGCTGGCACCACGACCTTCGCATCCGAAAGGTGATGGCGCTGAATATGGCCCATCGTGGTCGCCTTGCCAGCCGCGATCTCGCTGAAGTCCACGAGATGCTGGCGCGTCCAGTGGTAGTAGAACCACTTCGGGAAAAGCCGAGAGGTGACCTTGAAAAGGTGCTGGTTCAGCGCCCCTGGACCACCACACCACAACTCGACGGAAAGGCTTCCGGACCAGGAGAAGAGGACGTCTCCGTCTTGGACGACGTAGTCGCTGGGAATACCCGCGCTAGCTTCGTCGGCACCCTCTGTGTTGCCCGCATGAAGCTGGGCGATCTTGATGACTGGCAGGGTCCGGCCGTCGTTGGCCGGAAACCTCTGCAACGCGAGACCGTTGAGGAAATCGGCGATCTCATCGAGGCCGAATAGTCGCCACCCCTTCGGGACCTCGCCGGCTTCCGAGTCTTCGAACGAGTCCGGCAACAGGTCGGCCAGAGGGCCAGGCAGGCCTGGGTCGCGGCCTTCGGCCTTAGCGCGGACGGGGTCGAAGTCGACGAACCAGGACTTGAAGAGGGCGCGAGCCATCGACTCGAGGGCCTGGCTCATCCGGCGGTTCGACTCGATCTTGTCGTCGAGGGCGCCGAGGATCCGAGCCACGGCACGCTGGCGGTCAATCGGCGGCAACGTCAAGCGCATAGACCGCTGGTCAGCGAGGCTGACATATTCGGCCATATCGGTCTGCCCAGCCACGCCTTTGTACTGGCCGAGAAAGTCCGGTCCGCACATCCAGTAGAACAGGTACCGTGAATCGATTAGTTCGGCGTCGAGCGCGCGCCAATAGCAGAGCTGCGGGGAGTAGACGAAGCGCGGAGTGTCCGATCGTACAAACGCGAACCGACCTACCGTCCCCTTCGACGTGAACACGACGTCGCCGGGTTGACTGATCTTGTCGCCGACGCGCGAGAGGTCGACCTCAGGGAAACAGTCGCAGTCGTCGAAATGAAAGCCGTCGTTGATGTTGCCCGCGCGCGCGAATGGAAGTCCGACCCGCGCCAGTTCGTTGTTCTTTGCCCGGTATCCGTCACCAATCGCGAGTTTCCCTTGCGCGATCAGGTCCTGCACTCGGTATTCCTCGAACTCACTCCCCATACCCGAGCTCCCGCAAGTTGGCGTTGATCAGCTCGTCGAGGCGGGCCGCTTCGGCTTGCTGCTCGCGGAGGGTGGCGACCAGGCGGCGCATCTTGTCGTTGAAGGGTTCGGCGTCCTCTTCGGCCGCCTCGGCGCCGACGTATCGGCCGGGAGTGAGGACGTGGCCGTGGCCGCGGATCTCGTCGAGCTTGGCGGCCTTGCAGAAGCCGGGCACGTCCGCGTATTCGCCCGCGTCGGGATCGCCGCGCCAGGCGTGGTAGGTGCCGGCAACCCTGGCGATGTCGGCGTCGGTCAGTTCGCGGTGGGTTCGATCGGTCATTGAGCCGAGCTTTCGGGCGTCGATGAAGAGCGTCTCGCCGCGCCGGTCGCGGAAGCCGCTGTTGCGCTTGTCGCGGGCGAGGAACCACAGGCAGACCGGGATCTGGGTCGAGTAGAAGAGCTGGCCGGGCAGGGCGACCATGCAGTCGACCAGATCGGCTTCGACGATCGACTTTCGGATCTCGCCTTCGCCCGACTGGTTGGTGGACATCGAGCCGTTCGCGAGCACGAAGCCGGCGATGCCGGTGGGCGCCAGGTGGTAGATGAAGTGCTGGACCCAGGCGAAGTTGGCGTTGCCCGCGGGCGGCGTGCCGTAGACCCAGCGCTTGTCGTTGCGCAGCAGCTCGCCGCGCCAGTCGCTGTCGTTGAAGGGCGGATTGGCCAGGACATAGTCCGCCTTGAGGTCCGGGAAGGCGTCGCCGTGGAAGCTGTCGCCCTGGGCGATGTTGGCGCCGATGCCGCGGATGGCGAGGTTCATGTTGGCCAGGCGCCAGGTGGTGTAGTTGGACTCCTGGCCGTAGATGCTGATGTCGCCGACGCGGCCGCGGTGCTCCTCGATGAAGCGCTCGCTGCTGACGAACATACCGCCCGAACCGCAGCACGGGTCGTAGACGCGGCCCTTGTACGGCGCCAGCATCTCGACGAGCACGCGGACGACGCGCGAGGGCGTGTAGAACTGGCCGCCCTTCTTGCCCTCGGCGCTGGCGAACTGGGCCAGGAAGTACTCGTACACGCGGCCGAGGATGTCCCTGGCGCGGTCGGCGGGGCTGCCGAGGCCGATGTCGGACACGAGGTTGATCAGCTGGGCCAGGCGGGCGTGCTGGAGGCCGGGGCGGCCGAAGTCCTTGGGGAGGACGCCCTTGAGGGTGGGGTTCTCGCGCTCGATGGCATCCATGGCGTCGTCGACCGTGCGGCCGATCGTGGGCTGGGGCGCGCTCGCCTTGAGGTGGGACCAGCGGGCCTCTTTGGGCACCCAGAAGATGCTCGCGGCTTTGTATTCGTCGGGGTCTTCGGGGTCGGCGCCCTCGGCTCGGGCGGCCGCGGCGGCCAGCTCGGCGTGCTTGGCCTCGAAAGCGTCGCTGATGTACTTGAGGAAGATGAGCCCCAGCACGACGTGCTTGTACTCGGCGGCGTCCATGTTGTTGCGGAGCATGTCGGCCGACTGCCAGAGCTTGGCCTCGAGGCCGGTCGTGGCGGTCTCGTTGGGGTCAGTGGCGGCGGCCGTGCGCGTGCCCGAGGCCCGGCTGGTTCGAGCTCCGCGAGGGCTCACATTCGACCCCCAACTTCGGTGTCCACTCGGGCGCACCGCGTCAATGCGGTACACCCGGACTTGTCCAGCCTACTCCGTGAGCAGCCCCCGGTGAGCGCCCATTTCGTGCGCAGTCATGGGGCCTGCATGACTCACAGAACCTCTGAATCGAGCACGCGGACCCGCGGGAGACTCTCGCTACCTTCGAAGAGGATCACGAGATTGTGTCCGGGGCTCCGGGCCGAAGGCACCACGATGCCGTCGAAATGCAGGAACCAGGCGGCGCCACCAACGGCCTGGCAGCGGGAATGGTCATCTTCGGCGAGCGCTGCCTGATCGACGCCAAGTGAGGCCAAGACAGCAGGATCCGAGAGGTCGAGCATGGACTTCAGCTCGACCTCAAGCCGATGAACTGTCCTCGTCGTCGTGGGAGGCAGAGGCTGGATCTCCAGCAGATGATCGCCTTCGGCCACCGCGGTCGACCGGTCCATGCTCGTGTACAACGCCTCGACGTCGGGCGGGTTCCATCGAGCGCCTCTCGTGTTCGTCTTGTCGGGCGGGTTCTTGCCGAGCGTGTGCCTCCATACGGTCCCGGACCAGGCGCGAGGCTCGAGCTTGGCTAGCCGTTCGAGAATGGCTGGATCCGGCTCGAACCTCTTCAGGGTCAAACGTAGGCGCCGGTCTTGAGCTGCTCAATCACGGCGAGAACGTCATCGACCCTGTCATCCTGAATCAATTGGGCGGGGGTGGCGCCGTGCAGCAGCCTATTGCGGGAGAACAGCCAGACCTTGGCGTCACCGGGCTCGTAGAACTCGGCAATCTCGGAGGCGAGCCATTCGAGAGTGAGCAAGCGCTGCAGGTGGGCCTGCTGGGGATCGACTCGACCCTGCTGCCATCTCGACACCGTCTGCGGCGTTGTGCCCACCAGTTCGGCCACTTCGCGTCCCCGGATGCCAGTCTTGTCCTTGATCGATTGGAGCTTGACCGCGACCGCTCCAGGCATGAGTCCTCCTAGTTCACCGAATGTGGCTTCGGCCTGGCCGGCTTGGCCGGCGACAGAAGCGTGAGTTGCGCCTTCATCCGAATTCACCTTCGAGTGAACGTTAGAATGCACATTAGGCTGAACATTAGGCTGAACATTAGGCGACGTCAAGAGCGGATTCCGCGCGCACCAATAGGCCGTCCGGTGGCCGTGACCCGGCCAAAGAGGCTGAGAATGTCAGGCAACACGGTGTCAGCTTCGACGACGCTATCGTCGCGCTCCGGGACCCGTTCAGAGTCACGTGGTTCGATGAAGACCATTCGATTGAAGAACCGCAGTTCATCACCATTGGTCGCGACGTCAGGGGACGCTTCTTGGCCGTGGTAACCTCAGACAAGTGGCCCAAACCACGAGTCATTTCCGCACGGCGCGCCACGAAGCGCGAACGAAATGCATACGAAGACCAGCGCCCCCTCGGCCCCGTCTAGGCGGGCCAGGGCCGGCGCGGAGCCCAGCCGGCGCCCGGGGCGACCCCGCGAGGAGTTCGGTATCGCCATCGATGGAGCCGTTGGATATTCCCTTCGGCTGATCCCGTCGAACAAGATCCTTGGCCGATTCGCTTCCACACGCGAGGCCTGGCCTGAGGTGATCGCGGCTGTCGAATCAGGCCGGTTGCCTCGGATGTTGGTCCTCGATTGGAATGGCGCGGACGGGTCCGGAGGCCGCGTATCGAGCGGTGTCACCCTTGAGTACCTGGCTCGATCCGGCCTCGGCCTGCCCGCCGAGCACCTCCGCTCACCAGATCAACGCCAGCGCTGACCGGCACGATGTTGCGTATCCAATCCGCACGGGCGCTGGACGACTACCGGGTGCGGCTGACACTGACCAACGGCGACACGGTCGAGCGCGACCTGACCGATTTCATCTGGGGACCTGTCTTCCAGCCATTGATCGACGACTACGCGCGGTTCCGGCGGGTCAAGGTGGAGGCGGGAACGCTTCCTGGCCCGGAGACCTCGACTTCGACCCGGACACGCTGATCTGGGGCGGTGCGCCTCCTTCCGAACCGGGCGCCCGACCGGCGCGCTTCCTCAAACTGCCACGCCGGTCGCCTTCGGTCGCCTGATCGTCAGCTCGCCTGCTCCGCCGCGGGGCTCAGTCGGATCCCAGCAGTCCGTCGATCTTTGGCTCAAGCCGCATAGAGCAAAGCCTTCGTCTGCTCGACCGACTGCCGGAAATACGGGTTCTTGATGGCAGAGGCGACCACCAGGTCGACAGGCCTCCCCATCAGCCGCTGCAGAGACTCGAGCAGGCCGAAGTAGGCGTCGGTGTACTTGCCAGGCGGCAGGGCCTCGAATTCGACAAGGAAGTCGTAGTCGCTCCGCTCCGGGTCGAAGTCGTCGCGGACGGCCGAGCCGAACACAGACAGGCTCAGAACGCGGTAGCGGCGACATAGGCCCGCCAGTTCCGCTCGGTGCATATCGATTGATGGACTCACGGCGCTTTCTCCTCCGGTAGAGAGTAGCCGACGCTGGCGAGATTCTCACGCACCGTCATGAGGGCAGTCTGCGCCGGGGCCGGGCCACCGTGGCTGTCACGGCCGGTGGCGCACGTGCGCCCGAATCCGGGCTAGATCGCTGGCTTCGGTCGGTAGTCGCGCGGATCGAGCGCCAGATCGTAAGTCGCCTGGTCCAGCCGGATCCAGTCGGTTCGCTCGATACCGCGCCGGTTGGCGTACGTCGGGCTCACCGGGAACGCGCAGGCCATCTTGATCCAGCGGCCCTGATCTCGAGCAATGGCGCGGATCTCGCTGGCGAGCTCGGACAGGTCCTGGTCCTGGCTGAAGACCAGGGCCACGTCGCAGGCGCCCGAGCGGGCCAGGCGCACGATGTCCAGGGCGATTCGAACGTCAATGCCCTTCTCGCGCCCAACCCGGATAGTTGTCTTGCCCACGCCTGGCATGTCGACCGTCTCGTTGTGGTAGCGCAGGGGCCGTGTGATGGGGGTGATTCCCTCATTCCACATGGCTCGACACTTGGCCGCCCAGAATCCGTGCCAGAGTGGGTTGTCACTTGGATCCGGGACGCCCGTGTAGAACCTGATCCCGCCGACGGCCCAGCCTTGTGCTGCGGCGACAACCTCGGTCAGGCTCCGTGGGTCGTAGTTGGGATACGTATACCCGAATGCCTGCCTGGCGGCGTAGAACAGATTCTGACCATCGACGAAGCCGACGACCCGCCTGGTCATGCGGTGCTGACCAAGCTTGCGGGCAAGAAATAACCCCGCCCAAATTCCGTTGCCGGCTTATTAGACGGGGAGTAAGTACGTACACCATAGCGCGGCGGCCCAGGCCAGTCAACGTCGGCGATCGCGCCGACATGACCGCATCGGTGCCGCAGGATCTGGTGCACAGGTCCATGAAAGCAGGGCACGCTTCGCTGCCGCTTACTTGCGCCTTGTCCGGGCGCCGCCGCCACGGGGCGGTGAAGCTGGCCAGGTGCGAAGAGCTGTCGCTCCCTGTAGTCCCGGCGCTTTGAATCCATCCGGACCCCAGAGGTTGACGATGGCGCGCAGGCAGGCCGTCCATCGGCAGCCTGCCGTCCCTTTCGGCCGAAGGCCAATCCGTTCGGTCGATGCCCCCTCGCCCCGCGCGCGCCGCGGGTGTAGGGTAGTGATGGCTTCGCGTGGAGGGAAAGGGAGGACCGGTCATGTCTGAGGAGCACGAGCCGTCTCAGGCGATTGGGACGGTGACTCACTGGTACGGCCACATTTCGGTCGCCGCGGTCCGGCTCACCGGGCCGCTGGCCGTGGGCGACAAGATCCACATCAAGGGACATTCAACGGACCTGGTGGAGACCGTCGCCTCGATGGAGATCGATCACGGCAAGGTCGATCTCGCCGGGCCCGGCGACGACGTCGCGCTGGCCGTTGAGGGCCATGTGCACGAGAACGACCTGATCTTCCGCGAGGCGTGAGCCCTTCGGGGGTCTACGCGCGGAGTAGGGGAGCCCAGCGGGGCGAACACGCAATCTCCTGCGGCACCCTGCTAGACGGGTTGACTGCACCTCATTCGGCTTCCTTCGGGTGCGTCAGATCGACCTTGGTGACCCACACGATCCTGTCCGTCCGGTCAGGGCAGTAGAAGACCCGACCGCCGCCGCTCAGTTCGTGTTGCCACTGCTGCAGCTTCTTGCCGCCTACGACCTTCTCCGCCAGCGGAGGCTTGAGTTGATGGGTGCGATTGGGATTCTCGGATCGATCGAGCGGGCACAATCGAAGGCGCTCGCGCAGCGCCGACATCAGATCCGGTTCGGCCGCCCTGGACTGCTCCCACTCCTTCTGAGCACGAGCAGATACCGGCCTAACAGTCCAGGGTCCAGCGGCTGTTGGCGACGCCGCACGGCGGCCTGGCGGCTTCGGCATCCGGCCCGGCTCGAGTCCCTACAGCTCGGCGTCGATGAGAGGCGCGGTCTCCTCCAGCAGGAGCGCCTCGCGAGTATCCGGATCGGCCCAGGCCTCGGCGGTTGCCCGCCAGTCGCCCAACAACAGCTCGACCGGTCGAAGAGACATGCCGGACGAGGCGACGAGCAACGCTTCGGTGAGCTCGTCCAGGAAGCGTCGCTGGACTTCGTCGGGCAAGACGCTCAACCAAGCAAGATCTCCGTAGAGGCCGGCCGAACGTTGGCCGACCTCCCGATCGACTGCTTGCCTGGCACGGATCAGTTCGAGCGCTAGCTCCGCGATCTCGTAGGTACGCTCGATGTCTGCAGCAGGCGCAAGGACGAGGGCGGTTCCGTCCTTATCCCGCAGGAGAGCTTGCCCTGAACGGGCCGCATCGATGACCGCACGGTGGTGGCGCGCGAGATCGGTCGCTTGATAGGCAACCTGGGGACCTGATTCGGCTATTCTTCGCATGCGTACGATCATACGCACGATGCTACTGCTGTCAATTTCGTTCTCGGGCCCTGGCTGGAGCGTAGCTACGTGCCGGCGACCGACCCGTCAGGCCGATAGCGGATCTCCAGGGTGCCGTTATACGGTTTGGCTCCGGCGTTCCACAGGACCAGGAAGCCGCCGTCGGGCGTGTGCTCCACCCATTGCGGGCTGGCTTCGCATGGCCGGCTGAGCGGCCAGCCTGGCGCGACCGTGCCGTCGGACTGCAGCGCCACGATGCGGTTGTCAATAACCAGGTAGATGCCGCTCCCCGCAGTCAACCAGCCCGAGCCGGCAGGATCGGCCATGACGTTGCTGAGCTGTCCGGCTCCGATCGCGCGCGGCCAGCCCGGCGCTGGGCGACCGCTCGGGAGGAACGCGAAGATAGACTCACTCGGTGGACCGGCGGAGTCGAGAACGTCGGCGATCACGTGCACGGTGCCGTTCGGGGTAACAACCGGTGGATCGGGGGCTGCCTGCGCGACAGCTGGGACGCTCCCTAGAGGCCGGTAGCCCGCCGGCAACGAAACGGGCCAGCCGGGCCTGGGGTTGCCGCTCCCGTCGAAGGCCAGGATGATGGTGCTGGACGTCTTCGATTGACCGGAGGTGCCCCTTGTTGCATACACGCTGCCATCCGGGCCGAACGTCGGCGGAGATACCGGCCCGTCGAACTTGATCGGCCAACCCGGATAGAAACGGCCCGTAGCATCGAGTGCGCCTATCTGCGTCTCGATCGCCGGGCCGGAGTATCTCGCACCGGGCGACGCCGCAAAGCGGTGTTTCCAGACGTAGATCCGGCCGCTCGGATCGAAGGTCATGGCTGCCCAACCATGGAGCGGCCATCCGGGCTTGAGGGCGCCGTCGGAGCCGTAGGCGTAGATCGTGGCGGCGGTCTGGTCCTCGGCGTACAGCGTTCCGTCGGGACCTAGCAGGAGCTGGGCGGAGGACGAACCGTCCGCGGCGCTTGGGAGCGACACCGGCCAACCGGGCCGAGGAGCCCCGTCTTTGCCGAGCAGGACCACTTCCCCCGCGTTGATGTTGGTGTACAAACCCTGTGCGACGGGTAGCAAAGTTGCCACGTCGGCGAGGTAGAGGATGCGGCTGGCTCGGTACGGCCATCCTGCCACCCGCGTGCCGTCCGGGTGGAAGGCCTCGATCGTGTCGCCCCCCGTCACATAGACCGTTCCATCCGGGCCGACTTCGACGTCCGTCGGCGCGTAACCGGTCGAATCCAACGGGGCGATGCGAAGCTTCACGGGCCAACCTGCGGGCTCATGCCCGGTGGCGTCGATGGCGACGAGGGTCATGTCCCAGACGAGGTAGGACGTACCGTCAGGGCCAATCCGGGGAGGCTGGCTCACGTCGCCCAGCATCACGGGCCAGCCGTTGGGCACCCCGGGTGTCGGCGTTGGACTGGGGCTGTCGACGGGTAGATCCCCGCCGGTGTCTTCGGCCCCGCAAGAGCTGTCGGTTGGGCTCGCCGCCGGGATCACGATCGGCGGCCAGCTCGCAAGTGGAAAGACTGCGATGGGAGAGGCTGGCACCCAGGACGTGGGGCTCGAGCTCGGCTGGACCGAGCCGCCGCAGGCGACGGCGATCGAGGCGACAAGGCCGGCGAGAAGACGCGCTACGGTCGTCTGTCGCCGTCGGCTCGAGTGTAGGAGCATGTCACCAAGAGTACGCGGCTCGCCGATGTGAGGTTCAGAATCCCGGGGTAGTGCCGCTGAGCCAAGAGCCGGGTTCGCAATGCTCTGTCCAGGGGGTTCTGGAGTCCGCTAGGAGGCATCTGACATGGCCGCAGCCTCACCCGCGCGGAGCGAAGGAGACCCTGCGCACATCGCGAAGGTCCGCGAGATGCTGGCTCTCCAGACCAAGTGTCTGCGGCATCCCGAAATGTGGGCGAACGGCGAGCCGGGACGTGAGGTACCGGCTGTTCAGGCGGTGCTTGACGGACGAGGTGGGGCTGGCGAATTGGAAGCGCGCGCGGCCGCGGGGATAGCCCAGCGCGTGGTTGGAGATGCCTGGGAGTCGTACCGGTCCAGCCTCAAAGGGCGGCTCGACCTGAGCGGAGCCGATTTCACGGGTCAGTTCTTCCTGTCCCTCGACTTCAGGCGCGCGCGGCTCGTTGGCACCAGCTTCCGGCGTTGCCGCCTCTTCGTGTGCTTCTTCGATGGAGCGGACCTGCAGGGAGCATGCTTCGAGAAGGCTTATGGAATCGGGCTATGCCTTGGCGAAGCGAACCTCAGCGGATCCTGCTTTCGCAAGGCGGACCTGATGGCGCCCCTTGCGGACGATCGCACCAGGTTCGATGACGCCGATTTCTCCGGGTGCACGCTCAGGAAGTGGAATGACGGTTCTGGAGGGGACACCATTGCGAAGTTCAAGGGGCTGTTGAGCGCGGCACAACAGAAGCAGTTGGCTCGCGGATGGTTCGGCTAGGCGCGGTGGGTCGGCGAACCTAAACCCGACTGACGCGCCGTCGCCCCAGGGCGTTGAATAGCCGCGCCGCAGCCGATGAAGGCACGGTGCAGCCTCGCCTGGCGCGCACCGCGGGTGTAGGGTAGTGATGGCTTCGCGTGGAGGGAAAGGGAGACCGGTCATGTCTGAGGAGCACGAGCCGTCTCAGGCGATTGGGACGGTGACACACTGGTACGGTCATATCTCGGTCGCCGGGGTCCGGCTCACCGGGCCGCTCGCCGTGGGCGATCGGATCCACATCAAGGGACATTCAACGGACCTGGTGGAGACCGTCCGCTCGATGGAGATCGAGCACAGCAAGGTCGATCTCGCCGGGCCCGGCGACGACGTCGCGCTGGCCGTTGAGGGCCATGTGCACGAGAACGACCTGATCTTCCGCGAGGCGTGAGCCCTTCGGCGATCTCCGCTGCGGAGTAGGGGAGCCAAGCGGGGCGAACACCCGGTCGTGCAACTGCCGCTCGTCGTGCTGCGTTCCTCTCCGGGCTGGGTCCCCCGTCTCGTGGCTGGCGGCCCGCTCAGACGCCAATCACCGTCACTCGCGCGGCTTCCGGTTCTCCCTCCAGGAGTTGCGCCAGGTCCCCGGGGTCGCTTGTCAGGATCAGCGCCGGTACAGACGCGAGGGCCTCGGCCGCAACGATGGCGTCGACCGCGTCCGATGTCCCGGCCTTCGCCTGCAGCTCGCCGGCACGGCGCGCAAGCAGTTCCGAGGTTGGCAGCAGGGCGTCCACTCTGTTGACCACACGATCGACATGAGCCCGATCGCGTCCTCCCCGATGAACCTGGGCTAGAACCGGCGTCGGGATCACGACGATGTACCCGTCGTGGACGGCGCGATCGAGCGCAGCCCGGGCGTCGGCATTGCCGCTGGCCAGCGCGAGGATCCCACCTGCGTCCAGGATCATCCGCCTCGACCGGGGAAGCGCCTCTACCGAGGCCACTCCTGCCCCTCGATCCGCCGGCGGGACTCATCCGGGATAGGCCCGAACTCCTCGGCCATCTCCGCCAGCAGCTCTTCCAGGCGAGCTCGCTGAAGCCGCATGGCCAGCGACTCGTTGAGGAACCGCGAGAAGCCCCGGTCGCCGACGCGCGCCTTCGCCTCCGCGACGTTTGCAGCATCAAGAGTCGTGGAGACCTTCACCGTGCTCATGGGGACTATCCTACCGCGAGTAGGAGTATCGTCAAGCACAGGCTCATGAAGCTGCTGTGACAAGGGGAGAACCTCAGGCATCATGGGCTTGGTGAACGACTCCGCACAGTCTGCCAGGCGGCCCTTCACAGCCACTTATCCGCTCTCGTTGCCTCGGGAGTCGCTCCGGGCTGCCTCACGGACGCCCTGACGAGTAGGGGAGGCTTCGCTTGCCCAAGGCTCTCTTCGACCCCGGTGGGGTCCGCCCGACGAGGATGTCGAGCGTCTTTGACCACCGTCGGAATTGGTAGTTGTGCGGCGGATATCTAGCGGATATCCTTCCGACATGAGCAAGGTACTGATCACCGTTCCCGATGAGCTGCTCGACCGGATAGATCGCGCGGCAAAGGCTCGAAGGACCACCAGAAGCCACTTCCTCGAAGAGGCCGCCCAGCATGAGCTAGGCTGGCCCGCGGCCGACTCGATGGACGCAGCCGTGAAGCGTGCGCGTGAGGCGCTGGCGTCCGTGGGGCCCTTTGAGTCGGCGGACCTGATCCGGCGAGATAGGGAACTGCGCGATGCTGGCCGCCGCTGACGTCCTGTGCGATGCCAGCGTCGTCCTCAAGTGGTTCCACGCTGAAGGCGAGGAGGAGGTCGAAGCGTCACGTGCGCTCCTGGACCTGCATCGGACGCACGGCTTGGCCCTGTCCGTGCTCGACCTGACCGCATACGAGGTCGGGAACGCGCTGCTGCGCGGTCTTGGCGTTGGGGCGGAGAAGGTGTCGGCCGTGCTTGGTGCTCTGGAGGTCATCTGCCCACGTGTCGCTCTGACGCCGACGGAACTCTCCGACGCCGCGATCCTGGCCGAGGGCCACCACCTGACGATGTACGACGCGGCCTATGCCGCCGGGGCGAAGTCTCGACACGCCGAACTCGCCACGCTCGATCGCGCCCTGCTCCAAGCGGGGCTGGGGCGGAGGCCGTCCGAGATCCTGGCGGACCGAAGATAGCGTCCTGGTCGAGTGGGGGAGCACGCAGCGCCGCCATCCTCGAGACGGCCCGCCTGTCCGGTGGGAGCCAAACGATATGGAAAGCTGAAGTGTCCGGTTTGTCCTGGTCGCGCGTTGTATACGTAGGCGACAATGCCGCAGGAGGGCAGCGTGACCGGGATCGAAGTGGCGGAACTCGATGGCTCGGGGGCGGCAGACGAGCCGGACGAGGACCTGGCCACGGCTGTCCGACCCTTGGATGCCTTTGCCCTGGTCTACCGCCGCCATCACCTGAGCGTCTTCCGCTTTCTGCGTGCCAGAACGGCGTCGGACGACGAGGCGGCCGAGCTCACGGCGGTTGTCTTCGAGCGGGCGTTCGCGGCCATGGGGCGCTATCGGCCCAAGGGCGGAGGTGTCATCGCCTGGCTTTTCACGATTGCCCGAAACGCCGCCCTCGACGCCGAGCGCTCGAAACGCCGACATCGGTTGGTCGTGGCACCGGCTGCCGGGTCGGGCTTAGAGACCGAACCGCGTGAGCCGATCGGGCTCGAGGATGCCGTCATGAAGCGCGAGCAGATGGCGGACCTTCGAGCTCGAGTTGACCGCCTCCCTGCGGTCCAGCGAGACGCGATCGTCCTTCGCTACGCCGGCGGCCTCACCGCGCGCGAGATCGCCGGGGTGATCGGCAAGAGTGAGGCTGCAACCCAGAAGCTCCTGAGCCGTGCGCTCGCAATCTTGAGGGAGTCCTACCGTGATGATGCATAGATCCCTCACCGCAGGCATGCCGGAGGATCTCGAGTCGCTCCTCGTCGAGGCCTATGCCGCGGAGATTCCGGCCGACCTTGCGGCCACGCTCGAGAAGCGGGCGGCAGCCGTGACGCCATGGCACCCCCAGACTCCCCGGTTCCCGCGCCTGGCTCTCCCGCGCCTGAGCCTTACACGCCGGCGCGGCCTGGCCATCGTCCCGGTGCTGGTGGCGATCCTTCTTGGGGCGGCCGTGCTGATGAGCACGTCCGCATCCGGCGGTCCCGCTGCGTTCTACGAGGCCGAGGGTGGCTACATGTGGGATCACGCCCAGGTGCTGGGGCTGACCAAGACCGTAGATGGCTACCAGATCACTCTGGAGCGGGCCTACGCCGATGCGAATCGCATGATGGTCGGCGTCACCGTCGTGGACACACAGAACAGGTGGTCCCTGGTGAACCTTGGGGGCGTGTCCGTGGTCGACAGCGTTGGGGGCGAATGGATGAGTTCGGGTGGCAGTTCCGACCCGGTCTCCACTACGACGACCCCCTCCATCAGCGAGTTCGAATACACGCCCGGGCTCGCTCCCCCCGGTCGACGGGAGTTCTCGGTGACCGTGTCGTCGATCTCCGTCGACCCGCCAAGCCCTCCGGCGCAACAGGTTGCGGTGAACGCGACGTTCTCCTTCGAGTTGACTGTGGGTGGTGGTTCGCAGGCGACGCCACTCGTCTCCTCCGAGAGCAACGGCGTGACGATCACCCTCGAACGGATAATCACCTCACCATCGGCGGTCCGGCTGGAACTTCGCCTGGCCGGAGCCCCGTCAAGTGGGGATAGTTGGATGCCGAACGTCTACGTCAGCCACGCCGGCCAGAGCCTTGACGGTCTGATGTCCACGACAGCCATCGGCGGATCGCTGACGACCGTATACACGGCGGGTGTCCAGGACCCGACCGGCGACTGGGCCGTGACTGCCAGCGAGCTGATTGGCTCCGCGCCGACTGAGGGGAGCCCATGGGAGCACGAAGTCCGGTTCCAGGGGAACTGGACGCTCCACTTCTCGATGCCGTAGGCCCGTGTCACCCGGGCCACGCAGGCCTCACGCCGAGATGACCCGCGTTCGTACTCCGGAAGCTCGCGGACGCATTCCAGGATCAGCGCGGCGTCAGTTGGAATTGCGGGGCGGAGGGTCAGCACAGGCAGGTTCTAGGACGACTCCCGCCCGTCCGAGCCAGCGTGCCAGGAGCACCGCGAGCGAGACCGCGAAGAGTGCGAGCTACAAGATGGACAGGGTGGTCAAGGCCGGGTAACCATGGCTGCCACTCAGTCGCCGACCGGCCGGCATCCGCTCGGTCACATGCCGACAGTCAGGTGGCGGCAGTACATCCGGCGACTGAGGATTCTCCGGTCGTACGGTTTGAATACGGCGACGTTTGCCCGACAGTCCATACATGCGCCTAACTGCGGCCCCGCGGTCGTCCCTCGATGCCCTGGAGCAATGGGGTATCCAGTTTCCGCTGCTCCCCGAGGATCTCGCTGAACTCGTACACCCGACCCCATCGAGCCTGGCCCAGGCCATTTCCTCCTGGCGCCTTTCGATCTCGACGTTGCTGCCGAGCCATGGCGACGCGCTCGATCAATGGGGCATCGAATTCCCGATTACCTACGACGAGCCGGCTGCATTCGGCGCGAACTGCCGGGGCGGACGTAGTCAGGCTCGAACCTCGGCCATCCTGGGCGGCCGCCTGCATGGCATTTCCAGGTTCGGCGCATACGCCGCCGTCCTGGCGGTTGTGGTCGCCGGCAGTGCCTCCGCCGTCCCCTCGACTTCCTCGGCCGGCGCCCCGCCGACTCGCACTGAGCCAGTTCTCATCGTTGGAGCCGACTCGGCTCAGATAGCGAGTCTTCCATCGATCACCGTGCCGACGCCGGGCCCGACCTCGGACCCGACACCCTTGCCGATGCCGAGCGGGCCCTTCACTGCGCAGCCGTCGGCGATCTCGAGCCCGACACCCGGGCCGACGCCGGGCGCGACCTTGTCCGCCGAGGCACTCGCGATCAAACCTCCTTCGTACCCGCCGGCGCCCGCCGTACCCGAGGCGCGTCCACTCCAGGTTGGGTCGCTTGCTCTTCCAACGATCCAGGACGCGAGGAACTATCTGGTCGCCCGGTTGGGCTCCAGGGTGGATCGGCGCTGGGGCCGGTCTCAGTCTCAGTGCGCCAGCCTGATATTCGAATACGAGGCGCGCTGGGATCCGCATGCCACCAACAAGAGGTCAGGCGCGTACGGCTTGCCCCAGGCCTATCCGGCGAGCAAGCTGGCCAACTGGGCAGAGGCCAAGGCCGCGGCAGCGGCAAAGGCCGGCGATCCCGATGCCGCCTGGCTGTACCGGGCGTGGCGGGATAACCCGGTGGTGCAGGCGGAGTGGGGCGTCGACTACATGATCGAGCGTTATGGATCCCCGTGCGCCGCTCTGGCTTTCCGGAACAGAGTCGGCTGGTACTGATCGTCCGGCTTCTGGCGTCGTTGCGCGTGGCCTGCGCCGCACTAAGGCGTCAACGTCACCGATACCGGCATACCCTGCGTGACCTCGAGCACGGCGCGGCGATCGGGTGATCGCCGCGCCGCTGTCTTGAGAGACTGCCTAGATCGAGCCGCTCGAGCTCGCTATCCGGTCACGGTGATGCCGTTGATCTTCGGGTTCTCGGTCTGGGCCGTGAACGCGATCACGACCTGGCCGCTCGAGTTGGCCGTGGTCGTGAAGGTCCGG
>Ga0187886_1001292_pt1 | contig 23450 bp, 15 predicted proteins | sample June2016WEW_20_1_FD_133001 | JGI IMG/M metagenome (GOLD analysis project Ga0187886, IMG submission 133001) | Peatland microbial communities from SPRUCE experiment site at the Marcell Experimental Forest, Minnesota, USA - June2016WEW_20_150 | ecosystem: Environmental > Terrestrial > Soil >... | reverse complement strand
GGAAAGGTTTACGCGGTTTGAAAATGCTTCCTATGCGTCCGCTGAAGGCGAAGTCAAGGACGGCGTGCCATTTTAAGAATTGATTATTGAAAGGAAGCAATGAAAAAGTCTTACTGTCCACCACTTACCCTTTGCTGTTTGCTATTGCTCACAAATTCGGCCTTCTCTGCCGACAATCAATTACCAATCGGCAGCATCGGCACAGCAGGTAACGTCAGCATCAGTAGCGATAAGATTTTGTCGAAGGTTCGCAGCAGAGTCGGCCAGCAGTTTGACGCTGCTACCGCCGCTGAGGACGCCAAGCGCATAGCCGAGTTGCCGGGCGTCGAATACAGTTATTACAATACCACAGTCGTTGATGAAAAAATCCAATTGACTTTTGTTGTTGTCGAAAGAAATATCATCAGGTCGATTGTTTTCACAGGCAACCGCAAGTATAAGGCCAAGACTCTGGAGGGCAAACTGGGCTTTAAGAAAACCGATTACCTCGAACCAGCTACGGCTGAAGCCGGAAGAAAAACAATTGTTGAATTTTACCAGAAAGAAGGATTTGCTTTTGCCCAGGTGAGCTTAGATACCGAAAAGTTATCCACAGGAAATGTGATTTATACCATTGACGAAGGGCCGAAAGTCAAAATAGCAGCGGTAAATTTCAGCGGCAATAAAGCCCTGAAAACCCAGGCGCTTAAAAAGGCCATAAAGACAAATACAACAAACTGGGTGGTTTTGCCGAGCTATTACACTGAAGAGAAAATAACCAAGGATGTTACAAAGCTGCAAAATATCTATTACAACAGGGGTTTTTTAGACGTCGGCATAACAGCAGAACGAGAATTTACCAAAGATAAGAGCAAAGTCCGTATCACTTTCGTAATTAGTGAGGGACGTGCCTATACCGTTGAGAGGGTTGTTATCACAGGTAACAAGCACTTTGACACAGAGCAGCTGTGGTCGGAGCTGAAATTAAAACAGGGGCAAATCTATAGTGAGCGAAGAGCTGCTTCGGACGTTGGCCAGATGCTTAAGCTTTACCGTGAAAACGGTTTTATCAATGTGAAGGTCGAGCGGAACAACAAGTTCATTTCCGAAGGCAAGGTCGATGTTGAATTAGAGATAACAGAGGGAGAGCGTTTTCGAATCGGCCGGATTAATATAACCGGCAACGAACAAACACAGGATAAGGTCGTCAGGCGGGTGCTGAATGAATATGATTTCCTGCCGGGGGAGTGGTACAACGCAGATATAGCTCGTGGGGACGGTAGCGGCGAGCTGGAAAAAGAGGTGAAAAGAAGGGCAGTGACCGAGTCGGCAACTATTACGCCGCGAGGAGAGGCGGTCGGCCAAAGGAACGCAGAGGTAAGCATTATTGAGAGCCAGACTGGTATGGTGATGCTTGGAGCAGGGGTAACCAGCGACAGCGGCGTCATAGGGCAGGTGATGTTTGAGCAGCGAAATTTCGACATCAGCGATTGGCCAAAAAGCTTTAGCGAGTTTATCACGGGGCAGGCATTCAAAGGCGCAGGGCAAAGTTTGAGAATTGCTCTACAACCGGGGACGGAAGTCAGTGAATACTCGGTTAATTTCTGCGAGCCCTACTTTCTGAACAAGCCTGTCTCTCTTGATGTGGCTGGCTCGAGCTGGCAGAGGGACAGAGAAAGCTATACTGAAAAGAGGCTGAAAGGGTATGTGGGGTTCGAGAAGCGATATAAAGACCACTGGACCAGAAGTCTCGGCCTTAGAGTGGAAAATGTTAACATCAGCAACATCGATTCCGATGCCCCTGAGGAAATCAAGTCTGTTAAAGGCGATAATGTTCTTATGGGGGCTAGGGTCGGCGTCGGAAGAGACCTTACCGACGACAGGTTTAACCCGACCAAGGGCTATAGTTTTGAAGTTGGTTACGAACAAGTTGCCGGCGACAACATTTTTGGGGTACTGAGCGGCGCCCACAGATGGTACCGGACGCTCTCCGAGAATTTAGCTGGGCGGAAGACGGTTCTGGCAACTAAACTGCTTGCGGCGGGCGTGATAGGCGATGCACCGCCTTTTGAGAAATTTTATGCCGGCGGCACGGGCACTTACGGCATCAGGGGTTTTAAATACCGAGGCGTAAGCACCAGAGGCGGTGTCGGCAAGGACCCGATAGGCAGTGACTGGATATTTCTGGCTAGTGCTGAGGAAACTGTGCCTTTGTCGAGCGAGACCTTTTCAGCATTATTTTTCGTTGACAGTGGAATGATTGATTCGGGTGGTTACCGTGCAGCGGTGGGGACAGGCATCCAAATACTAATACCTCAGTGGTTTGGGCCTGTTCCGATGAGATTGGAACTTGCCGTACCGGTGATGAAAGGCAGTGAGGACGAGACGCAGGTTTTCAGCTTTTCCGTGGGGAGACTGTTTTGAGCGTTCAACAAACAATCAAGGATGTATATAGAAAGGTTCGAACTATGAAAACGAAGAACGTTGTTTTGATGGTAACTATCTGCATAATAGTTTTGGCGATGGTCGGCTACGAGTACAGAAGAAACGCTCAGCATATACAAAAAATCACCGCCGAGCAGAAAAATATCCTCCTCGAGCTGGGAAAGCTCAACAAGGAAATTGAGGACTTAAAGGCCGATTCAAACGCCTTTAAGCTCGGCGACAAAGATTACGCCAAAGAGATGCGGGGGCTGATGGAAAAACAGTCCCAATTGCAGGCACAAGAAGAATCCCATCCGGTTGAACTGAAACAATCCGGCACAGGACTGAAGGTTGCGGTTGTCAGCGTTCGGAAAATCTTTCAGGGGTGTAAGAGAAGTGCCAGCTACAGGGAAGGAGCTGTCGCCGAGCAGGACAAGATTATTGCGGAACTGGAGAAGCTTTCCAAGGAAATCGACGCCGATAAAGCAGGACTGAAAACGCTGAAAGAAGGTAGCAGTGATTATATGGCCAGGACAAAAGATCTGTTCGAAAAGCAGGCCAGCTATCAGGCGCAACAGGAATTCTACAAGCAGCAAATGGAGCTAAAAGACCAATTATGGACGAAGGAGCTTTATCAGGATATTTTGCGGATAGCCAGCGGGGTCGCAAAAGAAAAGGGTCTGGACCTGGTGTTTAGGGAGGATGAGGTAGATTTTTCTGAGACAAATGTCAGCGAGCTTGGGCTGGCAATGAGGACACAGAAGCTGCTGTATAGCGGCGGCTGTTTGGATATCACCGATGAAGTAACAGCTCGGCTGGATGCGGAAAAATAGTTTTGAGCTACAGCTAAAACTCAAAGCTAAATCCGCCTACGGCGGATGAAAAGGTTCGGGATGAAAATGACGGTTGCACAATTGGCTGAGCGGATTGGTGCTGAGTTAGTGGGTAACGGCTGCGGACAGATAAGTGCTGTGGGTGCGGTAGAGACGGCCGATGAGAACGATGTTACTTTTATTACGAATAACAGGCACATACCTCGACTCAAAAAGTCGCGTATGGGAGCGGTTATTGTCGGCAGGCGTATTGAGGGGCTGGCCAAGCCGCAATTGATTGTTAAAAATGTCGATGCGGCCCTGATAGAGATGCTGAATGTTTTTGCACCCAAGCTGAAAGCTGCGGCTGAAGGAATTGACCCAACGGTGAAGGTCGGGCAGAATGTAAAAATCGCCAAGGGTGTTTCTGTCGGGGCGGGTGTAGTAATTGACGATGGAGCTGCAATCGGTGAAAACAGCGTAATTGCCAGCGGATGCAAAATAGGTGAAAATTCAAAACTCGGTAAAAATTGTCGTCTTGACAGCAATGTTGTTGTTTATCACAACTGCGTTATTGGCAATAATGTGATTATTCAGGCCAACAGCACCATCGGCTCAACCGGTTTTGGTTACTCATTTATCGACGGCAGCCATAAGCTTATTCCGCACAACGGCGGAGTGGTGATAGAAGACTTTGTCGAGATAGGAGCTAACTGCTGCGTTGACAGAGCGAAGTTTGGAAATACCGTAATCGGAGCAGGGACAAAGATAGATAACCTTGTGCAAATCGCACATAATGTAGTAATCGGCAAATGCTGCCTGATAGCGGGGCAGGTAGGTATCTCAGGCAGCTGCAAGATAGGCGATGGTGTTGTATTGGCCGGCCAAGTTGGCCTGGTGGATAATATAGAGATAGGAGAAGGCACTATGATTGGCGCTCAGGCCGGCGTTATGAGCGGTACCGCAGCCGGCGCAAGATTGCTTGGCTCACCGGCAATTGACATTAGAGATGCAATGAAGGTATTCGGCTTGATGAAGCGTTTGCCGGAACTGGCTGAGTCGCTCAAGCAACTACGCAAGAGGATAGAAAAACTTGAAGCTGCAAAAGACGATAAAAAGTGAAGCGAGGGTATCCGGCAAAGGTCTGTTTGGCGGCAAGGAGGTGAAAGCTGTTTTTCGCCCTGCTCCTGTCGACAGCGGAGTGGTTTTTGTGCGGACCGATGTCGCCGAGCCGGTGCGGATTAGCGCTATTGTTACAAATGTTGCTGAGCGAGGCCGACGCACGACGTTAAAAAAAGGTTCCGTGAGCATAGAAACAATTGAGCATTGTTTGGCTGCAGCCAGCGCTCTGGGGATTGATAATCTGATTGTAGAAGTTAACGGCCCAGAGATGCCGGCTCTGGACTGCAGCAGCGCCGAGTACTTCAAGACTCTCAAGCGAACCGGGCTGGTTGAGCAGGCAGAAAAACGCAAAGAGTTCGTTATTAGTGAGCCGGTCAGTATTACCGCTGGTGATGCATCGATATATGCCCTGCCATACGCGGATGACGGCTTAAATATTACCTACGACCTTGATTACAGCGGTCATACAGGTATCGGCAGGCAGATTTTTAGCTGTCGGGTGACGCCGGAGGGTTTTGAGAAACATCTGGCGCCGGCTCGAACTTTTTTGTTCGAGGCAGAGGCGATGCAATTTCAAGCTCGCGGAATTGGAACACACCTTAGCCCTCGTGATGTTCTGGTTATCAGCTCAGACGGCCCGATTAAGAACAGTTTCAGATTCCCTAACGAGTGTGCCAGGCATAAAATCGTTGATTTGATCGGCGACCTTGCGCTGGTCGGGCGGGCTGTTAAGGGAAGAGTGGTGGCCTATAAGAGCGGACATTCATTAAACCAGCAGCTTGTAAGAAAACTGTATGAAGCGGCTGAGCAGCAGGAGCGTATCCAGAAGTTCGGAACTGACGCACTTTTAGATATTCGGCAGATTGCCAAGATTCTGCCGCATAGATACCCATTTTTGCTGGTGGATAAGGTGATTGAAATCGAAGGCGATACGCGAATAAAGGGGATAAAGAATGTAAGCTTCAATGAGCAGTTTTTCCAGGGCCACTTTCCAGGCACACCTATTATGCCGGGCGTTCTTATCGTAGAGGCAATGGCGCAAATGTCCGGCTTACTGTTCGCACAGAAACTGGAACATGCCGGCAAATTGGCGGTGCTTTTTAGTATGGATGATGTAAAATTGCGCAAGGCAGTTGTCCCCGGCGACCAGCTTGTCCTTTCCGCTGAGACGGTCAGGATGAGGAAAAGAACGGCACAGTGCCGGTGCAAGGCAATGGTAGGCAAAACGGTAGTTGCTGAAGCGCAAATCAAGTTTATGCTTGTAGATGAAGAGAAAGTGTAAAAAAATCGTGACCCGTCGCCAGGCCCTCGAAAGACCCGTGCGACGAGCAGAGGTGAGATACGAGAATGATTCAAGTGCATCCAAGTGCAGTAGTTAGTAAGCAAGCTCATCTGGCTGATGGTATTGTAATTGGGCCGAATTGTGCTATCGACAGCGATGTTTCAATTGGTGCCGGCACAGTGCTTGATGCTAACGTGGTAATAAGCAAAGGCGTCGAGATTGGCCGGAACAATCACTTCTTCCCCAATTGTGCGATAGGAGGCAGGCCACAATTGCTGAGCTTGGGTGCAGATGACGAGATTGGAGGGCTTGTCATAGGCAATAACAATACCATCCGGGAACAGGTAACAATTCATCCGAGTATTTATCCAGGGCAGGCCACGAAAATAGGAAGCGATAATCTCCTTATGATTGGAGTGCACATCGGACATGACTGCATACTTGAAGATAAGATTGTTTTGAGCAACTACGTGCAGATAAGCGGGCACTGCAAGATAGAGACGGGAGTTTGGCTTAGCGGTGTGGTTTTGCTGCATCAGTTTGTAACTGTCGGCAAGTGGTGCTATGCTGCGGGGCTTGCGGGGATTAATCGGGACATTCCGCCATTTCTTATTGTCAGCGGTCATTATCCGCCAAGGATTCGGGGCGTTAATAAGCGGGGGATGGCGCGAGCCGGTTTGAGCGAGCAGCAGCAGCAGAAAATAATCGAGGCCTACAGGAAGCTCTATCGCCAGGGTGGAACACTACAGGAAAATGCAAAGTCCCTGGAACAAGAAAACGGACTTGATGAGAATGTTCGGGCTATGCTCGAGTCGATAATCAGGAGCGGCGAGCAACAATTCGGCAGATACCTCGAGAAATTCAGAGAACATAGGACGGAGGACAGACAACAGACGACAGATGACGGATGACGGACGATGGAGAATAGACGAATACGCACCGCTGTTATAGGCGCAGGCAAAATGGGGGCGATACATGCGAAGGTCTATGACAGTCTGCCGCAAAGCGATTTGGTCGCTGTCGTTGATACGGATATCGATAAAGCCAGAAAGCTCGCCAGGAAATATAAGTGCTCTGCGTTTGCAGACAGCAAGGATATACTGAGTAAAATTGATGCGGTAACAATAGCTACGCCGACGACTGCGCACTATGAACTGGCAAAGCTTTTTATCGAAAACAACGTTGCAGTGATGATTGAAAAGCCGCTGGCATCCGATGTGAGCCAGGCGAGGGAGATTGTGGAGATCGCGAAGAATCGTGGCGTTGTTGCTGCTGTCGGCCATTCCGAGCGGTGTAATCCTGTTGTTCAGGCGATGAAACGCCTTGAGATTGAGCCGAGGTTTATCGAGTCCACCCGTATTAGTCCGTATCCTTTCCGCTCGACTGATATTGGTGTCGTGCTGGATGTGATGATTCACGACATTGACATTATTTTGTCTCTGGCGGCAAGTAAGGTGGAAAGAGTTGATGCTGTTGGCATAGGCGTTATTGACCCCGACAAAGAGGACATTTGCAATGCGAGAATAGTTTTTGAAAATGGCTGTATTGCAAACGTTACCGCCTCCCGGCTGGCGCTTAAGACTGAGCGAAAAGTGAGGGTCTTCAGCAGGCAGGCGTACCTGAGCCTAGATTATTTCGGGAAAACCGGCACGATTATAAAGGCCGATACCGACAACATCGAGCTGATAAATAAAATCCGCCAGCTCAAACGGGGCGGAAAGTTTGATTTGTTAAAGACCGACTGGACAAAGCTGGTTCATTACGAGAAGCTGCAGATAGATGACAAAGAGCCGTTGCGCCTTGAGCAGGAATCTTTCTTAAAGGCGGTGACCGATAAGGGGTTAAAGCCCGAAGTTAGTGCCGAAGAGGGCCTGGCGGCGCTTCAATGTGCCGAGATGATTCTTGCCTGTATTAAAAAACACAAGTGGGATTAAAGAACTCTTACTCATTACTGATAATTGATGATTTCTAAATTTTTTGTTTTTGGAGGATTGTCTTATGATTCGCAGGATTTTGTTTATTTTACTGTCGGCTACATTTTTAATTGTCGTTACTGCAAGAAGTGAGGAGCCGAAACAAATGGACGCAAAACCAAAGAAGGTAAAACTGGAAACAACTATGGGCAATATTGTCATTGAGCTTGATGAAAAAGCGGCGCCGGTTACGGTCAGGAATTTCCTGACGTATGTGGAGGAAGGTTTCTATGATGGGACGATATTTCACAGAGTGATACCGAACTTTATGATACAAGGCGGCGGATTTACGCAGGATATGGCGCAAAAGAAAACACATCCGCCTATTATCAACGAGGCCAATAATGGATTGAAGAATAATCGTGGCACTATCGCAATGGCGAGGACGAACAACCCGGACAGCGCAACATCACAGTTTTTTATTAACCATAAAGACAACCCGAATCTGAACTACTCCGGCGCCAACAATCCGGGATATGCGGTATTTGGTAAGGTTGTTGAGGGGATGGAAGTTGTGGATAAAATCGCAGCCGTTAAGACGACACAAAAAGGCCCGTACGCCGACGTTCCCGTCGAGCCGGTAGTGATAAAATCAGCGAAGGTCATTTCCGATAAATAGAGGTGAACAGCCCCACCTGAAACACAGGACTGAATTCAGTTAAGTTTTTAGCTTTAGCGTGCTGACTAACTGGTGAGCAAGTCGGGCAGGTTCGGGGATGCGGTATTTGGTTGTGCAGTCGAGCGTGATTTTTATAGCATCCTCCAGCAGACACTTGTTGCCTACGGAGACAAAAACTGGAGCGACATTGGTGCGTGTTCTGACTACCGCGCCGATAATATCTCGGCCATCTTTCAGCGGGCTGTAATATCCTTTTTCGAGTGCCGGCTCTTCAAAGCTTCCAGTTAATCTGCTTTTTGCGCAGCCGATAGTGGGTTTATCAAAAAACAGGCCAAGATGAGCGGCAAGGCCGAGTCTGCGAGGATGGGCGATGCCTTGGCCATCAATAATGAAAGCATCCGGCTCATTTTTTAGTTTTTCGACAGCAACGATACAGGCGGGTGCTTCACGGAAGGAAAGCAAGCCCGGGATGTAAGGAAACGTGAGCTTCTGCACCGCGTTTTCTGTTTCAATTAGTTCAAGGCCCGGCAGCTTCAAAAGAACCACACACGCAACGATTCGTTTCTTATCCCTGCTAAAGGCACAATCAATGCCGGCAATTGTTTTGGGTTGGTTTTTTAATTTAATCAGCCGCACCTTTTTGCATAAGTTTTTCTGCAAAGCTATTGCCTGAGAGTAAGACAGATTCCAGTTATGTAACTTTTTTATCTCCATACTTATTATGGCTTCCTGCTTACGCAGGGGTGAAAGGGCAGCCAATCCGGCTACGGCTCGGCGCCTACGCCGAGACGAGAAACATTTTACTTTCTTGTGGGGTTTTGTTACAATTATTAGTTTGTGTTATTGTGGATTTTTCGCAGGGCAGCTACTTTCGGCGGTGAAGAGATAATATGGCAGGACGAGCGGAAAAAGTGATTAAGATTACGGGGGCGGCGGAGCACAACCTCAAGAACATCAATCTGAGTATTCCGCGGGATAAATTAGTGGTGATTACGGGGATTTCCGGCTCCGGCAAAAGCTCACTGGCCTTCGATACTATTTTCGCTGAGGGCAGGAGAAAGTATGTCGAATCACTCAGCGCTTATGCGAGGCAGTTTCTCGAACAGATGCAGAAGCCGGCGGTGGCTGATATTACGGGTCTGCCGCCTACTATTGCAATTGAGCAGCGAAGCGCCAGCAGCAATCCGCGCTCGACGGTGGCCACCACCACCGAAATCTATGATTATTTCAGATTGCTTTTTGCCCGCGTCGGTCAGCCGCACTGCTGGGTCTGCGGAAAAGAGATTACGAGTCAACATTCATCACAGATAGTCGAGTCGATACTTGCCCGGCCTGAGGGAACGAAAATCCAGATATGCGCACCGCTGATTCGCGGCAAAAAAGGCGAGCATCGAGATATTTTCACCGGTATACAACAACAGGGTTTTGTGCGTGTGCGTGTTGACGGCGATATTTATGATTTAAAGAATGTCCCTCTTTTGGACAAGAACAAAAAGCACGATATCGCAGCAGTCGTTGATAGGCTGGTTATTAAGGATTCGGTTAGAATTCGGTTAGCTGATTCGGTGGAAACGGCACTGAAGCTGGCTGATGGGATAGTGCTGGTGCTGGTGCAGAAGCCGGGGGCAGATACGCAAAGTGGCAGAGACAACAAGTGGAAGGATGTTATATACAGCGAAAAGTTTGCCTGCCCCAAGCATCCACAGGCATCTCTTGAGGAGCTGTCGCCGCGACTTTTCAGCTTCAATAGTCCTTACGGCGCCTGCAAAAGCTGCGACGGTCTTGGGACAATTCTGGAATTCGACCCTGATTTAATCGTCCCTGACAAGAGCGTCTCGCTGGAGCATGGGGCTGTCGAGGCCTGGCGCAAAGGGGGCAAGCGAATGAACATTTACTATAACCGGCTTATTAAAAGATTCTGCAGAAATGTCGGCATCAGCAAATCGATTCCATTCGAGCAGATACCAAAAGAGATAAAAAGGATTCTGCTGTATGGCACAACGTCATCTGATACAACAGACCACGGTTTTCGGTTCGAAGGAATTATCCCGAACCTTACGCGGCGATGGAAAACAACCAGCAGCGAGTATGTTAAGGAGAGATTGCACAGTTTTCTTTCGGAGCAGCCTTGTCGGAGCTGTAGCGGGGCACGGCTCCGGCCTGAGGCTGTTGCCGTAACAGTAGGAGGCATAAACATACATCAATTGGCCTCATTGAGTATTGAGAAGGCACAGGAGTTTTTCAATAAATTGGTATTAAACGAAGAGCAGTCGCTGATTGCGGCACAGATATTAAAGGAGATAAAGGCGCGGCTGAAATTTATGGTCGATGTCGGGATTGGTTACCTGACGTTAGATAGAAGAAGCAGTACGCTTGCCGGCGGGGAGGCACAGCGGATTCGCCTGGCCACGCAGGTCGGCAGCGGTCTGGTGGGGGTTTGTTACGTCCTTGATGAGCCGACAATAGGTCTGCATAAACGCGATAACAACCGACTGTTGGGCATACTTAGGCGTCTCAGCAAGCTCGGTAATACGGTTTTGGTCGTGGAGCATGATGAGGACATCATCAAAAGCGCAGACCATATTATTGATATCGGCCCGGCGGCTGGTGCGCACGGTGGCGAAGTTGTTGTCCAGGGCAGCTACGAGACGATTCTCGATTGTCCTCAGTCGCTGACCGGCGAGTATCTAAGCGGGAGAAAAAGAATAGCTCTGCCGACGAAGAGAAGAAGTTACAACATTAGAAGGTGCATCGAAGTAAAAAGTGCTGCAGAGAACAACCTTAAAAATCTCGATGTGAAATTTCCGCTTGGGGTATTTATCTGCGTGACAGGCGTTTCAGGTTCGGGCAAGAGCACTCTGGTAAGCCAGATTTTATTGAGGGCTTTGAGACGCCGGCTCTATGAGTCCCGCGAAAAGCCGGGCAAACACAAGACCATTCTCGGAGCTTCGCAAATAGATAAGGTTATAGAGATAGACCAGTCGCCGATTGGGAAGACGCCGCGGAGCAATCCGGCGACATATACCGGCGTGTTTGACCTGATAAGAAAACTGCTTTCAATGACGAGAGAGGCGAAGATTCGCGGCTATAAGGGGGGACGGTTCAGCTTCAACGTCAAAGGCGGACGCTGTGAAGACTGCAGAGGACAGGGGACAAAGAAGATAGAGATGCATTTTCTGCCGGATGTTTATATAACCTGCCAGGCGTGCCGCGGCAAGCGGTATAACCCGGAAACGCTGCAGGTTACGTATAAAGGCAAGAACATCGCCGAGATACTCGATATGAGGATTGAGGAGTCGCTCGATTTCTTTGCTAATTTTCCGACGATTATGCGAATACTGCGGACACTCAATGATGTCGGGATGGGTTATATGCAATTGGGGCAGTCATCAACAACGCTTTCCGGCGGTGAGGCCCAGCGGGTGAAGCTTGCCGCTGAATTGGGCAAGGCCGCTACGGGGCGCACTTTGTATCTGTTAGATGAGCCGACGACAGGACTGCACTTTGCCGACATTCATAACCTCTTAAATGTGCTGGGCCGGCTGTGCGATATGGGTAATACCGTCGTGGTAATCGAGCATAATCTTGATGTTATCAAGATGGCAGATTATATAATAGACCTCGGTCCGGAGGGTGGGGATGCCGGCGGCGAGGTGGTTGCTACGGGCGAGCCAGAAGAGATTATTAAAAACAAAAAAAGTTATACAGCCAAGTATTTAGAAGACAAACTGAAAGCTGATATGGTTAAATTGTGATTGGTGAATGGTAATTGGTGATTGGTTAAATAGTAAATAATTACCACTCACCAGTTACCAATTACCAACAAATGGGAATTCTTAATGATTGCTGCGGCAGTTAAATGGGCTGGGGGTGTTGACGGCTTTCTGGAGCTTATAGACCAGCGGCGATTGCCCGGCGAGTTTGTCAGGCTACAGTGCAGGGATATTGAACAACTCTATGAAGCGATTAAGACGCTTACTGTTCGCGGAGCTCCGGCGATAGGGGTTGCAGGAGCTTACGGGCTGGTTTTAGCTATCCAGAACCTTGATACTCAATGCTCGATGGCCGATGCACTTGAATGTCTGAAAAAAGCCGCTGATTATCTTGGCTCATCACGTCCGACGGCGGTGAATTTATCCTGGGCGCTGGACAGGGTTAAAAATAAAGCTGAGGATTTTGTTGCAGGTCGAACCAAGGTAACTTTGCGGGAACTGCAAGAGCTTGTTTTGGGCGAGGCGAACGCTATTTGTCAGGAAGATGTGGATATGTGCCGCCGAATCGGTGAGAACGGTGAGAAGTTTATCAAGGATGGGGCTGGTATTCTGACGCACTGCAACGCCGGCGCCCTGGCGACAGCGGGGCAGGGGACAGCGCTATCGGTGATGTTCGAAGCACATAAAAAAGGGAAAAAGTTTAAAGTTTATGTCGATGAGACAAGGCCGATGCTGCAAGGGTCTCGGTTGACGGCGTGGGAGTTGAAGCAGGCCGGGATGGATGTGGTGGTTATCTGCGACAATATGGCGGGGTGGCTGATGAAGCAGGGCAAAATCAGCGCTGTTGTAACCGGGGCCGACCGAATCGCAGCAAATGGAGATGCAGCAAATAAAATCGGCACCTACAGTCTGAGTATTCTGGCCCGGGAACACGGCATACCTTTCTATCTTGCTGCGCCGTCAAGCACATTTGATTTGAGTATAAAAAGCGGCGCCCAGATACCTATTGAGCAAAGGTCGGCTGATGAAGTGAGGTTTCTGGGCAACGAAAGAATCACGCCGGACGGAGTTGAGATTTACAATCCTGCTTTTGACGTTACAGAAGCACAGGACATCACCGCTATCATTACCGAGCGAGGGGTAATAGAAAAACCTACGCCAGGAAAAATCGCCGAACACTTCAAATAGATGGCGGATAACTAATCTACGGCGATAACTTCATTGACTTCCGGCACTTTTTCTTTGAGGATTCTTTCGATACCCGCCTTCATTGTCATCGCAGCACCGGGGCAGCCGGAGCAGGCCCCTTGCAAGCGCACGTTGACGTTTTTATCATCGTCTGTTCCTACCAGCTCGATATCTCCGCCATGTCCCTGCAGGGCGGGTCGAATAACAGAATCAATCACGTCAGCGACCTTTTGCTCAAAGGTCCGATGTATGTTAGTTTCGCCGCAACCGCATTTGTCACACATAAGAAATCTCCTAAGTTATTTACTTAGCAGCCATATTATAGCAGCTATTTGGCTTTCAGCCAGCTATTTTTTGCACGATTTGAGAAGCGTTTTGTTCAGCTTAAAAAGCCAAAAATAGTTATTGGCGGCCCAGTAAATTGTCGAAAAATAATTGACAGGCAGAGATTAGCATTGTATAATCCTGCTGTATTTGTGTGAAAACACGCAGATACGAGCCTGAAACACCCCTTGTTGGGGTGGTTACGGAATTACAGCAGGGCGTTAAATCTTCGGGATTATCGGTCGTCCCTCAGGGACGATTGGTTTCCTGGGGCAGCCCACGGCGCTGTGATTGACCCTGTAGGCCGTTGGTCTTGCAGGGCAGGCCGGAATAACTGTTAACGTTTATCAGGAAAGGTGTAAAAATGAGTTCCAAGTCTCGTTCTCCCGTAAGGGATGCCTTACGGCATTCGGCAGGTTCATCCGACAAGTCCTCTCTTAAGGCAGGCGCCCAGATAATCGTAGATACGCTTATCGAGCTTGGTGTCGATACGGTGTTCGGCTATCCGGGCGGCGTGGTGCTGCCTTTATTTGACCGGTTCTACGATGCACCAATCAATTTTATTATTCCGCGTCATGAACAGGGCGGCTGTCATATGGCTGACGGCTATGCTCGTGCCGGCGGAAAAGTCGGCGTTGTTGTTGCGACCAGCGGCCCCGGTGCGTGCAATTTGACTACCGGCCTTGCCACAGCGATGATGGATTCTGTGCCGATAGTCGCCCTTACCGGCCAGGTCCGCACAGAGCTTATCGGCAACGATGCATTTCAGGAGGCCGATACTACCGGCATTACGCGTCCTGTTACGAAATACAATTGTATTGTTAAGGATGTTAAAGACCTGGCTCGTGTAATTCGGGAAGCGTTCTATATCGCTTCGACGTCTCGGCCGGGGCCGGTGCTTGTCGATATACCGGTTGATGTTCAGGTTGCCAAATATGAGACAGGCGGGCCGGTTGAGATGGACCTGCCGGGCTATCGGGTTCAGACAAAAGGCCATTCGAGGCAGATATCAACTGCGGCGGCGGCGATAAATAAGTCGGAAAAGCCGGTGCTTTATGTCGGCGGCGGAGTTATCATCGCCAACGCAAGCGAAGAATTAAGAACGTTGTCGCAGAAGGCGCATCTGCCGGTAACGATGACGCTTTTAGGATTGGGCAGTTTCGACCAGAACAGGCCCGAGTCGCTGGATATGCTCGGGATGCACGGTTCCGCTTATGCTAATTATGCCGTGCAGGAATGCGACTTGCTGATTGCCGTAGGCGCTCGCTTCGATGACAGAGTTACCGGCAAAGTTAAGGGCTTTGCTCCGAACGCAAAAATAATCCACATTGATATCGACCCGACGAGCATATCGAAGAACGTTAATGTGGATATTCCCGTAGTGGGCGATGCAAAATATATTTTGACTGAGCTGGTCAAGGAAGTGGAGTACCGCGAGAGAGAGAAGTGGTTTAAGAAAATTGCCGAGTGGAAGAAAAAGTTTCCATTCAGCTATGACAGGGGCGCATCGACGATTAAGCCGCAGTATGTTATCGAGGAATTGTGCCGTCAGACCGATGGCGAAGCAATTATAACCACGGGCGTCGGGCAAAATCAGATGTGGACGGCCCAATTTTTCAGATTCAGCAGACCCCGGCAGTTCATAAGCTCCGGCGGACTCGGCACGATGGGCTACGGCCTGCCGGCCGCCATAGGTGCGCAGGTGGCCAGGCCTGATGCAACCGTTATTGATATTGACGGCGACCACAGCTTTAATATGACGATGACGGAGCTTGCGACGGCAGTCGAGAACAAGCTGCCGATAAAGGTTTGCATCTTGAACAATGGCTATATGGGAATGGTTCGGCAGTGGCAGGAACTTTTCTATAATAAGCGTTATTCCAAAAGCTACCTGTCCAACCCTGATTATGCAACCGTGGCGGAGGCGCTCGGCGCTGTTGGAATTACCGTTGATAAAAAAACCGATGTTGCCGGCGCGATTAAAAAGATGCTGAGTCAAAAGCGGCCTTGCGTTGTTGACTTTAAGGTCGAACGTGAAGAAAATGTTTGGCCGATGGTTGCAGCCGGCAAAAGTCTAAATGAGATGGACGGGCTTGATATATTGGAAAGTATAGCATAAGAAAAAAGGCAAAAGCGATGAAGCATATAATAAGTGCATTGGTTGAAAATAAGCCTGGCGTTCTGGCCCACGTTGCGGGGATGTTCGCTGCCCGGGCGTTCAATATTGACTCGCTTGTCGTCGGCCGAACCGAGGACCCGAAATTGAGCCGAATGACGATTGTTGTTGTCGGCGATGACAGGGTTGTAGAGCAGGTTCGAAAACAATTAGCCAAGATTGTTCCTGTCGTTAAAGTTCAGGATTTCCTCGGCCAGCCGGTGGTGGCTCGGGACCTGATGCTCGTAACAATTTCTGCCCCGCCGGACAAACGGTCGGAAATTTTATCCCTGATAGAAATGTTCAAGGCCAAGGTTGTTGACATCGGCACCAAACAGTTGATGGTGGAGGTCTGCGGGCCTGAGACCAAGATTGAGGCCTTCATCGAGGTTTGTAAACCTTATGGTATTAAAAGTGTGGCCAGAACCGGAACAATCGCAATGCCGCGACAGGCAAAGACCGAGCCATAAACTACCGTTCTATCGAAAATAGTAAATAAATCCTCCTCTTCCTCCCTCCTGGCCTCAGCCCACTTTTTTATCTGCTTCCGGTGTCGAACCCAGGATTATTTCAACAAATCACCGACATCTTTTTATTTGCTGCAAAAAAAAGGGCTACCCGGTTATTAGCCGGGCAGCCCGTTCCTGTTTATTAAGTGAAACTACTTGACCTCAATGTGCGCCCAGGCAACAGTAGCATTGTAGTAAATGTAGTAGTTGCCGTTGATTTTGGCGGGCAAACTGCCTGCGGCGACGTATTTGTTCGTGTAGTCCGTGCCGTTGATGTTCACTGTGACAGTGTTCCATGAGTTGACGTAACTTGGTATGGACGTCATCACAATGCAGAGCGTGCCGGCCCCATCCTTCGTATAAGGAGCCGTAGCGCTGGTGGTGGAGCTGCAGTTGGCAGCGCAGGTGCAGCCGGTGCCGCTGGCCGAAGTGGTTGCGTTGGCCGTGTTGGAGTAAGCTGAGTTGCCCACGCTATTGTAGGCGCGCACGCGATAGTAATAGGTAGTGCTCGCCGTCAGGCCGGTGCTGCTATATGTGGTGACGTTGGCGCCGAGCGAGGCGATTTGCGAGAAGCCGGTGGTGCTCGAAGTGCTGCGTTCGACGTAGAAGCCGGTCTCGTTGCTGGCGTTGTCCGTCCAGGCCAAGTTAATCTGGCTGCTTGATGCGGCGGTTGCCGTCAGGTTACTCGGCGCAGCGGGCGCAGTGGTGCCGGCGGCTTGGGTGGTTGCGTTGGCCGTGTTGGAGTAAGCGGAGTTGCCGGCGCTGTTGTAGGCACGCACGCGATAGTAGTACCTTGTGCTTGCGGCTAAGCCGGTGCTGCTATATGTGGTGACGTTGGCGCCGAGCGAGGCGATTTGCGAGAAGCCGCTGGTGCTCGAAGTGCTGCGTTCGACGTAGAAGCCGGTTTCGTTGCTGGAGTTGTCTGTCCAGGCCAGGTTAATCTGGCTGCTTGATGCTGCGGTCGCCGTCAGGCCGCTTGGCGCAGTGGGCACCGTGGTGGTACCGGTCACTGTGATACTGACCGCTGATGAGGTGGTTACGGCGCCGCCGTTATCGGTCGCCCTGGCAGTTAAGCTATAGCTGCCCGCGGCAACGTTGCTCCATGTGTAGGAGTAAGGCGAAGTCGTATCCGTTCCCAGTAATGTGGAACCTTGATAGAACGCTACACTGGAGATAGTGCCGTCGCTGTCAGCCGCCGTGGCGTTGATGGTGATACTGGCAGGAGCGGTAAACGTAGCGCCGTTGGCCGGCGAACTGATAGAGACCGTCGGCGGGTTGTTTGTGGGGGCGCCAGCCGGATACAACTGGGTCTGGGGAATTATCTCTTTAGCAAGCCACTCGTTGCTCCACTTTAGGTACATAGCCGCATCCGAGCCATTCTCGTAGTATTCCACTTTTATAGTGTACTTCGTACCCGCTGTTAGAGCAATCGTACCAGACTTTTCGTTTCCAGCACTGGCGTCATGATCCGACCAGGCATCGGCAACCAGTGTATTATTTACCCATACCCTCGACCCATCATCTGATAAAATATAGAATGTATAGGTATCTGTATACCTTGGTTGTACCTGGCCTGTCCACCTTACTGAAAATTGGTCGGAGTTCACACCTGTACCAGGTGAACCGCTGCCCCAATTAAAGTTAACAGTCGCATCTGTTCTTGTCAGCACAGAAGGGGCTGTAAGGCTTGAGTTGTTAAAGTACTCGCCGGTCAGCCCGGTTCCGGTTCCTACCGGACTTGGCGTGGGCGGCACTGGAAGGACGTACTCGGGCGGCGTTTTAGTCTGAATCATCGCCGCGAGGCTGGCCACCAGGCACGCCTGGTAGTCAATCGCCGGCTCCGCCTGCTGGTAGTTCGACGTCGCGTCGGTATAGTTGTCGCTCGAATCCGGCCCGCCGACCATCGCTCCGGTGATTTCGTGCAGAGCAGGGCACTCCTGATTGGGAGAAGCAGCCCGATAGTGCGGACATTTCGGCCAGTTACTCCCGAAGCCGATCTCATAGCTTGCGTTCCGCGGGTTGGTCCCCAGCGTGTAGTCAAGCACGTTCTTCGCAAAGGTCCTATACCCCGCCTTCTTGGACGCGGTGCCCACGTTCGACGTGTCGGCCCACAGAGATGCCATGAACGCCTGCGTGTTCGCGTAGCGCAGCACTCCCCACGAATCTAACCAAGGCAGCCCACCTGGTGTGTAGGTGACACCGCCGCCCTTCATCCACCAATCCAATTGGCGCTCGACCAGGGTAACGTAATCCGCTTTCCCGGTAATCTGCGCAAGCTTGAGTAACGCCGCGAACTTCGAGTCATCCCAGCAGTAGGTCCAGTGGAAGTCAGTCAAATAATTAGTCTTTTCCAGGTAGGTCTCAGCCGCGGTCAGGTAGGTCTTATCATTTGTAGCAAGATACAGCCATATATTGGCCCAGCAGATGTCATCATAGAAACTGCTGGAAGTGTAATAGCCGTTGGCTGCTGTATCCCCAGCATCGCTCGCGGCAGATTCAGCAGCGGTGAGAAGTAATTTGGCTTGCTGTAAATCACCACCATGCCCTGTAACATAGGCAGCCGCAAGGGCTGCTGCAGACCCAGCCATAACAGCAGATGCTTGACTCGCAGTATAGGTTGTCCGGCAACCGGTTTGCGCTTCGGGAGTGCCCCAGTAGCCATGATCACAACCCGCGTCCCCGATCTGGTAGGTAAAGCTGCTAGTACCGCATTTCTTGATGTAGTCGATTCCCCTGCTGATTTGCGTCCCGGCTGAAATACCATACTCATAGTCAGCCCAGCACAGCATGGTCATGGTGAAGGCCAGGGGCTGCCCGAACTTTACGAAATCGCCGGCGTCATGGTATCCGCCGACAATACTGTCACTCGTATGGCAGTTACCTCTCCATGAAACGGTTTGACCGGTGCCGCAGAAACTGTAGTTGAAGAAACCTATCGCCTTAGTCTGCGCGTCGGTGTAATTATAAGCAGCCCCCGCCGTTTGGCCTATAAGTAACACCAGCGCCACGGCTGCAATTAGATATGTCTTCTTCATTTTTTCCCCCTTTCTTAATTTTAAGTTAATTTTTATTTACCTGTTAATTACCTTTGCTCTATCCCCATCACAACCTCCTTTCCTGCTGGCTATCCCGGGGCCTTGAAGTTGCCTGTAAAACAACAAGTGCGGTTTGCCGACGAGACCCCCGATGGAATCTGTGAAACAGAGAGGGCATCGGCATAGACCCACAACGATTTATAAAATATCCGACCTCCCAAAAAGCGTTGGAAAACTGGGGAAAAATACACGACTGTAGATACGTAGATATGTGGAACTTCCGGTGGTGTTATGTAAGAAAGACCTGATGAATGAATTTGACCTACCGCTCTTCATAATACACCGTTCCTTACCTGTTGAGTTACCTTATACCACATTCATTACCTTACCTTGTCAAGTAAAAAAACCTCAAAGTTATGGGTTTTTGAGATTTTTTTTCGGAGGCGATTCAACTTGTCCCGAGCAGGGTCGAGGGAGTCGAAGTAGCCGAGGGAGCTCAGCCACCTCAGTTAATTCGGCCCACCTAAAAACAGCTCCACAGCTCACGGAGGAAATTTCAATCAAATGCACAGGGGGGTAAAAAAAAATTGAATATTTTCGAATATTTCCACTCAGTTTTCGAATATCGCGGTATAGTTTTTGCAAGTTTTGGTATGGTTTTTGTAAGTTTTCAAACGTTTCTTACATGGACTTGCGCGTTTGGTTCTATCCCATCTTGCCCAAGCCCCCCATCTTAAGGCGCACTTGATTGAAAATATCTCGCAAAATTTACCTCTGCCAGCCGACAAACTCTTGTCCAAACCCGCCAAATCTCGATAATACTCTTGTCCGCCATAGCCTTTTGGCGACGGCGGATAAGTTATGCCCGAAAAAGGTAAGACATATCGTATCTTCATAAGCGCCGCTGAGCCAAGCGCCGACGCTCATTGTGCAGCCCTTATAACTAACCTAAAGCAAGGCACTTACAACATCGAATTTGTCGGCGTAGGCGGCCCAAAAATGGCCGCTGCCGGCTGCAATCTCCTCGAAACTACCGTCGCCAGAGCTGCGATGATTTATAATGCCTTCAGCCACATTGGCTTCTTTTACAAACTCATAAAACGCATAACTCGTTTCCTGAAAAGCAATAAAGTCGATTTGGTTATTGTCTGCGATTCCCCCGCCTTTAACTTTCACATCGCAAAGGCCGCAAAAAAAGCAAACATTAAGACCCTTTTCTACGTCGCCCCCCAATTGTGGAGCTGGGCCGGCTGGCGCATCCATAAACTGCAAAAATACTGTGATAAACTCTGCTGTATATTGCCTTTCGAGCAGGACTGGTTCAGCCGAAGAGGCGTCGATACGACCTTTGTGGGCAATCCTATGCTCGATGAGTTAAATCCCCCTTTAGCTCCTTACGCAAAAAAATACCTCGATTTCAGTGCTGAAAACGCCCATTTTGCCCTTATGCCCGGCTCGCGAGCCGCCGAGATAGCTGCGCTCTGGGTCCCGATGCAGACGATAGCGACCCGCCTGAAGCAAAAATATCCTAACGCCACTTTCACCGCCGTAGCCGTGGACGCCGAGAGGCAGCAAACCCTTAAAGCCGCTCAAATTCCCGGCTTTCGGTGCAAATACACCATCGGCTCGGTTAGCAACACTGCCCGCACCGCTGATTTTGCAATCGTGGCCAGCGGCAGCGCCACCCTGCAAGTCGCAGCGGTTGGCTGTCCTATGGTGATAATGTATCAATCCAGCAAAATCCTCTGGCATCTATTGGGGCGATGGCTGCTAACAACAAAATACCTCTCTCTTGTTAATATCCTGGCAAATAAGGAATTAGTGCCGGAATTTATGCCGTATTTCAGCTCAATTAACCCTATTGTGGAAGCAATAGAGCTGCTTTTAGAAGATAAGGATAAATTGGCCCAAACCAGTGATGCGCTTATCCAACTGGCCGAACCGCTGACTGAGAAAAAAGCTCGCAGGGAAGTCGCAGAAATAGTTGTTGAGATGCTGCGTTAAGCATCAACAACAAAAGCGGTTCGTGGCGGGGGAGGCTTGCCATGATTATAGCTCTCGACAGCGAAAATCTGGAAAATTTAAGGGATTATGAAGCAACCAAGCAGGGGTTTAGCCGGCTGTTAGATACGTTCTGCAGGAACAGATGCTTATAACCTCCTGCAAATACAAAGCTATGCATTTTAACGTCTCATAAAAAACCTTATACCCTGCCAAATTTTCATTGACATAAACGCATTTAACTGCTATAGGTAAAATAGAGAAAATCTGTGGTTTTTTTGGCTTTTGCTTTGCGCAATTTTTGTAGTTTTTCAGTAAAAAACAGTTATTCAGACAAGCAGAGTGTTCAGTGAAGGTTTTTATTGCTTGTCTTGTTAAAGGTTGTTTGAGACAAACGCCGAGGAGAATAAATATCTTCGTATTTGCTGGACGAAGAAAAAGAGCTTTTTTGCGCTCGTTGAAAACAACGAGCGTTTTGGCGTGCAGCCAAAGAATGTTTTAATTTTTTAAGGAGGATTATCATGTCTAAAAAACTTCTGTTTCTAATCTCTTTTGTTTTGGTGGTAACTCTGGCGTCCAGCAGTTACGGCGACGCCCCCGTTGTGATAGGCAACTGGGAAAACATTATGGACGGATGGGATGTCAACGACGTCAATGTCACAACAACTTTCAGCACGACGACTGGGGTTACATTGGGCAGCTACAGCCTCAGGATCAATGACAATTCGGCAGGTGCTCCTACAGGCGGGAATGATCGTGCCATCTGGTACACCATGGTAGCAAACGGTACCCCATACCCCGGTGACGCTAATCACTTTGACGCATTCAAGAGCAACCTCAAGATAATGGCAGATGTTACGCGGCAGACCTCAGATTGGACGCCAATATATGCCTCGTCTTCCAACATCGGAATGTCAGTCAATGCAGGTAGTTCAGTTGATCCTGCTTGGTCCTTGTGGTTTTCGACGACCGAGGGCGGGGGTTGGCAGCCGCAAGCATATGACGGCGTGCCGATGACCTTCACCTACGACTACTCTCTGGCCCTCGATAAGATCAATAATTTGAGCGACAATTTTAGCAACATCCAGTATTTGCAGCTTTTCCTCAACACGTGGTGGGTGGACTACCAACCCGGCGGAATTTACTATGTGGACAATGTGCGAATACTCGGCGGTGGGCCGGCTTACGCTCCGCATCCGGAAAACGGTAAGATAGGGGTGCCGGTCGATGCTACTTTTAGCTGGACGCCGGGTGCGTATGCTGCTACGACATTGGGTCACGATGTGTATTTCGGCACCACTTACACCGATGTCAACAATGCCGACATAAACGATCTCACGGGCATATATCGTGGCCGCCAGGACGCTAACACTTATGACCCTGGCATCTTCTTTGATGCCGGCAAGACTTACTACTGGCGGATTGACGAGGTCAATGTGGCCCATGTCCCGAACATATATAAGGGCGATGTCTTGCGTTTTACGGCTGCGTCTCCCGTTCCTGTTATAGGCGACTGGGAAGACGTCTGTGACGTCACTCATGACGGCTGGGGGAAGGGGTCCCAGGGGCCCAGCACCACTTTTGCTTACAGCACCACCGGGGCGACGTTGCATAATCATACTCTCGCTGTATATGCCGAACCCAATAATTACTGGACTTTTGCGCGGCCTGGGTTGATGGATTTGAACAACATGACGCTTAAACTTGACGTGACAATGATCGCTTCTGAATGGCCAGCCCTGAACTGGCTCAAGGTCGATAAGGTGGTTGTGATGAGCGACCTCAACCCCGGTTGGAGGGAGTATGCCGCCTCAGCAATAGATAGGACCACCGGCCAAAAGTGTCCTTTAGACTGGGGTCACGCCGGTGCCCTTGACGCGTACAGGACCTATAGCTGGGACTTCACGGGACCTGAAGTTCAACCTCCTCAGGCTACCTATAATGACTGGGCGAAAGCGACTTGGATGACGCTACAAATCGCCCTGCAGGATACCGGTGGTAGTGCAACAGGGGCTTTTTACATGGACAATGCGCGATTGGTCGATGCCAGATACGCCTCCCACCCCAAACCGGATGATAAGACGACGGAAGCGCCTATCAACACTGTTATTAGCTGGCAGGCGGGCGTTGATGCTGATAGTCACGATATATATTTCGGCTCCGACGTAAACGTTACCAACAACTACACTGTTGAGGTAAATAACAGCGGAATAGTCACCGGCGGCACCAGTAACGGCTACACCGACGCCAACACCGCCTACGGTTGGTATCGCTACCCGTCAAGCGGCTGGTGGAACGTATGGTTCCACAATGC
>Ga0187886_1001291_pt1 | contig 23454 bp, 15 predicted proteins | sample June2016WEW_20_1_FD_133001 | JGI IMG/M metagenome (GOLD analysis project Ga0187886, IMG submission 133001) | Peatland microbial communities from SPRUCE experiment site at the Marcell Experimental Forest, Minnesota, USA - June2016WEW_20_150 | ecosystem: Environmental > Terrestrial > Soil >... | reverse complement strand
GACCAGAGGTCTGTCCATCTGCCAGGACCACTGAGAGGCCTCCATTGGGACGTTCAACGGTTTCCAACGTATCCCCGCTTTCCGAAGAAGCGTATTTGTTAGTTTTTGCAACAGCTATCTGTATTTCCATAATTCCATTTTACTTCAAAATGTTGGGATTTTTAAGATGTCATTTAGGGTTTTATAGGTTTTTCTGCAATTATTAGAAGTAAACGGCTGGAGTGTAGGTTTATCCACTCCAGCCTGGCGATAAAGCCGACAACCAAGAAGGGTTGAAGTAAATACTGGTACTGGTTTTTTGCTGATGGAACCTGACCGGTTATCTTGAATAAGAAGGCAGCAGCTCTTTCCACCCAGCCTCTGCCGGAGAACCAGGCTGCCAGCAAAACGACCACTTTACCGCCCGGTTCCAAGACTCTCGAAATTTCGTTCAAGGTCGCAGGCAGCATGATAAATTCGGTTGGAAAGGTTGATACGATCGTCTCAAATGATTCAGCCTGGAATGGAAGATTCTCTGCGCGTCCTCGGGTTAATTTTGGCCGCATAAATTTATTGAGCCGGAAAAAAGCCTGCAGGCCCATCTGGCGGCTTTCGTCCAGGCCAAAGGCCGGAAACCCCTTCCTGGCCAGAATTACCTGTAAATGGCCCGGACCATGTCCTACTTCAAGCACCCTCGACCCCTGGATAAAAGGAATAATGCTCTCTACCCAGGTATTCCACCTTCCCAGTGATACCATCCAGGCGACTGCATCATAACTCCAGGCAAAGGAATGATACAGCAGCCTGAAAAAGGCCCTTAAGAATCCAGCAATAATGCGAGGCATTATAGATTTATTAGAAAAACTGTTTTGTTCCAAGCCTTGACATTAACCTTTTATATTCAGTATAATTGGCGGGCTATTAAAAAGTAATCTTTCTGTCTTTAAGAAAACAGGAGTTATCGAATGGGTCCGCTTCCAAAGAGAAAATTGTCTAAAGGTCGCCGCGACCGCCGCCGAGCCCAGGATGCGTTGGTGGCTTTGAATCTGGTCCGCTGCACAAATTGTGAGGAAATGCATCTCCCGCACACGGTCTGTCCAAACTGTGGACACTACAACAAACGCGAAGTGATCGATGTAAAAAAAGAAAAGAAAAGTAAATAACTAAACGGGCCGCAAACGGCCCGTTTTACATTTAAAGCGCCCAGGCGAGCATAAAACCAAAAATTGCCACGATGATTCCCAGGTGGAGCAGTAAGTCCGAAGAACTAAACCATCCCAGCGGAAGGAAGCGGACGATAAAATTCGTCACTACCAGTAGAATGCCAACCAGGGGAAGCAGCCCTTTACGGGCGGCAAAATATTCGGAAAGTCTATCGATCACCCCGGAAAAAAAATTTAACATCCTTTTCCAGCAGCTTTCGGAGTCTTACTGACCTCCACGTAGGGTTTGAAACGTGCCATCAACCTGCCTGGCAGCAAACCTTGAATCAGGACACCGCCGCGCCCATGTTCGACATGATCTACCTGGCCTTGTTCGTGAAAAATCGAAATTAATTGGCCTTGCTGATAAGGGATCCGTACTTTAACGCTAACGTAAGTCTCAAACATGGTCGATTCGATAGCCCTGAGCAAGTCCGGAATTCCTTGACCTGTGAGAGCCGAGATAGCCACTGAATTCGAAAATTCAGCTACTGCCTGGCGTGCTGCCAGGGGATCAGGCAGAGTATCAATTTTATTCAGGGCGGTTATCATCTGGATGTGGTTTGCACCTATATCAAAGAGTGTCTGCTGGACCGATTTCCACTGCGCCATCGCATTAGGATGCGTGATATCCACCATGTGGATTAATAGATCAGCTTCGGTAATTTCCTCAAGGGTGGCGCGGAACGCTGCCACCAGTTGTGTAGGCAGCTTCTGGATGAAACCTACCGTATCGGTCAGTAGAACGCCGTGATTACCGGGTAACTCGACTCGGCGGGTAGTTGGGTCAAGTGTAGCAAACAACTGGTTGGCAACGAAAACGTTGGTGCGCGCCATGTAGTTGAGCAGGGTGGATTTCCCGGAATTCGTGTATCCAACCAGGGCGATCACCGGCACCTGGGTGCGTTTACGTTGAATGCGGTAGCGCATGCGGTGGGCGCGTACTTTTTCCAGCTCATCCTTTAGCGTCGTAATCCTACGATGGACTTCTCGTCGGTCGACCTCAAGCTGCGTTTCACCTGGGCCGCGCAGGCCGACCCCTCCGGTGTTGCCAGTGCGCCCGCCGCCGCCGCCGGCCTGTCTGGCTAAGTGAGTCCAGGCTCGCGTCAAACGCGGTAGACGATATTCATATTGCGCCAGTTCGACTTGCAGGATACCTTCGCGCGTATGAGCATGCTGGGCAAAAATATCCAGGATCAATGCAGTCCTATCCACAATACGCACTGCTTCCCCGAAGTGCTTCTCTAGCTCACGCTGGTGGCGAGGAGATAACTCGACATCAAAAATAACAATGTCGGCCAGGGTTTCTTCGAGGAAGGCTTTGACCTCATCCACCTTTCCGGAGCCTATATAGGTGACTGGGTTGGGTTGTTCGATGCGTTGGGTGGTTTCGCCAACTACTTCCAAACCAGCGGTTTCGGCCAGCAAAGCTAATTCAGCTATCGATTCATCGAGGTTAAGCAGAGATGGCTCGCCGCGTAGTTCTACACCAACCAGAAATGCACGTTCTCGGGGTGGGAGCGTTGGTTCGGCAATTTTCTTTGACATTATATAAGTTTACGCTAAGCGTGGTTATTTTTCAAATGTTATTGGGTTAAGATCCACCTGAACAGGGTATCTCCAACAGCATGCAGACTTTCTGCCGACACTTTGTCCGGTGTATCCGCAGTTGTATGCCAGTAAGGATAGTCAAAATCAATGATATCAACTGCCCGAATGCCCTGTTCAAGAAAAGGGGTATGATCATCTTCCATACTATATTTTTCCTTAGGGATAAATTGCTGCTGATAACCAGCATGGTCAGCTATAGACCAGATAGCCTGGGATAATTCAGGATTAGAGTTTTTTTCATAATAAATATCGAGATTCTTATCTCCGATCATATCAATGACGACTACGGCATCGGGTTTAGCAGCTAATTGCTGGGCGAAAGAGCGCGATCCCAGGATCCAATCCCAACCTTTCATATCCCCCTGATCTTCCGCATCGAAGAATACCAGCCAGATTTGAGAATGCAAGGTTTGAGGCAGGCCGCGCGCCAACTCTAACAATACTGCCACTCCAGAAGCACCATCATTAGCGGCGGGAACCGGCTGGCTGCGCAGAGCAGGGTCCGGATCATGGTCGGAAACCATGCGAGAATCATAATGCGCACCTAGAATGATCCACGGCGAACCAGCGCCACGTTTGGCGACGACATTTTGAATGGGATGCCCCATCAAAAAGGAATCCTGCTCTTCGACTTGCCAGCCGCTAGCGGTTAATTCCTGGCGGAGCCACTTCACCACCACGACATGTGCTTCACTGCCCGGCGTGCGTGCTCCCAATGACACCTGGTATTGAACATCTTTCAAAGCAGTTTCACCATTAAATTCAGCCCGAGCTGGTTCTTTTTTAATATAAATAAATAAACCAACGGCAGCGCTTGCCAATAATAGAACGCAAAAAATAAGGATGATGCGCCCGATCTTTCTTCGCGTGGATTCCTTGGGTTCAGTTTGGTTCAAAGAAGTTTTCATTTTTTACGGAAGTATCCAGATCGGATAACGACTTTTTTACGTGAACTATTTCCGCCAGGAATCCGGTAGTGTGAGCTGGGGTAAACTGTTCCGGCCGCATTTCATGCAACCTGACCGTAATCCCGCGTTCGGCCACCTCCCATGCCGCCTCACTTCCCGCTAAGCCTCCACCGATGACCGTCAGCTCAACCATAAATTCATCTAGATTCAACCATATTAATAAATTTTACCATGCTATAATACAAAATACCCTGGCACAAAACTTGCATCTTGAAGGGTATCCTTATATACTTAGTCCATACCTTTGGGTGATTTCCATGTTCCAATATCATTATCAATCGCTTCGCCCGCTAACCACTGCCCACCTGGCCCAAACCATGACGTTGTTAAGCCTGACAGTGGATGAATTACGGCAGCAGATTGAGTCAGAATTATCAGCAAACCCGGCCTTAGAGCTGATAGAAGAGCGTTATTGCCCACATTGTCACCGGTTGTTACCAGGTAGAGGTATCTGCCCGGTATGCAGCCGGCCTCAAAATGTTAACATTGACGAACCGGTTGTCTTTATTTCCCCTTCAGATGATTTCTATATTCGTTCGGCCGAAAAAGACGAAGATTTAACCGATGACATGTTTTCATCCAGTGCAGAAGACCTACCTGCTTATGTATTACGCCAAATCGGCATGGAATTGGAACAGCAAGACCGCATCATGGCTGCCTACCTTCTGACCCATCTAGATGAAGATGGTCTTCTAACCATCCCATTGATCGAGGTGGCACTTTATTACCACGTGCCACTGAACAGGATTGAGGATATCAGGCATATTATCCAGCGCGCTGATCCAATAGGTGTCGGTTCAAGCACGACACAGGAAGCCTTGCTGGTTCAGCTTGAAGTGCTGGCGGAGACACGCCCCATTCCCAATCTGGCCAAGACGATTGTTGAACAAGGCATGGACCTGCTCTGTCGCCACCAGTATGGCGAGCTTGCCCATAATTTAAAAGTGTCTTTACGCCAGATAAAATCCATTTCGCAGTTCATTAGCGACAATCTTAACCCTTACCCGGCGCGATCTCATTACGGGGATGCCCGCCAGCCGGCAAAGTCCGAGGTGCAGGTTTACCATCGTCCGGATATTATCATCGGTTTCTTAAATGATGATCCAAATAATTCGTTAGTAATTGAAATAATTCTACCGATTAACGGAACCCTCAGAGTCAACCCATTATTCCGGAAAGCCATCCAACAGGCTGATCTGGAAAAGAAAGATGCTTGGAAAAGCGACCTTGATCGGGCTTCCCTGTTTGTGAAATGCTTGCAGCAGAGAAATAATACCATGCAGAGATTGCTCTACAGAGTAGCAGTCGAGCAAAAGGGGTTCATTGTCTTTGGTGAAGAGTATCTGAAACCCATGACACGCGCTCAATTTGCCAAAGAGTTGGAGGTGCACGAATCCACTATTTCGCGAGCGGTTGCATCAAAAACGGTACAATTACCTAACAAGCGAATCGTCCCGTTGTCCTCATTCTTTGATCGAAGCCTTAACGTGCGCACGGTTTTACGGGGTATGATCGCAAAAGAAGCTCGCCCGCTAAGCGATACTGAACTGGCGGCACAGTTAGCGAAACGCGGCTATCTGGTGGCGCGAAGAACGGTTGCTAAGTACCGTTCCATGGAGGGAATTTTACCGGCGCATTTACGCCAATCCCATACACATCCAACATGAACAATACTCCTTTAGTTTCCCGGTCGGCGTTGTGGCGGGGTAAAGTCCCTGGAATAATTGAATTCGGCACAATGATGAACCTGCTCCCCCAGGCGGCATTGTTATTTGATCGCGGCAGGGGGATTATCTTGCAGGTGAATACCGAATTGATAAAATTAACTGCTTTCACCCAGAATGAATTGTGCGGAAAAGAAATAAAAGAATTATTGCCCGAATTACCGGTTGAATCGCTGGTACAGGGTGAAGAATTTAACCTCTCATTGAAGCGCAGAAAAAGGGAAGATTTATCGGTGATTGGAAGGGTGAACGGTTTGGACGCCTATGGGCAGTGGTTGCTGCTGGAATTTATCCAGGAGGAAGAAATTTCGCAAGATCAGACTCAGGAAAGGATCACGCACAGCTTGTTGGCGATGACCAGGCTGCACGAAGAACCAGACCTGGGCTGCGCCGTCCAGAAGGGACTGGAGATCTTATCTTCCCTGCTGGATGCTAGCTTGATCGGAATTTATCAAGCAGAAAACGACCAACCCCGGCTTAAAAAGCTGGCTTTTTTTGGATCGACCAGCGTGTTCCCAGAGGAGATTTCCTCGAGTGATCTGGCGCGCCTGTCTTCGACAACTCTGTGGGTACCTGGGAAAAGAGTCAATACTGATATCCATCGCGCTGGACGCATCGCTAACCTGGTTTACCTGGCAACCATACCGCTAGGAGACGATAGAGCCTTGTCTGGTTTGCTGGTAGTTGGAGACCAGGAAAAACAACCATCTGAATATTTGATTCCTCATATTGAGATTGCCGGAAAATATCTCAGCAGTACTATCCAGCACTTTATCCTGATTAATACCCTGAAAAAAGAAAATGAGAATCTGGATAGGCTGCTTGCAATCAATGCCTGCGTGATGGAAAATACGCAGGAGGCTATCTTCGTCCTCAATCCTGACCTGACTGTTGCCCAGTTGAACCCTGCCGCGGAGGTGATTTTTGGCTATGGTGCCTGGGAGGCGCACGGCCAGGCTGTCGAAAATTTATTAATTGGTTCAGAAAAATTGATCTCATCTCTTGAAGCTGCCTGCAATGGCATCCCCACCAGGAATATGAGCAACTGCTCACTGCACCGCCGGGACGGGCAAGCTTTTCCAGCCCGAGTAGAGGTTCTGCCGGTCCAGAAGGAGGAGCAATTGCGCGCCGTTTTGGTATTTGTGATTGACAACAGTGAAAATGAACAGATCCGCACCCATACTCAGCAGCTTGAAAACCGGGCAGAGTTGGGTGAGATTACTGCAATGTTTGCACATGAAATCCGCAACCCGATCAATAATATCTCAACAGGCATACAACTCCTGGCTAGCAGGATGACCGAGGGTGACCCCAACCAGGAAGTAATTAACAAGATCCAGGGTGACTGCAACCGACTGGATCATTTAATGGAGTCGGTCCTGGCATTTTCAAGGCCGATGGAGCACCGCTTTGAGCCAGTAGACATCGGCATCCTTCTGATCAGGTTAATGGATCGATACCGTCCACGCATGACCAGGCTGAATATTGTCCCCTTTATTCAGGTTGAAGAAAAATGTCCAAAAGGGATGGGAGATGCTCGGGCGTTAGAACGTGTATTTATTAACCTGATCAATAATGCTATCGACGCAATGAATAAAGACGGTGGCACACTAGCAATTCGAGTTAGTGTCAGTAATGCAGTGACCAATCATCCCCAGATAGAAGTGGCTGTTTCAGACAATGGTCCTGGAATCCCGGATGAAATCCGAGAGAAATTATTCGAACCTTTTGTGACGAGTAAACAAAAAGGTACCGGTTTGGGCCTGGCAATAACCAAGCGCATCGTCACGGCACATCAAGGAAGTATCACCGTGAACACCTTCCCCGGCGGGACTGTTTTTCATGTATACTTACCAGCAATCCAGCATGGAGCATAGTTATGGCCATTACCGTATTAATAGTCGACGATGAAGAAAATGCTCGCCAGTTCATTGGCGAATTTTTGCTTTCAAAAGGGTATGAAGTTATTGGTGCAGCCACTCTGGCGGAAGCCCGCAACTGCCTCCAACATGGAGCCGGCGATGTCATTCTTCTGGATGTAAATTTGCCCGATGGTTATGGCCCTAACCTGTTATATGAAACCCAACACCTGGCATTTCGCCCGCCAATCATTCTGATCACTGCTTACGGCGATATCGAGATGGCTGTCGAAGCGATGAAAAATGGTGCCCATGATTTTCTGCCAAAACCGATCCAATTTTCCAGGTTGGAACAATCCCTCCAACGCGCCTGTGAGATTGTTTCCATGCGGCGTGAATTAGCGCATCTGCGCCAACTCCAGCAGCAAAAAAGCAATTTCATCGTCGGCACCAGCCCGTCCATGCAATCGGTGATTAATCAGGCGCAAAAGGCTGCCGCGGCTTCCGTCTCGGTGCTGATCACTGGAGAAACAGGCACCGGTAAAGAAGTACTGGCAAAATTTATCCATCGTAATAGTCCCAGGCAAAACAAACCGTTTATCGATATCAACTGTGCCGCTATTCAGAACACCATGCTGGAGTCGGAGTTGTTCGGGTATGAAGCCGGCGCTTTCACTGGTGCTGAAAGGAAAAAAATTGGCTTGATGGAAGTGGCGGATGGTGGCGTACTATGGCTGGACGAAATTTCTTCAATGCCGGTGGATATCCAGGCCAAGATCTTGCGCGCCATTGACGAAAGATCATTTCGCAGGGTGGGCGGCACCAATCTGATCCGGGTGGATGTACAGATCCTGGCGGCCTCCAACCGGGATTTAAAAACGATGATGAAAGACGCTCTATTCCGTGAGGATTTATATTTCCGCTTGAAGGTGGTCGATTTACACCTTCCCGCGCTGCGCGAGCGTAAGGCAGATATTCCGGAACTTGTGGCGCACTTTATCCGTTTGGACAATGCCCGCCTGGGTGTAAACGTCGAAGATATTGCCCCACGCGCCCTGGAAGCCCTGATCGCCTATGACTGGCCGGGTAATATTCGCGAGCTTGCCAATGCTATCGAACGCGCTATGTTATTCTCTGATGGAGAAACAATCGACGTGTGCCACCTGCCTTCTGAAGTAGTCCGCCTCGCTTGACTTCGTTCAATAACCAGCCTGGCATAGAACTTGCATCAATGCCTCCTAGAATAAGATTCTAGGAGGCATTCATGTTACCGATATCTGTCAATAATGCTGTTCTGATCATGGCGGCCAGCCTGTTCGTTCTGGGGATTCTGAGCGTTACCGCTGGTATGATAATCCTTGTGTCGAAAGTGATGGGGGGGGATCTAAAGGAGATCACCAAACAAAGCATCCGCCTTGCCCAAAAAGGTATCGCGGAAGACGTGGCCGGCTTGGTGGGAAATGCTTCAACCCTGGTGGATGCGGTCAACCAGATGGTTCGCACTGCTTCTGGGGTGGGGATTTTCCTGGTGGTGATTGGCTTTCCGCTGATTCTTCTGGCTTATTACCTTCTCATGCAAGTCAAGTAAAAAGACTTCTTTCATTTCGTAAACGCTTTTTTACTTGACTTATTTTAAGGAGCACTATGCACGCAGATTATCTGGTCGAACTTCAGCAAGTTATGCCAGCTTCGCAGGCAGCCTGTGTGATTGCATCTCTCTGCCAGGATCCCATCTTGTGGGATAGTCTCGAAGACGACAACTTTTGCCAGAAATTGCTAGCGGATCCCGATCAGAATTTCGCTCTGTGGAGCCCAACCAACCTGGCTCTGATTGCCAGCGGATGTGAACTGACCTCTGCGGATCTTTGTTCCAGTCCGATGATTTCATTACCGGCGGCAATCCAACAAAATATGCGACAAATCGTCGAAGAGACGTTAAAGAACGGAAGAATCGACCGGTCATTGGCTACAGCAGGTTGGCTGGCTTTAGGCTTGCGCGAGCGACGCCGCCTGACCGGTTCCTGGCAAGGTCTACCTGGGGAGCTTTTGTCGAAAGTTTATGGGGAGAATGGAACCAACATTCTAGTTTGGAAGACTCCCCTGGCCTGCTTGTACCATCTTGTGCCGGATCCCGAGGATTTGCTCATTACCCTGGTCGAAAATAGCCAGTTTGAAACTGCCATGGAATGGGTAACCCACATCATACTGAGCAACCCCATGGATGAAACCGACCGCCTAAGCCTGTTCGGGCTGGTCTTTTCAAAAGTTACCCTAGCTCAGAAAATAACCTGGTTGAAGGTTCTGAAAACAATGGGGCATACCGACCTGGTCACATTACTCGTCCAAAATATCTCAGGAGACCAGCCACTTTTTTCTGACGCGCAACCAATTCCAGGCGTCATAGGTGAGGTGGGTAACGACTTCAATGAAATGCGCAAGATGCAACTTGTCTCAATCCTTTCACAAATGTCGGGAAACTCAGCGCGTGCATTGGAGTTGCTTAGAGCTCTGAAGTTAAACCTCAAATATTGGCTGGTAGTATTGGAAATACAGATCGCGGATATGACTGCTCAGCGGGGCGAACCTGCTGGAAATTTCGATGAGATGCAGAATAATCTGGAGACAATTCCTGACTCTGTCGACCTAAGCCACGAAATTATGCTCTCTTCTTTTGGACCTGATGCCCAGGCCAAGGGAGTGGTTGCTAACGAACCTTCCTCAAGTAATAACCCTTACGTCACGATGAAGCTGGCTGAGATGCAGGCAGCCATTGGTGAGATGGATTTTGCCCGAGAAATTGCTCGCCAGGCCGTTTCTCAGCTTGAAAAACCAGGTGATAATGGGAATCACCTATATTACCCCAAGTTCATCCTTTCCTGGGATCCAAGCTCATTTGTGCGGACATTGTTGGAATTAGGACTGATTTCTGATGCATTACGCTGTGCATTGTGGATCCTGAATTCGAGGCCGGCTGATGCGAAACTGATTAACCAGATCAGCCGCATTTATAACCAGTCAGGCGACAAGAACAATGCTCTTAAATACGCTCTCCTGGCAGCGACCATCATGCCTGAATCCCTCGACTTTCATCGCCACCTGGCCACATTGTGGGAAAGTTTGTCTGATTGGCCGAAGTCGGTCGTGGAACGTCAAAAGGTGGTTGACCTGGTTGACAGCACGGCTCCTTCGGATTGGTATGCACTGGCTGAAGATGCTTCCATGCTTGAGCAGCCTGATCTGGTGATTGAAGCCTGCGGGAAAGTCCTTGAATTCGATCCGCAATATGGTAAGGCCCATGCCTTGATTGGAAAAACCTTGATGGAGCGAGGTGACCTGGATGGAGCGGCGAAGCACCTGAAACAGGCAATCACCCATAATCCTGAACAGCCCATGCACTGGCTTTTGATGGCAAAGCTGCATCGCAACAAGGGTAATTTACAGGATGCACTGAATACGCTGCACGCGGCAGTCCTGGCGGTGCCCGAATCTGCTGAGGTGCATCTGAAACTGTCAAAACTTTGTTTTGAAATGGGTCTTTTTGCTGAAGGCGTTCCGCTGCTAAAGAAAACTAAGACACTGGAAGCCACTTCACCCAATATCGCTCTAGAACTTTCCGAGTCTTTATTATCTTTAGATTACCTCGAAGACGGCCGGTTTGTTTTGGAAGTTGCACACGAAAAATGGCCGCAGGATGCTAATATCGCCCATGCTTATGCGAAAGTATTAATCTCGATTGGGAATATACTGGAAGCGATACCCGCTCTGGAGGATGCAATCCATTATGGAATACCGAATGCAGATTGGCTGGTCTTGTATGCCGACATACTTCTGAATAGCTATGGCTCCAGGTCGAACGAACCGCAAGTATTGGGAAAAGCAAGGCAGGCGTTAGCAGAAGCCCTGAAACTTGACCCCGAAAATTTCGTTGGCCGGTTGCTTATGGCGGAAGTACTCGCTGATAATGGCGAAAACGATGAAGCTTTCAAGATTTATCATTTGTTAGTGGAATCGCGCGAAGGCCAGTCTGAAAAGTGGCATTGCCGCGTACAGAAGGGGTTTGGCAAATTAGCCCTGGCGCTTGGAAATATTGAGACGGCCCTGGCAGCCCTTCAGGATGTTGCCTTGTCAATGCCAGACGATCTGGAACTTCAGCAGTTGTTGGCGGAGGCTTTTTACCAAGCAGATCTTAAGCAGGAGGCCCTACAGGTCGCCAGGTTCGCATTAACACTGGCCCCGGATGACCTGAAGAGTATTTCCTGGTTCATCGATATGATGGTCCGCCTGGATCGCCTGGATGAGGCGATCACTGCCCTGGAGAGTGCTACCAGCCTGGCCCCAGATTATCCGGATTACTGGATCCGCATGGCAGAACTTCAAGCCCGTACAGGTGACCTGATGGGTGTGCATCACACCTTGTCCATGTTACTCACCCTTGACCTGCTGTCAGTCGATCATTTATGTAGAGCAGCAAAGACCTTCCTACGGCTAGGTGAATATGATTCGGCGTTGACCTGCCTGGAAAAAGCTGTAAGCCTATCCGACGGTCCTCAGCCGATCTTGTTGTTCGACCTGGCAGTCCTTTATCAAGACGGTGGGAAAAGCGAGCTGGCTTTGCAAACGATCCGTAAAGCCTGTGAGCTGGATATGGATAACGGTTATATCTATACTTTCCAGGCAGACCTTCTGGCGCTGTCGGGCCAGAATCAGCCGGCTCTGGATAGTCTGGACCTGGCCAGGCATAATTTTATCCTTGATGAGACCAACCCCCAAAATCGCCAGTGGTACGGTGAATTTGTTAAAATTCTATGTGGGAGCTGGTTGGAGTCGATTCATTCACCTGCGGGTCTTGAACTCCGCTATGCATACCTGCTGCAGCAGATTGGCAATTCACAGGCGGCCTTACCGCATGCGGATAAAGCGCTTGAAGCCTGTCCTGGCGATTATTTCGTCCAATTGATGACCTGCACCCTGGCCAGGAACCTGATGGTGGATAATCGCCTTGTAGAAATTCTTGCCAGAACCTATCCGGAGAACTTGACCGAAACCGAATTCAAGCAAGCTAATCAGATCAGCAAACGATCGATTCTTCAATTGCTGGCGATGAAAGCGGAATCTGCCCTGGAGAAAAACAAAGAGAATCAAGCCCAAATCCTGGTAAGTATTGGACTCTCCTTTGACCCTGAAGAACCGCGTGTGATGTCTGCCCAGGCCTGTCTGTTTGCTCGCCAGGGGGATTGGTTGCACGCCAATGACCTGTTCCACAAATTGGTCGATAAATCTGAGCCTGTGAATCCGATAACCCCGGAAAAAGCTGGCCGCTTACCAGATTTGTATATTGAACGAGAATTTGAACAAGCCGAAAAATTATGGCTGGCTGCTGCCTCTCTCGATCTCTCCCGCTGGGATGAGTCCATCCACTATTATGAGGATTATTGCTCCGAAAATCCCAACGAGGCAGGTGGCTGGCTAGGTCTAGCTAAAACTATTATTTTGGCGGCAGAGAAACAACGCCTGTGTGAGGTGATGAAATGCGTCACTCATACCCCCGGCAAAGAAAAGTTGGAAGAAGACTATTTTACGAAATTTGACCAGGCAATCACTCACGCCGGGGAACAGTCGGACAATCCAGAGATCAGGCATTGGCGCGTACGCGGCCATGCTGCATTTCGTTTGAATGCCCAAAATGTGCGCGCCCTGGCAGGCTTACCTATTTCTCCCGATGTGATGGCCGTATTGGTTTCGGCACTCAGGAAAATAAATCTAACCACAACTGCTATTCAGATGGGAGGTAAATACCCAGAGGACGCATCTGTTCTTCTCCAAACTGCTCTCTGCTATCTCGAGAGGGAACCTTCTAAAGGTGTAAAGGCATCCCAACATGGCGTAGAGCTGAAACCTAACGATCCGATTCAGCACATTGCACTAGCGTTGTTGGCCCAGGCAGATGGGCAAATTGGATTGGCAATGCAATCCCTGGAAACCGCCTTGATTATCTGGCCAGATGAGCCGGAATGGCACGCCTGGATAGCTGGCCTGGCGACCCAATCCAATGATGTAAGTTTGGCCGTCAATCATTGGCAGCAGGCCGTAACACTAGTGCCAGACTGTGCCGACTATGCTGTCGCCTTAGGCGAATCTTATCTTACTTCGAGCGCATTTTCAAAGGCCATTGAAATCCTTGAAAAGGCCAGCCGATTATCCCCCGATCGGGTCGTTACCTGGTTGCATCTGGCGCAGGCTTATCGCCAGACTGGTAGAGTAAAGGAAGCCATCGAAAGCGCTGATAGAGCTGGGAATTTAGAGCCTAAATCGCCCCTTCCCTTGTTGTTATGCGGTGAAATCGCCCTGGATATGAAGAATATTGACCTTGCTTATGAGTACGCCCAGGAAGGTTTCCGCAGGAGCTCTCAGGATGAAAAGACAGTCTTGTTCATGTCAAAGGTATTGGTAAAGCAGGGGCGCCTGGTGGAGAGTCTGTCCGTCTTGGAACAATCACTCTCAACTTTGAACTCATCTTTGCCGGTCCTGTTGGAAAGAGCTAAACTGACTCGCACTGTTCACGGCATCAACACAGCTTTACCCATGTTCCGGGAACTGTTCGAAATGTTTCCCGAAAATATAGAGATTCTAAAGTGGCTGGCAAAAACACAGGTTGAGGTAGGGGATTATCGTTCTGCTGAACATGCCGCCCGTGAAGCGTTGCGTATTGACCCGACTGAGCCGGAAGTTAATTTCCTGATGGGCCAGATGCAACGACGGGCAGGCCAGCTTGACCAGGCGATCCACTATTTGAGCGAGGCTATCCGCCAGTCCCCATCGCAGATTGATCCTTACCTGGAACTGGGCAAAGCGTATGAGGAACGTAGGGAATACCTGATGGCTTTAAGGATCTACCAGCAGGCCATTAAAGTGACGCCTAAGGATTACCGTCCTTATTACCTGGCCGGCTTGATGCTCAAGGAAAGCAAAGATTATGGCGGAGCGGAATCCATGCTGCGGCGTGCTGCTGAACTGGCGCCTGAAGAAATAAATATCCGTAAAGTTCTGGGCGTAGTAATTACACTAAACCTGGTTCACAACTCCCTGGAGGCTAAGGTTACTATATGACACTCTCAACTTTACCCCAATTTCTCAAAGAGAATATTCTCTCCAGGAGAAGGCTGCTGTTGATCTTAGAGACAGCCCTAGAAACAAAATCTTATCGTTTTGCCCGTCAAACCGCGTTGACCTGGCTGGCGATTTACCCGGGAGATATGGAGGTTGACCTGCTTTTGGCCAAGACGCTGCTGGCAGAAGGCAAGGAAGCTGAATCTCTGGCAATTGCCCGGAAATTGGCAAAACTCGATCCTGTTTTTCTAAATGCTCAGGAACTCCTGGCTCAGGCCAGCGCTTTAATCGATCCAGAATTATCAAAGACAGCCGAAGGCTGTGTTTACGCTTTGGGAGGGGAAGTTCATTCGGTAGATGTTCTGCCTGATTGGAGTCACCTGCTCCATACCGGTTGGCAGATTGCCAGTCAGGCTCAATTCGAGGAGAGTGAAAAAGTAATTCACCAGGCCCTGGCTTTGAATCCCGATTTACCTCTGGCGGCAGTATTCCATTTGATGTTGACCTATGCACGCAAAGATGAAGCCACCGTCTTTCGCCTGGCGACTTTGTATCACGAACGCTGGCCTGAATGCTTGCAATTTGCCCTCTGCCTGGCAGAAGCGCAAACTGTCATGGGAGATGAAACTCAGGCGATCGGATTGTTACACCACTGCGTTGCCAGCGACTCAGCCGGACAGGTACCGATTCGGATCTGGGGGAGAGATTTCCGCTACCGGCCCTTATGGCCCGAATCCCTCCTAGTCCATTTCGACATGCCAATCCCTTCGGAGGTCGCCGCTTATTTAGGCTGGAACCAACTGGAGCCTGGCGATCGAGCCGTAGTTTCGACTGCCGAGGTTGCGCCTGATCAGCCAGATGTGGAGCCTGTTCCTGTGGAGCCAATACAAGGGGTAAACCCTGCTCCGATAGTGGAGCCAACGGTCCAGGAACCACCTTCTTGCGCTGAGCAAGCCTCCAGCAGTCCTACCCTTGAAACAGCACCTGTGGTATCGGAAGAAAATATCCAGAAGAAAGCGAAAGATCCAGCCAGGGTAAGACAGACGAAAAACGTGGATCAGACGATCCGTATGGTTGAAGAGGTCTTCGCGAAATTCGCTAAAAAAATAAACCGTCCAGATCTGGCAAAAATTGATGGTCGGTTTCCAATTTATGTAATTTTCTCCTGCCGTACCGGACTGGAGAAGAAATATGGCCAACAGACCGCGTCAGTGATCGCCAAGGAACTTGGAAATTTGTCTGATATGATTCGCAAGCGCGCCAACTGGGGCTCGCTGGTCTTCTATCCGGATGATCCGGCCTGCACGGCCCTGTTAGGGTTATCCAGTGTCGAAGCGACCGACCCTTGGAAGTTGAAACTGTCTCTGGCAGATCTTGACCAGTCCTTGGCCCGTAAAGGCGAAAGAATCGGTGCAGTGTTGATCATCGGAGGCCAGGACGTGGTGCCTTTCCACCTTTTGCCAAACCCGACCGATGATTCTGACAAAGAAATATATTCAGATAATCCATACTCAACACTGGACTCGAATTATTTTGTGCCTGAATGGCCGGTAGGCCGGTTGCCGGGAGAAACAGGTCAGGATGCCGGACTGCTTCTCGAACAGGTAAGAAACCTGGTTCGCTACCATTCCACCTACAACCTGCAAGATAGCTGGTGGAGGCGTTTGTTCCAGGTCCTAAACCCGGTCCGCCAGGTTATGAAGGTTGCCAATCCGATTACCTGGTTCAGTCGATCGGTTAGTTTTGGATATACTGCGTCGGTTTGGAAGCTAGCTTCGATGGCTGTGTATCGCCAGGTGGGAGACCCAAGGACGATGTTGTCGTGCCCTCCGGTGGGGGCTGGAAACTTGCGGCGTGAAAAAATCAACAATTCCATGCTGAGTTATTACAATTTACATGGCGTGGAAGACAGTGAGAACTGGTACGGTCAAAAAGATGTAAACGATCATGGCTCGGGACCTGACTACCCGGTGGCTTTGAGTCCCAGTAACCTGGTAAAAAATGGACACGCCCCGCAGGTAGTATTCAGTGAGGCATGTTACGGCGGTTATGTGGTGGACAAGGATGAGGAAAAATCCATCGCGCTAAAATTTGCTGGGATCGGCACCCTGGCAGTAGTAGCTTCGACCAGTATCGCCTATGGGTCAGTCAATACGCCCTTGATTGGGGCCGACCTGATAAGCTCACTGTTCTGGAAGCACCTGGGTGAAGGGCTTACGGTTGGAGAGGCTTTTCTGCAGGCCAAAGTTGACCTGGCACGAGAAATGAATAAACGCCAGGGATATCTGGACGGAGAAGATCAAAAGACAATAATTTCCTTCGTTTTATACGGCGACCCCCTGATAAGCACCGGCGCTTTTATGTCACATTCCAAGGGCGTGAGGCGCTATAAACCCCATCAGGCGCTGGTGATGATGTGCGACCACAATGATGAAAAAACAGAACCGCAGCGATTGCCCATGGAAATAATCCGTGAGGTAAAGAAAATCGTCGAACCTTATTTACCGGGCCTGGATGGAGCCACCGTTCATGTGAATCGAGAACATACGGTATGCGATGAAAACGAAGGCTCTTCCCCCGAGGTAACCGCCAAGAATCACCAATCGATTAAGAGGGGCCGGTTGGTTGTGACTATCAGTAAGAAAGTGGAAACCAACCAGTATACCCATCATCATTACGCCAGGGTCACGTTGGATGCCAGGGGAAAACCGATAAAACTGGTGGTATCCCGCTGATCTTGATTTGAATTCCTCTTCTTCATAGCGTATAATTACGTGCTGCGATTGTCACTAGTCGGCCCTAGTGAAAAAGCAGTGAATTTGCGGGTAAGGATGAAGAGGAGCGAGTGATGAATAAGGTATTTACCGGAGCGGAAATCAGGCAGGGGTTTATTGATTTTTTCGTTCAGAGGGGGCATACGGTAGTCTCTTCAGCGTCTTTGGTTCCAGGAGGGGACCAGACGCTGTTGTTTACCAATGCCGGGATGGTGCAGTTCAAAGATGTCTTCCTGGGGATCGATCACCGGCCTTACACTCGAGCCGTTGATTCGCAGAAATGCATGCGTGTAGCCGGTAAACATAACGATCTGGAAGATGTTGGGCGGGATGATTCGCACCACACTTTCTTTGAAATGTTGGGAAACTGGTCGTTTGGGGATTATTATAAAAAGGAGGCGATTACCTGGGCCTGGGAGTTATTGACTGATGTGTGGGGCCTGGATAAAGAGCGCCTCTATGCAACTTGTTTTAAAGATGATAAGGGCGATATCCCGGCGGACGAAGAAGCGGCAAGTTTCTGGCGCCAACAACCTGGCATCAACCCGGAACACATCCTGTTCTACGGACGGAAAGAAAATTTCTGGGAAATGGCAGACACTGGGCCATGCGGCCCTTGTAGCGAAATCCACATTGATCTGGGAACAACGTATTGTGACAAAAAAAATGTTCCCGGGCATATCTGCCGGGTCAATGGGGATTGCAAACGGTTCTTGGAACTTTGGAACCTGGTATTCATCCAATATAATCGAATGAACTCGACTTACCTGGAACCTCTGCCCGCCACTCACGTAGATACCGGTATGGGGTTCGAACGCATTGTGGCGGTCTTGCAAGGGGTTTATTCCAACTATAAAACTGATCTCTTGATGCCGATTATGGAAACGGTTCGGGAGTTATCCGGACAGACTCCCGAACAGCGCGACAGTAATATTACTCCTTACCGGGTGATCTCTGATCACAGCCGGGCGGCAGCATTCCTGATCGCAGACGGCGTTGTGCCAGGCAATACTGGCCGGAATTACGTGTGCCGGATGATTATCCGGCGCGCCTCGCGTTTTGGCGGTCAATTGGGTCTGAATAAGCCATTCCTGTCGCGCATAGCTAAGACTATTGTGCAGATTTATGGAGATGCCTATCCAGAATTGCGGCGCAACCGCACGGTCATACTGGCGAATCTGACTCACGAAGAAGAACGGTTCCACAAGACCCTGGAAGAAGGCGTCAGCCAATTGAATGATTTGCTCGCCGAAGTTAAGACCAGCAGCGTTAAAGAACTGGATGGCAGAAAAGCGTTCGAGCTGTATGCGACGCATGGCCTGCCTTTGGAAATTACGCGAGATATCGCCCGTGAACAAGGTTTGGATGTCGATGAAAAGGGATTCCGGGAAGCCATGGAGGAGCATCGGCTGATATCTGGCGCTGGAAAGGCGTTTGGCCCTCTTGGTGGAGAAGATGTGGATACCTACCGGGGTGTTCTGGAGGACCTGGTCAAGGAAGGTAGACTTCCTTCTGGAGCGATTGCCTATGACCCTTACAACTCCTTGGAAGTAGAAGGTGAAGTTCTGGCGCTTGTTCGAGATGGAATTGCCCTCAATGAAGTAGCCGGAGGTGACCAGGTAGAGGTAATTTTGCCTAAAACCTGTTTTTACGTTGAAGCTGGCGGCCAGGTTTCGGATACAGGAAAGATTGTTGCTGAACAGGAACCGGGTTGGGAAATCCAGGTAGAAGACGTACGAAGGCCGGCTGCCGGAATCATCGTCCACATTGGCCGGGTAGTCAAAGGTAAACCCCATATTGGTGATCTGGCAAAGGGCAGGGTCGACGTACAACGCCGGCGAGATATTATGCGCAACCACACCGCCACCCATTTGCTGCATGCAGAACTACACCGAGTGCTGGGCGAGCATGCCCGGCAGGCTGGGTCGTTGGTCGCTCCGGACAGGCTGCGGTTTGATTTTACCCACCCTGAACCAATTACTCCTGAACAACTTGACGACATCGAAAGCGGGGTAAACCGGGACATCCTCGAAGATTACCGGCTGAACATTATTACCAAGCCGCTGGCCAAAGCCATTGAAGAGGGGGCGATGGCACTATTTGGTGAGAAATATGGAGAGATAGTGCGGACAATTACTATCGGAGAGGGAAAACCGCTTTCTTATGAACTGTGTGGTGGGACGCACGTCCAGGAAACTGGCGATATAGGATTATTCATTATCGTGAATGAAAGTAGCGCCGCGGCAGGAATTCGTAGGATCGAAGCGGTGACCGGGAAGGCTGCTTATGAACTGGTCCGGCGTCGTTTTTCCACGCTTAAACAAACCGCAGGTCTGTTATCCAGCTCTTTAGAAGAGGTTCCGGTTAAAACGAAAACGACCCTGGATGAACTGGAACAGACCAGGAAGCAGGCTCATCACCTGCGCCAGGAATTGGTTTCGGCAGAGTTCAACGAGCAGCTCAATAATGTGGCCCAGGTAAATGGCACTCCTGTTCTGGCGATGGTGTTATCAAACGCTGATATAGAAACTATGCGCCAGATGACCGACCGGTTCAGGCAACGCTTTCCAAGTGGTGTAGTCGTTCTGGGCAGTGCTACCGACGGCCGGCCCGCTTTAATTGCCGCGGTCACCGATGACTTAGTGAAACGAGGCTTGCAGGCTGGCGACCTGGTAAAAACCATTGCCCAGGTGATTGGCGGAAGCGGGGGAGGGAAACCCACCTTGGCCCAGGCGGGTGGAAAAGATGCCGGGCGTCTTCCTGAAGCGCTCGATCAGGTGCTTCCCTATGTAAAAAATAAACTGGTAAGAAAAAGCTAAAATTTATTGGTGTTCCAGGTAATCGATCAGCAGCCGCACGCCAAAACCTGTGCCACCTTCTGGGCAGTAGGGCAATTCTTTTTGTGTATCAGCCATCCCGGCGATGTCCAGGTGAGCCCAGGGTACCTCATTGGAAACAAATTCCTTTAGAAACATACCGCCCATAATCGAATGGGCTTCACGACCTCCGCCATTCTTAATGTCGGCATCTTTGCCCTTGATCAGCTTGCCATATTCTTCATCAAGTGGAAGCTGCCACAACCGCTCATAGGTTCGCTCCCCGGCCTGCATCAGTTCTTGAGCCAGGTCATTATTATTGGTCATCATCCCGGCGCGTACATGGCCCAGGGCCACTACCACCCCTCCGGTGAGGGTAGCCAGGTCGATCATGGCTTTCGGGGCGAAGCTTTTTTGCGCATAGGTTAGAATATCCGCCAGGACCAACCGGCCTTCCGCGTCTGTGCTGATAATTTCGACAGTAATGCCGGAAAGGGTTGTGATGATGTCATCAGGCAAATAAGAGCCTCCCGAAATCTTATTTTCTGCTGCGCCTACAATCCCAATCACCGGATTAGTAATCTGCAGATCGGCTGCCGCCCGCAGGGCAGCAATCACCGCCAGGCCGCCCGATTTGTCGTACTTCATGCCCTGGATGTTCTCATGGCTTTTAAGTGAGTACCCGCCTGTATCAAAGGTAAGGGCCTTTCCAATAAGCACAACCGGTTTGGCATCTTTGTGAGGATTATGGCCGGGATATTCCAAAATGATCATCCTGGAAGGTGTGAGGCTGCCTTTACCAACGCTGAGGATTGCCCCCGCTTTCATTTCCGCCAGAGTGTTATCATCCAAGACGGTGCATCTCAACCCATGTCTGGCGGCGACAGTTTTAACTCGTTCTGCCAGAGTGATCGGGTTGATTATATTAGGTGGTTCGTGCGACCAATCCCGCGCCATGTTAACGGCCGAAGTCAGGACCTGAGCGTGTTTCACTCTTTCCGATACTTCTGAGTTGTTCTTACCACCCCGTAAAACGACCTGAGCGTTTACTCCGGGGCCGGTTTTACTCTTGCGCCGGTTGAATTGGAAGGATCCCAGGAACAGACCTTCACACAAGGCTGATAACGCGTCTGGAATACCGAAATCATTGAATTCTTTCAGGTCTATATCAATGGCGGTTGTATTCGTCTGTCTGAGCCAGCGCGCCAAGCCACCGCCTGCCTGACGGAAGGTTTCGGTAGTACGTTTAGATTGAGAGCCAAGGGATACAATAGCAGAATACTGGTTTTCACTACTGACCAAGACAACCTCTCCGGGTTGATTGCCAGGTTCGCCGATGGCTGGCTTTTCTGGAGAAGCTTTAAAAATCGCTTTGACCGGTTCTGGTGCCCATTCGGGTGGTACAACCAGGATCGTCAGAGGATTGGGATTATCTAAATAATCAGCCAACTAAACCTCCTTTTTCTTGGTATCAACGATGTTGATTATTACTCTGATTTATTATTCAGCGAGGATGAAATATACCATAAAATGACTTCCGGCGGGCATAAGAACCGTAGACGGGGTGCCGTGGCGCCCTCCATCCCAATTCCACGTGTCACATACAGGGTCATCTTGCCAATTTGCTGGCGACCCGCTTCATACCGCTTGCCGGTCAATGAGGCCGTATAGATGGCGCCGAACAATGGCAATCTGACCTGCCCGCCATGGGTATGCCCGGATAACTGAAGATCGATAGCCTGTCTGGCAGCTTCTGGAGCCATGTCCGGGCTATGATAGAGCAAGATCCTGAAATGTCCATCCTCCAGATTAGGATCAAACAGCCTTTGTAGGCGCGTACTATCAACCTGAGGGTCATGGGTACAACTCAAGCCTACCAGCTCTATTTCATTACCGTCATAAGAGATAGTAACCACCTCGTCTTGCAGCCAGCGAACTGGCAGCCCTTTTACCAGTTGCGGAAATAGCTGTGGCAGGTCTACCGCAGGGCTGCCACTAACCAGGTATACACCCAAAGGCGCCTGCCATCTACCAATTATATGTCTGGCAGTCTCCTGGGCCTGGGGGTCGTTGAGATAGGAAAGATTCAACACATCTCCGGAGAAGAGAATTAAATCTGGTTTGGTCTCTTCTATTAATTTTTGCAGTTTATTTTCGCGGTCGGTCAGCCGCTCAATATGCAGATCACCCAGATGCATCAGTCGCAAGGGGCGGGTGACCTTTAATTTGTCGGAAAACAGGTGTTGTTTAGTAAGCGTAAGATGCTGTGGTTCCAACCAAAAGCTATAAATGACCAGCAATGATCCAATTCCTTGAATGATCAAGGAGATTGTAGGTGGTAAGAACGCAAAAAGCGAACGGAAAAAAGATAGCAGCAACACTGTGGGTTTGACTGGTCCAAAGGATTTTCCTGCAACAGGAAGAAGACCAATCAACAGCCAATCTATAAGCATGAATGAAAATATCTCAAAACTGAAAATCCAATTGAAGCGGGTCGGAACAATCGCCAGGGTTAGCAAGATCATCCCAATAAGTAAAGGAGAAAGGCGTTCAATCTTGTCTCCTGCATGTAACAACGTGTCAAAACGATTTCCGCTGCGACCAGGAAAGTTCTTATGGTTGATTGGGGTGTTGGATGACAATGTATTTCCTTACGCTACGATTGTGAGAAGTTTGATTACCTTCTATAATGACGATGGTTTACAAGATTGTATAACATCTTTTACAGAAAGAACTAAAAAAAGCTGCAGTAGTATATAATTCCTTACTATGCTCAAGAAGCGTTATCGCAGGATTTTATGGTTTTTCGCCATAATTCTGCTAAACATGATCTGGTGGGAAATCATTTTACCAATAATTGGTTTACGCCGGCTGGCGCGCCGGGGACGTGCAGAACGATTCCGCCGGGTTGCTCGCAATTTTCGCGATCTGGCCGTACAAATGGGCGGAGTCATGATTAAGGTTGGGCAGTTCCTTTCCTCTCGATTGGATGTTCTGCCGCGTGAAATAACTGATGAGTTGGCTGGATTGCAGGATGAAGTGCAGCCAGAAACGTTCTTAAACATCAAAGCTGTAGCCGAAGCGGAGTTCAATGCCTCCCTGGAAGAAAAATTCTGTTATTTTGAAGAAACCCCTATGGCGGCTGCATCTATCGGGCAGGTGCACCGGGCGCACTTGTGTCCTGAGCCAGGGCAAACCGAGCCTCCACCGGTTGTGGTAAAAATCCAGCGGCCGAACATTCAAGAGATCGTCGAAATCGATCTGAAAGCGATCCGCGTGGTCGGCGGGTGGCTAAAGTTTTACCGTCCGATAAACAAGCGCGCCGATGTTCCAGCCTTGATCGAAGAATTCAGCCGAGTCCTGCATGAAGAAATTGATTATATCAACGAAGGCAAGAACGCTGAAAAATTCGCT
>Ga0187886_1001290_pt1 | contig 23484 bp, 13 predicted proteins | sample June2016WEW_20_1_FD_133001 | JGI IMG/M metagenome (GOLD analysis project Ga0187886, IMG submission 133001) | Peatland microbial communities from SPRUCE experiment site at the Marcell Experimental Forest, Minnesota, USA - June2016WEW_20_150 | ecosystem: Environmental > Terrestrial > Soil >... | reverse complement strand
CCCTGCGAACACTTTGACTCCCGACGCACAAACCGTGCTCCGCGACCCCGACGTGCACGTCGTCATCGAACTCGTGGGCGGAACCGGCTTCGCGAAAACTATCATTCTCGATGCACTCGCTCGCGGCAAGGTCGTCGTGACTGCCAACAAGGCACTCCTCGCTCATCATGGCGAGGAAATCTTTGCCGCCGCAGCGAAGAATTCCACCAACGTCTTCTACGAAGCCAGCGTCTGCGGCGGCATCCCGATCATCAAGGCCTTGCGCGAAGGTTTCGTCGCCAACCGTTTCCCGCTCATCTACGGCATCGTCAACGGCACCTGCAATTACATCCTCTCGCGCATGACCGCCGAAGGAAAAGATTTTGACGAAGTGCTGGCCGAGGCGCAAAAACTGGGCTACGCCGAAGCTGATCCGTCGCTGGACGTCGACGGCGGCGATTCGGCCCATAAGGCGACCATCCTCGCGTCGCTGGCGCACGGTTTCTGGACGGGTTTTGAAAACGCCTACGTCGAGGGAATCCGCCATGTCACCCAGTACGACATTGAGATCGCCCGTGAGCTTGGTTACGTGGTCAAGCTGCTGGCGATCATCAAAGCTGAAACGAATGTGGGAGGGACCTCAGTGTCCCGACCTAGTCGCGGCGCTGAGGCCGCTCCCACATTGTCGCCAGCCGTCGAAGTCCGCGTGCATCCGACGTTGATCCCACGCAATCACGTCCTCGCGAGCGTCAGCGGCGTGTTCAACGGCGTGGTCGTGCGTGGCGATGTCGTCGGTGATACGATGTTCTACGGCCGCGGCGCCGGCGCGGATGCGACATCGAGCGCAGTAATTGCTGATCTGGCCGATGCGGCGCTCAATCTGAAGTTCGGAAGCATTCAGCGCGTGCCGGCGTTTGTCTCGCACAGACTGCACGCGCGCTTGCGAACCATTGATGATGTCGAATCGCGCTACTATCTGCGGCTCACCGTCGAGGATCGCTCGGGCGTCATCGCCAAGGTCTCGAAGGTGCTGGGCGATACCGACATCAGCATTGCATCCGTGCTGCAGCGTGAAGCGCCGGACCCAAAGCCCGGCCAGCCCCGCTCGGAGCGGGGCCAGCCGCCGAGTCCCGCCGCGGGCGGGATTCCGCTCATCTTCATGCTGCACACAGCGAAAGACCGCGCCGTGCGCGACGCGGTGGCTGAGATCGACCGATTGCCCGTCGTGAAAGACAAGACCGTTGTGATTAGAGTGGAGAGTTTTGATTAGACCACAAATGGACGCGAGTGCACACGAATCAAACGACAGTTCTTCATAAAGAACTGTCGTTTGAGATCGTCGGGGCGGCAATGGAAGTACTGAACGCGTTGGGACATGGATTGAATGAGAAGGTTTACGAAAATGCGCTCGTGGCGGAGCTGAAATCGCGAGGCATCAAGGTTGATCAGCAGAGGCGATTCAGAGTGGTGTACAAGAACGTGGTGGTTGGAGAATACATTTCTGACCTGCTTGTCGATGACAAAGTGATCGTGGACACAAAAGTAATCGATGCAGTTTCGGACGCCGGGATTGGACAAGTGATGAATTATTTACCGATTGCCAAGTTGGAGCTTGGGATTATCTTGAATTTTCGGCGTCCGAAACTTGAATCGCGGAGAGTCGTCCTCTCCGATTAGCGTCCATTCGCGGTTAGAATTGGGACTTTATCGTTATGGCGGTCATTGTCCAAAAATACGGCGGGACATCAGTCGGCAATCCCGAGCGGATCAAAAATGTCGCGCGCCGCGTGTTGGCGACGCAACAGGAAGGCAACAGGGTCGTGGTCGTCGTCTCCGCCATGAGCGGCGTGACCGACTCGCTCATCAAGCTGGCCAAGGAGGTCCATCCCGAGCCCAACGAGCGCGAGATGGATGTGTTGCTGGCCACGGGCGAGCAGACGACCATCGCGCTGTTGGCGATGGCGCTGCACGCTTTAGGCGCAAAGGCCGTGTCGTTGACCGGCGCGCAAGCGGGCATCGTCACCGATAGCCTCCACACCAAAGCGAAGATTGCGAACATCACACCGAAGCGCGTCCACGAATTGCTCAATGAAGGCAACATCGTCATCATCGCCGGCTTCCAGGGCACCACGCCCGAAGGCCACATTACCACGCTTGGGCGTGGCGGCAGTGATCTCAGCGCCATCGCGATCGCCGCTGCGGCAAAGGCCGATGTCTGCCAGATTTACACCGACGTGGACGGCGTTTACACCGCCGACCCGCGCGTCGTGCTCAACGCCCGCAAGCTGGAAGAAATCAGTTACGACGAGATGCTCGAACTCGCCGCGCTCGGCTCGAAAGTCATGCAGGCGCGCTCGGTCGAGTTCGCCAAGAAATTCGGCGTCGTGTTTGAAGTCCGCAGCAGTTTTAACGACAACCCGGGGACAATCGTGAAAGAAGAAACCGCAAGAATGGAAGACGTGGTCATCCGCGGCGTCGCGGTTGACAAGAACCAGGCCAAAGTGACTATACGCGAAGTGCCTGATCAGCCAGGTGTGGCCGCGCAGATCTTCAGGGCTGTTGCCGATGCGAATATTAACATCGATGTCATCATACAAAACATAAGCGCTCACGGTTGGACCGACATCTCTTTCACTGTGCCTGCGAATGAATCAGACCGCGCCACCAAAGCTCTGGCTCCTGTCCTCAATAAAATCGCGGGTGTCCAGCAGACACCTCAAGCTCAACCCGTTGCCAAGCTCTCGGTCGTCGGCATCGGCATGCGCTCGCATCCCGGCGTCGCCGCGAAGATTTTCGAGACGCTGGCCGCCAACGGCATCAACATCGGCATGATCTCCACCAGTGAAATTAAAATTTCGGTGATCATCGCCCTCAAGGACGCCGACAAAGCCGCCCGCGCCGTCCACGACGCCTTTGGATTGGGCAAGTAGCCACAGATTCACACGGATTTGTCTCGGATGCAACAGCGGGCTGGGGCTTGCCACGTTCCACGTGGCCAGCCTGCTACCAACGTCTGTTGGCAGGGCGCGGTCGCCGACCGCGCCGCGCTGACCATCTACGGCACAAGGCGGACGCGGTAGAAGCGGGAGGGCGCGTTGGTCGCGCCGCCGACGTCGAGGTAGTTGGTGAGCACGTCGCTGGCACCGGGAATGATGAAGAGCGGGCTAAGGTCGCTGAAGTTATTGGTGTAGCCAACCGCCGTTCCGTTTGTGACCTGCACAACGTTCGTCTGGCCACCGCTTGTCAGCCAAGTGATGCGCACGTCGTTGGATTCCAGCGCAATCGCTGTCACGTGCAGGTATGCGGTCGAGGTAAATGCTTTGATGCAAACGTTGCAGGTGGAATTCCAAGTCGTTGCATCTGTCCACGAGGTGCCGTTACTGCTTAAATAACTTTGTTTTGGCGCGGCCGTCGCACCGCTACTGTATCCTGGCCAGACGAGATCAATCGGGATTGGCCAAGTATAACCCGGTGTCGTGAACTTCACCACAACCGAGAACTTTTGGCTCGCGGTGAGGTTGACAGGAGTAGGCAAGGCAATCGTGTGGTAACCGGGTTGGGCGATGGTTCCACTGGTGCTGCTTGCCAAGCCGCCGCTGGTTGGACCGGATGTGGCGTTCGTATACACATAAATCTGGTAGGTGGAATTCACCACGGGCGTGTAGAAACTCACCGCGCGGAGTTGTTCTTTGCCGACGGCGGTGAAGATGTTCGCGCCCCAAGCGGGCGTGAGGCCATACCCGTACGACTCGACCCACCCTAACGGATCGTACTGGTAGATGCGCGAGTATTTGGTTGTGGAATCGGGACTCACGAACACCGCGTTCTCAACCCTGCCAACCTTGGTGTCGTAGTACGACATGTAGAAGTAGCCACTCTGGCCCCACGCGGTGCCCCAACTGTTCCGGATGATGAAGGCGCCATTGCCCGCTGGAACCGTGCTGAAATTGCTGGCGGGAAAGTTGTCATCCCAGCCGACAATGGCAATGGCATGGTCGGTGGCGGCGGTGCCGTTGTAATAGTAAGCGTATGTGCTGGCATTGTAGTAGGCGTCCGAATACGGCGGCAGATACCCAGCTCCGCCCGTGACCAGGATGGCGGTGTACACCGCGCCGTAGGTCATCACGGCTTGCTTGATGGTGTTGTTGTCCGTCGCGCTGGTGCGCACTGGAAGAAACAAAACCTCCTGAACGTGTTTTCGGGGAGCGACGCCGGACACGGTCGTGCAGCCGGTCCAGGTCTCGGGGTCATCCGACTGACTGACCGGGCCGCTCCAGCGCGCCATGTAGGCGGCGGACATGTAACTGTTGCCACCGTTGCAACAGCCGGGATCGAATCCACTGGAGACATTGAGATTGTTCTCCGAAAAATCCCAAGTCTCGTTGGTCAACAGACAGGATTCCAGCGAGGAGTAGGTGGCAAAGGCCCAGCAATCACCGCAGCCGTCTTGGTCCCGAATTGGCGTCAGCTTGCCCAGGGTTCGCAGGTCGTAAGAAGACGGCAGTGTTAAAGGGCCGGCCACCAGCGAGGGCACGGCGCCACTGGGCGCGGGCAATTGCATGGGCGGCGGGATGTACCCGCGCGGCAATTCATTTTGCTGAAGGGCAACCACCCCTTGTTGGCGTTTGGCAAGATACTCTTCAAAGGCCGGGTTAACCGGCGCAAGTTCTGGAAGCCCTGCCGAAAAGCCGGCAACCGGAAAAACAACCAGACTGAGAGTCACTACAAAACCAAGGTAGGACTTCAGAAAATTTCTCGTTTTCATTTGTCTTCCCACAAAGTGATCGTCGTCAGAACCCCACGGGGCCCTGACGACGCCCGCTGCGTTTTCCGACAAGTTTCTCCTTCTGCGGCTGCGTACCTCTTGGCTTTCTCCAAGTGGGATTTAGTATACTAGAAGACAGAACATCGCGCAACGCCGGGATTAGCGTTTTGCTGTCGAATTCTAGCGTGGCAGATTTGGGTTTTGTGAGGGCGGATGAGAAGGATGCAGGGGCAATACACCTTGGCTAGCAGTGCAGGGCGCCGCGCTGATCATCTACGGCACAAGGCGGACGCGGTAGAATCGGGAGGGCGCGTTGGTCGCGCCGCCCACATCCACATAGTTGGTGGTGGTGTCACCGGTGCCGCTGACGATGATCAGCCCGCTGATGTCCACATAGTTGGTGTCGTAATTGCCGTTCGCATCGCCGGCGGCAGCTTGCACCGCGTTGGTCCGGCCTCCTGCCGTCGTCCATGCGACGCGCACATCGTCGCCTTCCTGCGTGACGCCGATGATGCGCAACGTCGAGGCGCTGTTGGTCGGATTCGTGCCCGCAAGCCATTCCTGCAAGTTGTTCAGGCCATCGCCGTCAGGATCATCGTTGGGGCCGCTGCCCGGCGCGTTCACTGATCCGAAATATTGGATCTGCCAGACATCCGGCAACCCATCGCCATTACCGTCGAACGAACCCGTGGCGTAAATGACGCGAACGACATCCGTAGCGATGTTCGCCGGCGCGGCGTTGTCGCCTGCAAGCACCGTGAGCGTGTTGGTGCCCTCAGCCAAACCGCTGACCTCGGCCGCCCAATTGCTGTAGCCATTGGCACTCGAAGCTGCGATGCCATGAACGTCGACCCCGGCAACGCCAGAGGCATCGGCACTCGTACCCGCAACAGTGATGGTCGAATTGGTCGTATAAGAATTGTTGGCTGGCGACGTGATGGTCAACGTAGGCGCGTTGCTATCCTGAATCGAACTGCCCTCTGCAGCAACGCGGTAGAAGCGACAGGTCGCGTTTGTGGCCGCACCTTTGTCGAGGTAGTTCGTGACAACATCCCCCACGCCAGCGATCACGATGTTGGGACTGATGTTAAAAAAGACGCCCAACAGGCTGCCGGTTGCCTGTAGCACATTCGTGCGACCGCCTGCCGTGGCCCAAGTCACTCGCACGTCATCGCCTTCCTGCGCGATGCCAATGATCCGAAACGCCGACGCGCTGTTGGTCGGATCCGTGCCCACTAGGAACTCCGCCAGGTTGTTCTGGCCGTCACCATCCGGGTCAGCAATTTCTGCCGCCTGCGAGCAGTTAGCGCAGCCGAAGTAATTCAACTGCCACTGCTGCCACGGCGACGGCGGCTCGGTGATTGTCATGCTGACGGCTGCCGGTGCGCTGTTGGTCATGCCGTCGTTCACGACGAATGTGAAGCTATCTGAGCCGCTGTAGTTGTTCGCGGGCGTGTACGTAATTGCTCCGGTGGACGGATTGAAGTTGGACAACGTGCCGTGGGCCGGCAGGCTGTTCGTGCCGAAGCTGATGGGGTCGCCATCGGGGTCGCTGCCGGTCAGCACAAGATTGGTGGCGGTGTTGACGCTGATGGTGATGGTCTGGTTGCTGGCGACGGGCGCGTTGTTGAAGACGGAGCAGACGTACTGCTGTTGATGGGAGATGATGCGCAGGCCCCAGCAGTAGAGCGTGCCGGTATCGAGCAAGTAGCTGTCCGTCACCCGCAGCCGCCAGGTGCCGTTGACCGGTTTGCTGTCGAGGTTGGTCAGGACTCCTTCAGGACGAAACGACCCAGCAAAGGGTGCGCTGCCGGCGCTGATGGGGTTGGCAGCTTCATCGTCGAACGTCGTGCGGACTTCGCCCGCGCCGCAGGTGCCAGTGCCGAAGTTGTCGCCACTACCGCCCCGCCCCTCGGCCAGAACGACCTCGGTGCTGTCGGGGTGTTGAATGGCAATGGTCAGGTCGCCGTCATAGGTGTGATTGAGTCGCACCGTAACGTTCACGTCGTCAATGACGCCGGTGGTGGCGATGCTGTTGGTGGAGTAGATAGTGGTGACGTCAGGAATCGTTTTGGGAACGTTGCTGCTGTCAAACGTGTTGGTCACGAACGCGCTGTTCTGGACCTGACCAACGACGTGGGTGAATGCGCCCGTGAACAATCGTCCGCCAGTCGCGAGGATGTTGGTGAACGTGATCGTCGTGCCGCAAGACACAGTCTTGGCGAGGCGGTACGTAAACGGCGTGATATTCGTGGAACTGCCGGCGACGGAAATGTCTGGATACGCAGCGACAGGCTCGGTAACGGTAACACCGGCTGCGGCGGTGGAGAGGCTCGCGGTCACGTTGGTGGCCGCGGCTCCACCCACGTTGTTCCAGATGACGGTTTCCTGAATCGTCTCGCCCGGATCAAGGTAGCCATTCCCGTTGCCGCCACTGGCGTCGCCGAAACTCGCGCTGGTGAAGATCGCATTCGGGGCGCCGGGCACCGCTTGCAGGGCCTGCAACGCCATGACGATGCCCGCGCCCGAGTCGCGGTCCACGCCCGGCGCCTCAATATCGAGGGCGGTGTTGGTAAGCGCCGTGTGAATCTCGCTTGCGCTGAGAAAATTGTTATAGGATTCAAGTAACGCGGCAATCGCTGCGGCGTGGGGCGCGGCGGCGGAGGTGCCATAAAACGGGCCGAAGCCTGGTACGGAGGTCGTCACGCCATCGGCGGCGGCGATGTCCGGTTTTTGCAGGAGCGTTCCGCCGCTGGACAGGAAATTGCCGGGCGTGATCGGTGTGCCGTCCGGACTGTAAAAGATGCGCCGCGGACCGTCCGAGCTGAAGGTCTCGATGGGATTTGCCGCGCCGCCGGAGAATGGATTGGGGTACGACGTCAGAGCGGAGACCGCGGCCACGCAGAAGGCGGCGGCAGCGGCATTGTGCCCGTGCGTGTTGCCGGGCGTGTTGATCTGCAACCGGCCGCGAAAGGTGTCGACGTGCAGGAATCGCGCGTCGCCGGAATACTTCACGATCACGAGGCGATCGCCGACCAGACTGGTCGAGCCGGAATAAACGTACTCGATGGGATCCTGCGTGCCATTCTGCCGCGTCGTCGAACTGAAGAGAACGCTCGTTCCTGTCGAATTCAACACGAACAGATCGTAATCATTCGTGGATGCGCCGAGCGGATCGGACCAGAACAAAAACATATATCCAGAGGGCGGTGATGTTGTGATTACGTTGTAGTTCGTGCCGCCGCCGAAGTTGTGGATTCTTCCCACTTCGGGCGACGATACCGCTCCGCCATCCGCGAAGTCGCCTTCCCACGTGCCGGAGGTGCCGTCATTCTTGTTGCCCGAGTTGCCCGCCGAGGAGAAATACAGCACGCCTTGGGCCGTGACTGAATTCACCGCCTGCGCGATGATGCCGTCTTGGAACGGCGATTCGTCGTAATAACTGACGTCATCGACGATGATGTTGCAGCCCGCAGCCTGCAAATTGAGGATGTTTTGCGCGAAGCTGGCTTCCCCGTTGAAGGCAGTCGCGAAATACAGGCCGGCCCCCGGGGCGAGGTCGTGGATGATTTCTAGCATGGCCGTGCCTTCGCCCGCACCAGAGCCAGCTTGTCCCGGCAACACCGTGACGGGTCCCAATTCGCCCGTTGCCTGCGAATTAGCCAGATAAGTCACGCTGTCCGACAACACGCCGACGTTCACGCCGGCACCGGTCACTCCAAACGCGCCGCGAGCTTGGTCTGCGCGGTGTGTCACATCGCCTTGGGAGTCGATATTCCCCGTGTTCGTGAAGGACCGAACGGCTGGCTTGATGAATCTAACGTCGGCTGATCCAGCGAGACCCTCGATCTGATCGACCGGCAACACGGCGCGGATGGCGTGAAATTGGGGAAAGCTGTTGATGATCTTGGCGCCGACCTGCTCGATTTGTGCCAGAAGATTCGTCGTGACGTTCGCGTCGATATCCACCAGAATCCGCCCGTCGGGCTCGAACTTGACGCCCGTCTGCAACATTGTCACGCCCGCCGCGATCGTTTCCTTGCGGTGCTGTTTGGCGGCATAGACGAGCTGCGAATCCATCTTCAACTGCGCGGGGATGCGGGTGGCCTTCTCCCGTAACAACGCCTGAATCTGTGTGCGCGCGCTGTCACTGATTTCCTGCGCGTCTGCAACCGCAATTAGAGAAATCAAGAAAAAGAAGATCGTCAGCAGTAAACCGAAGTAAAACGCGGAATTGCGGAGCAACCTGCAGTCATACCCGTTCTTGTGACAGGTGTTCATGACGTCATCGATGCCTGTGATCGTGCTTCTCTGCTTCCTCGCAACGAGCTTCAGTATGCCATAAGGCCGAGCAGAACGCAAGACCGGTATCAACCTTTTATTGTCCAATTTTAGCACGGCGGATTTGGGGATTGTGAGGGCGGATGGGAAGGATGCAGGGGTAATCCACCTCGGCTAGCAATGCCGACCGCCGCGCTGATCATCTACGGCACGAGCCGTACGCGGTAGAAGCGGGAGGGCGCATTGGTCGCGCCGCCGACATCGGGATAGTTGGTGATCACGTCACCCGCACCGGGAATGATGAAGATCGGGCTAAGGTCGCTGAAGCTGTTCGTGAAACCGCTGCCGGCATCGTTCACGGTCTGCACGACATTGGTTCTGCTCCCACCGGCCATCCAAGTAACGCGAAGGCCATCACCTTCCTGCACAATCGAAATGATATGGAATGCCGACGCGCTGTTGGTCGGATTCGTGCCCACTAGGAACTCCGCCAGGTTGTTCTGGCCGTCACCATCCGGGTCAGCAGTCGCTGCCGCCTGCGAGCAGTTGGTGCAGCCGAAGTAATTTAACTGCCACTGCTGCCAGGGCGGGAGGTTGACAGTTAGACTTACGGCACGGTTGGTCGTGCCGATGCCGTTGGTCGCGTTGGTGAACGTGACGGTGTCAGTGTAGTTGCTGGGGGCCAGACCGTTGGCGTTGGCATTGATCAAGACGGTGACGTTCGTGCTGGCCGCCGCCGGCAGCGTGCCGTTGGTCGCCGAGAGGCTGAGCCAGGCGGCGCTCTTGCTCGCGCTCCAGTTCAGCGCGTTACCGCCGCTGTTGGTCAGCGTATAGACCTGGTTCGAGGGCGTAAACGGGCCGCCTTGGGTCCCTGTTGAACTCAACCCGTTCGTCGGCGTGACCACAAGCTGGGCGGGGGCGGAGTTCGATGTGGTGATGGCCAGTTGCCAGCCGTTGGCAATGCTGCCGGAATCGCCGGCTGCGTCGTCATAAACGTACAACGACCACGTACCATTGGGGTTTTGGTTGGTGAACACAGACAGACTTGTGCCATATGGACCGGCGGGTGCCGGGGCCGGGAAGGTGTCTCCCGTTACATAGTCGGACGGGCGGAACGTGCCGGACACAATTTGAGCGCTGTCCGGCAGAACCGAGGCCGCCGAATCGTCGAAGGTAAGCGTGACGCTGTTAATATCGTAACCGCCGCCGGCATCCGACATGAGCATGACCTTCTGTCCCGCTGGTCCGACGAGCAAGACATCAATATCATCGGGATACGTGTGGCTGATATTGGTGAGGGTGGCGGTCACTTTGGTCACTGTGCCAGCAACTTCGGAGACGGTGATTGTGGATGGATAGGGAGTGGCTGCTCCACTATCAGGGATCGTGATGAAATTGGGATTCACAAAAGTGTTGGACGGTGTGACACTCAGCGTCACGGTGCGCGTTTGCGGGATGCCGCTTGCCGGGTTGCTGAAGGTTATGTTGTCGCTATACGTGCCGACAGCAAGACCATTGGCGGCCGGGTTGAGGGAAACGCTCACGTTGGTGGAACTGCCCGCCGCCAAGCTGCCATTTGTCGGCGTCACATCCAGCCAAACCTGCGTCTTGGCAGCGGTCCAACCAGTCGAGGCACTGCCCTGATTCGTCAATGTGTAGGTAGTGCCAGCAGGAGTGAACGGACCGCCCACGGTACCGGCACTGCTGAAACCACCCAAAGGACTCACTTGAAGCGCGTCGACATTATAGACCAAGTAGGCGACTTCACAGGCGACAATCGCCGAGGTGTATTTGATCTGCATGTAACCGTTTACGCCCCAACTTGGACCCCAACTGTTGCGGAGAATCCAATAGCCGTTGCCGCCGTTGTCATCCCACCCCACGAGCGCGATGGCGTGGTTGGTTGGTTTGTAGTAACAGGGGCTGGCGTCACAGTTGGTGCTTGTATTTTCGTATATGCCGTCGCTGTAGGCTTCGAAAGCGGAGTCAACGTAAACTGCCGCGTCCACCACGCCATAAGTCATGATGGCGGTCTTAATTGCATTGATGTCGCCACAGGGGACCCGGTACCAAGAAGCAAAGCGGGTGGTGGGATCACTCCAGTGCGTGCACGAGCCGGGATCGGTTACCGTGTAAGGAAAATGGGCTTCATCGGTGACACCCTCGACCGTGAGGGCCTGCAACTCATAGTAGTCGTAGTCCGCCCCGTCACAGCCGAAAAAATGGCTGCTGTACTGGGGCAACCTCCCCAGGCACCAGATGATGTACGATTCGGAAAAATCCGCAGAATTTCCATCGTAATGGCCCGTGGCCCAGTTGTAGGTTCCTTCTGCCGCAGCGCACGCCCCGAACGCATAACAGGAGCCGCAACTTCCTTGGTCCCGAATCGGGCCGATGTACGAGTGACCATTGTAATTGGTCCAGCAGAACTGAGTCGGCAGTTGCTTCCCCAGATGATTGACAAGGGGACCGATGTCCTCCGTACTACCAAGCTGCGGTTGGAGCTGAAGGGGCGGGCGACGACTAAAGAATCGCTCCTTTTCCTCGGGTGACATATCGTACACCCAGTTGTGTCCCACGCTGAACTGATATCCATTATTCCTGATCTTGTTCTGAAGTACCTCAATGGTATCTCCCGGCTCAAACCTAAGGATTTCTCGATCCTGGGCGAAGGAGACAGCCGCGAGGATAAGGGTGAATGAATGTAGAACAAGCAGAGCGGACCAGACCTTAAAACACTTTTGCATAAGTGACCTCGCCTCGTTAATCGTCAAATGCGCGCTTCTTGGCAAAGACTAAAACACAGGGCGATCGAAAAGTCGAGGCAATTCTCCGCCCAAGTGCGAGGTTGACGGGCGTGGAGGTTGGTCTTAGTCTTTGGGTCTTCCAATGAGCAAACAGGTGAAGATTTACGACACGACGTTGCGCGACGGCGCGCAGGGCGAAGGCATCTCGTTTTCCAGTGCGGACAAGATCCGCATCGCCGAGCGGCTGGACGCGTTTGGGGTGCACTACATCGAGGGCGGTTGGCCAGGATCAAACCCGAAGGACATGGATTTCTTCACGGAGGTGGCAAAGCGGAGGTTCAAGCAGGCTCGCATTGCGGCCTTCGGCAGCACGCGCCGAGCGAACACAAAGTGCAAGGAGGACCCGCAGATCGAGATGCTGGTGAAAGCCAATACGCCCGTCGTCACGCTTGTCGGCAAAACGTGGTCGCTGCACGTCGCGGAAGTCATTCGCACCACACCGGAGGAAAATTTGGCGATGATCGCCGACTCGGTGCGGTATTTCAAAGAGCTAGGCAAGGAGGTCGTGTACGATGCCGAACATTTCTTCGATGGTTACAAGGGCGAGCCGCGTTACGCGCTGGCGACGCTGAAGGCCGCGCACGAGGCTGGCGTGGATATCGTGGTGCTCTGTGACACCAACGGCGGTTCCATGCCCGGCGAAGTGGCGCGCATCATGGCGGAAGTCCGCAAGGCGCTCCTCTGCCCCGTCGGCATTCACACGCACAACGATTGCGGCTTGGGCGCGGCCAACGCGCTGGCTGCTGTTGAGCAAGGCGCGGTACAAGTGCAGGGCACGATGAACGGATACGGCGAGCGGACGGGCAATTGCAACCTGACCACCGTCATCCCCTGCCTCGTGCTCAAGATGGGCATCGGGTGCATCCCGAAGGAAAACGTTCGGCATCTGCGGGAGTTGTCGTTGTTCATCGACGACCTCGCGAACATACGCCACGATATCCGCCAACCGTTCGTCGGCGCGACGGCCTTCGCGCACAAAGGCGGCATCCACGTCAATGCCGTCGAAAAGGTGGCGCGCAGCTACGAGCACATCGAGCCTGAAGCGGTCGGCAACCGCCGCCGCGTGCTCGTCAGCGAATTGAGCGGGCGCAGCAACGTGTTGATCAAGGCGCACGAGCTGGGTGTCCATCTGCCGAAGGATTCGGCCGAGGTCCGCGAAATCTTGCAGCAACTGAAACAACTCGAACACGCTGGCTACGAATTCGAGGCGGCCGACGCCAGTTTTCACATCCTCGTGCAGAAACTCCTCAAGCGCCACAAGCCGTTCTTCAACCTGCTCGCCTACCGCGTCATCATGGATCGTCACGGCGAAGATGGGCATAGCACCGTCGAAGCGAGCGTCAAACTTGAAGCCAAAGGCGAGATCGTCGATACCGTGGCCGAAGGCGATGGCCCTGTCAACGCGCTCGACAAGGCGTTGCGCGCTGCGCTGACAAAGTTCTACCCGTCCATCGCCGCCGTTCAGCTTGTGGACTACAAAGTTCGCATCCTCGACTCCCAGACCGGCACCGCCGCCAAGACGCGCGTCATGATCGAATCCACCGACGGCGCGGACATCTGGGGCACGGTCGGCGTCAACGACAACATCATCGAAGCCAGTTGGGAAGCCCTCGTGGACTCCGTCGAGTACAAGCTCTTCAAAGACGAGCATCGGAAGCCATAATTGCCGTAGGGGCAGACCTGCGCGTCTGCCCTGTTTCTCGGTTGTCCGACATCGGGCGCACATACAGGTGTGCCCCTACGGGATGGTTGTCCGTCGTAGGGGCAGACCTGCGTGTCTGCCCAATGATCAAATGAAATGAATGCGATGCACACCCCGTTACGCCTGTTATGAAAATGCCCTTCGACCCGAAACACCACCACCGCCGATCCATTCAGCTGAAGCGGTATGATTACTCGGGACCAGGCTCGTACTTTCTGACTGTGTGCGCGCAAGGCAAGCACTGTCTGTTCGGCGAGATTCGAAATGGCGTTATGGGCCTGAATGAAGCGGGGTGCATGCTCACTCGGTGGTGGATCGAGTTGCCGAACAAATTTCCCACTGTTCGTGCGGATACTTTTATCGCTATGCCCAACCATCTCCATGGCATCCTCACGATTCTCGGCGTTGGACTGGATGGTCGCACGTTTGCATCGAGCGCCCCGACGGCCGCCTCCCTGCCCACGGTCGTTCAGTGGTTCAAAACGATGACTTCCAACGATTACATTCGCGGCGTAAAGGAGCGCGGTTGGGCGCCTTTCCATGGAAGGTTGTGGCAACGCAATTATTACGAGCACGTAATCCGAGACGGCCGGTCGTTGGAAAAGATTCGTGAATACATCGACACAAATCCGCTGCGGTGGCACCTCCACAAAGAAAACCTGCAGTGTCATGGCACGGATGGATTCGACACGTGGTTGGATGCGCACAAGACAGCGCCGTTTCCCGGCTGCACGACATCGGGCGCACACATAGGTGCGCCCCTACGGGATGGCTGTCCGCCGTAGCTTCCGATATCTCTCATCGAGCGCCGCGTCGTTCAGGCGCAACAGGAACGATTCGAGCATCAATCCGTACACTTCGATCCGCGAAACCTTGATCCGCTGCGCCGGGTCGAGCGGATTCGCCTCCCGCAATCGCGCGATGGTTTTCAATCCAATCCAAATGGGCCAGATGCACGCGAGCCGCAACCGCCACAGGCTCGACGGAATCAGCATCGTGTACTGCCAGCCGGCATCGAGATGGGCAACCGCGGTGTCGAGCCAGCGATCATAAAGGGATTGAACGCTGGCGAAGTTCTGCGGATCGAGCAACAACTGCGGCTCTTTCACGGGCAGATAGCAGCGGCCGATCCGCAAATCCGTCGGAATGTCGCGCAAGACGTTCACAAGTTGCAGTCCCTTCCCAAACCGCACCCCCAACTCCTCCATCTCCACATCTCTCCAGAACTCCAGTTCCTTGAAATGCGCCCTGCACATCCTCGTCCAAAATTCGCCGACGCAGCCCGCGACCAAGTATGTGTAGCGATCAAGCTCGTCGTCTTTCAGCGCGACCAGGTCCTTCTCCGTCTCGCCGGGAAATCTCTCAAGATCGAAGATCTGGCCGGCGATAATGGTGTCCAGCAATCCGCCAATCCTCTGTCGATCTGCGTCCGGCAGCTCCCCGAGAAATCGCAGACAGTCCGGCAAGCGCTGAAGCAACCGCGCCTCCGCCGGGCTCGTGGGAGCCCCGACGTTCGTGTCGGGGCTCCCACAAACCAACGTGATGTTCGCCAGCAACTGGTGCAACCGCTGGATCCGTTCTGCTTTCGCCACAGCCTTGGTGTCAGCGATCGTGTCGCTCGCACGCGCCAGCAGGTACGCCAGCGAAACCTGCGGTCGAATCTCGCGCGGCAGCACGCGCAGCGTCAGATAAAACGAGCGGGAAACGTCCCGAAGCAACGGACCAATAAGTTCGCGCTGCGCATGCATTCGCGGGATCGATTCTTAATCGAGACCGGCCACAGACGCAAGCACAGCGCAGTTTGGAGTGCGGAGACTTGTCGCCGCTTTCCAAAGCGCCAATGAATCGGCGCGCTCCTGCTCAATTGCGCTGATACGTTCCGACCAACTCGATCTGCGCGAGGATGTGACCTTTCATAGCCTCCTCGAGCTGCTTCTTTGTCGCCCGCGGTTGAAGGGCCAGCGCGGTGTCGAGAGCGTAGAGCCGGAAGTGATAGTGATGCATCCCATGCCCGCGCGGCGGCATCGGTCCGCCGTAGCCCACGCGCCCGAAATCGTTCACGCCTTGCTTCGTCCCGCTCAGATCGGGAACCGTGTCCGTCCTCGCCACGTTCTCTGGCAACTCGGTCGTCTTCGCCGGAATGTCGTAGATGACCAAATGCACCCAGGTGCCGACGGGCGCATCGGGGTCGTCACAAATCAACGCGAAGCTCTTTGTGGCCGGCGGCGCGCCTTCCCATTTCAGCGCGGGCGATGCGTCCGGGCCTTCACCCGTGTGCCTCTTTGGGATCGGTTGGTTCGCGCCGAACATAGAACTGGTCAACTTGAATTGCGACATGGTTGCCTCCTTTTCCGCCGCGCGAGCAACGAGACATGCGCTCACGACGGCGACTATCACACAGATGGTCCTCCTCATTGCCTTCGCTCCTTATGACACGCATCATCCCTCGAAATCCGCCGGCACGCAAGTTCTGCTTGCATCCGCCGCCGGATTCAATATACTTCACCCCAGCATCAGGAACGCCCGGCCTCTTTGCGAGCAAAGAGCTGAGGCTGCCAACCGAGGCAGGAGTGCCTACGGTGGTTTGATCCCGAAAGGATTCGGGACCGATGTGCGGGAGGCAAGCGGCCTTCCGACAAAAAACTCCGCGCAGACAACCGCGCTTCGCTGATGCGAGACGCGGTTTTTTGTTTCCCCTGATGCTGAGAGATGTGTCGTTGTAGCCGCGAGCCTGCTCGCGGCATTCGGAAGTCGCGGGCTGCGGACAATGGGCCGCGAGCAGGCTCGCGGCTACAATTGGCGAACGGGCCGGTAAGCGTCTTGAGTCAGTCGGGACACACTGATAAGCTAGAGGCCAATTCCAATGGGCAACGTCAGCAATAGAATCAAACTGCTTCACGAGGTTCTGGATCAACGCATCGTCGTGCTCGGCGGTCCGATGGGAACGATGATCCAGCAGCGCAACCTTTCTGCCGCCGATTTCGGTGGCCCGCAGTTCGAAGGCTGCAACGAGCATCTCGTGTTGACGAGGCCCGACGTGATCCTCGACATCGATCGGCAGTATCTTGCGGCGGGCGCGGATTTCATCGGGACGGATACCTTTGGCGCCACGCCGCTGGTGCTGGTGGAGTACGGCCTCGCCGATAAATGCCGCGAAATCAACGCGGCAGCAGCGAAACTGGCGCGTCAGGCGGCAGCGGAGTTTTCGACGCCGAACAAGCCGCGGTTCGTGAACTCCTTCATTGGCCCGACGACGAAGGCGATTACCGTGACGGGCGGCGTGACCTTCGAGCAGTTGATTGGTCACTTCCACCAGCAGGCGCTCGGGCTGATCGAAGGCGGCGTGGACATTCTGTTGGTCGAGACCTGCCAGGACACGCGCAACGTGAAGGCCGCGCTCATCGGTATCCAAGAGGCATTTGACAAACTCGGCGTGAAACTGCCGATCATGGTCAGCGGCACGATCGAACCGACGGGCACGATGCTCGCAGGCCAGGCCGCGGATGCATTCGTCGCGTCGCTGCAGCACGTCGACTTGCTCAGCATCGGGTTGAATTGCGCGACCGGCCCTGAATTCATGACCGATCACATCCGCACGATTCACCAGATGGCCAACACGCGCGTGTCGTGTTACCCGAATGCCGGGTTGCCGAACGAGGAAGGTTTGTATCTCGAAACGCCGACATCGCTGGCTTCGTCCTTGGAGCGGTTCGTCAAGAACGGCTGGCTCAACATCGTCGGCGGCTGCTGCGGCACCACGCCCGCGCACGTCAAAGCCATTGCGCAGATGGTGGAAGGCAAGACGCCGAGGAGATTCCGCGCGCCGCGCAAGTCGTACTACACCGGCATCGAGTTGGTCGAGGCGACCGACGACAATCGTCCCCTGCTCGTCGGCGAACGGACAAACGAGGTCGGTTCCCGCGCATTCAAGCGGTTGATCACAGAAGAGAAATTCGAGGAGGCGGCCGAGATCGCCCGCGCCCAAGTCAAGAGCGGCGCGCACATCATCGATATCAACCTGGAAAACACCGACCGCGACGAACTGGCCGACATCGACCACTTTTACGAGAAGGTGATTCACAAGGTCAAAGTGCCGTTCATGATCGACAGCACCAACCCGAAGGCGGTCGAGCGGGCCCTGACCTATTGCCTCGGCAAGAGCATCATCAACTCGATCAACTTCGAGGACGGCGAAGAGAAATTCCACAAGGTGCTGCCGTTGCTGAAAAAGTACGGCGCCGCGGTCGTGATCGGCTCCATCGACGAGGACAAACAGCAGGCGCAGGCCATCACCCGGGAACGGAAACTTGCCATCGCCCAGCGCGCGCACAAGTACTGCACCGAACACGGGATTCCCGAAGAAGACCTGATCTTCGATCCACTGGTGTTCCCGTGCGCGACGGGCGACGAGAACTACATCGGCAGCGCCGTCGAAACCATCGAAGGCGTGCGTCTCATTAAAGAGAAACTCCCACGCTGCAAGACCCTCCTCGGCGTCAGCAACGTCAGCTTCGGTCTGCCGCCGGCCGCGCGAGAGGTCATTAACTCCGTATTCCTCTACCACTGCACGAAGGCGGGACTCGACCTCGCCATCGTCAACGCAGAGAAACTCGAGCGCTACGCGAGCATCCCCGACAAGGAGAAGAAACTCGTCGAAGATTTGCTGTTCAATGTGGGGCAAGCTTCCAGCTTGCCCGTGACATCTGATGGGCAACCAAGATGGTTGCTCCAGGATTACCGGCGGCAAACCCGCGAACAGCGCATCGCGATCAACCAGCATCACATCGCGGCGGTCAACGAGCATTTCCGCACCGCCGAGAGCCGCGTGAAGAAGAAGACTTCCGATCTGCCGCTCGACGCACGCCTCGCCAATTACATCCTCGAAGGGACGAAGGAAGGACTGATTCCCGACCTCGATCTGAAGATCGAGGAAGGCGCCGCGCCACTGGACATCATCAACGGCCCGCTCATGAACGGGATGAAGGAAGTCGGGCACCTGTTCAACGCCAACGAACTAATCGTCGCCGAAGTGCTGCAAAGCGCCGAGGCGATGAAGGCCGCCGTCGCGCATCTCGAAAACTTCATGGAGAAGAAGGCCGACTCGACCAAGGGCAAGGTCATCCTCGCCACCGTCAAAGGCGACGTGCACGACATCGGCAAGAACCTCGTCGAGATCATCCTCTCGAACAACGGCTACAAGGTCATCAACCTCGGCATCAAAGTGCCGCCCGAGGAATTAATCAAGGCGTACCGGGAACACAAGCCCGACGTCATCGGCTTGAGTGGTCTGCTCGTCAAAAGCGCGCACCAAATGGCCATCACCGCGGGCGATCTCAAACAGGCCGGCATTACCGTGCCGTTGCTGGTCGGCGGCGCGGCGTTGAGCGACAAGTTCACAAGGACACGCATCGCGCCGAGTTATGATAGTGGCGCAGGCGTCTCACCTGCGAATTTGACAGACAAGGCGGGCGAGACGCCCGCTCCACCAATTGTCATCTACTGCAAAGACGCCATGACCGGCCTCTCGATGATGAACCGATTGATGGACCCCGCCGAGCGCGACAAAGTTGTCACCGAACACGCCCCGGTAGGGCGCGCTGGCCCCAGCGCGCCGTCCGAGGTGGAATTCCCCGAGACCACTCACCGCAGCAGCCGGGTGCGGCTGGATGTGCCGCTTATTCCTCCGCCCTACCCGGACCGCAAAGTGCGCGACGTGCCGCAACTGCAGGAGATCTGGAGCTACATCAATCCACAGATGCTGTATGTCCGGCATCTCGGATTCAAATCCAACTTCGAGAAGGCGCTCGCTGCCCGCGATCCGAAAGCGCTGGAGCTTTACGACCGGGTCCAAGAAATCAAAGCCGAGGCCGCGAAGTTCATGAAGGTCAAAGCGGTGTGGCAATACTTTGCTGCCGAGGCGAAGGGAAACTCGATCAAGGTTTATCAAGTGGCGCGGGCGTCTCGCCCGTTCAGTTCTTCCGGTAGCGCCAAAGAAACGGGCGGGACGCCCGCGCTACTTCACACCTTCGCCTTCCACCGCCAGCGGAAGCCCGACGGCCTGTGCCTCTCCGACTACGTTCTTCCGCCAGTAGCGCAGGCGTCTCGCCTGTTACGTGATTCGCTCGCCCTTTTCGTCGTCTCCGCCGGCACCGGCATCCGCCAACGCGCCGAGGAATACAAAGCCAAGGGCGAGTTTTTGAAGTCGCACGCAATCCAAGCCCTCGCGCTGGAAACCGCCGAGGCCGCTGCCGAATGGCTGCACCGCCGGATCCGGGAAGACTGGGGTTTTCCCGACCCTGCCGACATGACGATGATCGACCGGTTCACGACCAAATACCGGGGCCGCCGTTACAGCTTCGGCTACCCGGCCTGCCCCGCACTCGAGGACCAAGCCGGCATCTGGAAGCTAGTAAAACCGGAAGAAATCGGTGTGAGTCTGACCGAGGGTTTCATGATGGAACCCGAGGCCTCGGTGAGCGCTTTGGTGTTTCATCACCCGGACTGCACGTACTTCGGAGTTGGAGATACAGGTGAATGATGGAGCCGGAGAGCGTGTCCTGCCAGCCCGCCGTAGCTTCGGCGAAGGTGGGAGCGAAGTCGAAGGATGTTCCATTGTCCCGATTGCATGTATTTTGGCGTTGGCGATTCGGGAGAATAGCGCAACCACCTGGTGCTGCCGACGGATTCGCGGCTGGCCGGATCGGGATTGACGGCACCGAAACTGGGGCATACCATCGCAGGCACCATCGCACGTCTCACGGCGTGCATCTAGATCCTGAACGAGAAGGGAGAAACCATGAATCGCTCGCACGTGTTCGTTTTACTCGTTGGGTTCGGCCTCGGCGCGGCAATTACGTCGGCCATCTTCCTGTCGAACAGGCCAGCGCCCATAGCGCCGGCCCGCGAGGTTGCCTCGACGGCGGCGCCCTCCGGCAAGGCTCCATCCATTAAACCCGCTGCACCCGAACCGGCCCGAACAATACAAGCGGGAGCGGCCGAGCCGGTAACATCGCCAGCCCCTTCTTCGGCCAAGGTTGAAAGTGCTCCTGCGCCAGCGGCAACGGCTCCGCCGGCTCCTGAGAAACCAGCGTTTGATTTCAAAACCGCATTTGTTGAGGTGGCACGAAAAGGCATCGCGGCCTATCGCAGCAAAGAAATGCAGGAGCTGACCGATAGGATCAAGGCATCCGGCACGAACGGAGTCCGTACCGTGATTGAACAACTTCAGGACTCGACCTCCACACAAGATCGATTCCTGTTGGTCGCCCTGCTTGAAAGCCTCGGGGATCCAGCGGCTCTGCCGGCGTTGGACACCATCCTGAAAAACGATTCCGACCTGCTGGTTAGAAGAATGGCGGCCCATGCGGCGGCGCTGATCGGTTCCGACGCGGCTATGGACGTGTTACGGCCGGCCATGGCCAACGATCAGGATTGGGGCGTGCGCGTGAACTCGGCCTATGGTCTGGCCAAACTCAAGCAACAAGACGGGCTGGACACCTTGCAGCAGTTTTACACTTCTCCCGATACGCCGGCGGAGTATCGGTTGGCGATTCTGGGGGGACTAGCCGACGTTGCCGCCCCGACGACTGGCCCGCTGTTTCGGCAAATCCTTGCCGACACAACGGACCCCGGTTACGTACTGATTGCGATCGGCGCGTTGGAGAAGATGAAGGATGCACAAGCCCTGCCCACCCTGCAACGCATTGCCGCATCGGCAAAATCCGAAACCATCCGACAAGCCGCCCAACGCGCCATCGACAGCATCTCCAAGTGAGAGCCTCGATCCGATATGCCGACTGTGCTTTTGCTCGAATTGAGTTCGGTTGTCAGGACGATGATTGACCGCTTCACGACGAAATACCGTGGCCGCCGTTACAGCTTCGGTTATCCGGCCTGTCCCGCGCTCGAAGATCAGGCAGGGATTTGGAAGCTACTGAGGCCGGAGGAAATTGGTGTTCAGCTCACCGAGGGTTTCATGATGGATCCGGAAGCGTCAGTGAGTGCGCTGGTTTTCCATCACCCGGATTGCACATACTTCGGCATCGGTGACAACATAAGTACCTGAACAGGGTCAGCGACGTTCTCAGCCGCGCCGGCCGAGAGTGTACGGCCACTTTCTCGCCTTCTCATAGTCGAGCATCAGTTCCGTGATGGAGACGCATGGGAAATCTTGAATGAAGTATGAGGCAAGGCTTGGATAGAACGTGACCATGGCACAAGCCACCTCTAACGGCTTTGAACCGAGATTCAGCGCACGTGCGATGCCTTCTCGATTCTGCCACGCCCAGTCGATTTTCTTCCGAAACCTATCTGCGTAGTTGTCTTTACTGCGGACGAACTGACTGAGCGAGTCGCGGAAGAACCTTGGTTCTAAACCTTCCTCAACCATCTTGTCCTCGCAGATTACGAGCAGACGCTCTCGCTGGGAGTGACCCACAAAATCAATCTGCCCGATGCCCTTAGGGATGGCGAGAGCAGTTGCCTCTGCCCCAATTTGACCTTCGTACGACCGGCCCTCAATACCTGCAGTTTTCAGGTTATCTCGCACAACACCTTCAAACCATGCCCCGACACGATTTGACAGTTCCGCTAGTCCCTTTCGCGTTTCATTGGTCAGCCACTCACTCGGGAGCTTCTGAAAGGCCGCGCCCACCAGTGAGAAAATGAAGGATTCCTTCACCATGTTCTTTGACCACGTGAGATGCGTTCCCGTCCGATGCGGAAATTCAAAGAACGCTCTTCTATATGCCCGGTTTTCCTGCTTAGGCTTCCAGATTACGCGACCTTCCGCAAGCATCTCGTTTGGCCGCAATGTGACACCAGCGAAGATAGTTTTGGCTGTATTTCTGTCGATACCCTTTTGGGCCAATCCGTCGAGTATCTCGTCCAAGCGACAGAACGGCACCGGAAAACCTGTTGGCGGTGGCTTCGCGTTCTGGCTTATGTTCATGATGATTGATAGAGCGTCGGTGTATGAGATGCCGAACGACTTGAGGAAAAATGGATTTAGAAGTTTGCCCTGTTCTGCAGGATCGTTATCAAGTGGAAGATCGGGGATAAATCGGCGGCGATTTGCGTTGTGGATGTCCACTCTTTCTCCAAACTGCATGCACTGCCGAGCTGTCCCAGTCAAATCAAGTTTGAAAAGATCGAGTTGACCCGGCGGGTAGATCTGCAGCACGGTATCATTTGGAAACAGGCCGTAGGTTTGCTCGCTGAGCATGTACAGCGAAACCATTGCCTCTGCGCAGATAAAGCACTCGTCCAATAACCCTTCTAGCAATTCAAGAGGAGCCCGTGGATCTTCTGGTGGCGAAAGCAAGGCAACCCTTTCGCAGAGGTATTTTATTGCCCGTCTCAGTTCCGGACCGAGCGCATCCCATCGCTGAAGTTCTGGACCCTGTAATGAAAGCCAGTTAATTCTGCAACTTTCCTCATACTGAAACAGCAAAAAGTTCATGAGGTCTCGCGACGCTATCTTAGGAAGGGCGTTGGTCAACTTCGTTTCATAAAAGTTGAACTCGCGCTGTAGTATTGAGTTGATGTCACGTCCATCAGTGAATCTGCCAACGGGAAAGTTTGCTCGAAGATTCGCTTCGACTTCGGCGCGCAGCCGCAATTCACTATCGGCTGATGGCCGGTAGATCTTTATTCCCCCGAAGTACTCGAAGTTCATATGTAATGGATTAGTCTGCCAGTTTGTTGAATTCCCGGCAAGGCGTGGACGACGCGTGGTGAGTCAACGACAGAGATTCTTCGACAAGCTCAGAATGACATGCCTTGCGGGCTTGGCGGCTTTGCGTGAGACCGCATTCGAGTTCATTCGCGTGCATTCGTGGTTAAACTTTCGCACGGCGCGCCTGGCAATCAATCACTCATCCGACAGCGGCATTGAATTGAACCGGCACTGGCGCGCGAGCGGTTTCGTCGGCGCTGAAGTAGACGGCGGG
>Ga0187886_1001288_pt1 | contig 23561 bp, 17 predicted proteins | sample June2016WEW_20_1_FD_133001 | JGI IMG/M metagenome (GOLD analysis project Ga0187886, IMG submission 133001) | Peatland microbial communities from SPRUCE experiment site at the Marcell Experimental Forest, Minnesota, USA - June2016WEW_20_150 | ecosystem: Environmental > Terrestrial > Soil >... | reverse complement strand
TGACTGATGGCTTCCAGGACCAGTTCGGAGGACCAAACGGCAAAAAATTTATGTCAAAACAATTGAAAAACCTTCTGGTTGCCAATTGTCGGAAAAGCATGGCCGAGCAATATCAAATACTTGAAACTACTTTAACAGAATGGATTGGAGAAAGAGAACAGACTGATGATATTACTGTTGTGGGTTTAGGGATTTAGTAAATAATAATACTTATTGGATCAAAGCATTTTGGGTTACTTCGATAAAATATTCTGATTATATACGTCTTGAAGAATACTCCTCTCTATTTACTTCTGCTGTTACAAAGTCAATTATTCTTTTGATCTGAAATCGCTTTTTTTACCCTCTGGATATGAGAAACTACTTCGGGATCATGTTTTGGTGCAATGGAATCAGCTTTTTGAAAGGCAACAAGTGCTTCTTTGTATTTGCCCTGTTTATATAAACCCCATCCCTTTGTATCCCAGGTAGGGTAATAATGGGGATCTAATTCCAGTGCCTTATCTGCAAGTTCCAAACCTTCATTAATATTAGTACCAAAATCAATCAGAGACCATGCAAGAACATTGATGTCTACAGGAGAATCAGGAGGCAGGATCAGGGCCTTTCGAATATATTCCTCTGCTTTTTCATGATAACCCCACGCTTCGTATACATTCGCTATACTTATTGCTATATAAAATTCCGACCTGGAACTTTCCCTGGCAAGAGTTATAAATTTCTTAAGATAATATTCTTCTGCAACCATATCCTTAGCTTCTACCGAAACCTGGAATTCATACCATGTAACAGTTTGATTATCTAAAAAATCCCGTTCTGCTTTCTTGTAAAGTCTTTCTGCTTTCTTGTACAGTTTTTTATCACAATAAGTTTCTCCGAGTGCAATATAGTTATATACCGTCGGAGGCTTTACACCCCATTTATTATAAATCTCCAAAGACTTTTCAAATACAGAGATTGCTTTATCCGGTTGATCTGCAACCCTGTACCAATTACCTAGAGAAAAATAAGCACCCGGTTGCTGATCATCAAGTTCAAGCAATTGATTCAGGTATTTAATACAATCGTATGGCATTCTAAAAAGTCCACTATGAATAATTTCTGTCTGTAGCTTAAGCTGAGGTGGCATCTGATTTCTTCTGACATAAAGACGCAAACAATAAAACTTTGCGCTGTCATATAATTCTTTATCTGTATATGAATCTATAAGGCTTAAATATGCAGCAATAAAGTTTGAATCAATTCTTACAGCTTTTAGGAACTCTTCATGAGCAATAATATTACTTAAGTCGTAGTTATTTAATCTTTCACTATTGGCATCTTTGCCAAGAATATAATGCTTTAAAGCCTCAGGGGAGCTGGTTGAGATAAAACTTTGAACTTCAGGATTTAATCCTTTTTTCATTCTGGATACAATTAAATAATCCTTTATCTTCTGAGAAAGCGAATCTATTATTGGATTTATTACTTCAGGATTCCCTTCTACATTATACGATCTAAGAACCTCTTCTGTTTTTGTATTTATCAGGGTCGTTTTAACAATGATCCCTGTGCCGGTCTTTGTCATGCTTCCGCTGATGATAACATCGGCATCAAGTTTCTGGGATATTAAAGCAGTAATCGAAGGTACTAGTGAAGCATTATTGGTGAGAGCCCTGTTTTCAGGCAGACTATATATTGATTCAGGTTGCCTGACCTGTAAGTCTTCTGAAAAGTTTGAAAGATATGAGACTATACTTTCAGGTATCCATTCTTTAAGGTAATTCAGGGTCGAATCATTGCTCATGTTCTGAAACGGTATCACTGCAAGAGCAATTCTTCCACCTGAAGTCCTGAGCTTTCTTAAGGTGTCTACCTGAAAAATTTTCGGATAAACAAATACTCCAGCCAAAGCAAGAAGAATTACTGCTGACAATATACCTGACAGCAATTTGAATTTGTTAAATCCAAATAGCTTCTGCTGCTCTATCAACTTCCCTTCTTTTTTGAATTCATTCCATGGTGCTTCTATATCAGATTCCTCTATCCTGGTTTTAGTAGTGATGGGGCTGCCTTTATATTTAAGATACCATTTCAGTACCGTAGACAGATTATTAAGAACAGGTTTTACCTGCTCCGGATCAAAGTCCTTTGGATGCGTACCAAAAGTTGATAAAGTGTTCACACCATCCATTGAAGCCTTAATGTGGGAAGGAACTTTTTCATCATGGCTAAGCTTATCAATTATACCTTTTAGCGGTTCTGTCCCTCGTGGTCTTCTTAACTCATTTTCGTATAGATCTGTTATTATAACTTCCAAACATCTCCTTGAATAGAGCAAAAGAACATTGGGATCATCAGTCATGACCAGCTGCTTAAGCTCCTTCTCCAGTTCGGGGAACCGGTCTTTGACAGCCTCAAGGTACTTTTCAATTTCTTTTATTTCGGCAGACCAGATTTGCATTTTAAGAGATTGGCATTCAAGTCATATGTAAAGTTATGCTTTTATGATTGCAAAATCAAATAATGGTAACGTGCATTGAATCAGCCGGCTTGCGGTTGCTGATGAATATGTCGTACTCGTAACCCGGAATGAGACTTGCCATGCCTATGATTCATTTTAATAAAGTTATGAAAGAAGCAAATACAAGTCAAAGAATAAATCTATCACACTAAGAATTAATTCAAATCGATGGGATTTAAAAGCAAACGGAATGCCAAACTCTTTAATACCAAACTTTTATTTTCATTTAGCCGACATCCACCAAAGTAGGGAGTTGATAGTTATTCCAGTTGGAACATTTGCAGTATTATATAAACGTTCATCAGAGCTATATGGGTATCTTACAGGAACAGATGCTCCAGCGGTTGGAACAATAACCGGGTAGCCTGTTCTTCTGAAGTCGGTATAGGCTTCCATTTGCATAAAAAGGGCAATATATTTTGCTTCAATGATGTTTCGAATACTCCTGTCTCCAAGAACGCTTGAAGTATTATTTGTTAACCATGTTGCATCGGTTACACCGAATTTGTTTAATGAAGCCTTTACAGCAGCGTCATAAGCAGCATTCGCAAGCGCCTGAGAAGAAACAGTTTGTCTTAGCTGTGCTTCTGCTTCAATGAATAAAGTTTCAACATATGTCATAAATGGAACAGGAGAATCAATCGATCCATAGAAACTTCCAAAATTACTCCCACCTCCCTGGAATACTGTCAGACGTGGATCGCCAGCAGCTAAAGCCGTAAAAGTGGTGCTGGGAGCTATATCGGTACGCTGAACATCAAATTGATATAATGGATTTGCGTTTGACTCAGTAGTCCCGAATGGTATCTGGAAATCGTCATTATTACTGGGAATACCGGCAGAACAATCTGCAAGTATAGCTGTATAATCTACAGATGTTTTGTTACTGAGATGCATGGCATAGCGGGCACGAAGAGAATGTGCAGCTGCAATCCATTGAGTGACATTGCCATTGTAAATCAAATCGTTTGTACTGGATCCCAATGGAATGGTATTTGCACCATTGTCAGTACTCAGATCAGCAATAGCTTCGGTAAGCAAGGTATTAATGGTTGCATAGATGCTCTGTTGGGTATCATACTTAGGTTTCAGATTTGTATTGCCCTGGAATGCTTCAGCGTACGGGACATCGCCAAACAGGTCTGTCGCAGTACCCAGGGCATAAGCCATCAGAACTTTCCCGGCGCCACGAGCCTGAGGATTTGCATCCCCAGTTTTCCGAATATATATTGTAAGATCCATCATGGAAGCACTATATAAGTAGTACCATAAGGTAGTAACATCCGATTCTTTAATATTGTAGTCCTTACCTATCGCAACAGCCTGACGGGCCTGTCCGGAAACATACTGAACCCACATGCCGGTAATTCCTCTTACATCAAAACCTCCAAGTTCATAACCCAAACTTACCTCAATAGATGGTAATAACAGATTATATGGCACGTCACTTACGGAATTGGGATCTTTATTGATGTCGGGATTTATCCATTTTTTACACGAGCTGATAATCAAAACAAGTATTAAAAAAGTCCCTAGTTTTATTAAATATCTGGTTTTCATAATATTTCGAATTATAAGTTCTAATTATTATTTATATTCAAGTATCAGAAGCCTATTCTCAGGCCAAAGGTCATTGCATTAGTGCCCGGCATATTAAAATAATCTAATCCCTGACCATTGGAAGCGCCTAGTAAACTGGTTTCCGGATCAATACCGCTATATGGAGTTTTTATCCATAGGTTTCTTCCAGTGACATACACATCAAGGTTCTTGATCGGAGTGTTTTTAAGCATCTTAGCATTGACTGCATAAGAAAAAGTAATTTCCCTAAGACGAACAAACTGGATACTTTCAATGAATGGCTCAGATGGACCTATAAAACCGCTTCCGATACCATTCCAGTAACAATAATTTTCATCATCTGGTCTTGAAATTGTATTTACGGCACCCGGTCCAGGCAGTTCAGTTTTTCCATCAGCAGCAAAATGCACAATCTCTCCTGAAGAATTCAGGTGCCCCAATAAACCAGAATGTACATACGAAATATCCCGGTTTAAAGTTTGGACAGAAGTGCCAAAATATACCATGGCTCCATTTGTCCCGTTCCACATCTTACCGCCATGTTTTATATCTATTAAGCCAGTCAATGAGAATCCCTTAAAAGAAAATGTATTGGTAATACCCATTGTCCAATCAGGTTGTACAGTACCCATATTACCAACTTCCGTAGATGCCATAGGATAACCATATACTCCGGGACCATAAACATTTGGATCGTCAAGACTGGCATCATCGTTTATTATCAGTTTTCCGCTTACCGGATCTCTAAGCAATTTGATTCCATAAATTGAACGGTATGGCTGACCTGCAACGGCACGTATCTGAGGATCGTTAAAACCGCCAAGAAAGATACTCTCAACACCTGGTGCCAACCTGGTAACAATAGATCTTGGATTTGAAAAGTTAACTGAAATGTCCCATTTAAATGAACTGGTTTTTATTATAGCAGCATTAAACAAAAGATCCACGCCTGTTGTTTTCATTGTTCCTGCATTGGTATATTTGGTAGAAAAACCAGTTGAAGGAGCAACTGGTACAGACAGTAGCAGATCACTGTTTTGGTTATTGAAATAGGCGACATCAAGAGAAAGACGGTTCATGAAAAAACGCAGTTCAGTTCCAACTTCAAATGATTTCATCTTTTCCGGTTTCAGCAAATTGTTACCCATCTGATCACCATAAGTAAAACCACTTTTGCCTAAGAAGGGAAAAGTGACCCCTTGTGTCCAACCATCTCCTGCTCCGGCCTGATAATAGTTTGTAGTTGTATTATAAGCCCCTGCATCATTTGCGACAATTGCTAATGAAGACCTTAGTTTTCCAAATGACAGTATTTTGTTATCTTTCAGGAATGGTAATTCAGTGAAAACAAAACCGGCACTTACTGAAGGGTAGAAGAATTTATTGGCATTAACCGGCATAGTAGTTGACCATTCCTCCCGGCCGGTGCCATTAATATAAATCATACTCTTATAAGAAATACCTAAGTCGCCGAAGAAGGCAGCTGTTCTTTTCTCATAATTATACTCATATGTATTAACAGATGATGAATTACTTAAATTATAAAAATCCGGGACAGATATTCCATTTGCAACACCCCATACAGTATTACTAGTACTCATATAGAGGTTATTACCTGCTGTTAGTGTAAAAAAGAACGATTGTCCGAGACCTTTTTTGATTGACATGATAAGATCAGAGTTAATATCCTGATTTAAACTACGATTTGTATTTACTTCCCCGGCAGGGTAAGCACATGAATGCTGTGCAAAATAATTCTTATATCCGTAGGTGTACCAGTCTGTTCCAACCCGATAACTAAAATTCAACCAACTTGTAGCATCATAATTAAATGAAAGATTACCTATTAATCTGTTTACATTATCTTTATATATATTTTCATTTACAGTCCAATATGGATTATCATATCCACCGCCTCCACGATAGTTCCGCTGTGTGCCATCAGAAAATATATAACCTGCGGCATTATCAAATGTAGGAGGAGTACGAACTAACCCAAGCATCACTCCAGAAACATTTGAACCCTGTTGCTGACGGTTACCTAAGGAGTTAATAAAAGTCACTGAAGCTGAGCTGGTTAAATTTCGAAATAGTTTTGTATCTCCGGATAATTTAAATGTGGTTCTTTTAAAAGTGTTATTAGGTATAATTCCATCCTGAGACTCATTAGAGATTGAGACAAAATATGTAGTTGTTGTACTACCTCCGCTTAGAGATAAAGAATTACTTGTTGTGACACCTGTTTTGAAAAAACTGTATGGGTCATATACATTAACAGGTTTCCCATTGGCTTTTGGATCATTTGCACTGACAATACGTCCATTAGCGTCCCAATATTTAAGATAATCAGCCATATCCAGATAATTATAAATATTATCATCTGGTGCGACCCAGGTAGGATCAGTTGTATAACTACATGTATCGATCCTGGCACCCCATGAAACATTCCGATATGGCTGTCCATCCGTCGGAGAAGCAACATGGTTGAATGGCTGACCATACGCCCATTCCAGATAACCCACATATCCCGTGGCAGAGCCTTGCGTATATTTATTCTGAATAGCTTGAGTGTGCGATATTTTATCAAATGTCAGGGCAGTATGGAAATCAATTTTCATTTTTGTATCATTAGTCCCTTTTTTAGTGGTAATGAGAATAACCCCGTTACTGGCCCGCAAACCATAAAGTGCTGTAGCAGCACCACCTTTCAATACTGTAATTGTTTCAATGTCATCAGGATTAAGGTCGACTGCCCGGTCGGACCAGTTGACATCAGCAACGTCACCTTCACCTCCACCGGTTTGAATAGGAATACCATCAACAACAAAAAGTGGCTGATTGTTACCTGTTAATGAAGTTGAACCGCGGATTTCAATAAAGGTAGAAGCTCCGGCAGCACCCGATGATGGTGTAATATGAACTCCAGCAACTTTACCTGCGAGTGAGTTGATAATGTCTGTGTTATTCGATTTGGCAATCTGATCATTACTGACACTTTGTACGGAATAACCAAGAGCTTTCGATTCACGTTTAATACCAAGTGCTGTAACCACGACCTCGTTCAGTCCAAGCACATCAGATTCCATAACAACATCAATTACCGAGCGGCCTGCAATATCAATCTCCTGTGTTTTCATTCCGATATAGGAGAAAACAATTGTAGAAGCATTCTGCGGTGCTGTAATAGAAAATCTTCCATTTACATCAGTTAAGGCACCAAGATTGGTTCCTTTGACAGTAACTGTTACTCCAGGAATAACTCCTTCCCCCTGAACCGAAGAGGTGACCCTACCTGAAACGACTTTCGTCTGTGCAATTAGTGAAGAAATACTTAGCACAAACAAAACAATCATCAGAGATAATTGCTTCATAAGAATTAATTTTAGGTTATTATTAACTACTTAAACAACGATCAATATCATTTAAAATCACAACGATAAATCAAGCATTGTTTAATATTTGAAACTTGAATTGATTTAATAAGAAAGAATCTATAATTGCCAAACAACCAGAGTATTTATTTTCATTTTAACCATAGCTAATAAAGATGTAATAATTATAGCCTTCAATAATGCTTGACATCAGACTTTTATTTGATTTTAATCAAATTTAAACCTAAATCGTAATAAATACAAAAATATATTTGTAGGGAAAACCTGGATTTGATAAGCCAGATTTGAAGGGATTATAAAAATGTCGTAAGAATGGTGTCAACTACCACCGACCTTTGACTCAATAAATATAAACAGGAACAGAATATAGTGAGCAGTCCTTTTGATTCACAATATATCGCCAGACTAATTCTGGTTGCTTCTGAGGTAGTTTTAGTGGTTAGAAGGGCAAAAGATAATCTCACACCAGAGACCTTAAAAAGAAGTAAAAATGATAAAGGATCTCATATAAATCCGTCCTTATTTGACTTCTTCAAAATCGGGTCTGACGAATCTTAACATCCACAAGGAAACAACAGTTATTTAACTCTGGATTTTGGTGGTTAGTTTGATACGGCCGACTATAGCCGAGGTCTCTGGATTTTCTAATTATTATTCAATTATTCTTTTGACTGGCAATAGCCTTTTTTGCAGCTTCGAGATGATCATATATATCCTGAACAAAAACAGGTTTTAAACTATCAGCCTTTTGAAGAATCTTCAGTGCTTCCTGATATTTTCCCAGCTTATATAATCCCCATCCTTTTGTATCAAGATAGAAAGAATTATTAGGTGATAATTTCAGTGCCTGATCAACTTCTCTTCTTTTTTGAATTCGTCCAATGGCTCTTGCAAACTACCTTCTTCTATCTTTATATTGTCAATGTCAGGGCTGCCTTTATATTTAAGATACCACTTTATAACAGTGGAGAGATTATTAAGGACAGGTTTTACCTGCTCCGGATCAAAATCCTTTGGATGCGTGCCATAAGTCGACAGACCGTTCAGATGATCCATCGAGGTGATAATATTGGAAGGGACTTTCTCTTCCTTGCCCAGCTTATCGATAATGCCTTTGAGTGGTTCTGTCTTACGAGGTCTCTTTAACTCATTTTCGCAAAGGTCCGTTATTATTACTTCCAGGCATCTTCTTGAATATAACAGAATGACATTGGGATCACCCGTCATGACCAGCTGCCTAAGCTCTTTCTCCAGCTCGGGGAGCCGATCTTTGACAGCCTCAAGGTACTTTTCAATTTCTTTTATTTCTGTAGACCAGATCTGCATTTTAAGAGATTGTTAATCAGGTCATATGTAAAGTTATGCTTTTATGATTGCAAAGTCAAGTAAAATTAAAGAAAGCAGGAGGTCTAAATGAAACGCAGATCATTTGTAAAGACTTTATCCATAGCGACTGTATTGACTGGTGTAACTTCCAAATTAATAATGGGGAAAAAGGAATTTATAAATCTTCAACCTATTAAACTCCCCAAACCAGAGAAAGAAGGTGGTAAATACGTCCTTGCTGCCCTTCAGGAAATAAAGATCACGCGTAATATAAGTTCAAAAGCATTACCTGAAAGTGCTTTTAAACCTTCTCTGGGCTGCATTTGGAGTTAATAGAGAAGTTTTAATAATGAATAAACCGGAAGGACTGCTCCTTCTGCCAGCAAAACGCAGGAGATTGATTTGTACGTGGCATCACCGGAAGGAGTCTACATTTACGAGGCAATTCCTCATCATCTGTACCCTATTGTGGCAGGTGATTTTCGGAGAAGGGCAAGTTACGGCAAAGCGGCAACAGCCCCAGTGAATATCTTCTATGTCGTCGATCTTTCACAATATAACACTCCAATCCAATGCAGAGAAAGACAGAATAAATAACCTTGAATAAGCTGTCCGGGTTGCTTTTTTTAATCATCCATTTATTATCAAATAAACGTCCAAATGTTTATCTATTATTAAGTCAAAAAGAGAAGGATCAAATTCAAGGATGTCGAGTTAAATTATTAAAACTGTAGGTTAATAAAATATCCCTGCTGTTGTTTTACGAATCAGGTTTTTTTAATTTTGCCACAAACAGTAATAATATATTTAGCTATGAAAAAATTAATTGGTTTTTTGGTAGTTATTTTCCTTTGCAGCTCAATTGATGGATTAGCACAGGCTAAAACACAGAAAGTCACACAAAAACCTGCTACCGGGCAGGTTAAGAAAGCCGCAGTCACTCCTCAGAATGTTAAAAAAGAGGCAGAAAAACCGGGGCAGGGAGATAAAGTTGTACCCGGCCAAAAAGGCCCTGATGGCCAGGCAGTTTATGAGGGACCAAAAGGGGGACAATATTATATCAATAAGAATGGCAACAAAACTTATCTGAAACCAGATGACAATGTTGTTCCAGGCAAGAAAGGCCCTGATGGCCAGACAGTATATTTAGGACCCAAGGGAGGTCAATATTATTTAAATAAAAATGGCGACAAGGTCTATTTGTCCCCTGATAAAAAGTAGAATCTTAAAAAAGCCGGTTAATGACCGGCTTTTCTATTCCAAATTGATCCAGCTTCAGGTATATACAGAAAAATCAGTGGTCATAACTTCTGGCTTTTCCAGCTGGTATACGATAATTTCAACTTTTTCTTTGTACTGGGTTACCGGAGGTTTATAGGCAACCATTTTGAACGGTTTATAAAAATCTTGATAACTGTATCAGCCGTAGTTTTCTATTACCAATCTAACTTTAGCGAATAATGTGGCGCAGGCCGTGCTTTTAGCTTTTATTGTCCTGGTCAGGTATAGTACTTTTCCGATTATATCTAAACTGATAATGCAGCACCTATTGCTGTGGCATACTCGGCATCATCAGGAAATTCAAAGTCAATTTTGTGCAGTTTAGAAATATTAATTAAAATTTTTTGACCGATTGGATTATTGCTTCCATTGCCGGTAATGACAACTGTATCATTATTTTTGCTTTTCGCTGCAAATACAGAAACCATTCCAATAACCTGGTATGTTAAATTAATTATTCCCAGGGCAATATCTTCCTTTGTTGCAATATCAAGCATTTTGCCAAAATTCGATGCTGTAAATTCCTTGTCTAAAAAGCCTATATTGGTTTCTACTATATCGCCAATATTCAAATCAACATTATTTATATTCCCTTTTGATGCGTACTGTAAAATGGTATCGAAATCTGATGTTTTTAATAATTCTTTTGCCAGACCGATTATAGTGCCACCACCAACACCTGTTCCACCCAGGTGAGTGATGGAATTTTTATTCACTTCAATTATAGCGGTTCCTGTTCCAATGTTTGAGATAATAATCTGGTCTTTTTTTGATAAATACTTACCGCCAATACCTATGGCCATAAATTCATCGATCTTGTTTGTTTTAATGCCAAAAAGATTGTCAGTAATTTTTGAAGCACCAGCTCCGGTAATAATGATCTTCTCAATATTTTCCAGTTTGAAGTGATTTTCCATGATCATTTTACCAAATGCCCCGGTTGCCGAAGTTATGGCGTCTATTGCTTTGGTTTTTATTTTAATGATATCATTATTCAAATCGATTGCCGCTACTTTGGTAGTCGTGCTGCCTATATCTATTCCAATTACCATGACTATTTATCCTTTTTTGTCAAAAAATATTATGTCTGACTCGTTTAAATGGGTAATAAAAGTAAAAATATCAAACTAAAACGAGCAGTTAGAAATACTTTAAGCATATTTACAATATATCAAAGTTACAACTTTAAAGAACAAATCAATAATGAATAAATCGATGTACCCGTCATCATTAGAATCAGAAGAACCGGAGTATTTGATGATCGGTTTAATTTCTTCTTTTGTAGCAAAAAAGTGAGTCCGGCAAATCATAGGTTTCTGCCCTGATGATTTAAGCCGGACTCCATACTAACCCTAACTATCTACTAATACCCATCATTTTGGGTTATTGCGGGATTCTCCTGAATATATGTCAGAGGAATCGGCATTACTAATTTTTGTGTAGTTATTGTTTTCCCTTTATTAGCCAGCAAAACAGCAACAGCCCTGCCCGTTCTCTTCAAATCGAACCACCTGTTAAACTCCAGGGCAAGCTCAACTCTTCTCTCATGTTCTATGGCCAGATCGAGAGTACTGTATTTTGCCGGATAACCAGCTGAACCATAAAGCGGCAATCCTACCCTTCCACGAACCTGATTAAGGTATTGGGCATCACCTGTAGCTTCGGATAACATTAAGAGCAAATCGGCATACCTGAGGACTATAAAATTATTATGACAATATAAAGCCGATTTGGTAACAGTATTATCGACCCATTTCTTCGGGAATTTTATATAAACATAGCTAGTGCCAACATAATATCCTGTATCGATGGAAAGGTTCCTTCTTTTATCGCCTGATTCGTACTCATTATATAAATTGTCGGTAACCTGGTTCATGCCGCCCCCGAATGTTAGTCCGCCGGCATTTTGATATGGCGCAAAATCATCATAATATAGACTATTGGGACCAGTTGATGTTCCGCCTTTGAATTGTACCTCAAATATCGATTCTTTGGTATTTTTGTTGGTAATGCTCCATAGATCAGAATAATTGGTCAATAATCCATACTGGCTACTGTTGTAAACCTCAGTTAATACTGAAGCAGCCGATGTTTTGTTCCCCATAGTAAGGTATACTTTCCCAAGCAAGGTCTGTGCTGCGCCTTTTGAAGCTCTCCCTGGTGCAGAAACTGCATTGGCTAATGGCAAGCGGGCAATTGCATATTGCAGGTCGCTTATAATCTGATTATAAACATCAGCTGCCGGTGATCGAAGGACGCTGTAACTATTGCCGGCAGTTATCGGTGTGGTAACCAAAGGAATATCGCCCCAGGTTTGTACCATAGTAAAATAATAGAGTGCTCTTAAAAACATCATTTCAGCCTTGACCTCTTCTTTATATGTTGCATCGAGGCTGGTCCCTTCTATTTTACTAAGAACAATATTAATATCATACAAAGAATTATAATCCTGCTGCCACATTGCATAATTAACCGTATTTGTTGGTTGAACATTATAATCTTTATACGCCTGGCGATCCGGAATATTCACTGTTCCAAAAGCTGACACACTGTACACTGTACAATTATCCGATAACTGTTCACCACAATAAGAGCTGTTAGATTCCGGACCGTACATAACATACAAAGTTGCATATGCAGCATTGACTGCGACATCAAAATCCGCCCTGGTTTTATAAAAGTTATCCGCATTTGAATTCGATATGGGAGCAAGGTTTAGAAATGAGTCCTTGCAGCCGAAAGCCATGATGCATAAAAAGCTGATGGCTACTATTTTTATTACTGTCTTCATCTTTAATAAATTTAGTGTTTAAAAATCAAGCTTCAGTCCAAAAGTTATTACACGCGGTATAGGATACGATCCATAATCAACTCCGGCAAATGCGCCTGAAGGAAGCGTTGGATTCGATGTGTTGTTATTATACGAACCTGCAAGAACTGTAGCGGTAGCTCCCGGAGCTCCTGTACCATAGTTGGAAGTAGCTGAATAAGTTGTGGAATTATAAGTTGAGTTTTCCGGGTCGTAGCCAGTCTTATATTTGCTGAACAAAAAGGCATTCTCTAAATTAACATATATTCTGGTGGATTGAACCGAAAAACGCGACAGCCATTTGAAAGGGAGAGTATAAGATATCCTTATATTCTTAACACGTAAAAAAGAGGCATCGCTGATCCAGTAAGTAGAAAATTGATTCTGATCGGCCGAAAGATCAATGGTCGGCCTGAAATGTGTGCCATCACCCGGATCGCTTTCCGATTTCCAGTAATTGGCCACTTCTGCATAGGCATTCCTACCCCCGTTCCAAACAGCATTGTACCTTGTTTGCTCGTTGACAATCTTGCCACCATACGAACCCTGCAGCATTAAAGAAAATTCGATCCCTTTATAAGTAAAGGTATTGGTCATACCTGCTATAAAATCAGGCTGTGCATTGCCAATATTGGTTCTGTCTGAAGCATTGATAACTCCATCTCCGTTTACATCCACAACTTTTGGATCACCCGGTAAGGCAGTTGAAAGATGCGGATAAGCGGCAAGTTCAGCTGCAGTCTTGAAAACTCCATCAAATTTATACCCGTAGAAATTATTCATAGGCTGCCCTACTTCATTTATTACAGCTGAAAAAGAGCTGAAAATTATAGGTGCATTCCCGGGCCCGAGTTGTAGTAATGTATTCCTGTTCAGTGAAAAGTTAAAATCTGTAGTCCAGGTAAACTCTTTGACCAGGTTACGGGTATTTAAATTGATTTCAACACCTCTGTTTCTCAATTTGCCAATATTGGTAAGCTGTGTGGCAAAACCTGTGATATCAGGTACCGGTAAATTCAGGAGCAGGTCTTTGGTTATTGAATTGTAAAATTCAGCGGTAAGGTTAATCCTGTTTTTCAATAAACCCAGCTCTATGCCTGCGTTGAACTGGCCAGTTTTTTCCCACTTCAAATCGGGATTGGCGATGGTTATAGTCATGAGACCTGTACCAACATTAGAGTTGAACACATAGTTTGCACCTTCAGAAGCGGCATAATTCAGGTTAATATTACTATTACCTGATGCTAATAAAGCGACGGCCCCATAATTCGGAATCTGGTTATTTCCGCTCAAGCCATAGCTTACCTTTAATTTCAGGTTACTGATGAATTCAACATCTTTCAGGAAAGGTTCGTCAGATGCAAGCCATCCGGCAGAAACAGAAGGGAAATACCCCCATTTATTATTGGCTCCAAACCTTGAACTACCATCTCTTCTCAAAGTACCGGTTAAATAATATCTGTTCAGGTAGCTGTAGTTTATCCTGCCCAGGAATGATAGCATGGACCATTGACTTGCACTCGAAGTTCCAGCGTTTACGGTTCCTGCGTTCAAAGTATGAACGAGATCGTTAGGATAACTATTCGCAGATACTAACGAAAATTCGTCTGTTTGTTTTTGAGCTGAATAACCCACCAATGCTTTAACAATATGGTCGCCGATTTGCTTCTCGTAGTTTAATGTGTTCTCGGTTAACCAGTTGAAACTATATGTAGCCGTGGCAACTCCCAGGGGATTATTTGAATTCGTGCCATAACCCCATCCCTGATTTGTACTCTGGTACGCATTTAAATTTGCATTAGTAATAGAACCATTAATGCTGGACCTGAATGTAAGGCCCTTTATAATATTAACCTCAAGGAAAGCTGTACCTATAGTGTTAAAAGTTTTATTCTTTTTATCAATTTCCCTGGTCTGAGAATAAGGATGCCATAATGCCTCATCGTTAGGTGTGAGAGCAAAACGGTGCCAGACAGAGTTGGGATCCTGATATCCTAAATTTCCATTTTCGTTGTAAACAGGGAAAATCGGTGAGTTTTGCAATGCGAGGCTTACTACATCAACTTTACCTAATGTACCATCGGTACGGTCTTGAATACCGGTAGCTGAAAGATTCCCTCCAATGGTGAATCTATCGGAAAGTTTTTGTTTGATATTTGCCCGTACTGCTACACGTTTGTAATAGTTATTGTCAAGAATAGCAGTCTGATCAAGGTAACCGCCGGAAATCAAAAATTGTGTTCTTTCCGTACCGCCTGAAACAGACAACTGATAATTCTCCGATGGTGCAGTTCTGAATGCTACAGACTGCCAGTCAGTACCTGTGCCAAATTGTTGCGGATCGGTAAGAAAATCGCTATAAATCTGATATTTTGAATTAGAACCGGTACGGGCACTATTCGGATCGCTGGCGAGACGTCCTGTTCCGGATGCTACCCACGCATTATTATGGGCATCTATGTAATACTGGATATATTGCTGTGCGTCCATCATTTTTATTTCTCTCGGCAGCTTTTGTATTCCCCATTCATAAGTAAAGCTTACATTAGTTTTTCCGGGTTTGCCTAACTTGGTGGTAATCAGAACTACTCCGTTGGCTCCTCTTGAACCGTAAATAGCAGCAGATGCAGCATCTTTTAAAATGTCCACGGATGCAATGTCCTGCGAATTGATCATATTCAAATTGAAGTTTTCCATAGGCAGGCCATCAACAACAAATAACGGGTTGGTTCCTGCCGTAAGTGAACTGCTTCCCCTGATCTTAATTATTGGAGACGACCCCGGAGCTCCCTGTGACTGGGTAATTTTAACACCTGGCAATTCCCCTGACAAGGCTTGTGTAATATTACTGTAGGAACGGTCTTTGAACTTATCATAATCCAAAGATGCTACTGAACCTGTCAATGTTCTTTTGCTTTGGGTACCATATCCTACAACAACAACTTCCTCCATTGCCGTAACCTCGGGTGTTATTTTTACATCAATTACAGGTTGTCCGGTATATGTGATCTTCTGGGTAACATATCCAACAAAAGAGAACGCCACAACAGCATTCTTAGCTGGTTGATCAAGAGTATATTTGCCATCCATACCAGTAATTGTTCCGATAGCCGTACCTTCAATTACCACATTAACGCCTGGCATTGCTTGACCAGTATTGGCATCCCTGACTGTCCCGGTAATTTTTGATTGCAGCTGAAGCATCGCTTTCGGAGTAAGTACAATCAGGTTGTTTTCAAGCACCTTGTACGTTATGTCCGAATTTGCCAGCAGGTTATTCAGGACATCCTCTATACTGTTTTCATTGGCTTCAACTGTAACCTTGCGGTTGAGATCCGTGAAATTCTCATTATAGAAAAAACGGAAATCAGTGCTTTTCTCAATTTCATTGAGCACATCCTTCACACTTTTATCATTCATTGTAAAGGAAATCTTGGTATTTTGGGAATAAACTGTTGCTGATAACTGCAGCGCTCCCACAATCAAAAGAACCAGGCTTAGTTTCATAATTAGGATTAGTTTTTTTAGATTAGAAAACTTCTCCCGGATAAAAAATTTCTCAGGATTTTTCATAGATTTGTAAAGTTATTAGGTTAATAAATGACGACGCATGGCCGCTAAACCTATAAGCGTCGTTTAATTTGCTTAATGATAGTCACGCCAAGCTCCCGCAAAGCGTGACTTTTTTTAGATGTCTGGGTTTTTCATAGTCTGAGGGTTAGGTTAGTTTTTAATTAGGGCATATTTAATATTAAGTCATTGATTAAATAGCTTTCTGTACTGTTTTATAAGTTGTTTATCCTCGTACAGATTAACTTGTTTTAAATTTATCTCGTACCTTATAGGTGAGGTCAGCCGTATGGCTGCAAGTACCTGTTCCAGGGATTCTTCAAGAAGGATGCCGTTGAAAGCATATTCCTCCACGGCCTTATCAGCAAATGTAATCTTTACGTCATAGCGCCTTTCAAGTTTCGGCGCCAGAGAGCTGAGTTTTTCATTTTTAAATACCCACCGGGGATCTTTCCATGAAGTATAAAGCCGGGTATCATCTACATTTATCACCTTTAAAGGTATTTCATCAGGTTTTTTAACAGCGGCAGGTTTAACCACCTTAAGAGGCTGGTTCCGGTCATCTACAACAGAAACATCCCCTGCTTGTTTTTTATATATTGCCGTTTGTTTTGGTTTCAATAAAACTGATTTTATATGATTTAGATTTTTTTCGGGATTCAGTAAATCAATGGAGACCTGACCTTCTTCAAGTGTCGTTTCAACATTTTCTTCGTCTTTATAGGCTTTTACATTAAAAGCCGTACCCAGGGCTTTTACCGATATATCTGAGGTATTTACCTGAAAAACAATTTTCTCATTCCTGGCTACTTTAAAATAGGCTTCACCCTCAAGAAATACTTTGCGGTCAGCCTTTCCGAAATCAACTGAATATCGAAACCGGGTGTCTGAGTTCAACCATACGACAGAACCGTCAGGAAGGGTAATTAAGGATCTGGAACCTTTTGGAACTGAGGTCTCCACAAATGAAGTGTTTAAAGTAACTTCCCTGTTCCGGTTAAAAAATAGAATACCTGAAATGCCAAGAGCTACAAGTATCAGAAAAGAGGCTGCTATTCTCAGTAATGCAGGAAGGCTGAGTCGGATTTCTTTGGCTGGCAACTTCCGGATATCTCTTTCAGCAATTTTTTTACGGATGTCCGAAAAACCTTTTTCAATATCAGGTTCCTTTTTATTTAACATCCCTGCTGCATGCCAGATTTCTTTTATCTGCACGAAATAGTGCATATTACTCTCGCTCTGTTTAGTCCAGGTAAGCAATTCATCAGCCTGTGACTGAGTTAGTTTTCCTTCAAAGAAACTTATTATGCTTTCCTTTAACGAATCTGAAATCTCCAATTTGTTATCTTTTTTATAGTCTTAAAGTATGACACAAAAAAAGAGAGTTGGTATTACATGATATCAAAATAAAAATGAGAATAGTTTATGAGAAAGCAGATAATGAAAATACTTCACAGGAATTCTGCCAATTCCTCTCTTAATTTCGATAATGCCCTGTATACCTGAACTTTAACAGTATTTTCCGAAATTCTTAGTTTCTGCGCTATCTCCCTGTGCGAGAGCCCTTCTTCGCGACTCATCAGAAATATTTTACCGCATTCAGCAGGAAGAAGATGAATGGCTTTTTCTATTACCTCATTTAATTCAGCTGTTAAAAGTCCCGTTTCAGGCCAATCTTCAGGATCACAAAAAATCAACTCATTGAGGCTCTTGACTGTGTCAGGATCCAGATTCCTGAACTTCAAATGTTTCCGTGTGATGTAATTAATGCAACTATTATAAATGCTACGGTACATATATCCTTTTAACGAGATATTTGCAGCCAGGATGTTAGGCTGTTCCCATATTTTTACAAATAAGTCCTGCACCTGATCCTCAGCATCCTCAACGGAATGGATATATATTCTTGCAAATCTGCATAAAGCAGGATAATAGCTATTATACAGGGTTTTAAATGCCTGATAATCCCCTTTTTGAATCGCACTTACAATATATTTTTCCGCTTCAGCAAGCACGTCTGCCTTATCTTACTTTTATTTCTTTCAGCATGTCATACGATTTGTATGTCTGTGCGTTTTATATATGATGCAATTTAAAATAAAATATCCGAAGAGTTAAATATAATATTTGCTTCAGCACTTTTCAAGCAGGTACCAGGGGTCGTCAATTCAAGCCGGATCACTCCGAATGAGGCCTTCATAATCTACATGACGAAGGGTGACTTATTCATTTTGTGATGAGATAAATTCAATAATATTTTAAAAAATTCCTTTATCACGGGAAATTAATTAGTTTTGTAAAATGATTGAACAATTGTTCATATTTAATATTAAATGAAACTCAGGCATTCAAATACCGGTGAAGTATACTTTGTGGAAAAAGAAAAGGTTAAGTCGGTCAAAGGTATAATGAAAACCGATAGATTTTTTCACTATCTGGCAGAAACATTCAAGGCAATGAGCGATCCTACGAGAACTAAAATAATATACGCTTTATGCCAGGAGGATGAATTATGCGTTCACGATATTGCTGCTATTATCGGAACTACAAATTCTGCTATTTCCCACCAGCTTAGAACATTGCGAAACATGAGACTGGTAAAGTATAATAAAGTTGGTAAAGTAGCTTTTTACTCGTTGGATGATATTCATATTAATAATCTTTTTGCAGAAGGATTAAGGCATGTTGAAGAAAAATAATTTTTTTGATACTATAATTGAATATATGTTCATATATCGTCATCAATATTTTAAAATAAATAACAAATAAGATAAAATGAGTTTAACCGATATCAAAGATGGTCAGTCAGGAATAATTGTTTCAATAAATGGTGGAAAAACATTAATTAAAAGACTCGCTGATTTGGGATTGTCCACAGGAACAGAAATAAAAATCATAGGAAGAACTTTATTCTCAGGCCCGCTGCAAATTGAAGTCTGCGGTTCAAGGTTAGTTATAGGCAGTGGGTTGGCTTCAAAAATAATTGTGAAGTTAAAATGACTGATGGGGAAAAAATTAATATTGTCCTGGCTGGCCAGGGGAACACCGGAAAATCTGCAGTATTTAATTATTTAACAGGACTTCATCAGCATATTGGCAACTGGGCGGGAAAGACTATTGAAAAATGTGAGGGTTCGCTTTACTATAAGGGTTGTAATATAGATGTACTGGACCTGCCTGGCATTTATTCCCTGACGACAATTTCAGTAGAGGAAATCATATCCCGCGAATATATTATTCATCATAAACCCGATTGCGTAATAAACATTGTTGATTCTACAAATCTTGAAAGGAACCTGATTTTTACTATTCAGCTTTTAGAGCTTGAATGTCCGGTTATTCTGGCTTTAAACATGATCGACCTGGCAAAAAAGAAAGGGATCAAGATTAATTATCAGAAACTTCAAAGTTTAATAGACGTTCCGGTAATACCGACAATTGCTTCCCGCGGCTCAGGGTTAACTAAAATTGTCGACAAAGCTTTAGAACTGAAAACTGGGAAAAAGGATCACGGAATTCTTAAATACGGAAAAGAAATAGAAAATTGCATTGCACAATTATCCGATATATTAAAGGATATCAATCTTCCATATCCGCAAAGATGGATTGCAATTAAGTTACTCGAAAAAGATAAAGACATTACCAAATTGGTCGGGGAAAAGAAACCCGAAATCCTGGAGAAAGTCAAACAGCTTTGCAGAAATCTGGAAGAAATTCATGGACACGATTCTTCTGTCGTAATAGCTGATGAAAGAAGCCATTTTGCAGCTCAGATAACAAGTGAAACAGAAGAAATTACCCCTCACAGGAAAATATCCTTGAGTGATTGGTTGGATGCCATTACCACTCATAAGTTCATCGGTTATATTGTTATGATATTAATTCTGGGCGGGATGTTTTTCACTGTGTTTAGTTTTGGTAATTGGTTTTCTACCTGCCTGGAAAAAATATTCAAAGACTGGCATAACTGGTGGAACATTAACGTCGGAATCACATTTCTTGCTTCTCTCGGATGGTCGGCAATTGAAAGCGTTCTTGCTTTGGTCCAGATTGCCTTGCCGTATATTTTGCCCTTCTATATCATATTATACATTTTAGAGGACTGGGGTTATATTGCCCGTATCTCTTTTCTGACGGACCGTCTGATGCACAAAATGGGGATTCATGGCAAAGGTTGCATCCCTTTTATTATCGGATTCGGGTGTAATGTTCCGGGGTGCCTTGCCTGCCGGATTATGGAATCGAAACGTGAAAGGTTCATCACTGCTGTCCTTGTAACACTTATACCCTGCTCTGCTGTATCTGTGATAATTTTTGGCCTTGTAGGAAAATATGTCGGTATATTATGGGCCTTTGGCTTATATCTTTTTGCCATGATAATTGTATTTATTGTTGGCAAAATATCTTCTAAATTACTTCTTGGAGAACCGGTAGAGCTGATTATGCCAATGCCTGATTATAAAACGCCTGATATAAAGACAATAATTTACCAGACATGGGATGCTTTGAAGGAATTTATCTTTATTGCAGCTCCCATTGTCATAATTTCAGGAGTTGTAATACAGGCGATAAACCTTGCCGGCTGGATGCCCTTTATCTCTTCGTTTTTAAACCCTGTTACTGTAAAATGGCTGGGGCTTCCGGCAATTACCGGCATCCTGCTTATTTTCGGAATCTTGAGAAAAGAATTAATCCTGGTAATGTTAGCAGCCTTTTTAGGAACATCCAACATTGCTGATGCGCTGACTTCACAACAGATGATCACTTTGGCAGTAGTCAGCATGTTTTATGTTCCCTGCGTTGCCACTATATCAGTTTTTTGGAAAGAATATGGATGGAAAAAAGCAATGACTATCTGTATCCTTGAAACTGTGGGTGCTATTATTCTGGCAGGAGTTATAAAAAGAATATTGGATTTTGTTTTTTGAAAAAATTGATAAAAATAAATTATAAAAGGATCGGGAGTATATAATCTTTTGTTTGCCATAACCCTGAACAGGACACTAGATCTTATTCTTATCAATTTAATAATTTACGAATCTACTCCCAGAAATATTTTTAGTAAGTACCCGATAAAAAATGAGAAAGCGGCAACTCCAAGACTGATGAAAGTCATCTCAAGGAAACGCTGTCTGAAACTGAGGTCTTTTGCAATGGAGATATAATAATTAAAACAAAAGATAATGAAAACGGCAGTAAGGAGCGTTATAGTCAATGCCCCATATTTGCTTTTCATAAGAAGGAAAGGCAATATTAAAAGCATTACTGTTATGAGATAAGAAATACCTGTATAAAAAGCAGATTTTTTGGCTCTGGCATTCCCTTCTGCTTTTGATGAGAGATAATCCGATGCTGCCATGGACAAAGCGGCAGATATTCCTGTAACCAGACCAGCAAGCGAAATTAGTTTTGTATCACCCAGGGCTAATGTGAATCCGGCAAGAGAACCAGTCAGTTCAACCAGGGCATCATTCAATCCGAGAACTATTGATCCTACATATTGCAGACTCTCCTCATCGAGCATAGCGAGAAGTACCTTCTCATGTTCTTTTTCCTCATTTGAGAATTGTTCCAGCTCCGGGATTACAGTGGATAGTTCGGAATATTGTTTTGAGCCGGTCCCCTCTCTTTTCTCCATCTGTTTTAGAACAAAAGTCATTCCCAGAATGCGTGCAAAAAAAACAGTACGGATAATTCTCAATCTGTCTGGTTTTATATCCTGATCCGTCTTTGATTTCCAGAACTGGGCATGCATCATTTCCTGCTCTCCAATTTTCCTCAGGACTTTGGCATTTTTTTCATCCCTGCAACTGTTTGCAAGCCTCATGTAGATATAATGCTCTGTTATCTCTGTTCTTTGAGCTGTGGCTGCATATTTATTTATCTTCATATCCATATTTAAACAAATGATATCTTCAATTTACTAAAGAACACTGAATATTGGTCAAACCACTCCGCCGTCGCCTTTATCGAGGCCATCAGCTATCAGCAACAGTCTCCGGGTATCAGTAATATTGATAATAAACAATACAACGCCCACAAGGACTAAAGAGTATGTTAGTGATCCGGGAATAAGAACTTCAGCCACAATAATTGCGGAAATTATTATTCTTGCTTCCGTAGGCCCGAATTTACCTGCATCGATTGAGTATTTTCCGGTGATCTTGTATCTCATGAGAGCAATGATCATTTCCCAGCCGTACATGACTACGAATCCATACCCCATAAGTTTCCAGATCCCTTCAGCGTATATTAAATATCCGCATCCAATGAGGATAATGCTTATCCAATCTATGGTAATGTCAAGTGTAAATCCATATAGTTTTCGCGGTTTATTCCTGAAATATGCCAGTCTTCCATCCAGGGAATCGCCAAACCAGCTTATCATAAACCCCAGGACCCCTAGTAAAAGGAAGTTTCTGCTCAGATAAGTGGCCAGGATGAAGCTGATAAAAACGACAGTGTTTCCAAAAAAGCCAAAGGCTGTCAGCATATCAGAGTTAATTCCTGGGGGAATGCGCTGAACAAAATAGGCAAGCGCGTTTTGCTCATATTTTCTTAGAAGATTGGTTCTTGTCCTGTCCCGGGTAATCGACTTCAGGATTTCACTGGTTTTCAGAAAAGGTTTGGATCTTCCATGAATATTCTTCATAAGTATTTTAATTAAATAATATCAATTATTCTCATATCAGGGTCCAAAAATAACAGTATTTTCAAACTAAATTCCAGTCAGGATTGATCTGGACTTCGGCTTTTTCTCTGTTCCTTTGGAAATTGAATTATTTCTTTTCAAAATCTGCATAATAAAAAGTTACGGCTGATTTTCTTGTTTTCACAATTAATAACGGTTAATTTTATCACTCGAAATTTAAACCGCAATAATCTAAAGATAACCTTAAATGGCAGATAAACAGCAATCTTTTCATGAAACATTCAAAGTCTCGGGCGACGAAATAGGAACCAAGATAAAGGAGATAATAAAAGAGGGAAACGCAAGAAGGATCATTATTAAAAACGATAAAAATGATACTATTATGGAATTTCCGCTGACAGTCGGTGCCATAGGTATCCTTCTTGTACCAATTTACGCTGCCGTTGG
>Ga0187886_1001287_pt1 | contig 23573 bp, 25 predicted proteins | sample June2016WEW_20_1_FD_133001 | JGI IMG/M metagenome (GOLD analysis project Ga0187886, IMG submission 133001) | Peatland microbial communities from SPRUCE experiment site at the Marcell Experimental Forest, Minnesota, USA - June2016WEW_20_150 | ecosystem: Environmental > Terrestrial > Soil >... | reverse complement strand
TTAAGATTATACCCAAAAAGAAGGTAAACGAAAACAAATATTTCATTTTGAGTCTTATTTACGCATTAAATATTTAATGGCTTAAATTCTTTACCTATAGTTTTCACGCAGGATTCAGGTTAACATATTGTTTTTATTGGAGCCGACGGGGAGAGTTGAACTCCCGACCAGCCGATTACGAATCGGCTGCTCTACCACTGAGCTACGTCGGCTCAAAAGGAGCACCGGGGATTTCATCCCCGATCTTTTCCAGAGGAATCGATCGGATGTATTTGATGGGGACGTTTTTTCCCTGGTTGTCTTTAGATTGCATCGTCAGCTCATCGGGACCGAGGCGCAAATAGCCTTCCATCTTTTCCCCATCCGCATCCCTGACGATTCCATAGATTCCCTGCTTCTCCGAGGCTGCCTGCCTCTGTGCCAGAGTGAAGGGAGAAAGGTAAAGAAACCCCAGGGCGAAAATCAAAATCATTCTGCCCGTCAAAAAATCAACTCCCGGGAGCATTTGAGGAGGATGAACTCTCCGCACTCATCCTCACTGGGACACTTCGCACATTCAGAATCCACGGCGGAAGTCTCCATATAGCTTACAAACTTTGCCTCATCCCCGAAACAGGCAGGCCGGGGGTTCAGGGGCGTTGGATCTTTAACCAGGGGTTCCATTTTAGGATAGCATTCTGCCATACTTCCAGAGACGTTTCAAGCCTTTTCCGCCGGGAGTTGCGGGTTGCCTTTAAAGGATAAATTTGCTAAACTCTTAGAAAAAATTTCGAAAGGGCTAATTCTGAAAAAAATTTTTCGTCTCTCGGGAATGAAGATCGCCTTCCTTCTTACGCTTGCGGTTTTGGCGATCTATTATCTGGATCCCGATTTTTTATCTCTGCTGGAGCTGAAGACCCTTGACCTGCGCTTTCTCTCCCGGGGCAAGATTGCCCCCACTGGTAAGATCGCCCTGGTGACGATCGATGAAAAGTCCCTCGATGAGCTCGGGCGTTGGCCGTGGCCACGGGTTCGTATTGCCCAACTCCTGGATGCCTTGGTGAAATGCGATGCCAAGGTGGTGGGTTTTGACATCGTCTGGGCCGAGCCCGATGAGAACTCGGAACTCAAAGGTCTTTCCGCCGTAAGGAAGAAGCTGAAAGAGTTGAAGGTTGAGAACCGTAATTTGGAGAACTATCTCGCTGCCTCCGTCAAGAAAGCCGATACTGACCGAGCTCTGGCTGATTCCGTGGCTCGTTCTCGTCGGGCGGTCCTCGGCTACTTCTTTCATTTTTTTCCCCAGGAAGGCATAAGCGGCGATAAAAAAGCTTCCCAGGACAACCTTCCACCTCTCTCGTCTTACAACTTGGTAAAATATACCTCCGAGGAAGCTGCGAAGGTTGGCATCTTTATTGCAAATTATGCTGAGGTGAATATACCGGTCATAGCCAAGGCGGCAGAGGGGGCCGGCTATTTCAACATTTTCCCGGACCGCGATGGAACGGTGCGCTGGATCCCCTTAGTGATCCAATACCAGGACAAACATTACTGTGCGCTCTCCCTGGCCGTGCTCCAAAAATTTCTGGACAATTCCCCTCTGTCTCTGCGGATCGCTGAGTTCGGCGTGGAACAGGTCCGCCTGGGCGACCTCATCATCCCCACCAACGAGGAAGGAAGGATGCTGATCAATTACCGTGGCCCGCAACAGACTTTTCCTCACTATTCGGCCACGGATGTGATCCACGGCCGCGTTGCGGCCAACGCCTTCCAGGGCAAGATCGTCCTCGTAGGGGCTACGGCCATCGGCATCTATGACATCCGAGTCACTCCCTTTGACCATGTCTTCCCGGGGCTGGAAGTCCATGCCAACGTAATTCACTCCATCCTGCACCGGCAGTTTCTTTACCGTCCCAATTGGGTTACCCTCTTCGACATCATGGCCATCCTGGTCATCGGACTGGCTTTGGGGTTCATCCTTCCCCGGGTCAAAGCCCTCTGGGGAGCCTTGGTCGGAATTCTTCTACTTCTTGCCTTCACCCTTCTCGCCAATTTCTTATTCAAGTGGGAAGGGTTTTGGGTGAATATAACCTATCCCCTGCTCAACTTGGTCCTGACTTATACGGGGATTACCGGGTACCGATACATGACCGAGGAGCGGGAGAAAAAAAGGTCCGGGGAGCTTTCCAGCACTATCTCACCGCGTCCGTGGTGGAGCAGATGCTCAAAAACCCAGAGAAACTAAAACTCGGGGGAGAAAAGAAGGATCTGACAGTGCTTTTCAGCGACATCCGGGGATTCACCTCTATCTCCGAGCACATGACTCCGGAGACGCTGGTCAAGTTTCTGAACGAATACCTGACGAAGATGACGGACATCGTCTAAGCACGATGGCCTTCTGGACAAATACATGGGAGATGCCATCATGGCCATCTGGGGAGCCCCTCTGGACCAGCAAGATCATGCGCAGCGGGCCTGTTACACAGCCCTGGATATGGTGGACGAACTCCGGATGCTCCAAGAAAAATGGGCCGCTGACGGCATGCCCAAGCTGAATATCGGCATCGGGATCAACGCCGGACCCATGGTGGTGGGAAACATGGGGTCGGAGCGGCGCTTCGATTATACGGTGATGGGGGACAGCGTCAACCTAGGATCACGCGTCGAAGGGTTAAACAAAGTCTACGGGACAAATGTTATCGTCAGTGAGATAACTTACGAGCGAGTGCGGGAAGAAATCCTGGCGCGAGAATTAGACTCGGTGCGGGTCAAGGGCAAAGATCAGCCCGTAAAGATCTATGAGCTTCTGACCCGTCGGTCTCAAGCCACACCCGAGCAGCAGGCCCTGGCCCAAGAATTCCGTGCTGCCTTGGCGGAGTATAAGAATCGGAACTGGGAGCGGGCGCTGAAGGGCTTCCAGTCCATCCTGGAAAGGCATCCCCATGACGGGCCGGCGAACCTCTACGCGGAACGGTGTCAAGTTCTTATGAAAAATCCGCCACCAGAAGATTGGGATGGGGTTTACACCTTGACCACCAAGTAACGACAGGATGGGGCTGCCTGCGGCAAAAGCGAGGGACTTGTACGTTTCGCGGTTCAAGCGAACCCAGGTGCCAGAAATCATCAAACAGCGGGCTCAGACAATCTTCTATAAAGTTCTCTGGCCAGCGGAAAACGGGGCCATCGATGCTCCTTGAAAGAAAAGGCGTAAAGTTCCGGCGATGATCGGTTTTTTTGACTTCATCGGACTTTGGGTCCTAAGGCTCCTGGAGGAATCCGGAAGGGTGATGATTCTCTTATTCAAGACCCTGACGCTGACCTTTCAGTCCCCCTTTGATCTGCGAAGCCTCCTCAAACAGATCGAGCAGGTGGGCGTCAACTCCATCCCCGTGGTCCTGATCACTGGAGCTTTCACCGGAATGGTTCTGGCCCTGCAAAGTTACACTGGCTTCAAGCGTTTTAACGCCGAGGCTTTTGTAGGAACGGTAGTGGCGTTATCCATGACCCGAGAGCTGGGGCCCGTGCTCTCGGGCTTGATGGTCTCGGGGCGGGTGGGCTCGGCCATGGCCGCGGAACTGGGAACCATGCAGGTCACGGAGCAGATTGATGCCCTCTACACCCTAGCGACCAACCCCATCAAGTATTTAATTGTCCCCCGCTTTTTGGCTTCTTTGATTATTATGCCCATCCTGACGCTCTTTGCTGACTTGGTGGGAATCCTCGGAGGATACATGGTCAGCGTCTATCTTCTGGGCAGCAACCCGACGATCTACATCCGCCGAACGTATGACTTCCTGGACTTAGAGGATATTTATATCGGCCTTTTCAAGGCCTGCATTTTCGGGATGATCATTGCCACCATCGGATGCTATCAGGGGTTCAACACCCGGGGGGGAGCGGAGGGGGTGGGAAACGCCACCACCCGGGCCGTTGTAATGTCTTCCCTTTTGATCCTGATCGCCAATTATTTCATAACGGCCCTGTTTTTTTAGCAATGAGGACTGAGGACTGAGTGAGAAGGATTCCATCATAGTAATGCGGGCTGACTAGAGAATACGCCATAGCAAAGAATGAGTAACGAGGACTGAGTTGGAAGAAGAACTGGAGAGCATAAATAAAAAGCAAGACCGCCGTGGCTCCGCAGAAACCATGATCCTCGTTAAGGACGCTTACAAGTCCTTTGGCTCAAACCACGTCCTGCGGGGACTGAACCTGGAGGTCCAGTCCGGGGAGTCGATGGTGGTCATTGGGGGGAGCGGAACCGGAAAGAGCGTGCTCATCAAATGCATTATCGGCCTGCTGCATCACGACCGCGGAGAGATCTACGTGGACGGCCAAGAAATCTCGCACCTCAAGGAGGAAGAGTGGAACGAACTACGCAAAAAATTCGGTATGCTCTTCCAGCGGGATGCTCTCTTTGACTCTCTGCGGGTCTGGGAGAACGTGGGTTTTGCCCTGAGTCGGCACACGACCCTTTCTGATGACAAGATTAAAGCCATCGCAGCGGAGAAGCTAAAGCTGGTGGGCCTGGAGAATGTGGAAAACCTCATGCCCGCCGAGCTCTCCGGGGGGATGCGGAAGCGCGTATCCCTGGCCCGGGCTATCGCCATGGAACCAGCTATCCTGCTTTACGACGAACCCACCACCGGCCTGGATCCGATCATGGCCAACGTAATCAATGAACTGATCGTGGCCATGCGCGAAAAGCTGGTTGTTACCTCGATCGCCATCACCCACGACATGGTCAGCGCCTACCGGATTGCGGACCGCATCGCCATGCTCTATAAAGGGGAGATCATCGAGGTGGGAACGCCCGATGAAATCAAGGCTTCTTCCAACCCGATCGTTCAGCAGTTCATCCACGGAGAGGTGGAAGGGCCGATCACTCGCGGGGCTGACTTCGTCCATCAATTTTCTCAACCTTTAAGGAGGTAATCTATGAAGAACATTGCCACGGAAACAAAAGTGGGGATCTTTGTGGTCCTCGGGATCGTCGTTTTAGCTTTTTTCACATTCCGAGTTGGCAAGATCGCTGTCCGCGAGGTGGGCTACCGGCTTTACACGCACGTGGAATCCGCAGCCGGATTGGACAGGAATTCCCCGGTGCGCATAGCCGGCGTGCAAGTCGGCAGAGTGGAAAGTATTGTTCTCGATGGGTCGAAAGCCAAGGTCACGCTCCACCTGCCAATGAACGTGAAAATCCCCACGGACTCAAAGGTCTATGTTAAATCGGCCGGTCTCCTGGGAGAAAAGTATATCGAAGTTGCCCCGGGGCCAGGGCCAGGGTTGATCAAGGCCAATAGCCAAATAGTAGAGGGGGGGCCTTCCGTGGATGTAGACCGGGTGCTCACCCAGCTCAGTTCCATTGGGGGGGACATTAAGGCCGTGACCCAATCTCTCAACCGCACCCTGGGAGGAGAGCAGGGGGAGCGCTCCATCCAGGAATTGGTCACTGGAGCCAAGGAAACTGTGATCAACCTGCAGAACATCACCCAGAGCATTGATAAAGGGCAAGGGACACTCGGCAGGCTGGTCAAGGATGAAACCCTGTACAAGGAGGCCAAGGAGACCGTCGTCAACCTGAACCAGGTCGTCAAGTCTATCGAGAACGGCGAGGGAACGCTGGGGAGGCTGGCTAAGGACGAGGCCCTCTACGAACAAACGAAGGCGATGATGGTAGAAGCCAAAAACACATTCGCCAACCTGAATCAAATGGCCCAGAAGATCGAGAGCGGGGAAGGAACCCTGGGCAAACTGGTCAATGACGACACCCTTTACACGGAAACCAAGGAAACGCTGACCAACCTGAATAAAGTATCCAAGCAGATCGAGAGCGGCGAAGGGACCCTGGGCAAACTGGTCAAGGACGACACTCTTTACACGGAAACCAAGGAAACGCTAGCCAACCTGAACAAAGTATCCAAGCAGATCGAGAGCGGCGAAGGAACGCTGGGGAAGCTAGTCAAAGACGAGGCCCTGTATGACGATACCAGGAGAGCCATCAAATCGGTACAAAAAGCGGCCGATGGAATCCAAGAAGTGACTCCAGTGACTGTGCTGGGCGTGCTTCTGGGAACGGTGATTCGGTAGGGGGCGGGCATCGCACGGATGAGGAGGACCTGGGTAAAGGTAAGCGGAGGAGTGGCACTCTTTCTGCTCTGGTCATGGGTTTCCGGGTGCGCCACCCTGAGCCCGGGCCCGCGGAGGGAAAATTTCGCTCCCCTCTTTATCTACAGCGAGGATGAGGAAAGGGGCGGGAAAGAGACCGACGTCCTGGGCCCCTTTTTCACGTACCGCAAGGATCAGGAGGAGAAGCATGTTGCTTTCCGTCCTTTATTCTATTCGAAAAGCGAACCGGAGGGGTATAGGCTGGACTACATATACCCCATGGGAAAATACGAACGGACAAAGACGCGGGAAGAATCCTATTTCCGGCTGATCTATTCCACTGACCGGGATTTGACTCCAGAAGCCACCCAGAAAAAGGAAAGGGGGATCCTCCTAGCTTTTTGGGGGGAGACCGAGAAGGGCGAGCCTTACGGAGGTTTTTTCCCCATTTACGGAAACCTGAAAAACCGGTTTGGACGCGATGAATTGAGTTTTATTCTCTGGCCGTTCTACTCTGATTCCCGGGAAGGGGAAAGCAAAACCTACACTCTTCTCTGGCCAATTTTTACCCGCTATGAAGGTAGAGGAAGGGACGGGTTTAAATTCTGGCCGCTGGGGGGATATGATCGGAAGGAGAACGACTACGATAGGACCTTTTTCCTCTGGCCCATCTTTCACTTCGAGAAACGTTACCTTTACACCGACGACCCCACGGAAATCAACATGGTTTGGCCCTTTTATGCTTCCACTGCATCCTCCAAGCGGGTCTCCCGGTCCGTGATCTGGCCTTTCTTTAATTACACCTACGATGAAGCAGACCACTACACCCAGTGGGACTTTCCCTGGCCCATCCTCCAGTGGGCCAAGGGCGACGAGAAGTCGATCTTCCGGATCTTTCCGATTTACGGCCGCAAACACTGGGAGAGCTTCGAGAGGGGATATATTCTCTGGCCGATCTATTGGTATGTGGACGAGGAAGACGACCAATATCAAAAAGTACTCAATCGCTACCTGCTACTTTCCAAGGATGAAACCAAGGTCTGGAAAAAAGAAGGCGAAGAGGAGCGCAGGTTGCGGGTCTGGCCGCTCTTCTATTATCGCCAGGAAAGAGAGGGCGCTGAATATCTATACTGGCCGTGCATAATTCCGGTGGATTATGAAGGGTATGAGCGAAACTGGGTACCGCTGCTGAGCCTGTACGAATACCACCGCAGCCCGCAAGGGGCCAGCGAATCCAAGTTTCTCTGGGGTTTCTACGTGCACCGGCAGAACGCCGATCGCGAGCTTTTCGAGGTGAGCTTCTTGCTCACCTACTATTTAGCAAGGGATCTTTCCTACTTCTCCCTTCTGAAGGGGCTTTTGGAGTACCGGGCTGATGGGGGCAAGCGGGCGCTGCGGGTGCTCTACTCCCCCTGGCCGATCAAATGGGAGAGTTCCCCCGCTCCTCAGCAAGCCCTTACGAATCCGGATGAATTAACAATATATAGAACCCAAGAACGCCAAGAGGAAAAGGAATTTCTTATCAATGAGCGAAGATGAGCGAGTCCGACTAACGGCCATGGTCCGGGCTGCCGGGTGAGCGGCCAAGCTGAGTCCGGAGGACTTGGAAAAAGCCTTAAGTCCCCTGCCCCTGGAAAGGCACCCCAATCTGTTAGTGGGCATCGAGACCGCGGATGATGCGGGGGTCTACCAGATCTCCGACCAGATCGCCCTGGTACAGACCGTGGACTTCATCACTCCCATCGTAGATCAACCTTACCTCTTCGGGCAGATTGCCGCGGTGAATGCCCTGAGCGACGTTTACGCCATGGGGGGAAAGCCACTGACCGCCATGAACCTGATTGGCTTTCCCCGTCTCTCCCTCGGTCTCTCTGTGCTTACTGAGATCCTTCGGGGAGGGCTGGAGAAAGTCCATGAGGCAGGGGCGGTGCTCTTAGGCGGACACACGGTGGATGATGCCGAGTTGAAGTACGGGCTTTCGGTGACGGGCACGGTACATCCGCAGAAGATTGTTACCAACAGTGGGGCGCGAGCGGGAGATGTCCTGATTTTGACCAAGGCCATCGGCACCGGAATCATCTCCACTGCCCATAAGGCCCAGATGGCTGAAGCCCGGGTTTTGCAAGGAGCGGTCGATTCCATGGTCCGGCTGAACAATATATCCTCAGAGGCCATGGTGGAGTGCGGGGCCCATGCCTGTACCGACATCACTGGGTTTGGTCTCTTGGGACATGCTTCCCAAATGGCCAAAGGCTGCCACCTCTCCTTCCGGTTTTTCTATATCCAGATCCCCATTCTGCCGGGGGCCAAGGAATATGCCGCCCAGGGAATGGTCCCGGGAGGAGCCTACTGCAACCAGGAGCATTTTGGCCGGGAAGTTGCCATCTCCTCAAGAGTTCCCGAAACGGAGCGGATCATCCTCTTTGACCCACAGACCTCGGGGGGCCTGCTCATCGCCTTGCCCGCAGCCGATGGAGAAAAACTTTTGCGAAGTTTGAGAGATCAGGGGATTCAGGAGGCTTCCCTCATAGGAGAAGTGAGTCATAGGGAAAAGGACCTCATCACTGTAGAATATTGAAAAATAAGGATGCTAGGGGGAATCCCCCAATCCTATCTATCTATTTTAGAAAGGAACCTATTATGCCCAAGATCCAGCGAGCCATCATCAGTCTATCAGATAAAACAGGAATTCTGGATTTTGCTCAAGAGCTACAGTCCTTCGGCGTCGAGATTTTGTCTACCGGCGGGACAGCCAAAACCCTCAGGGAAAGCGGCCTGAAAGTCAGGGACGTCTCAGAATACACGGGCTTCCCGGAGATGCTGGACGGCCGGGTGAAGACGCTCCATCCCAAGGTCCACGGGGGGCTGCTGGGAATCCGGAATAACCCCGCGCATGCCCAAAAAATGAAAGAGCATGGAATTAAGCCCATTGACATGGTCGTAATCAATCTCTATCCCTTCGAATCCACGGTGGCCAGGCCTTCCTGCACCCTGGAGGAGGCCATCGAGAACATCGACATTGGCGGGCCTTCCATGCTGCGGGCAGGGGCGAAGAACTACCCCTATGTGACTGTGATTGTAGACCCGGCAGATTACAAGCCCATCCTGGAGGAAATGAAGAAGAGTGGCGGGGCCGTGAGTAAAGAAACGAACTTTCGTTTGGCCAAAAAAGTCTACCAACTCACTGCCCGCTACGATAAGGCAATTGCAGGATACCTGGAGAAAAAATAATTATTTACCCCAGAGTATGCTGAGGATCAGCAGAAGTTCTCGAGTTCTACGCCGGGAACCCAGCCTCTTCTGATGCTGACCCGGAAGTTGAATGGGAAGATCGGCTGACTGGCTGCGGGGTACTCGAGGCTAAAAAGCCCGAAAACGAGGAAGGGAAAAGGGAAGATGACAAAACCACTGGTCGCCATCGTCATGGGAAGCCAATCGGACCTTCCGGTTATGGGGGAGACGGCCAAAGTCCTCGCCGATTTCCAGGTGCCCTATGAAATGACCGTCATTTCAGCCCACCGGTCCCCGGAACGAACCGCAGAGTATGCTAAGAGAGCAAGCGGACGCGGCGTCGAGGTGATCATTGCCGGGGCCGGCGGTGCAGCCCATTTAGCCGGGATGATGGCGGCCCACACCATCCTGCCGGTGATCGGGGTGCCTCTCGCATCCTGCCTGATGGGGCTCGATTCCCTGCTTTCCACAGTCCAGATGCCTGCTGGAGTGCCTGTGGCTACCGTGGCTCTCGGAAAGGCCGGGGCGCGAAACGCCGGCATCCTGGCTGTCCAAATTCTTTCTGGGAAGCATGGGGAGTTGAAAAAATCCTTGCTCCGCTACAAGGCTTCGTTGGTTGCGAGGGTGACCGAACAGGCGCAGAAGGGCAAAAGGAAAAAGTGAATAAATAAAGAATGAAGGAGCGGGTGGCGGTGGAAACTCCCTGGTTAAAAAACTACGAAGACGGAGTTCCTTTTTCCTTGACCTATCCTCGCGTGCCGCTGACGCATTTCTTGCAGGCGGCTGCCCAGTCCTATCCCCAAAGCGTGGCGATCATCTTTGCGGGCCGGAAGATTTCTTACGGCGAGCTGGAAGAGTATGTCAATGCCCTGGCGAACGCGCTGACCGCCCTGGGGGTGAAAAGGGGAGATCGGGTGGCCCTGCTTCTTCCCAATAGTCCCCCATACGTCATCGGATATTATGCCATTTTGAAGGTAGGGGGGATGGTGGTCAATCTCAATCCCCTCTCCGTGGAACGGGAGCTCCTCTACCTCCTGAACCATGCCGAAGCCCGAACCCTCATCGTCGCCGAGCCGCTTTTCCCTCGCATCACCTGCATTGCCCCCCAGAGCTCGCTGCGGAACATCCTGGTCGCCTGCCTGCGGGAATGGGGAGAGAGAAAAAAACTTTTCGGGCGGAAGCGGGTTGCAATACCTCCAGACATATCGCCAAGGGTCTATTCTTTGGAATCTTTGATGGAAAAGTTCGCCCGGAAAGAAGCTCCCAGCCCTGAACTGCATCCGGATGATGGAGCACTCCTGCAGTACACCGGCGCAATCAGCGAGGGTATCAAAGGGGTGGTCCTGACTCATGGGAATTTGGTGGCTAATACAATGCAGATTGCCAGTTGGGTGGTTCGGGCCCGGAAGGGGAAGGAAGTCTTCCTTTCGGTCCTCCCTTTCTTTCACGTCTACGGGATGGCGGTGGCCATGAACCTGCCCATATACTTCGCCTCGACCATGGTCCTCTTGCCGCGGTTCGAGGTCAGGTCCACATTGCAGGTGATAAAACGTTACTGCCCAACCTTCTTTCCGGGGGTCCCCACGATGTTTGTGGCTCTTGGCCAAGAGAAGGATGCCGAGCGCTACAACATTTCCTGCCTGCGGGTGTGCTACAGCGGGGCAGCCCCGCTCTCTCTGGAGATCTTGGAAGACTTTGAAAAATTGACCGGGGCGAGGATTACGGAAGGGTATGGCCTGGCGGAGGCATCTCCGGCCACGCACGCCAACCCGATCTTCGGAAAGCGCAAGCTGGGAAGTGTGGGTCTCCCCTACCCGGACACACTTGCCAGAATTATGGATTTGGAGACTGGAGAGCGGGTCTTGAAACCAGGAGAGGTTGGTGAGCTATGCATTCGCGGGCCGCAGGTGATGAAGGGCTATTGGAAATTGCCGGAGGAAACAGCCCAGACGGTTCGGGATGGCTGGCTGTATACCGGCGATATCGCCCACATGGATGAGGAGGGCTATTTCTACATCCTGGATATCAAGAAAGATATGATCATCGCCGGAGGGTTCAATATATACCCTATGGACATCGATCAGATTCTAGCTGAGCACCCGAAAGTAGCCGAAGCGGTGGCCGTGGGAATACCCGACCGTTACCGGGGCGAGACGGTCAAGGCTTTTGTCGTCCTCAAACCTGGCCAATCAGTCACAGAAGAAGAGATCCTAGACTTCTGCAGAAAGAACTTGGCAAAATATAAAGTCCCCACCGGGGTGGAATTCCGCCCCGCGTTGCCCAGATCCACTTCCAAGAAAATTCTGCGAAGAATGCTTCGTCAAGAAGCCATGGATGAGGAGCTGAAAAAAACGTCTCAGCGCCCGTCCGGAAGCCAGACCGAAACTCTGAAGCGAAAATCAGAAAGATGAGTGGAAAAGTCCTGAAGGCTGACTCCAGGGGAATTGAGAAAGCGAGCCAGAAAATCCTCGAGGGAGGGGTGGTGGCATTCCCCACGGAGACATTCTATGGGCTGGGAGCGGATGCTCTGGAATTAAAAGCTCTGCGAAAAGTCTTCCAGATAAAAGGAAGGGAAGAGAATAAGCCGCTGCTCCTCCTGGTGGCTGACCGGACCTGGCTTCCTGGATTGGTGAAAAAAATTCCCCCCGTGGCCGAACAACTGATCGAAAGGTTTTGGCCCGGACCCCTCACCCTGGTCTTTGAGGCCTCCCCGAATCTGCCCTCTATCCTTACAGCCCATACAGGCCGGATCGGCCTGAGAATCTCCAGCCACCCGGTGGCTCAGGCTCTGGTCCAGGCCGTGGGCCGGGCGATTACGGCCACCAGCGCCAACGTTACAGGGCAGCCCAGCGCTTCGCTCGCCAGTGAGGTTTTCCAGACTCTGGGAAAACAAGTAGATGCCGTCCTGGATGGGGGGAAAACCGCCGGAGGGTTGGGCAGTACGGTGTTAGATGTCTGCGGAGTCTTGCCGAAGATCCTTCGCCAGGGGACCGTTTCCCGGACAGAATTAGCTCCCTTCCTCAACTAAGAATGAGGTTGAGATTTCTGAGAAACATAGTTTTCGCCCCTCAGGTCCGTACCTTTTGCAAAACAGGCCTCGCCCTCTTCTGGCCTCCCTTCCGGGCGGGGATGGCGGAACTGCCTAAGGGGTCCGCGCTGGCCTGGGTGCCCCGGATTTATTTGGTTTGGCCGTCCTAGGCCCAGCAGTGGCGGCCGAGTTAAATCTCACCCCTTTTTTTCTTGACGAATCTCCCCTGCTATGGGTAAACTTATTTTGCAGAACGCATTGGATCCCATTCGTCCAATCCATATCAACAACATGAAAGGAGGTAAAAACTTGGGGAAGGAATTTTGCAAAGTTTCGATTATCAGCATTTGTATCCTCTGCTTTGTTGCCTTCGGGACGGCCTATGCCCAGCAGAAAAAAGTGGGCGGGGGCGATATCCAGTATGAAGCGAAAGGAGGTCAGGCGGCGGTACTTTTTAGCCATGAGAGCCACGTCAACCAGTATAAGCTCAAATGCACCGACTGCCATCCCAAGATTTTTAAGGTGAAAAAGGGCGAGGGCAAGATGACGCAGTGTGCCGCTTGCCATGATGGTAAGAAAGCTTTCAGCACCGTGGATAAGGCGGATTGCGCCAAATGTCACAAGTAGTAAATTTATTTTAAGGTCTGGAAACTCCAACTGGCGTTGGGCAAGGGTTCAACGCCAGTTTTTTTTGAGGTGTTCGTTGACCCTAAAAGAAGAAAAAGGATTCTTCTCCTCTCTTGGGGAATCACTTTGCTCGCTGCGGTTGACCATCGCCCTCCTGATCATCCTGGCGGTGGCCTCGATTTTTGGCACGGTGATCCCCCAGAATGCCTCGCCTGAAGAATACCTCAGAGCCTATAAGATCTCCACTTACAAGATTTTAAAGATCCTCGGTTTCTTGGACATGTACCACGCCGGGTGGTTTCTTTTCCTCTTGGCTCTCCTCAGTCTCAACTTAGTGGCTTGCTCTCTCAAACGTTTCCGCATCAGTTGGAGGTTTTTCTCACATCCGCAGGAGCGCTTGGATGAGGATCAATGGAAAGCCTTGCCGGGGTCCCGAAAATTCTCCCGGAAGGGCCTTCCTGCGGAAAGTCTCGCCCCATATCGAGAGGCTCTCTCGCGGGTCTTCAGCCGGCCCAAGGTGCTGGAAGATTTCAAAGCCTACTCCCTCTTTGCCGAAAAAGGAAAGTTCTCAAGACTGGGCGTTTATTTTATTCACTTGAGTGTCCTCGTCATCCTGGCCGGCGCCTTGCTTGGATCTTTCTTTGGATTTCGCGGAAATGTGAACATTGTGGAGGGGGAGACAGCAGACAAGGTGATTCTCCGGAGCGAAAGTCAGGCGCAACCGCTGGAGTTCAGCGTGAGGCTGGATAAATTCAGCATCTCCCTCTATCCTTCAGGAGCACCCAAAGAGTTCAAGAGCACGCTGACCATCCTGGAAGGAGATCGCCCAGTCGTAACGGAGCCCATTCGGGTCAATCACCCCCTGACCTACAAGGGGATTTCCTTTTACCAAGCAAGCTACGGCGTCGCTTCTGTGCAAAAGGCGGTGCTGAACATCAAAGATCGGGAAGCCCGGAAGGAATTGGCCGTCGCGGCACAGATAGGGACAAAGACCGAGATCCCTGGTTCTGCGAGTGCTTTCCTCTTGGCCAGATTCATCCCGGATTATCAGGGAATGGGGCCTGCCTTGCAAATGATTTTCTTCGAGCCGAACCATCCCCATGAAAATTTCTGGATTTTGCAGGATCATCCTGAGCTTGCAGAGAAGCAACCTGGGCGCTACGCCTTCACGATCCAGGAGATCGAACCTAAATACTACTCCGGCCTTCAGGTGACCAAGGACCCGGGCGTGTGGGTAGTTTGGATTGGCTGTTTCCTGATGATGGGCGGCTTCTACATGACATTCCTCTTGTCGCACCGCCGAGTGTGGTTGAGGCTGACGGAAAAAGGAGGGGAAACATGGGTGGAAATTGCCGGGTCTAGCCATCGGGACCGCCCCGGGTTTGAGAAAGAATTAGAAAAAATTGAGCAAGAATTGAGAGAAAGGCTCCCCAAAGAACGGAGGAATTCTGCAAAAAGCGAGGACCCACCATGATCAGCACCAAGATGCTCACCACCGTGACTTTCCTTTACTTGCTATGTACAGTACTCTATTTCAATTATTTAGCCTTTCGGTCAGAGCGGCTAGGAAAAGTCGCTGGCGGGCTGTCCTGGATTACGCTCGTGATTCACGCCGCAGCCATTCTTTGGCGTTGGGTGGAATCTTACCAGTTGGGCATCGGCCACGCCCCCCTATCGAACATGTATGAATCCTTGGTTTTCTTCTCCTGGTGCATCGCTTTTCTCTACCTGCTGTGGGAATGGAAGCTGCAGTCGAGGGTCCTCGGGGCCTTTGCCATGCCCTTCGCCTTCCTCTTCATCGCTTACGCTTCTCTGGCCCCGGGGGTCTCCGACCGAATCGACCCTCTGATTCCCGCCTTGCAGAGCAACTGGCTCCACGCCCACGTGATTACCTGCTTCCTCAGTTATTCTTCATTTGCCCTTTCTTGCGCAGTGAGTGTCATGTACCTGCTGAAGCTCCGCAAAAAAGAAAAGGGGCAGAAGGAAGCTGGCTGGATGGCCCTGTTCCCCTCCTTAGATGCTCTAGATACGCTCGTCTACAAAACCATCGTCGTCGGCTTTCCCCTTCTGACCATTGGGATCGTCACCGGGGCGGCCTGGGCCAATTACGCCTGGGGGTCCTATTGGAGCTGGGACCCCAAGGAAACCTGGTCGCTGATTACCTGGTTTGTTTACGCCATCTTTCTGCACGCCCGCTTCGCCCGGGAATGGCGGGGGAAGCGTACCGCTGCCCTTTCCATCATCGGTTTCTTGGCTGTAATCTTCACTTACTTCGGAGTGAACTACGTGCTTTCAGGTCTGCATAGCTATGCGTGAGCTTCGCTGCCCGAAACCCATAACCTATTCCTCTGGACCTATTCCTCATAGCCCAATTCCTAAGACCTTTTATTTTGGGAGGTGAGAAAATGGAAAAAAAAATCAAAATTAGAGCTGGAAATGTGGAAGCAGAGGCGGTTTTGAATGATTCGCTGACGGCAAAAAATATCTGGGAGGCCCTTCCTCTAGAGGCCAAGGCAAACACCTGGGGAGACGAAATCTACTTTGCCATTCCTGTGAAAGCTCCATTGGAAAAAACCGCCCAGGAGTTGGTGGAGGTGGGCGACCTTGGCTATTGGCCATCGGGGAGCGCCTTCTGTATCTTCTTTGGTCCCACGCCCATGAGCCGGGGGAATGAGGTACGCCCGGCGAGTGCAGTCAACGTCATTGGGCGGGTTTCAGGGGACGCCAAAGTATTCAAAAAAGTCCCTTCCGGAGCCAAGGTGCGGCTCGAGCGGGGCAAAGAATAGCAGGCCTCCGGTCCATTCTAAGCTTCCTCATGTGTTGGGGGTCAAAGGATCGGCCTTGCTTTTCACTCTCTCTTTTGTTATATTAAATAAAGAAGGAGCTCAACGATGCCCATTTTTGAGTACCATTGCCAAAGCTGCAAGGACGAATTTGAACAGATTGTTTTTAAGGCAAACGCGCGGGTTAAGTGCCCCCGTTGTCAGTCCAGTAAGGTAAACAAAAAGCTCTCGGCCTTTAGTTTCAAGAGTGGGTCCAAGTTTGTCGCCGCTTCGAATTCCGGAGGATGTAGCGGCTGTTCCAGCCATCATTGCAGCACTTGCCACTGATCTTCTAAAACTTCATCAGGTCCAGCGGGCCATGGAGCGATTCAAGGGAGCAATCAAAAACACCTTTTTGGCTGGGTTGGTAGTGGTGGTTCCCATTGTGATCACGGCCCTAGCTCTATTCTGGTTATTCAGCTTCCTCGATGGGTTCTTAAGTCCAGCCTTTTACGCGATTTTGGGGAAGGAAATCCCGGGCTTAGGGTTCCTGACCGAAATCGTGCTCATCTTTATTGTGGGCCTGTTGGCCACCAATGTCTTTGGATCTCGTTTATTAGGGTTCATTCAGGATTTTTTGATGCGCATTCCGTTGGTCCGGAATATTTACCCCGCCATCAAACAGCTCGTAGAGACTTTCTCCAAAGCCACTGGTTCTTCTTTCAAAAAAGTCGTCCTCGTGGAATATCCCAATAAGGGCATTTTTTCTCTGGGCTTCTTGACCAACGAGGTCCAGATGAATCAAGCCCAGGACAAAGGGCATTTTTTTTCGGTCTATATTCCTACCAACAATCTGTACCTGGGGCAGGTAGCCCTATTCAAAGTGGAAGATGTGGTCTTCACTGGCTTTACGGTCGAGGAAGGCCTAAAAATCATCCTCTCCGGGGGCACTGCTTTCCCTCCGTCGATTAAGAGCCAGAACCTTAGATCCCTGCCATGAACGTGGCCTTGCATTCACGCATGAAGATGCTTTCCGCACTCCTGCTGGCGATAGGGGGAGGCGCAATCCTTTTAATCTCCGCAAACTGTCCGGAAGGGGCCAGCGCCAAAGAGGAGGGGAAAATGATGAGAGAAGAGGTGAGAAAACCAGCGGTGGCCGGGTCCTTTTACCCTGCGGATCCCCAAACCCTTGCCCGACAAGTGCGGGACTTCCTTTCCCGCGCACCCAAGGAAAAAGTGGCTGGAGAAATTATCGCCCTGGTCTCACCGCACGCCGGGTACATCTATTCGGGGCAGGTGGCAGCGTATGCTTTCAAGCTAGTGGAAGGGATGAAGTATGACGCCGTGGTCGTTGTGGCCCCCAGCCACCGGACCTATTTCCGGGGAGCTTCCGTGTATGACCGGGGTGGATTTGAAACACCCCTGGGGCTTCTACCCGTGGAGAAGGAGCTTTGCCAGAAGCTTAAGGATGGGAGCAACCTCATCCAGTTCGTCGCTCAGGCCCATGCCCAGGAACACTCCCTGGAGGTCCAGCTTCCCTTCTTGCAAGAAGCCCTCGGGCAATTCAATCTCGTGCCCATCGTAATTGGGGACCAGAGCTACCGCACCTGCGAAGCCATCGGACAGACCATCGCCAGAGCCATCAATGGGAAAAGGGTTTTGCTTGTGGCCAGCACGGATCTTTCCCACTTTCATCCCTACGATGAAGCCGTGAAGCGGGATCAGGTCATCCTGGAAGATCTGCGGGCTTTTGATCCCAGAAAACTGGCTCAGGATTTGAATTCTGGGAAGGGAGAAGCTTGCGGAGGTGGGCCGGTATTGGCCGTGATGGTGGCCGCCAAAGAAAGGGGGGCGAATCGCGCCCAGGTCCTGAAGTACCTTAACTCCGGCGATGTGACTGGAGATCGTTCTAGTGTGGTGGGGTATGCGGCTGCAGTATTCGTCCAAAGCCCGCAGGCCCTGGAAAAGGAAATGGCCCGGAAAAAGGCTGGGATCAGCTTGGGGTTGACGGAAGAGGAAAAAAAGACTCTTCGACAGATCGCCTATTCCACCATCGAGGGACGACTGAGAGGGCAGAAACCTACCAGGCCCGATGCCCTCACCGGGACTCTGATGGAAAAGCGGGGAGCCTTCGTATCCTTGCACAAGCAGGGTCAGCTTCGGGGCTGCATCGGCCAGATTCAGCCGACCAAACCTCTTTGTCAAATCGTGGAAGAAATGGCCGTGGCAGCGGCATTCAATGATCCCCGGTTTGAGTCCCTAACGCCCAAAGAACTCAAGGACATAGAACTGGAGATCTCTGTCCTGACCCCCCTGCAGCGGGTCAAGGACCCAAAAGAGATCGAGGTGGGCAAACATGGTCTCTACATCAAAAAGGGTTTTTATTCTGGTCTGCTTCTCCCCCAGGTGGCCACACAATATCACTGGGATCGGATGACTTTCTTAGAGGAAACCTGCCGCAAGGCGGGCCTGCCGCGCCATGCCTGGAAGGAGAAGGATGCGGAAATTTATCTATTCTCGGCCGATATTTTCTGATTCCCATTCTTCAGAGGTTTGTATGCCGATCTATGAATATGAATGTCAACGATGTCAAGCCATCAGCACGTTCTTGATCTTGAAAAAAGAAGACACCTCCAAGGTCGCCTGCAAGGGGTGCGGCGGCAACAAGATGTCTCAAGTCATCTCGCGGGTGAGTTATCATCGTTCTGAGAGTGACCGCCTGGCTGAATTCGACACCCGAAAATCCCGGGGAGAGGAGTTCTACAAAGACTCGAGGAATGTGGGCCTGTGGGCCAAAAAACGAGCCAAGGAATTGGGTGCAGACCTGGGAACGCAATTCGATGAGATCGTAGAAAGTGCCCGCACGGGCAAGATCTTGGAAAAATATGACCTATGAACGATGAAGCCTGGAACCACAGCCTTTCCCGTCGACATTTTCTGAAGACCAGCGCTTGGGGTGTACTCTTCTTGGGAGTGTCGGGGGTGCCTTCCTATGTCTTCGCCCAACGGGAAAAGAAAGGCCTCATCGGACTCAAGCTCTCTCCCTATTATCTCGCCCTAAACAACCAGAGAATACAATGCCAGCTCTGTCCGCGGGAATGCCTCGTGGCTGCGGGGCAGCGGGGATTCTGCGGGGTGCGGGAAAACCGGAACGGGAAATATTACAGCCTGGTCTATGGAAACCCCTGCGCGGTGCACCTGGACCCTATCGAGAAAAAACCTTTCTACCATCTCCTTCCGGCCTCGATTTCATTTTCCATCGCCACGGCCGGTTGCAACATTCGCTGTAAGTTCTGCCAGAACTGGGAGATCTCCCAGACGACCCCGGACGAGACCTACAACCTAGAGCTTCCCCCGGAGAAAGTTGTGGCCTTGGCCAAGAAGGCTGGGTCCCGCTCTATTGCTTACACCTATGCGGAGCCGACCATTTTCTTCGAGTACATGCTGGATACAGCAAAGCTGGCTAAGAAAGAAGGAATCCTCAACGTCTATCATTCGAATGGATTTATCAACCCTGAGCCTTTGAAGGAACTCTGCCGGGTTCTTGACGCGGCCAACATCGACCTCAAGGGTTTCACGGAGGAGTATTATAGCAGCATGACCCAGGGCCACCTAGCCCCAGTCCTTCAGACGTTGAAGACTTTGAAGCACGAAGGCGTCCACCTGGAAATCACGAACCTGGTGATCCCGACGAAGAATGACGACGTGGATACCGTGGGCAAAATGTGCGCCTGGATTAAGAGCGAGCTGGGCATAGACACGCCGGTTCATTTCTCCCGCTTCTACCCCCTTTATAAACTGCGCAACCTTCCCCCGACCCCCGTCTCTACCTTAGAAAAATGCCGCAAAATCGCGATGGATGTAGGCTTAGAGTATGCCTACATCGGCAACGTCCCCGGCCACGAAGGGGAACGAACGTATTGTCCCAGATGTAAGAAAGTCCTCATCGTCCGCCAGGGTTATTATGTCGTCGAGATCAACCTGGACAAGGGGAAATGCAAGTACTGCGGCAAGCCCATCTTGGGGATTTGGGCCTGAAATTTTTCCCTCTCAATTCCATTCCACCTCTCTTCCTTAAAAATTTTTTTTCATAGGTTTAAAAAAAACCTGTCATAATTTGAAATAAGATGGATATTGTTAGAAGTTTTATGAAAAATCGTTTTGGAATATGCGGAAAGACAAGGGGAACCCTCCCCCTTGAGGGGGGAGGGAGAAGGGTGGGGGTGAAGGGACTGACCGGCATACCAAGAAGACTAGGGAACGCTCTAGGGATACAGAGGGCCATTTAGGGAGGCATTTGAGAAACAGACGGATAGTAGGTTTCAAGTTTCGTCGTCGGCAACTTTTACCCCTCACCCTGACCCTCTCCCCCAAGGGGAGAGGGGGGGATAACTTCTGTTAATACCATAAAAGGAGAAGGGAGAATGAAATATGATTAAAGATGAAAGAAATTATCATCAACGACTTCAAGAGTTCTGCGATTGTTTTATGGAGACGGATTTTAAAAAGGAGTTGGAGGCAGCCAGCAAAGGGGCTTCGGGGGACCCCAGTGGAGATCTGGACGAACTGGCCCTCAAATTCCTCGGCTTGGCAATTCTATATGGAGCCAATGAAGATGCTAAAAAGATCACCCTGCAGCGCTCAAGGGAGGGAAAGAGCTTGTTTTCGGTCGAAGCCAGAGGGAATTATCAGCTTCCCCCGCCCAGTGCTCAGGTAGCGGATCGAATCTTCTCCATTGCCCGCTCCATCACTCACATCGATGAAGATCAAGGAAAGGAACCCCTCTCGCTGGGGTTGAGAAACGACCGGATGGGAATCACCTTACAATTTGACCGGAAAAAAGGAGGAGAATCCCTCTCTATTCTATTCCCAGAGACTTGAAGAAGCTATCCCCTTGACTGAAGGGGCATCCGTACGCGGGGGATGAAACAGTTTATGTTCAGTCCTCCTGGCGGGACATTTCTTCGGCCGCCTCTCCGGCTGCCTTGATGATGTGTTCAATATCCTTTTCGGTGTGGGCCATGGAAAGGGCGCCCCCGCCATAAATCGTGTAAACACCCTTATTGAGCATGGTCAATCGAAACTGTTTGTCCCTTCGCGCTATATCTGTGCGCAACTCGGTATCTTCTATGTTCCGCAAGGATACATCCGCCGAGGAGGGAAAACAGGTCGTAAATAATGAACCTACACCAAAGCACTTAACCGGAATGCCGCAGGAACGGAAAGCCTTCTCTATTCCCTGCCGCACCTTCTTCCCTTTTTCATCCAGGGCTGGATAGATCTCCTTCTCGTGTTCTTCCAGGTATCTTAGCATGGTTCGGCCGGCGATCATGGAGAGAAGCATGCAGGAAAAAGTCCCCCCACCCATCAGCACTCCCCGGCCTTTGGGTAACCCGGCAGTGGGGCTCGCCAGATCCATGATCTCCTTGCGCCCCGCCACTACCCCCAGGTGCATGCCGCCGCCTAACACCTTTCCCATGGTAGAGAGGTCCGGCTTTAATCCATATCTGCCCTGAGCACCCCGCAAAGACAAGCGAAACCCGTTAATGATTTCATCTAATATAAAAACCGCCCCCACTTTTCTTGTTTCTCCCAGCACTGCCTCCAGATAACCCTCGGCAGGGGGTATGAAATACTGGCCCACCGCCTCCATGATGACACCCGCCAAGTCCGACCGATTTTGCCGTATGGCGGCCAGGGTCCCCTCGGTGTCATTGAAAGAAATGGTCCGGGTATATTCCGCTACTCCCGGCGGCAGCCCCGCACTCTCCGCCACGTCCATGGGAACATGTATGCCCACGCTCAGGTCTGTCCCTGCCCCATGCCACCCACCCCTTACTTTGAGAATCATATTCCGTCCCGTATGCGCCCGCGCCAGCCTCACTGCATACATGGTCGCCTCAGTACCCGAGACTCCGAAGCGTATTTTCTCCGCGCAGGGTACGATCCGACAGATGTCTTCGGCAAAGGCTATTTGGGATTCGGTGACGATCCCCCAATGCGTTCCTTCAGCAATTTTCTCCTGCAGGACCTTAAAAATAGGCTCAGGCTGGTGGCCCAGGATGTAGGCGTAGTGCCCCATCCATAAATCAACGTATTCGTTCCCATCCACATCCCAGATCCTAGAGCCAGCCGCTTTTTGGATATATACCGGGTAGGGTGCAAAGTAGCGCATGTTATGGGAAACACCTCCCGGCATGACTTGCTTGGCTCGGGCATAAAGCCTCCCTGAGCCAGGGGTTCTTTCCGTATACTCCTTTAGATATTTTTCCATCTTTTCACCTCGGAGATTGATTTTTGCAAGCAGAATAGGGGTGTTTAGGCAAAAGGGTATTGGTTCGGGAATCTGAGAAGTTCATGAAACATAAATCCGCGGTACTCTTTTGCCGATATTGCAAAGGACTTCATAGCCGATGGTTCCAATCTTCTTGGCCAATTCTTCGGCCCTGAGCCGCTCTTTACCCTGGGACCCGATCAAGACAGCCTCATCCCCCACTTGTATCCCCTCAATCTGGGAGACATCGACCATACACTGGTCCATACAAACTCTGCCCACGATAGGCGCCCGCTGACCCCGGATCAGAACTTCTCCTCTGTTCGAAAGGGCTCTGGATAAACCGTCGGCATACCCGAGGGGAAGAGTGGCAATCCAGGCACTTCCCCGGGTAATATGGGTTCGACCATAACTGATGCCTGTCCCCGTTGGGACCTGCTTTACGTAAGCTATTTTGGCCTTCCAGGAAAGTGCTGGTTCCAGAGTTATGGATGGGGGCTCGTCCTCCAAAGGATTGATCCCGTACAGAATGATCCCCGGGCGAACCATGTCCAAGTGCGATTCCGGCAGGTTCAGGATAGCGGCGCTATTGGCCGCATGCCGCAAAGGAATCTGGATTCCGGCATCTTTAATTTCCTTTAAAGCTTTTTCAAATAATCTTAATTGCTGGAAGGCATAAGTTTTTTCCCCTGCGTCCGCCGTAGCAAAATGGGTATAGATGCCCTCGATCTCCAGATGAGGCAGGCGCATGACCTGATGGACGAAGGGTATTACATCATGCGGAAAAAGGCCAATGCGTCCCATCCCGGTATCCACCTTCAGATGGGCGCGCACATTTCTGCCCTGTCTTCTAGCCTCCGCCGAAAGAGCATGGGCTAACGGGAGGTCAAAAACCGTCGCGGTCAGAAAATTCCGGACAATCACTTCTGCCTGCTCTGGTAATATGCTCCCCAGCACCAGAATCGGCGAGGAGATGCCACCTTCGCGTAGGTTCACTCCTTCTTCCGGGATGGCCACAGCCAGCCGGGTGGCTCCGGCGAGCAAGGTCGTACGAGCCACCGGCAGCGCCCCGTGCCCGTAGCCATCCGCTTTGACCACCGCCATCAGTTCACACGGTTCCCTCACCAGGCGCCGGATTTCCTGCATATTATGGACAATACGGTTCAGATATACTTCCGCCCACACCGGCCGCGAGGGAACGATCTCCCTTCCTTTATCCTCTATATCCTATCCTCCAGTTGGAGATACCAATGCCCGATAGCCCGCATCTCCTAAATTCTTCTTCCTGAAAGCACCCGGATGTTTTTTCCCTATGGGGGTTTTCCCCAATGACTGAGGCCTACTCTTAAGATAGAAACTTGGAACACTTTCTTTTCATTTTGCGGTACTCTACTCAAAAAATCTATCATCGACCCCTGAGGTAAATCAAGCGAATTAATCGCCAGTGTCAAGCCAATTTAGAAATGTCCGGTTTTTACCAAAATAGAAATGTCCGGTTTTCATGGTCTTGATCCGGCAGAGATTCCCGGATCGTATCTGCCTTTACCGAACTTAAATTTCCTCCAAG
>Ga0187886_1001286_pt1 | contig 23588 bp, 19 predicted proteins | sample June2016WEW_20_1_FD_133001 | JGI IMG/M metagenome (GOLD analysis project Ga0187886, IMG submission 133001) | Peatland microbial communities from SPRUCE experiment site at the Marcell Experimental Forest, Minnesota, USA - June2016WEW_20_150 | ecosystem: Environmental > Terrestrial > Soil >... | reverse complement strand
GAAAGTAGAGCTGACGAACAGATTGCCCTGCGCATCGAACCGGTCATTCAGGAAGGGCAGCATCTCGAACGTATCCTGCGGGAAAAACTTGGTACGGCGACGTATGCTCCGATCAATTTTGAGTCGATGCAGACCGTCATTGCAGAGGCGGGGGAAACTATTTCCAACCAGCATTTGGCGCGTGTGCAGAAGATTGCCAAGGAACGCGTGGATGACATTGACCGGGAAGCCAAAGATGCGCTACTGCGCGAGATCGATCGGATCAAGATGAACCAGAATGGCGTGCGCGCCGAGGCTGAAGAGCAGATGGAAGGCCTGCGCAACCAGCTCGAAGATCAATCCGCTGAATCACAGAGCCAAAACGCTCACATGCGGGATGAGCTCCAGGAGCTGCGCCCATTCACTTTCTTAAGCGAAAGTCGCTATCGTGAGCTAAAGCAGCGCTGGGGCCAGGTCTTCCGCGCCGATATGGGTGCAGAAGCCTTTTTTGACGTCCTACGCCGGTTGGACCTGGATAAACTCTCGGAAGACTTGTGGACCGAAGTGCGCACTTCTAAGAGCAAGCAGAAGAGGAAGAAAGCCACTACCCGGCTGAAGGTAGTTGAAGCCTTCCGCCGCTCAGGCAACCGCCCGGAGTGGATGATCCTGACCGTATTGCCTGTTATCCCTCCCGATCTGCGCCCGATGGTGCAATTGGATGGTGGGCGTTTTGCTACCTCGGATTTGAATGACCTGTACCGGCGTGTGATCAACCGTAACAACCGGTTAAAGAGACTGCTGGAATTAGGCGCCCCGGATGTGATTGTGCGCAATGAAAAACGTATGCTCCAGGAAGCCTGCGATTCGCTGATTGACAATTCACAACGTGGCAAAGCGCTTTCGCGCCGCGGTCGCCGTGAGCTGAAATCGCTCAGCGACATGTTAAAGGGCAAGAAAGGCCGCTTCCGCCGCAACCTGCTGGGTAAGCGCGTCGATTATTCTGGACGTTCCGTGATCGTTGTTGGCCCCTCTCTGAAACTTTACCAGTGCGGTTTGCCGAAGTCGATGGCGCTGGAACTCTACCGCCCGTTCGTAATTGCTCGATTGGTATCGCATAACTACGCAGCCAACGTCAAGGGGGCTCGTCGCTTCATCGAGCGCAACCGTCCGGAAGTATGGGAAGTACTGGAAGAGGTCATCGGCGAACGCCCGGTGCTGCTCAACCGTGCGCCGACCCTGCACCGCCTTGGTATCCAGGCCTTTGAACCAGTATTGATCGAAGGCAGCGCTATTCAATTACATCCTCTGGTAACTACTGCCTTCAACGCCGACTTCGATGGCGACCAGATGGCTGTTCACGTACCGCTTTCTGAAAAAGCAGTCTGGGAAGCGCGTAACCTGATGCTTTCGGCGCGCAACCTGCTTAAACCAGCCGATGGCGAGCCGATCATCAGCCCGTCGAAGGATATGGTGCTGGGGGTATATTACCTGACCTTGTTGAATGATCTTCCCCACCTGGGAGATGGTCATTTCTTCTCAGATATGGATGAAGTTGAGCTAGCCTACAACCTGCGCCAGGTTGATATCCATGCCCGGATTAAAGTAAAATTGCTTTCCTGGTATGACGCCAAGGGTAACCGCCTGCCTAAACAGGAGAATATTTTCCTTGAGACGACGGCTGGCCGGGTAATTTTCAACCGCATCCTGCCCCCCGAAGTTCAGTTCACGAACGATGTGCTGGACAAAGGTGGCGTGAAAGACTTGATCGCCGAAGTGTACGAGGTCTGCGGCCAGGAAGTTACTACGGAAGTGGCCGACCGGATCAAGGACATTGGCTTTGAGTTTGCCATGCGCTCCGGCGCTACTATTGCCGTAGCGGACATTACCATCCCGCCCGAGAAGGTCGATATCCTGGCCAAGGCAACCCAGGAAGTGGAAAACGTCAACCGGGCTTACCGGCGTGGCTTGCTGACCGAACAGGAGCGTAACGAACGTGTCATAGAAATCTGGCAAGAGACTACCAAGCTGGTATCGGACGCGGTACGTAAATACATGGATCCGAACGGCAACCTGGCTACCATGGCTAACTCTGGCGCAACCAAAGGTGGTTTTGGCCCAATTGCTCAGTTAGCTGGTATGCGCGGCCTGATGGCTGACCCGGCCGGGCGCATCATCCGCCTGCCCATTCAATCGAACTTCCGCGAAGGCCTGACTGCCCTGGAGTACTTCATTTCAACCCACGGCGCCCGCAAGGGCCTGGCAGACACTGCTCTACGTACTGCGGACGCCGGTTACCTGACTCGCCGCCTGGTGGATGTTGCCCAGGATGTGATCGTCAATGAGCATGACTGCGGCACCGAAGATGGTATCTTGATCCGCAAGTCAGACGACGTAGCCGGACAGACCCTGTCAACCCGGCTGTATGGGCGCCTGGTTGCACAAAGAGTGATTGATCCGCTGACCGGCGAAGTGCTGGCAGAACGAAACAATATGCTCGATCGCGACCTGGTACGCAAAATCGTCTCGGCGGGAATCGACGCAGTGAAAGTCCGCTCTCCACTCACCTGCGAGTTGACCCATGGTATCTGTTCCAAGTGCTATGGAATGGACCTTGGCCGCGGTACGATGGTCGAGCTTGGCGCGGCGGTAGGGATCGTGGCTGCCCAATCCATCGGTGAGCCGGGTACTCAGTTGACGCTGCGAACCTTCCACACAGGTGGTGTGGCGGCGGGAGGCGACATTACAACTGGTCTGCCGCGTGTCGAAGAACTGTTTGAAGCTCGCCGTGCACCTAAAGGCGAGGCCGTCATCACTCGCATCGCTGGTGTGGCGAAAATCATCCAGTCCGACCGCTACAGCGAACAGCGTATGGTGCGTGTCGAACACTCCGAAATCGTCAGCGACGAGTATGACGTTCCCGAGGGTTGGGTCATCTCCGCCAAGGATGAAGGTATGGTTTCTTTGGGCGACATCATTGCCCAGCAGGGCGAAGCTACCATCACCGCTCAACACGTCGGGCGAGTGCGCATTGAAGGGCGCAAAGTGATCGTCTCTTACGAACAGCGGGAGACCGAGGAATATGAAATTCCGAGCACTTCACGCCTGCTAATTAAAGATGGCGACCATGTTGTCGCCGGGCAGCCGCTGACCGAAGGTTCGCTCAACCCGCACACGATTCTAAAGATCAATGGGCGGGATGGCTGCATGATGTACCTGCTGACCGAAATCCAGAAGGTATACCGGGCCCAGGGTCAGAACATCAACGACAAGCATTTTGAGGTGATCATCCGCAAGATGATCGGCAAGGTGCAGGTTATCCGGCCGGGTGATTCCCCTTACCTGCCGATGGATCTGGTCGACCGGTTGGAAATCCGCCGGGTCAATGACGTGCTGATCTCGGAAGGCAAGCAGCCCGGCAAGTACATGGAAATTTTGCTAGGTGTCACCAAGGCCTCTTTGAGCACCGACTCGTGGCTGTCTGCTTCGTCCTTCCAGCACACGATCAAAGTACTGGCGGGGGCAGCGATTGCCTCTTCGAAGGACCCGATGTTTGGTCTGAAGGAAAACGTGATCATCGGTAAACTCATCCCGGCCGGCACCGGCTTTGTACTGGGCCAGTTCGAACGTGATGAGCGCCCCGGTGAATGGCATATGTCGGTTTCAAACCTGCCCAGTGCAGACTGAGCAGGTCTAAGAATATAGTAACCAGTGTCCCCAAGGCGACCCCTCGGGGACACTTTCTTATTGCGCCTTATTCATCGTTGACGATTGAAGATTTTATTCGTATCATAGGATAATATTCTTGATCTGATGTTCTATTTGGGGATACTGCTATGGATATGGGTTTGGTACGTAAAGTAGATATTGACCGGGAGATGCAGCAGTCTTACCTGGATTACGCCATGAGTGTCATTGTGGCGCGGGCCCTGCCGGATGCGCGAGATGGTCTGAAGCCGGTCCAACGACGAGTGTTGTATGCCATGTATGACATGGGTATGCGCCCGGAATCTATGTATAAAAAATCGGCCAGGATCGTGGGTGAAGTACTTGGAAAATATCACCCGCACGGAGATATGGCGGTGTACGAATCAATGGCGCGCCTGGCGCAGGATTTCACCATGCGTTATCCTCTGGTGGATGGCCAGGGAAACTTTGGTAGTGTGGATGGGGATCCTCCGGCGGCCATGCGGTACACAGAGGCCAAACTCACCCCTTTTGCCATGGAGCTGCTGGCGCAGATCGAAAGAGAAACGGTTGACTTCGTTCAGAATTTTGATGGCACGCTCACTGAACCAGACGTGCTGCCGTCAGCGGTGCCGAATTTATTGGTGAATGGAGCAAGCGGGATTGCCGTTGGCATGGCGACCAGTATTCCACCTCACAACCTGGGGGAAGTGATCGATGGGCTGATCTACATGCTGCACGGTTGGGAGAAGCTGGACGATATTTCTGTGCAGGATCTGATGAAGTTTATCCAGGGGCCCGATTTTCCGACGCGGGGAATCATCCTGCAAGAAGGCGAACAAAACGACATTATGACTGCCTATGCTACAGGGCGTGGGCGGGTTACTGTGCGCGGACGCGTCCAGGTGGAAGAAATGAGCCGCGGCAGGATGAGGATTCTGATCACCGAGCTGCCGTACATTGTCAATAAATCCAGCCTGATCGAGCGTATAGCGGAGTTGGTGCGTGATGGCGCTTTGGAAGGGATTGCCGATCTACGCGACGAATCCGACCGGCATGGCATGCGCATTGTGATTGAATTAAAGCAAGGAGTTGAGGCAGAAGGTGTGATGCTTTCACTGTATCATCGTACCCCCCTGCAAACGACGTTTGGCATCACGCTGTTGGCGTTAGTCAACGGCGAACCTCATCTGCTGACCTTGAAGCATGCCCTGCGGGTGTACCTGGAACACCGGCTGGAAGTAGTACGGAGGCGTAGTGAATTCGACCTGGCAAAAGCCAGGCAGCGTGTACACATCCTCGATGGCCTGCGCATTGCCTTGAAGAACCTGGATCAAATCATCACTCTCATTCGTAATTCTCCGGATGTCGAGCAGGCCCGCGAACGCCTGATCAAACGTTACAAGTTGAGCGATGCGCAGGCCCAGGCGATTCTGGATATGCAGCTTCGTCGATTGGCAGCGTTGGAGCGGAAGAAAATTGAACAAGAAAACAAAGAGGTAACCGCTTTGATCAAGGAACTGGAAAGCCTGCTTCAATCCCCTAAAAAGATGCGCCTGGCGGTCGAAAATGAGCTGATGGCGGTCAAACAAACCTATGGAGACCGTCGTAAAACGCAGATAGTGTCTTTGCGAGAAGGTGAATCGGCTAAACAACTGCTCACCGCCAACGACCTGACCCCTGCCCAGGCGGTATGGGTGGGAGTGATGGAAGACGGGCACATTGCCAGGACGCATAATGACGAGCTGCCACGCGTGAGCGGTAGGGCAGCCCCACAATGGCTGGTAAAGACCAATACACACCATACCCTCTACCTTGTGACTGACCAGGGCAAAACTGCGGCGGTGTCGGTCGAGACTTTGCCGGTCAAAGAAAAGTTTGCAGAAGGGTCGTTGGTCTCAAAAGTGGCGCCTTTGGAAGAAGAAGATCCGTTGGCTGCTCTTTTCTCCCTCCCGCCCCGGGATGAAATCCAGGGAGATAAATTTATTGTTACCGTTACTCGTTTTGGGATGATCAAGAAGTCGGCTATAACCGACTTACCAGGGCCTTCTTCGCAATCTTTTGTACTGGCGAAGGTGAATCCCGGGGATTTTCTCGGTTGGGCGGTCTTGACCAGCGGTGACGCCGAGTTGATGCTAGTCACATTGGGTGGCATGGCGATCCGTTTCTCGGAACAGGAAGTGCGTCCAATGGGCCTGGCGGCAGCAGGAGTGAATGGGATCAAACTAGACACCCGCGATGAAGTAGTCGGAGTCGAAAAAATTGTCAAAGAGGCTGAAGTGCTCTTGGTGGCATCCAACGGGCAGGCCTGGCGCATGCCAGCCGAGGATTTCCCCGTTCAAGGCCGCTATGGTCAGGGAGTCATCGCCTGCCGCCCAGGCAGGGGGGTTAAGGTGGTAGGAGAAATGTCGGGCAAGAAGACACAGGCCGGAACGGTGCATTTCGAGCGCGCTGCCAGCCAGAACATTCGCATGGATGAGATTCCACTGGGTAAACGGGCGACAACCAGCAAGGCTGCTATCCCGGTGAAGGCCGGAGATGCCGTCATCCAGTTGACTGTGGCGCTGGACGGCCTGGCTTTCTGGTCGGCCAAGCTGGCCATGGTGCGTAAACCTCGCCCAAAAAAGCCCAAAGCCGAAGAGGGTTAAGCCCCGATCGTGAAATATGAGTAATGGTAGGTCACCTGTCCATTCAGCAGGCCAAAGGTGTCGTTGCCGTTTTGGATCTTGCCTTTAGGCGAGCTGGCCTCCCAGGTGAAGTGACGCGTGGTGTTGTCGCCGGTTGAGCTGGTCAGCTTGAACGAGGCTGATGGTAAGGTCTGGGTCAAGAAAGTGGTAAACCAATTCTGGATGGCAGCCGTTCCCTGGATAGTTTGGGCGGCGGTGATATGCACAGCGTCTGGCGTATACAAAGATACCACATGGACGGCATTGTGGGTGTTTAAAGCATCGATGTACAGTTTGGCAGTATCCACTACCGGGCCGGTAGCCCAATTGTAAGTGACGATAACGTCCCAAAGAGGTTTCAACTTGATCTTGTAGTCCCAGGTGAAGAAATTAGCCGCCTGCAAATTTAACGTCTTGGCTGTATCCAGGAATTCCTTGATTTCACTGGGGGTAGCGCCCCATCCATTGGCGCGATAGACCGGGCCAATAGGCACAATCGGGCGGAAGGGTGACATGGCCTGGAATTCTCGAAAGCAACGTTGGAGCTGCGCTCCGGCGTTATCATGAGCCCCTTCCCAGTAAACCTGAGGCATATTCAGGTCACACTGATTGAGGAAGGGTTTCCATGGAAAGTTCATATGCAAAGAAGGAAATCGAAAAGAACAAAGGGCGATCGGAAGGTTGTGCAGCCCTTTACGGAGCTCGGTCATAAATTTTCCTGCTTGCACGTCCTTGCCTGGTTCCTGGTATTCTACTTCGGCATCGATGACATAACCATCCAGCCCCAACTGCTTTACCCGGCTAACGGCAGTCTGTGCTTCGGGGATACCGTTTCCATAGACGTAGTGCCAGCCCCAGACCTGGATATCTGCGGCATGCAAAGCCGAGACCACTGGCGGGCAGAAATCGGCCTTGGTGGTAGGGTCGACGTTGTTCGGGTAGGTACTGTCGGCAATCTTGATTAAAACGTGAGTAAATCCAGACGCTTTGGCAACCGAAGCAATGGTTTTCGCATTGCCGGCTTCGCAGTCCTTGATTTTCCAGATAAAGAAGCCTTTTCCTTTCAGCCCCATCGATCAGTCCTCCATTTTAAATTTTGTGGTTCTCTGGGAATTGCCGTGGTGAACTCCCAGATTTGGGGATGTGAGCGTGCGTACGCACGCTCACATCCCCAAATCTGGGGAACTTCCACTATTGCCTTCCAGACCAAGCTGAGGCGCGATGGAGCGCATAGCCACGATGACGTTATCGACATGCTCCCAAAGTTCGACCCCAAAGTTTGCGGTGGCTGCCGCTATTTCTTCCCGGTTGATTGCAGCAGCAAAAGCTTTATCTTTCCATTTTTTCTTGACCGAAGACGAGGTTAAGTCGTGTAACGAGCGAGAAGGGCGCACCAAGGCGACTGCGGTGATCAGGCCGGTGATTTCGTCGCAGGCAAACAAGGCTTTATTCATATGGGTATCGCGTGGAATTTCGCTGTGGTCGCCATGACTCAGGATGGCGCGGACGATCACTTCAGGGACAGCGTGGGCGCGTAAAATTGGCGCGCCTGCATCGGGATGATCGTTGAGGGTGGGGTGAATTTCCCAATCGAAATCGTGTAAAAGGCCAGCCATGCCCCAGATTTCGACGTCCTGGCCCAGTTTTTGGGCATAGAAGCGCATGGCAGCTTCAACTGACAGCATGTGGTTGATTAACCCTTGATTCTTGACATATTCGGCGACGATGGCGTAAGCCTGGGTGCGATCCATGTTTTGCTCCTGTTTTGAACTTATCTTTGTGCAATATTAGTGCCGGATTGGCCATTAATACTCTGGTTATTTTCGAGGCCACTTTGAGGGGGGAAGATCGGCTCAGGAGTCCCCAGGACGGGTAAAGGCCGGGTTACCCATACGTTCCAAAGGGCGACGACGGTTGCCCCGACTTCACGTAAATTCCAATAAGTCAGGGATTTGCTGTTGTAAGGACGCCGGTCAGCAATGACCCCATAGCCTTTGATGCCTAGAAAATTGCAGGTAAACAAGGCGCGCGGCAGGTGAAAGCGCTGGGTGACCAGCAAGGCCTCAGTCACACCGAAAATCGCCCTGGCCCTGTAGCAGGTATCGTAAGTCCTGCGACCAGCATAGTCGAGGATGATGTCCTGACGGGGGACACCCAGTTCAAGGGCATAATCGAGCATAGCCCCTGGCTCGTTGTAATCCAGAAAGCGGTTATCGCCACTCAACAAGATTTTTTGGATTTTGCCGGAAAAATACAGATCGGCGGCCGTCGCCACGCGGTCTTTGAGTATCGGTGAAGGCGAACCATCGCGGGTCAACCCGGCTCCAAAGACGATGGCCACCCGGCTTGAGGGGACATTGGCGGGTAGATAAAGACGGGAATTGGAATAAAACTCGGTAAACAAGCGCGAGAGAGCGGTAACCATTATTGCGCCAGCTAACAGAACTACGATAATACGAAAGATCATTTTCAATTTTCATCTCCCGAGCATGCTATCCAGGCTGATTCCCATGGCGCCGACCATTTTTAGCAAAGGATCGTAATCTGCATCCGTGGCAATTTCAAAATCCTGGATATCATAATTATTGGCGCCAGTCAAGGCAGCCTTTCCTGCTTGGGTTTTTACCAGGTCCAGCATTCCTTGAGCAATCTTTTTTTGCATGGCGTCCGGCAAGCTGGGGAGCAGCGCCAGGCATAAATTGGGGATGACCGGATCGCTGACCCAAAGAATGATCACCTTGTCCAGCGCATCTGGCAAATCCTGCTGGACCGCCGCGGCTGTGCGAGGGTCGCCAGCCAGAGCATAGGTGGCGCCAAAATCACAGATGCCATTGATATACAGGGCTCTTACCACCGAGGTATGCGAAAGCAGGAAGATACCATCTTTGATTGGGATGTTATTAAGCTTCAATAAACCGGCGGCGAGTAGGTAGCCTGACGAAGAACTGGGATCGACCCAACAAGGCTGCTTGCCTCTAAGTTGTGAAAGGGCGTTCAGGGCGTTTGCGGTGTTCTGGTTGCGGGTCAGGTCGAAAAAGCTTTTCAGGCCCGAGTTGGCATTTGCCAGGAACTGAGTACCATATTTATAAACGCCGAAATGGTCAGTGAGCAGAACGACCCTGGCAAACCCTTGTTGGCTGCCATAAAGGTAGGTCAAAGGAGGAAGCCAGGCCATGTGCACCGCACCGTCTGCCATGCCTTTCAGGGTCCAGTTGTAAGTTGGGCTGACTTCACTTTCTATCTTATAGCCGGTCAATTGAGATAACTGTTCAGCAACCTTATCTGCATTCAGCTTAACCGTCGGGTCAAGTTTTTCCGAAATAAAAGAGATGACCAAAGGATTGTTTACAGTTCCAGGTGGTTGCGAGGTTGTGGTCGGCGCCTCGGGGGTTGGCATCTGTGTTGGGGTTGAAATAACCGCCGTAGATTGGGCAGGGGTTGGCGTCGAAAGGGTGGATGAACCATTCTGACAGGCGCCCAGGATGGTAAAAATGATGAGAATCACAGGCAACCAGGAACACTTGCTCCACCTGCTTTTTTTCGACCTGGATTTCATCGTCCTCACGTTAACTCTTTACCTTCATGTGCCATGCAACGATTATAATCAATTTACGTATACGGTAGTGGGTGGAATTCACCTCGTCATCTATATGGAGGAAAAATGAGAAAATCTTCATCCTTGTGGGTAGCCATAGGAGTCCTCTTGTTCCTGCTGGTCGCCCTGGTTGTATTTTCGGTGTATATGCTGCAATTGGTCAGGCAAACCACGGACCAGGTTTTATCGCCGGTGATGAATGCGAATGCGCAATTAAGGACCCAGGTTTCGGGTTTTCTGCATCCCACTCCAACCATCATACCGGACCCAGTGACCATAATAAATGAGGTGCGCTCGCTGGCTCGCCTCGAAACCATCCAGTATAGTATCGAGAAGGTCATCACGGCCGAAACCGGCCAGGGGAGTTTTAGCTTCTTGTTCGGCGACAAGCTGCTTTTCGTTGCCCACGGGACGGTCATTGCCGGGATAGACCTTGGCCAGCTTACTTCACAAGACCTCAGGCTGGACGGCAACGTGCTGACCGTACAGCTGCCTGAACCCGAGATATTCGTCGCCACGCTGGATAACGATAAATCCTACGTCTACGATCGACAAAAAGGGCTGCTCAATTCCGGGGTAACTGACCTGGAAACCAAAGCACGCCAGGTGGCCGAACAGGAAATCGCGAAAGCTGCTATCTCAGACGGCATCCTGAGCGAGGCAAAATTAAACGCCGAAAACTACCTGACGCGCCTGTTCAAAACACTTGGGTACCAGGAAGTGATATTCATTTATCCCACGCCTGAGGATGTCCCTTAATTTTGTGACTTGACAATTATGATACAATCAGTGGGTTTATTGGGAAATCAAATACTATATCTACTCGGATGATAACAAAAGGATGAGCAATCTTATCCAGCCAGTCACACCCCGGCCCACGGTGGAAATTCACCTGTTAGATGGGCGGGTCTTTTCTGGGCCTCGTAACACTCCCGTCGGAGAATTCTTGCGCAATTTGCCGGAGTGGGAGAATCCTCCAATTGTAGGAGGGATTGTCAATGGCGAGCTGCGGGAGCTGTCTTACCCAATCGATGTGGATGCACGCGTCCTCCCGGTGAGCATGTCAGATGCGGATGGGGCGCGTATTTACCGGCGGGCTCTGATCTTTTTACTCGAAGCAGCTTTCACGGACCTTTATCCGGATTCCAGTCTAGCGATTGATCATTCCATTTCCTCAGGAGGGTTCTTCTGCCAGGTGGTCGACCGCCAGCCGCTGGGGATCGAAGAATTACGGGCGCTGGAAGAGCGCATGGGTGAGCTGGTCAAAGCTGACCAGCCAATTGAACGACAGACGGTGCCCCTGGCAGAAGCAGAGGCGTATTTCCAGCAGCGCGGTGAAATCGAAAAAGTACGCCTGTTGAAATACCGCACGAAAGATCACCTGGTGTTATACCGTTTGGGAGATTACCGGGATTACCATCATGGGTATATGGTGCCTTCGACCGGTTATTTAAAATGGTTCGCTCTGATGCCTTTCGGCGAAGGCTTTATCCTGAGGTTTCCACGCCGGCACGCCCCTACCCAGTTGCTTCCCACCCAGGAATCGCCGAAAATGCTGGCAACCTTCCGCCAATACGGCAACTGGCTGCGCCGCTTGGGGATTGAAAGCGTCGGCGCGTTGAACGATGCGATCCAGGCCGATCGCATTCGAGAAATCATTTTGGTTTCTGAAGCGCTGCATGAATTGGAAATTGCCGAAATTGCGTCCAAGATCGTGGCGCGCTCGAACAAGGCGCGTATCGTGCTGGTTGCCGGGCCGTCCTCCTCGGGGAAGACCACATTTTCCAAGCGGTTGGCAGTCCAGCTCCTGGCGCAAGGGCTGGCGCCATTTCCACTGGAGATGGATAACTATTTCGTCGACCGTGAGCGGACGCCAAAAGATAAAAATGGGCAGTATGATTATGAAGCCCTGGAAGCGCTGGATACCCGCCTGTTAGCAGACCACCTGAGCCGCCTGATTACCGGGGAAGAGGTGCAGATTCCGCACTATAGTTTTATGGATGGGAAGAGCGAGCCAGGTGAGGTAATCAAGCTGCGCAAGGAGCAGTTAATCATCCTGGAAGGAATCCACGGACTGGACCCGCGTCTTTTACCAGATATTCCAGCAGACCAAACCTTCCGCATCTATTGTTCCTGCCTGACCCAGTTAAACCTCGACCGGCAGAACCGGATTTCGACCACCGATACCCGGCTGCTCCGGCGTATTGTGAGAGACGCCGGCACGCGCGGATATTCTGCCTTGGACACGATCCACCGCTGGGAATCAGTGCGGAGCGGCGAAAAGAACTACATTTTTCCTTACCAGGAAAATGCGGATGAAATGTTCAATTCTGCCCTGGCCTATGAGCTTTCGGGCTTGAGACCCCTGGCTGAACCGCTGTTGCGACAGGTGCCATTTGGCACACCGGAATACGTGGAAGCCAAGCGATTGCTGGCATTCCTGGGTTGGTTTTTACCGATAAAGGAAGATTTAATTCCGGATAATTCAATCCTACGCGAATTTATCGGCGGCTCGATCCTGGCAGAATTTAAATTGTGGTGACAGCGGCTAAATATGCCGCCTCAACACTCTGGATAGTCGTGAGATGCCTTCATTAATTTCATCGGGCGTCGAGTAAGAGAAATTCATGCGCATGGTATTCGTTCCACCCCCGCAGGGGAAGAAGGATTCCCCAGGAACGAAAGCCACCTTTTGTTGGACAGCCTCGATCATTAAATTGGCTGTATTAATCTGAGGTGGGACAGTTACCCACAGGAACAGGCCCCCTTCCGGACGAGTCCAAGTTACGCCCTTCGGCATGTGTTCTTCAAGAGCGTCGAGCATGACGTCGCGACGTTCGCGGTATACCTCGATGATTTTCAGAATGTGTTTATCCAGATAGCCGTGCTGGCCAACTTCCAAAGCGATCATCTGGTTAAAGACGGCGGTATGCAAATCGGCGCCCTGTTTGGCCTGTACCAGCTTGCGGATGACTTCAGGCGGTGCCACCACCCAGGCCAGGCGCAGGCCGGGTGAGAGCACTTTTGAAAAAGTGCTCAGATAGATGACGTTGCCACTGTATGAGCCGGAATTCGGATGGCATTCGGCATCTAATACCTCGACCGCTGGTAAATTTTCCCCTTCATAACGAAGTTGCCCGTAGGGGTCATCTTCGATGATGGGAACCCCATAACGGTCGGCCAGCTCTACCAGTCTTCTACGCCGTTCAAGGGAAAGGGTTACGCCCGTAGGGTTCTGGAAGTTTGGCAGGACGTAGATGAATTTGGGCCCCGTGCGCAGCGCCTCTTCGAGAACGTCGGTGTCCATTCCATTCTCGTCGGAAGCGACCGGAACGTATTCGGCGCCATATGCGTTCCAGGCCTGCAGCGCGCCCAGGTAAGTGGGAGATTCCACAAGGATGCGGTCGCCTCGATTGATAAAAATTTTTCCTAATAGATCCAGGGCTTGCTGTGATCCGGAAGTGATCATGATATTGTCGGGATGCACTTCAAAGCCTAACCTGGCTGTGTGACGGGCGATCATTTCTCGCAACGGCAGGTAGCCTTCCGTCGAGCCGTACTGGAGCGCCAGGTGAGCCTCGTTGCGTAAGATGCGGGTACAGGCTTCCAGGATTTCTTCTGCTGGGAAAACTTCTGGCGCTGGCAATCCGCCGGCAAAGGAAATTACGTCCGGCAGTTCGGTCAGTTTGAGAAGCTCACGGATTGCCGAGCTCTTCATGCGCTGAGTGCGCTGGGCGTACCGATGATCCCATTGAGTTCGCATTCTACCTCCTTGATTTCAAATAAAATTATGCGGGCGACCAGCGCCCGCAAATTGTTTCATGATGTAAGTTTTGGAAAACGGCTGACGACCAATGCCGCAGTGGGTAAGGTGACACGATCACCTGCCTTTAGCTCTGCGGGAGCTTTACCGGCGGCTTTCGCAGCGCTCTGGAAGATGGCGATGGGAGTGTTTTCAGCAGTATATTTAAGGTCCAGGTAGGCCTGTCCGGTCAAGAAACTCTCGCTGTCAATCGAGCAAGAAGTGACCACGCCAACTACCTTGCCTTTTGAATCGATGACGGGGTCGCCGTTGTGCGCCAGGCGCACGCCTTTCTCGGTAAATCGGAAGCGGATCACTTCACCCGTGCGAGCTTTTTCCTGGGCGATATAGGCATCCCGTCCGATGAACCAGGGCTTGTAGATCTTTACGTAGGTTCCGAACCCGGCTGCGCCCACACCCAGGCCAAGTTCGCCGCCCATTTCGTGACCGTACAAAGGCAAGCCAGCTTCAGTGCGTAAAGAATCGCGGGCGCCCAGCCCACAAGGTTTCATGCCAAGAGGGGCGCCAGTGTTTATGAGAGCTTCCCAGAACTCAACTACCCGGTCGGGGTGGACGAATAGTTCGAAGGCCATCTTCTCGCCTGTATAGCCGGTGCGTGAGACAATCAGGTCAAAATTCCCTACAACTGCTTCACACAGCTCGGTGCGCTTGAGCGCCATGATGCGCCGGCGAGTCTGACTGTCACAGCCCAGGGCGAGCAGGATGTCGCGCGAGCGAGGGCCTTGCAGAGCGATATCCCTGCGCTCATCCGCACCCGCCTGGGGGTCGCGCAGATTGCGCAGGATTGCATTCCGGCCAAACGCCCGCGCCCAGGGCCGGCTGCGATCGATCAGCACCTCGCCGTCGTGAACTGCATTCAGCCAGGCCCAATCCTTGTCATCATTGGAGGCATTCACTACCACCAGGTATTTCTGGTCAGCGCGGTGATAAACCAGCGTATCATCGATGACATGAGCGTCCGGATCGAGGAATTGGGTATAGCAGGATTCTCCTACTGCCAGGCCAGCAATGTCGTTGCCGCAGACGCTATCCAGAAATACGCTGGCATCCGGGCCTTCGACCTGGTAGACTCCCATGTGGGAAACGTCGAACAAACCGGCGGCCTGGCGAGTGGCCAGGTGTTCTTCAGTGATCGAAGTATAGACGACGGGCATATCCCATCCGGCAAACGGGACCATTCTGGCGCCCAGTTTGCGGTGTGTCTCATTCATGCGCGTGCGGCGGATCTCGGCCGCTTCTTCCTCTTTCCAGGTAAATTCAGGCAGGCTTTTCCCGCTGCCACAGTTCATGCCGATAAAATATGGCTTGGCGGCATACACGGTCTCTCCTTGGGCTTGTTTGACCACCAGGGAGTCTGATTCAGTCACATAAACCGGCCCGGGCATCCGGCGGGTGACGTCTACATCGAAGCTGGTGTAGCCATCGGATAAATCGCGCAGCCAGGCGCTTACCAGGGCGGCTTTCGAAGCCGGCACGCTCAGCCGGAAGGTTTTTTCGCTGACACAGGTCAGGGTACCTTCGATGCTGCCGCTGGGGCCGGTCAGAGAAGTTTTATGTCTCTTCCCGGGCTTCAAAGCTTCAACGTCGCTGGTGAAGGCGTAGTTGACAAACTGGCGGATGCTTTCTCCGCTCAAGTCAAAAGCCATCCAATCTGCGCCGGCGAAGCCGGCAGCCGGTTTATCGTCAATGAAGAAGAAATAAGGATAGCCATGGTGTGAGACTTCAGCATCCTTGCCGGCGGCTTCTGCCAGGTTACGGCTGCGCAGCTTAGCGTCTTCGAGGAGGTTGAAATCCAGTTTGGCCCGTTGAGCTAATCCCTGGCGTGTCTCCACTGAATAGGGCTTGCAGGCGAGAAGTACGTCCGCCATAATGTCAGCCACTTTGACCATTTCAGCTTCTCCCAGCCCACGCTGGGTCATCCAGGGAGTGCCAAAGCGAATGCCGGAGGCATACAAGGCGGTTTTATCGCCTGGGATAGTGTTACGGTTGAGCACAATGCCGGCAATGTCAAGGATGCGGGCTGCTATATCGCCCGAAAGGGTGGTCCCATCTGACCCGACGATCGTCTTGCAGTCCAGGTTAGCAAGGTGAGTGTTCGTTCCGCCGTAAGGAATGCGCAGGCCGCGCTCCTGCAAACGGCCGGTCAGTTTTACGCAGTTCTTGGCGATTTGGTGTTGAAGCTGGCGGAAAGGTTCGGTGCGGGCAAACTTGAAGGTGGTGGCAAGGGCGGCAAAGACGTGGACGTGTGGTCCACCTTGTTCGCCGGGGAAAACTGCCCGATCAAGCTTGCGCGCCAGGCTGGCATCGTGGGTAAGGATACAGGCGCCGCGCGGGCCGCACAGGGTCTTATGTGTGGTAAAGGTAATTACCTCAGCGAGGCCAACCGGCGAAGGAATAACACCGGCGACGATCAGGCCGGCGATATGCGAGATGTCCGCCATCAGCACAGCGCCACACGTATCGGCGATGGCCCTGAAACGGGCCCAATCGGGCGCCCAGGGGTAAGAAGAATAACCAGCAATGATGATTTTGGGTTTGTTCTCTTTGGCCAACGTCTCGACGGCCGTGTAATCGATTTGTTCGGTGGTTGGATCAACGGTGTAATGCACCACGTGATACAGTTTGCCTGAACGGTTGACTGATGATCCGTGGCTGAGATGCCCACCATGCAGCAAATTCATACCCAGAATGGTATCGCCAGGATTCAACAAGGCGCTGTAGACGGCGTTGTTAGCGGGGGCTCCTGAAAGCGGCTGGACGTTGACGAATAATTGATTGGCGGAAAAAGATGGGGTGGCAAAGGCTTCGGCACAGCGACGCCGCGCCAGGGCCTCAACGATGTCAGCATATTCGACGCCTTTATAATAACGCGGGTCAGAGTAGCGGCGGTAATGGGCCAATCGAGCGGTGTGATCCAGGATCTCTGCTTCATCCATCTGGCGGGTTTCCTCATCGGGGTAGCCTTCTGCATATAGATTCTGGAAGGTCGAAGACAACGCCTGGCGAACGGCGGCCGGTGCAGTGCTTTCACTTGGGATCAAGATCAATTTCCGCAACTGCCGTTCGGTCTCCAACTCGGTCAGCTTGTAGACCTCCGGATCCAAATCGGCCAGTGAGCCGCGAAACAGAAAATCAGACATTGAACAGTCTCCTTGAGCGGGTTATTGGTTGACGCGTAAACAAGCGCAAGGATTTATTGTCTTCAGGTTGTTGTCTGACAACAGGCTTGCGCACGTTTTTATTCTAGCCCCGAGAACAAGTGAGGTCAAGTGATGATTGTTTCCAGCCTGCATAAAATTTGTAATTTTTATGCGGGGGGCTTTTTCTCAGGTTTTGAATATTTATCCAGCCAATCCAGCAAGACCTTGAAAACCTCATCCCGGTTGGGCTCGTTATGCAGCTCATGGTAATCACCTGCCCAAAGCTGGAAAGTGATATCTCCTTTTACATTCTTTACGAATTTCTTTGTCGCCGCCGGATCGACGATGCGGTCCGCGCTGCCTTGCATGATAAGGAGAGGAATAGGCGGAAATTCAGCGGCATGTTCGACCAACCATGGACCGCTCTGTAGCAAATCCCAGCCTAGGCGGGCCGAGATCAGGGGGTGCACCATGGGATCGCTTTTATAAGCTGCGATGATATTGGGATTGCGTGATAAGCCTGCCAAATCCAACCCATTGTCCATCGGCATCGTAGGATTGATCCCTTTCATCACTCTAGCAAGCAAGATTTTCTAACCAGGCACAGGCTTGGCCGTTCCCAGCGCTGGACTGGTCGATATGATCCCAAATAAACAGGTGGGCATCCGCTTCATTGCATAGTATAAAACCAGGTTTCCTCCCATTGAATGGCCGTATAAAAAGACAGGCTTTCCTGGAAACAATTTTTGAGCCTCATTTATTAATCGATCCACATCATCTAGCGCTGCTGTATAAGAGAAATGCCCGCGTGGTCCTTCTGTTCTTCCATGGCCGCGCAGGTCGAAGCCGAAAAGTGCGTAACCTTCCCGGTTGAGCGTCCTGGCAACATCCTGGTAACGCCCGCTGTGTTCTCCAAGGCCGTGTACCAGGGCAAGCACAGCTTTTACTTCGCCTTCCGGCGTCCATGCCTGAGCAAAGAGCTTGAGCTGATCTTTAGTTGTCCAGGAAAATTCCTCATTAGGCATAAGATTTTCCTTCACGGTAATATCAATGTGGTGGATGATAAATATCGGCTATAATCGGGTGACTGCTTACCGTTATTAAGAGTGTATATCAGCCTCAAGAAATCAGCAAGGAAATAGTCAGAGGAACCCGGATTATAAAAACGAGGAAACCGAACAAGAGTAAGATCTATGATGGACGAAAATATTCCTTTGCCGTCCTATAAAACGGCCTCACCTGACCGAAAATGGGGGTGTGGATCGACGGCATTGCACGTTATCACCATCGTCTGGATTTTAATTGCCAGCGGCATCGCCCAATTCAGCAGTTGGATGATTGAACAGGGTATTTTTGACGGTTCTTTTAAGATCCTGGACGTGCGCTGGTTGGTAGAACTGGTATACAGTGCATCCCTGTTGGTACCCTTGATGGTGATGCTGCTGCTGATTAAAGAGAGACGCCTGCGCAATGTTTTCCGCACCTGGTTGTTGGGCGGATTGCTGGCGTTATGCCTGACACCGGCTCGCCTGGTGAGCATGGTCGAGGCCCAGAGCATCGCTGCTTTGCAGATCGCCGGCCTGGGGGTGTTCCTCCTCGGCCTGGGATTGTGGTCCCGTCTGCGACCGTTATCCAACCGGCCAACTGAGAAACCAGGCTGGCAAGGGTTGCATATTAGCCTGGCAGCCAGTGCGGTGTTAGTCTTCCCCTGGCTGTTGTGGGGCGCCCTTGGATCGCCTACCGACATTCTGCTCGGATTGATAGTGGCCTTGCTGGGGGGAATGGCCGTGATGAAGATTTTTCAGGCTGGCATGATGGCCGGGGAAAATGAAAGCGAGCCATCCACATCGAATAGAGTTTGGCTGGGGAACGGTTTTTTAGTCCTGGTCCTGTTAATCATATTGGCGACTGGACTCGGCCAAAGTGGGAACCAGTGGGTGCTTTCGCTCAGCATTCCCATCCTGGGTTGGATAGTCGTGCTCTTAAGAAGGGCTGGTATTGCGGCCGGCAGGAACAACTGGCCGGCAGTGGCAGTCTTCCTGGGCCTGTGTATCGCCTGGCCGCTCCTCTTTGTCGATGCAGATGAGCTGCAACTGGTGATTACCTCAGGGGCGGGCGAGCTTATGGACTGGGCTTCCCGCGAAGCGTTCTCGATGCTTTTCCTGGGATTTGCGCTGACGATATTGCTGGTGGTCCTTTACCGCAGGCTGGAAAACCTGAAACGTCCAGCCAGATTCCTGAGCGTAGGGCTGTGGATAGCGGCATTCCTGATTTATTCCCTGGTTGGTCGACCGGGGTTTTACGGCGATCGGATTTTTGTCATCTTACGCGACCAGGCTGACGTTTCCTCAGCGGCCAAAATCAGCGATTACAACCAGCGCCGGGCCAATGTATACCACACCCTGGTTGCCCATGCTGATCAGACTCAAGCTGGCTTGCGCCAGGACCTTTCACGCCTGGGGATTCGTTATACGCCTTATTACCTGGTCAATGCGCTTGAAGTGCAAGGCGGTCCATTGGTACGCTTGTGGATGATGACTCGCCCGGAGGTAGATCGCGTCCTGGATAACCCCATCCTGCGCCCGCTGCCAGGTCCTATTCCGGCGGCGCATGGAGATACCAATACTGCCCCCAGCCTGCCACAGTGGAACCTGACCATGATTGAAGCTGACCGGGTGTGGAAAGAACTGGGAGTGACCGGCCAGGGAGTGGTCGTCGGCCAATCGGACACAGGCGTACAGGGCGATCACCCTGAGCTAGCTGACCAGTATCGCGGCAAGGGTGGCCAGAACGATTACAATTGGCTGGACCCCTGGAACGGGTCGAGCCAGCCGGTTGACATCACCGGGCATGGCACGCATACCCTGGGCACAATCCTTGGCAAACATGTCGGCGTGGCCCCAGGGGCCATCTGGATTGCCTGCGTAAACCTGGCTCGCAACCTCGGCAATCCCTCGGTCTACCTCAACTGCATGCAATTTATGCTGGCTCCTTTCCCCGAGGGTGGGGATCCGTTCCGAGACGGCGATCCTTCACGGGGTGCAGAGGTATTGAATAATTCCTGGGGCTGCCCGTGGGTTGAGGGTTGCGACCCAGGATCTTTGTTACCCGCAGTAAAAGCATTGCGTGCAGCAGGTATATTCGTGGTGGTATCTGTCGGAAATTACGGTTTATCTGGCTGTGGCTCGGTGACCGACCCGCCGGCCATCTATGGAGAAGTTTATTCGGTTGGGGCCGTGAGCCAGAACGGGCAACTGGCAGATTTCAGCAGCAAGGGCCCGGTCACCGTGGATGGCAGCAACCGTCAAAAACCGGATATCGCTGCGCCCGGAGATGGCGTCTTATCCTCTTTTCCAGGCGGCAGCTACTACGTGGCCTCAGGGACATCCATGGCCGGACCCCATGTGGTCGGTGTGGTAGCCTTAATGTGGTCGGCCAACCCCAAACTGGTGGGCAACATCGACCAGACGGTAAAAATCCTGGACCAGTCCACCCGGCCTTACCAGGGTATCCTGGATCCCTGTGTGGGCAATGAGATTCCCAACGACGGGGTGGGCTACGGCATTGTAGATGCTTATAATGCAGTCAAGCTGGCATTGGAGGTCCGCTAATCACGGTAGGTCACATGAGCCTCACGAAACTCCCTGGTTATTGTGGTGTTATAGATTTTAGAAGCGTTTAGCGTATCTCAATATGGCTGAGATTACCGACGAAGTCGCCCTCGAACGCGCCGTGCAAGGAGATACCGAAGCTTTTAGTGTCTTATATGAGCGCTATGTAGTGCGAATTTACAACTACATTTATTATCGGACCGGGAGTCCTTTGGATGCCGAGGATTTAACTGCACGTGTATTTCATCGTGCTTTGAGTCATATCGGTACGTATCGTAGTATGGGCGTACCTTTCTCTGCCTGGCTCTACCGTATTGCTCACAACCTGGTAGCAAACTGGCACAGGGATAACAGCCGGCGGCATGAAGTGCCTCTAGAAGACCACACCGAGCTGCATTATCCAGCGGAGCATCCCGAGCAGGTGATGGTACAATCTCAGGAGCGGGAAAAGTTGCTAAAGGTAATACGCAACCTTTCATCTGAACGCCAACAGCTCCTGATATTGAAATTTGTGGAGCATCTTTCAAATGCCGAGATTGCTATCATTATGAGGCGCAGTGAGGGCGCGATAAAGAGCCTGTATCACCGGACCGTGCTGGTTTTACGTGAAGAGTTGGGAAACCTTGAGAAGGTCGAGGAGAAATAGTCATGGTGAGGAATGAAATCAATGTATTTCCATTCGATTCAGAGGCCGGGTCGGCGATCCTGGCGATGATGTGCCGCGAAGCCCGCCTGTTGGACTGGGCCGGCATTTCTGTCCAGGACATCCTGACCAAATTGGAGACTCTTCGCGAAAGGCTAACCGTCGTCTTTACCCTCGACACGCTAAATTTTGCCAGGATGAAGGGCCGAGTGAAGGCGCTGCAAACCGCCCTGACATCCGTCCTGAACATCAAGCCAATCGTTATTTTGCGGGATGGATTGCTGCAGATGGTCGATAAAGTGCGGACTCGGCAGAGAGCCATCGATCAGATCATCAATTATGCCAGTAACCGTGGCGGAAATTTACCGGTCAATGTGGCAATTGTCCATGTTGCAGATCCCCAGATGGCAGGCTGGCTGATGGACAAGGTGGGGCGTCTTTTCAACTGTCGTGAGTTGGTATTGACCGATCTTTCTATTCCGGTGGCGGCCAATCTCGGACCTGGAGCGGCCGGTATCATGATTTATCCTGTGGATTAGGATATCCGGTGGATTAGGATACCCGGTGGATTAGGAGGTGCAGATATGGGAGCCCAGAGTATGGAACTATCTACCCTGGACAGGCTATTTGAAGAAGAGCTTGAATCTTCATTTGATACTGTGCAGCCTGACCGCGAATTCGTCACCCGGCTGCGCCGCAGACTGTCTAATAAAGGGCAGGTTGTCCTCGAACCCAGGTCACCAGCCACCGCCTTCGTGCTGGTAGCTCTGGGTTTGTTCACCGGAGCTTTGCTGGTATGGATTCTGGGGCGACTCAGATAGTTTTGCTAAAAACTTTGCACCTATCCAGGCTTATTCAACGAGAGTGATTTAAATCAAACCTAATTTTTTCAATAATTCTGATTCAGATGGTTCCACCAGAATTTTGCCGTCCGGAAAAACAATTGTCGGCACGCTGCGGTAGCCATGGTTGGTCTCTTCGACGAAATGGCGGGCGTCAGCATCTTTATCGATATCGACCCACCGGTAAGTGATATGGTTCTGATCAAAAATCAGACGAGCGCGGCGGGTACCTCCGCACCAGGATGTGCCATACAAGACAATTTCTGGAGTCTTTTCTTCCATGTCGCTCCTGTTAAATAAAAATGAAGAAGGTATCAGCCGGTTTTTCAAACCTGCCAATTTATTGACCAAGCTGTGAAGTTTCATTTCCGAGAAAGTTTGCCAGCCAGATGGTTTCTGCCACTAAGTCTACCTCGACCGGCAGATTGAAATTTTCATTAACGTGTATGAGCAAGTGTTCGGTCACCACTTTAACCTGTGGTTGGACCCCGAGCAGGTTCCCAAGCTGGCGGATGAGCGCCAGTGCGCTTTTATCAGGTGTGTCAACCCCGCATTCTTCGAGATAAGCCCGAATGGCATATCCGGCAACTCGCCGGGAACACACGCGTGCACGACCTTCCAGACCGTTTTTTCGGGCTGTCAAAGCGCGGTTTATCTCGAGTTTAATTGCATCACTCAACCTTTGGCTGAACACAGGCTGATTTTACCCTATTTTTCCCTTGAGCACACGTTACTCTCGAAGGCTTATTGGGATTTTCCGTTGAAGATCCCCGGATTTGGGCTTGTCATGACAACTCCAAATCCGGGAGTTCACCACGCCAATTCCCAGAGAACCTTCTCGAAAACGTTATAAAACCTGGTTCCTTCTCCTTGACAAAATTCTCTTCGTGGATACAATTAGTCCGGCTAACTATTAGGAGAGCTAAGTATGTTTACGCAAGAAAACGTATCCTACCAGATTGTAGAGATCATTCCCCTGATTTTGCGCTTCTTACACACTGAAATGCGGGCTAGCGCAGGTGGTATGGGGCCTTCTCATTTCCAGCTTTTAGGCATGTTGGCTCGCCAACCCTGCAACCTTAGCGAAATAGCCGAAAGACAGTCGGTGACCGCGGCGACTATATCAAATTCGGTTAACATCCTGGTCGAACGCGGCTGGATTCAACGCATCCCGGTCAGCCATGACCGGCGCATGGTAAGAGTCGATCTGACCCCGGCTGGCAAAGAGGTTCTGGATAAAAGTCATCAGCGCCTGGAGAAGCGGGTAAACCAGCGGGTTTCCGAGCTTCCTGCCGAAGATCTGGACAAACTCATGGTCGGATTGCAGATATTAAGAAGGGTACTCGACACCTCGTCTGTAGGTGAAAGGAATTGTGAATGAAAGGAATTCGGAGGGCATTAGCTTATACTCTACGTTACTGGAAACCGGCTCTTGGACTGCTTATCAGTTTACTGGTGGTGAATGCAGCCAACCTGGTTGCGCCGCAGCTTTTAAGAATTTTGATTGACCAGGGGATCACTCCCATGGACATGCAACGAATCTGGCTTATTGCGGGTCTTTTGGTGCTCGTGGCTGTAGTTAGGGGTTTATTCACTTTCCTGCAG
>Ga0187886_1001283_pt1 | contig 23604 bp, 13 predicted proteins | sample June2016WEW_20_1_FD_133001 | JGI IMG/M metagenome (GOLD analysis project Ga0187886, IMG submission 133001) | Peatland microbial communities from SPRUCE experiment site at the Marcell Experimental Forest, Minnesota, USA - June2016WEW_20_150 | ecosystem: Environmental > Terrestrial > Soil >... | reverse complement strand
GTCGCAGACGGCAAACAAATAGACGCCCGCCAGATTATTTTCCGCGCCAAATATAACGTTCATAGGGCCATTACAGTGATGGATGTGAAGGAAGGAGTGACTCTGACGGCGGACAACACGAAGATTGAACAGGTCGTTTCAGATGAGTCCGAGCCGGCTGAGTGGGCAGCGCCTTACGGACTTGTCGCAGTTCACAATCTCCCCGCGGGGACCGTTGTCAGTTCAAATATGGCAAAGCCCCCTCAGCCGCCGGTGGTAATCGAGCGAAATCAAACCGTAGTCATACGAATCGAAAGAGCAGGCCTTGTTGTAACCGCGATGGGTAAAGCTACGCAGCAGGGCAAACTCGGCGAATGCATAAAAGTCAGGAACGTTGATTCGCAGCGGGTGATAATGGCCAAGGTTAATGAAGACGGAACAGTGGAACCTGTTTTTTAAAATTGTCCTCGCGAAAGCGGGGAAGGGAGCAATGATGAGACAGAGAATACAAAATACGAAAATCATAACTTTCATTGTCGTGGCGGGTGTTTTCTCGGTGCTGTTTGCCGCCGCTTGTGCACAGGGCGGGTCAATCTGGGCCAAGAGGGATAGAAACAGCCGGAATCCTTACGCCGACGACACCGCCCGAAACATCGGCGATGTATTGACCATCAAAATGACGGAGGCCAGCAAAGTTGATAACAAGGCCAAGAGGGATTTGGAGAAAGATACCACCAAGTCGAATACCTTTAACGGAAAGGTAGGCAATTTTGCCGACCTCGGCGAATTCGGATTGAGCGCATCATCTTCCAACAAGCTGAACGGCAAGGCGGACTACAAGGACGAACGCACCTTTGAAGACAGCGTTACGGTGACAGTTGTGGACATTCAACCCAACGGCAATCTCGTGGTTATGGGTACTCTCAACCGCAATATCGGCGGGGATACTCAGGTCATCGAAGTAAGCGGTATTGTGCGTCCGAGTGACATAATGTTTGACAACACAGTAAAGAGTTCGCAAGTGGCTGATTTTCGGCTTGTAAGCAAAAACGGTGGCGTGGCCGACCCATATACCAGGCCCGGCTGGCTTGGCAGAATATTCGATGTCATTTGGCCATTCTGACAGTTTATCATAAGGCATTGGTCCGATTTTTTGGGGATAGCTGTTTATGAAATACCGTCTGATTGTGATGTTGGGAATATTGCTCGGTTGTGCACAGAGCGGGCGATGCGAACGAATAAAGGACATAGTTGAAATACAGGGCGTTCGCGGCAACCCTCTTTCGGGCGTCGGGCTTGTCATTGGACTGGCGGGTACGGGTGACACCACCCAGCCGTCGCACCAGATGCTGACCAACATATTGAGAGATTCGGGGCTGGTGCTTTCGCCCAAGGATTTGACCGGAGGCAATATCGCGATTGTGATAGTTACCGCTGAGCTTGGGCCGTTTGCACGCGAAGGTTCGCGCCTCGACATTGATGTCTCGGCGATTGGAGATGCGAAGAGCTTGCAGGGCGGGATGCTGCTGCCGACGCCGTTAAAAGGTCTTGATGACCAGGTCTATGCGATTGGGCAGGGCGGCCTCTCATTAGGCGGCTGGTCGGCGGGCGGAAACGATGCCACCATTTCCAAAAATCATCAGACCGTCGGCAGAATACCCGGCGGGGCTATTGTCGAAAAAGCCGAATTGGCGACGTTCGTGGAGCAAATTGCGGACCAGAGGTTTATTACTTTAACTCTTAGAAACAGCGACTTCACCACAGCACAGCGAATCGGCAAGATTATAAATGAGCAGCACGCGGATAGTGCGATGGTGGTTGACGCGGGCACCATAAGGGTAAAGGTCCCCGGCGAGGTTGACCAGAAGGGGATAGCGGGTTTTATTGATGACATAACCCGGCCTGATGTAACGGTCGATGTGCAGGCAATTGTCGTAGTCAATGAACGGACGGGGACAATTGTGGTTGGGGAAAACGTCGGGATATCGGCTGTGGCTATTTCGCAGGGCAGTCTGGTCATCAAAGTCAAGGAGACGCAGATTGTTTCTCAGCCGACGGCTCCTTTCTCCGACGCGGGGACAACCCAGAAAGTTCCGGATACGATTGTCGGCGTCGAGGAAAAGGGCGGTTACCTCATTCCGGTTACCAAGTCTGTTACAATCGCGGACCTTGCCAAGACGCTTAATGCCATTGGCGCGACGCCCAGGGACCTTATCGCGATATTTAACGCTTTGAAAAAAGCCGGTGCGCTGCAGGCCCGGCTGGAGATAATGTAGGCATAAATATGGATGGCGCTGACCTTATATTGACTACGCCTGTAATGTCGCCGGACCTGCTGGGAAAAGTGGGGAGCGGCGAAATTACAGGCGCAACCGGCGATGTCCGGGTAGCCGGCGCAAAGTCCGCTGATGCCAAAAAAACAGAGCAAATGTCCAAGGACTTTGAATCGGTCCTTGTGACAAAGCTTCTCGACGAGATGAAAGAAACTATCGGCCAGTGGGGATTTGAGGAGGAAGCGGGGGCAAGTCAGGTCAAAGGGTTGTTCTGGCTTTACCTGGCCCGCGATGTGGCCGACAAAGGCGGGCTGGGGCTGTGGAAAGATCTGAATCGCTTTTTCACAGATCTGCAAAACAAGGACACACAGGCAAAGTCGCTGGATGAAAAATTATGAACGGCCAAACAGTTGATTTATCCCGCAAAGTTGAAGACCTGCTGGGCGTTCTCATGCGGGACATCGAGCATCTTGAGCGGACACTGGTGTGTCTCAATGAGCTTCGCTGTTTTGTGATAAAGCGAGACGAAAAGGGTCTTGCTCGGCTTCTCGATGATATACGCGTGGAATCACGGGGCTATCAGGCCAATGAGCAGCGTCGAAATCTGATACGCGAGGAGCTTGCCGTGTTGCTTGGTTGTAAAACCGGGGAGTTGACGTTGTCGGTTCTGACGAGGCGTCTTGGCGGGGCGGCAAAGGCCGCTATAGCTGAAAGTCAGCAGAGGTTAAAGATGCTTGTGGGGCGTTTGCAGAAAGAATACGTTTCTACGGTTTCGTTATTATCGGATTGCGCGAGAATAAATTCGGCTCTTTTGAAGATTATGTTCAATCGCGGCCGGTCTGGTTTGGTTTGTTATGATTCAGCCGGCCTGACTGAACGGGAATCCGGCGCCGCTTTTATGAATATGCGCCTGTAACGAGTTTTTTGACGGGGACACTGATAAAATGTCGGGTTTTGACGTAGGACTTACCGGATTAAATGCAGCCCAAAAAGCGATTGATGTCATTGGTAACAATATTGCCAACGCTGCTACCGAAGGCTATCACCGACAAACGGTCGACCTGACCCCTTCCTACGCACGCCTGGATAACGGAGTGTTGGTGGGCGGCGGTGTTGAGGTGAGTGGCACAACCAGAGCAATCGACGTATTTCTTGAAGCTGAGATTTTACGCCAGCAGTCATCGCTCAGCCAGGTTTCACAGGAATCCACGACGCTCAGCAGTGTAGAAGCGGCATTCGGAGAGCTTACGGGTAACACCGGCCTGAATGCCGCTATTGACCAGTTCTTCAATTCACTAAACAACCTAAGCGCTCATCCGGACCAGGGTGTTTACCAAAACGATGTGCTTGCATCAGCCGATACGATGGCCGGTCAGTTCAGGACCCTTGGCGATTTTTTGTCCAACCTCCAAACGCAAATCGGGCTGCAGGCCGAAAATGTTGCCGGCCAGATTAATACGCTCGCAGGCCAGATTGCCAATTTCAATGACGATATTCAGCGCATCGAGATAAGCGGTGGCCAGCCGGGCAATCTGCTTGACCAGCGGGACCAGCTCATAAAGCAGGTGTCCGAACTGGCGGGAATCCAGGCGCAGCAAGTGGACTACGGCGCGATTAATGTTGATATTGGCGGCGTGCCAATCGTTATGGGGTCAGCCGCGATGCAGGTTGAAGTCGGTCTAAACGAGGATGGTCTGCTTGGTATTACCCCTGCCGGCGCCTCCACTTATCAGACGACAGTGGATGGTGGCCAGCTTGGCGGTCTGATGGCTTTGTATAATAATACCATCGGCGGTATTCACAGCGATCTCGATACGCTTGCTCTATCGATAATCCAGCAGGTGAATCAATACCACGTCCAGGGGGTTGGCTCCGATGGTTCGTTCACGGAATTGACCGGCAAGGCGATGTTGAGCGAAGACATCAGTGATTTTGTGCCGCCCGTGAGTGCCGGTTCCTTTTTTATCCGCGTAACCCATACAGACCCGACTACCCACGAAGTAACAGTAATCAGGCACGAAATCTACGTTGACCCGTCAAACCCGTTAGAGGATTCGCTAAGCGATATTGCGACCGAGATATCGAATCAGATTCCTCCGCAACTGCACGCCTTTGTATCTGACAACAAGTTGTGCATACAAGCCGATAACGACTGCAAGTTTGATTTCCTGCCCGCCGTGCTGTCTGAGCCGACGGAGACCAACTTTACCGCCGATCCACCATCGTCGAGACCTGCAGTTTCTGTATCCGGCATTTACACCGGCAGCGAAAACCAGACCTTTGCCTTTAAGGTCATCGGTGGCGACCCGGTCGACGGCGGCTCCGTCGGCAACGGCACGCTGCAGCTTGAGGTAAGGGACGGGGATAACAATCTTATTGATACGCTCAATATCGGTTCCGGTTACGCGGCGGGCGACCAGCTCGATTTCGGCAATGGAATCAAAATCGCCGTCGGTGCGGGCAAGGTGTACAACGACGACAATTTTAAAGTGGCTGCCTATGCGAACACCGATACGTCAGGCCTGTTGTCGGCAATCGGAATCAACACTTTTTTTGCCGGCAACAATGCCTCCAACATGTCTCTGGCCGGCGACATAGCGGATGCGCCCGGCAGGATAGCGACGGCCTTAGGTTCCGGCCTGACCGATAATGCAAATGCACGGCGATTAGCTTCGGTCGGTGAAACAGAAATCAGCGGCCTAAACTCCCTGACCGCCGGCCAGTTTTACCGCCAGCTTGTTTCTGACATTGGGCAGCAACTGTCGGTCAAACAGATGTCGCAAAGCAATACTGAGACCCTTGTCCATGGCTTGACTACCCAGCAAAGTGGAATCAGCGGCGTTGACACCAACGACGAGGCCGCCCAGATGATGGTCTTTGAGCAAATGTTCCAGGCGATGGCCAAGTACCTTACTACAGTGAATGCCACGTTGGCAAGTATTATGAATATATTGTAATCGCTGGCTTAAAGGCAATGAAATATGAGCGGAACACTGAACAATGTATATAACAATGTAACCTTTGCTATTGCTCGACAAACGGAGGCACTTACCAAGCTGCAAGAGCAGGCGTCCACCGGCTCGCGGGTAAACCGTCCATCGGACGACCCGTCCACTGCGTATCGTATCCTGACGCTTGATACCGAAGACAAGTCGCTCGAAAACTACCTTGGTACAATCGCTGATATGTCCGGCACGCTTGAAACCAGTTCATCCATCATTCAGCAAATGGCCTCGGTTATCAGTCAGACCAGGAACAATATTACTCAGATTACCAGCGGCGTTTACGACCAGCAGAGCAGGGACAGGATGGCAGAGACAATAAATGACTCGCTGGAACAATTAGTTCAATTGGCCAATACTAAATATAACGGCCAGTATTTGTTCGGCGGAGCAGATACCGGCTCGGCGCCGTATGCCGTTGAACGCACCAACGGCGAGATTACCGCTGTTAACTATCAGGGCAGTACAGAGAGTCGAAATGTAAATGTGGCTCCAGGTGTATCGGCCAGCGCATATTATGTCGGCGAGGAACTATTCAGTTCGGACCAGCGCTCCACGCCGGTCTTTGACGGCACCACCGGTGCAGCCGCAGGCACGGGGACCTCCAGTGTAACAGGGGACGTCTGGTTGACGGTAACCAACGATGGGTCAAATTATAAAATATCAATCGATGATGGGGCTACGTTCGCAACCGTTCTCCCAGGCGACGCCAACCTGCCCGTCACGGATTCCCGAACGGGGAAGGTCCTTTATGTGGATACAACCGGCATAAACAGCACGGGCGTCGAGCTTGTCCGTGTTCCGGGAACCCATGATGCGTTCAGTACTCTCATCGATATTCGTGACTTACTGAAAAATGACAGAAATCTGTCGGATTCGCAGATTCAGCAGTTGCGGAACTCCTCGTCGGATTCGCTGGAAGAAGTGCAAAACCTCCTCATCCAAAAGCAGGTTTTGATGGGGTCGAAAATCGGATTCTTAAATAATCTTAAGAGCAGTATTGAGGGCGTGAAGTCCAATAACGAGGATGAAACGAGTCAACTGCAGCAGGCCGACGTTGCCCAGATTGCCATCGACCTGTCGCGTCAGCAGGCGCTGTACCAGATGTCGCTGACAGTGGCGGGCAAAATGATGTCTTTATCGTTGTTTAGTTTTATAGGGACTACTGCTTGATTTTATAGGGATTACGTAGTCGGTTTTATAGATAAGCAGGGGGGGTTGGAGGGGTAAGAGCAGCAATGTTCGATATTTATACACATTTTTGAAGTTCTCCCCATTGTGTTGTGGCTGGCGCTATCTGGGGCAGGGATAAGCCGGCGGGCACGCGGTTTGCATCACTTTTGTTGGTTGCATTGTATCAAAATGGCCATTTATTGGCTGATTGTTGAAAATTACATTTGGAGCGCATAAAAATGGAAGGAATTGCCAATTACTATCAGAAGGGTTTGGAACTGGCCGAAGCAGGTCGGCATAAAGAGGCCCTTGAGTGCCTCCAAATGTATCTGGGAAGCACCCCTAACGATGGCCAGGCGATAAATGACGCAGGGGCGATTCTGCACTGCCTGGGGCGCAGTGATGAGGCAATAGAGTATTTCCGCAAGGCCAGAACGCTCATCCCGGATTCAGCAGAGGTCCTCTGGAATCTGGTGGAGGCGTATCTTGCCGTCGGCAACGCCAAACACGCAGTAGGGCTTTTCGATGATATGTCCCACAGGGGCATTCTGAATACAGATGTGCTGAACAGGACCGCCAATATATTGCTTGAGCAGGGTGATAAAGCCAATGCCCTTGAGACGCTGCTTCGTTCGCTGCAAATCTCCCCGAACCAGGATTTGCTTAAGCCGATGGTCGATGTTATTCGCAACAGAAGGCCTAAAGTCGCCTTTTTCTGCGGATTAACGGGCGATGTGAAATTCCTTACGGATATTTATACTTATATCGAGCAGCGATTCCAGGTCAGATTTATCGATAGCAGGGATATGAAGCAAATACACGAGGCGATGCAGTGGAGCGATATTTCGTGGTTCGAGTGGTGCACCGATGTGGTCGTCGAGGCGTCGAAAATGCCGAAGGTCTGCAAGATGATAGTTCGTTTGCACCGGTTCGAGGCGTATTGTGACTGGCCCGCAAAGGTTCGATGGGAAAATATCGACACTCTTATAACCGTCGGAAATACTTTCGTTAAGGATGCGCTGCTGAGGCAGGTCCCGGCGCTGGAGGCCCGCACACGCTCAATTGTAATTCCCAACGGCGTAAATCTCCAGAAATATAAATACGTCGCAAGACCGCGAGGGAAGAATATTGCCTGCATCGGCTACCTTAACGCGAGAAAGAACCCGATGTTTTTACTGCAGTGCATGCAGAAACTGCACTACATAGACCCGCAATACAAACTGTTTTTTGCCGGGGTCTTCCAGGATGCTGCGCTTGAACAATATATCAGGTATATGATAAGGGCGCTCGACATTGCCGACGTAGTGTTCTTCGATGGCTGGCAGGATGACGTCAACGGCTGGCTTGAGGACAAGCACTATATTATTTCGACCAGCGTGGGCGAAAGCCAGGGGATGGGAGTTTTGGAAGGAATGGCCTGCGGCTTGAAGCCCGTTGTTCACAATTTCCCCGGCGCAGACCAGATATTCACCTCCGAATTCCTCTTTAATATCGCGGAGGATTTTTGTCGTCAGATTTGCGACGAACGCTATGAGCCGGAGCAATACCGCAGATTCGTGGAGGAGCGGTATTCGCTCGAAAGGCAGTTGAATTCAATCAATAGGCTGTTTTTGCGTTTAGAGGCAGAGATAGAGGCGTGCAAAATGCCGGTTGCCTGTGGGAGTCCACTATAACCCTGCGATGCCAGAGAAGAACCAAAGCAATATCGGGCCGATTGTCAGCGTCATTGTGCCGACATTCAACAGGCCTTTGTACCTGGCAGAGGCGCTGTCAAGCGTCGTGCGCCAGAGATACTGCAACCTTCAGATAATCGTTGCCAATGACGGCGGATGCGATGTGGCCGGCATTGTTGAATCTTTCAACGACCCCAGAATCGTATTTATCAACAGGCGACAGAACCGCGGCCTTCCTTTCACGCTAAACGAGTCGCTGGCAAGGGTGCGGGGCAAATATGTTTGCTATCTCGGCGATGACGACTTGTTCTATCCTCATCATGTAGGGACGCTTGTTGACGCATTGGAGAACCAGGCCGATTGTTCGGTTGCATATACGGACCTGTATAAGACATATTGCAGGATAAATCCTGACCAGACGCGCACCGCCCTGAGCAAGGTTGTAGATGTCGGCAGGGATTTCGACCGTTTTCTTATGCTCTATTTTAATCACGTTCTGCATGTCAGTATGATGCACCGGACGGACTTAATCGAGAAGACCGGGACATACAACGAAAATCTCAACGTGATGATTGACTGGGATATAACTCGCCGGATTGCCTTTTTCTCTGATTTTTACCATATTCCTGAAGTTACGGGCGAATATAACCAGCCGGTAGGGGATACGGAAAGGATATCTGTCAAGCGGCGAAAAGACAAAATGGAATATGCCCGCAACGTCCTGGCCATACGCACAACCAGGCCGGCCAAGCCCTGGCCGAAGCTCGCGGATTTATCTATTGTTTTTCTGGCCGACCGACTTAACCAGCAGGCAGGCAATACAGCGGGGCTTATCTGGCGACATACCTTTTATCCTTACAAATTATACCTGCCGCTGCCGGGAGAGGACTTTTCCCGTATCAACACCGATATGCCGAACATTGTTACAGTTCCCGTTGACCCGGCCTGCACAGAGCAGCAGCGCATCGACAAAGTCCTTGCCGATTGCGAAGGCGAATATGTAGCCATAGTTCCAGCCGGCTTTCCGATACGTGATATGTGGCTGGAGGATTCCCTCTATGCGTTGCTCAATACGTCAAATGACCGCGAAGCGCTTGAGCTTGAAGGTTCAACACCTGCCTGTTGGGCAATAGTCGCGCGCAAGGAACAGTTGCGGCTTGCACGCGGCAAATTCCCCCATTTGCCGCTGCGTGATGGGCTTATGTACGCCGGACATTGATGCCGGCTGAAATTCCGTTCCAGTTCGACAGCTTGCTCACAGAAGCGCGGACGGAGGAGAAAGCCGGCAACTGGAGACAAGCCGCGGAAATCTATGAGCATATGGGCGAGCGTTACCAAAACCAGTTATGGATGAAGTTGCAGGCTGCCGGCGCATTGTTTAAGGCGGGCGATTTTGGCAGGTCAGCCGAGCTTGCCTCGTGGATAAACCAGCGACGTCCTACGGTGGATACGCTGTTGCTGGAGGCCAGACTTAAACGCCGACAAAAGGATTTCAAGTCGGCTCTGGCGTTACTAAAAGGGGCCGAGGATATACTTGCCGGCAATGTCTCGTCTGATATTAAGATGTCGACGATAGTCAATAAATACTGCAAAAGTGTATAGGAACCAGCCAATGTCAGAAGAAAAACTTTCTACTACCGACACCGAGCAAGACGTGCCTGTTGAGCAGCATAACTCGACGCAGCATTATGAAGTTATGATGGAGCTGGGTGACTGCCTGACGTCTGTGGGCAAATATGACGAGGCGCAGCGGCACTATGAAAAGTCGGCCTCACTTTCCCCGGACGCCGCTGGACCTTATGTCGGCCTGGGGGTTGTTGCCCTGCAGAAAAACAAGCTCGAAGATGCCGATATCGCGTTTAGGGTTGCCTGTCGGCTTGACCCGAAGTGCGCCAGGGCCTATGCGGGCCTGGCGATGATATCGCAGCAGCAGGCGCATTACTCGCAGGCGTTCAAAATGTACCTGAAATGCCTTGAGCTTGAGAGTGATAATTTGACCGCGCTGCTCGGGCTGTTTCAGACGTCGTGCCAGATGGGTTCGTTTGAAAAAATCATCCACTACCTGCTGGTCTATCTTGGTATGCACCCGGGCGACACGTCGGTTATGTTCGCGCTGGCGGCTTTGTATATGAAAGACGGCCGGGTCGCTGAATCCAGGGAGATACTTCATAATATCCTGGCGCTGGAGCCGGGGCACAAAGATGCGACGAACCTGCTTGAAGAGGTTGAACGCGGAATAGTGCGGCGCAAGCAGGCCGAGGTTTGCGGTAAATGAAAAAGGACGACGAAGTACGATTGCTGGAAGAACTTGCCAATATCCTCAAAAGACAGATTGGTCTTGCTCTGCACGGCGATTTCGCCGGGCTGGAACGATTGGCCGGTCAATGCGAACCGCTTGTTGCCCGGATAACTGCCGCCGGCCTGCTTGAAAATCTCGCGTATAAGGCCGAGCGGGAGCGATTGGCAAAATTCTATCGAGACCTGCAGGTGGCTGTTTCGATGCAAAAGGACGCGGCAGGCGAACAGCTAAAGTCGATGCACAAGCATAAGAAAACGCTGGCGGTTTATCGCGGCAGCATCTGAATATTTTGCTGCGGACTTTTGATTTCTTTGGAGATGGATTGTAATAAAAAGAAGCTATATTGACCGATGGCCCAATAATAATTATGACCGAAATTATAGGAAACTTGTTATGATGAATTCGCAAGGTTTGGTAAACACGAAGAATTTCGGAGGCCCATTCACCGACAAAATCGATACCAAGAGAAAAGAGGAACTAAAGTTCTGGCGTGAACGTCTTCGTTCAAAGGGGGGGATAGATTACTGGAGAAAACTGTACTTTGAACTATATTGCCACTACCTTGGTGTTCATCAGAACTCGTTCGTAGGCAAAACCCTAATGGATATTGGTTGTGGGCCTCATGGAGCAATCGGTTTATTTGAGGCCAAGTTTAAAATAGGGGTCGACCCTCTGGCTAAAGATTATCACCAGTTATTTAATCTCCCCCGCCAGGATATTATCTATCTTAGTTGTGAAGCCGAGAACATTCCGCTGGTTGACGAGACGGTAGACGTGGTCATCTCACGTAATGCCATAGATCATGTGGATGACATTATAAATACATTCTGTGAGATATATAGAGTGCTCCGTAAAGGGGGAGAGATTATTCTGTCAGTCAATTACCAGGAGGAATCTCATATATGTGAGCCTCATGTCTTGAACGACAGAATCATTAGAACGTTGCTGCAGGGAAAGTTTTTCTACGAAATCGTCAGACGCTTTCCGGCAAACTATGATTCGGGTATTGGAGGTTTTGGCCAGTTTAAATACCCTTATGAAATAGTCCTAATCGCAGGAGTTAAGGCGTACAAGTAAATTATGGTACCTGATTTACAATAGTATTGTCATTCCTGCGAAGACAGATTAATTGGATATTGAAATTATGCAGGCAAATCAATTAGGCAGCGGTCAAATGGAAACAAAAGGAAGTCCTGTTATTTCCGCATCAGATAAAACCGCGGCGGAAATCCTTAAAAGGTATTCCAACCTTTTAAATACCGGGGATTTTTTCAGGGGTATCGATGATTATGCAATACTAAAGCTGTCTGATAGTTTTCCGAATTATTGTGATTATGAGGATATTGACATCCTCTGCAAAGATGCCGAGGCCTTTTTAAGGCATATATTGGAAGTCGGCAAGAAATATCAGCGGCAGGGATTTGAAATAAAGGTCGATAGAACAAACGGGCATTTGCATGTGGATTTTTATCCGCCGGGAGCCAAAAGACTGAATTTCAGGTTCGATTTAATAAGCAATTTTTCCTATGAAAAGTTCGAGGTTAATCCACGGTATTGCGAAATTGTTTTGCGAAGCAGGCGTCGAATTAATCGAGGAAGATTGGAAATTCAGGTTCCGTCTGTAGAGCATGACCTTGCGATCAGGTTTTTTGAATATGCTGAGTGGCATGACCGTCGGCCGGACAAAATCAAACATTGGGAATACATCAAAAAACATTTATGCAGCGATTTCGTCGCTGTGGTTAACAGATATACGAATTTAAACATTTCAATCGAAAGGGTGAATGAAACAATAAATTTGAATGTGTCGAAAAAGAATGAAAATGATAGTCGCCCCAGGCAGATTCAAAACAGCATAACAGTCGAAGGTATTGAATTCAGCGACGTTAGGCCCACAAAGTGCCTTACCAATTCCGTAGGATTTAACAGCAGTTACATTATAAAGATAGAACATAAGCTGAACCCTCGAAAACTGAGGAATATAGTTCAGGAAGCTGAAATTATAAAATACCTGAATAATTGCGGATGTGTAAGTTGTCCCAAATTGCATTCTGTTGGTAAACTGCCGAGCGGTGAAAACTACATAATTCTGGAAAGATTGCACCAAAAGGGTTCGCAGATTCTCGGCGATATGATTTTTTCCCTGATAGAGCAGAAAAACCTCGGTGTTTATCAGGGTGATTTTAAGCCCGAGAATACCGTATTTGACGGCTCCGTTTGCTATTTGATTGATTATGATCAGGCTCAAAAAGATGACCGTTTCAAGCAGATGGGCAACATCGAATTTATTGACTGGATAGCAAAAGATTTCAGGCAAAGACTAAGATGCGACTTTTTCACCGAGCCTTCGAGGAATTTTGACAAGCAGCAGATTTACAGCTTTTTTGTGAATGATTCGTTTGATATGAAATACACGACTGTTTTCGAAAAACAGAAAACAACGAATACGCAAAGCGGCATTTATCATAATTTCATCCATCCTAAAATTTTCATCAAGGGCGCCAGGGGATTAGAAGACCGAAAAGATGCTTTAGATAAAATTGAATTTGCCAAAGACGAGAGTGTTCTTGATGTTGGGTGTAATATTGGCCTTTTGTCGCATTACCTGCACGACAGAGGTTGCAAAGTGTGCGGCGTGGATCTGGATATAAATATAATATTAGCCGCCAGGATGGTGGCGAATATTATTAACAAAAACGTTGAATTCAGATTTTGCGATATCGATAAGGAAAAACCCGCTGAGTATTACGATACTATCTGTCTGTTTTCTGTTTTGCATCACCTGCAGAATCTGACCAATTCCGTTGAATATATATCGGCTCATTGCGGCCGGATTATTCTTGAAGCACGCCTCAAGGAGGGTGGAAGCAAGCCTGTTGACGGAAAGTGGATATCGACAAGCGGCTGGAATTTTAAGAGTCTTGATGAAATGGTCAAGGCCATGGAAAAAATGTTTAAGGGATTCCATTTTGATAAATTATACGGACAGTGCGACAGAAACAGATTCGTCCTGTCCATGGTAAATCCTCAGAATACTAGGTCTGTAAAAGAGTCCAAAGTTCAAACACAGCTTTCAAACAGCTCAGATTCTGATAAAAAAAGCAGAATAGATTATTTCTTAATTTGGGGACATGGCCTTGCGTATACCAAAGAGATTCTTGAGATAATCAGAAACCACAAAGATCTTGAAATTGTCTCGATTGTGAAAAAGTCCATCGGGGATATTGGCAAGTTTGTGGAAGATATTTATTCGTGTGATTCAGTTCCGCTTAAGCACCTTATCAGCAAGACCCGATATTTGTTAAATACACCTCCGGAGATAATTTTTATTCTTGTTAAAAACAGTAATCCGCAGGAAATGTTTTTTGGCGAAGGCGCCTTCCGTCACATTCAGTGCAAACTCGTCAAAGATGTTAAAGAACAAATCCGTAACCAGTTTAATCCCCGCAACAAAGACGGGACTCGCACCGAGAACCATGTAATACACGCATCTGATTACGAAAGTCAGGTTAAGCATGTGCTTAATGTCCTGGGGCTGCCGCCCGTCGAATACTACACCAGAAAGCCGAACCCACGACTCGACGTTCCCTTCCACATCAAACCTTTCGCTGATTACACCATTAAGCAGGTCCACATAGACCGCCTCCTTGCCAGTATACTCGGCCTGGGGATTGTGCCGATTACGCAGACACCCCATTATAAGTATGTAACCGGCGACAAGTCCGCTTATTGCGATTATCTTGCAGGACATTTCGGGAAAGAGCTGATTGAAGACCATTTGCCGGAAGCTTATGATACGATGATTCAAAATTTCCGGTATGACTACATAACCAACAACGGCAGGAGAAGCATTATTCTTGCTGAGCCGTTCGACGGCAATAATTATCGCATCCTCGATGGCGTACATCGTGCCGCCATTCTGAAGCACCGGGGTGTGCAGACCGTTACTATCGCAGAACCTAAAAGAGATACGCTGCCGCAGGAGACGCATCAGCAGGATATTACCGCCCTTATTTTCAGCAAAGACCGGGCTATGCAGTTGCAGGCGGCCATCGAATCGTTTTTATTGCATTGCAGGGATAATAGCAGCATCCAGCTGACCGTGCTTTATAAAGCATCAGACGAACTACATCGGCAGCAGTATGACGTGCTAAAGGAAAGATTCCCGGCCGTCAGCTTTATCGAGGAAAACAGCTTCAAAGAACAGGTCCTGGCGATAGTTGAGAAAAACGCATATATCCTGTTTCTTGTCGATGACAACATCTTTGTAAAGCCGTTTACCCTGCAGGATATTATCATTGCCTTAAATGAACAAACCGACGCCATTGGGTTTTCTCTGCGGCTGGGCAAAAATACGACATACTGTTATCCGGCCAATTCTGCCCAGACCCTGCCCCAGTTTCAGGAAATTGGAAACGGTGTTTTGAAATATTCGTGGCCCGGTCAGCAATATGATTTTGGCTATCCGCTGGAGTTGTCGAGCTCTGTTTACAGGGTTAACGATATTCTGGATTTATTGAAAAGATTAAGCTATCGGAATCCTAATACCTTGGAATCGGAGCTTAATAAAAACAGGAATATATTTTCATCTGATAAAAGAAATCTTCTCTGTTTCCATTATTCTGTTGCATTCTGTAATCCGGTCAATAAGGTGCAGAACGTATATGCCGGCAACAGGGTTGGAGCCGACGAAAATTACACCGTTGGAAAACTTGCAGAGCTTTACCGGCAGGGCGTAACCATCGACGTTAACAAATTCAGCGGGTTTATAAATAACGGCGCCCATCAGGAAACGCAGCTTTGTTTTAAAAATATTGCCGCAGGGCCTGTCAAAATATCCGTCATTACGCCGTGTTATAATCAGGCCTGCTATCTTCCGCAGGCGGTCGAGTCCATCGTTAATCAAACATACCGCAACTGGGAATGCATAATCGTCAATGACTGCAGCACCGACAACACAGTCGAAGTCGCTAAGCAGTTGATGGCAAAGTACGCTGATAGAAATATCCGTTTTATTGATAAACCGGCCAATACGGGCTTGGCTGATGCGAGAAACGTTGGTATTGAAGCTGCAGCCGGCGAATGGATACTGCCGCTCGACAGCGATGATATGTTCGAGCCGACCTTTATGCAGAAGGCGGTGGATATTGTCCATGGGACCCAAAGAGTAGACATCGTCTTCGCAAATATGCGAAAAATAGGCGCCGAAAATGGAGAGTGGATTCCGGATGAATATTCCAGCCAGAAAATCCTGGCCTACAATACTATGCCGTACTCTTCTCTCTACAGGAAAGAACTTTGGCGAAAAGTCGGCGGGTATTCCAGTCTGATTAGCGCTATCGGCCAGTCCGAGGACTGGAATTTCTGGATAAGCTGTTCCAAACACAATCTTGTAGTCAGGCGAATCCCTGAAAAACTGTTTCTGTACCGGGTAGACCCGAATAGTATGTATCACAGCCTGATAAAAAATAATTGGCATCAGACATGGGCTTTACTCGCTACCTGCCACCCTGATATGTATCCCCTTGAGAAGTTGGCCGAGGCCTGGGAGCTTATAGCGAGCAGTTCCCCTGCTGTTTACGAGAAAATACTTAATGCCGTCGACAGGTGTTCCAGGTATGGTTTGATATTTTTCTGGCGGGGATTGCTAAATGAACGCTGGGGTAAAACAGCGGAGGCCATAAGTGATTATAAAATGGCTTGCGAAAAAGCGTCAAATGGCGACTGGCAGCCCTGTGCTCGTCTTTCGGTCTTATATGAAAAGGCGGGCAATATTCAGGCGGCACGGCAGAGCACAGAGAAAATTCTGAGTATCAAACCGGATTTCAAATGGGCAAGAGATATGCTATTTCGCCTGCGGCAAGAAGGCGCCGGCGAAAGAGCAAACGGGGCGCCGGATATTTGCAGCAATCTCGACCATTGGAAGCAGCTCCAGGACAATCAATACTTTGAAAAACATCAGTATTACGCCGGCCTGAAGGCCTATGGCACGGACTTTGAAACAATTAATAAATATACATCACTTTCCAAGGAAATGAATGTAGTTATTATAGGTTGTGGCTATGGAAGAGAAACTCTCCTTATTGCCCCCCACGTAAAGCATGTCTATGGTATAGATGTGAACCGGACTATCCTTGATAAGGCTGACAAATATTTAGCTGAACGGGGTATCACAAATTTCACTTCAGTTTTAGCGGAAGATTGGAAAAGTGCTGTTCCAGGTAACATAGACCTTGTCTATTCAATAGTAGTTTTTCAGCATTTAACTCGAGATTTAGTTAAAGACTACGTTAATGGGCTTGCAAAGAAACTTTCCCCTAATGGCAAATTTTTATGCCAGTTTGCCGATCTGGCTAATGGCACACATGATGCCGAATTGAGGCCCTACGAACCTAACACTCGCTGGAGTAAAACCGAAATTGAAGAACTGATACAAGAATGCGGTTTAGCCAGAAACTCAATTGACACACAAGATATTCCAGGTAAGGGAAGTTGGCACTGGGCATTTTTCAGTAAGCAAGGGGCAAGTCGTTCAGAGGCCATAAGTGATTATAAAACGGCTTCCGAAAAAGCGCAGAATGAATCCACTGCTGCGGGTAAAAAAATGAAGTTCCTCTTTTATTATAATGGTCTGGCAGATTTGGACCACAACCATGGCGGCACCGTGGCCGCAGTCCTGAATTTTGCAAAGATTTTATCGAACGACAGGCCGGGTATAACGATTCATCTGACCGGCGATGGTGTGCGGACCCGCAGGCAATATGAGTTCTTTGAGTTATTGCCGCTTCCGCCGTCTGACGAAAGGGACAAATTTATCGCGGACTATGACGTGGTGTTCTGGGTAACTCAGGTGATATATTTCAAGGATGTTCCAAAACCGCACGGGCAGGTCTGGGTACTGTATCAGCATTGCTGGGATATGCATAAGGAAACGTTGTCACGTATGAGTTATTTTGACGTCGTATTGTGTTTGTCCGAACTGCACGCTAAGGAGCTTGCATGTCATTATGGAGTTCCCGCACATAAACAGGTTGTTGTTCCAAATCTTATCGATACGGATTTGTATTCCCCGCGAGCAGACAATCGCAGAAATCATTCCATAATATTTGCGGGCGCATTGCACGAGCATAAAGGCGTTCATATCTTACTCGAAGCTTTTAACTTGGTCCGGCAGCAATTGAGAGATGCCGACCTGCATATTTACGGCAGCCGGGATATGTGGAGCGGCACGGACGATTATGAAGAGCGGCTTAAGGGTATGAACCTGGAAAATGTGCATTTTCACGGCTATGTTAACCCGGAGGAGATGCCGCAGAACTATTTAAAACACGGCATAATATGCCTTCCATCCAGATTGGAGAGTTTCGGGCTTGTCATTATCGAGGCACAGGCAGGCGGTTGTATTCCTGTGGCACATAATGCCGGTGGTGTATCGGCGACCCTGATAGACGGGGAAACCGGTTTCTTGTATTCCCCTAATACTCCCGAAAAACTGGCACAGACGATAATCGATGCCATTGGGGCAATTGACAATAATCCGTCAATGCGCCAGAGGGCAATCGATTTTGTGCACAGCAATTTCAGCACTCAGGCCTGGGGTCGTTATCGCTCGAAATTCTGGAGCGCCATCGGTATTTCAGAAAATAAAAATATGGCTGCAGTGTCTTCGGACGTTAATTCGGTTGGTTCTGAAGAATGGCGCCTTTTTGCTAATGGTGTAGCAGAATTAAGAAACGGAAAACCGGAAAAAGCATTGGATTACTTCAGCAGGGTATTAAAGGTTTACCCTCGCTTGTCCAACCTTAACTTTGCTATGGCCACGGCTTTTACGCAGCTTGGCAAATTGGATTCAGCTAAACATTGCTGCGAGATGGAACTGGCGGTTCAGCCCCGACATTCAGGCACTGCCGCATTGCTTGAGAGGATAAACTGTGCAATAGCTCAATGCGAAGATAAAAATAGTGTTTCGGATACCCTTTTGAATTCGGGAAAAGAATTAATTATGGTTTCGGAACAGAAACAGGCGCCGGCAGCAGGGAGTAGAACGGGAATAATTATTTATGGTCATACCAGGCCTGTGCTTTTACGCAATATCCTTGAGAGTCTTCAGCGGCAGGGTGCGACATCCGACGTTCACGTCTGGCTTGACGGACACGCCGGCCGAGCTTCGCTAAAAGGGTCGGTTGAACAGTGCAGAAAACTGGTTAGAACAGAATTTCCATGGGCAGTTCTGACGACCGCCACCGGCAATATCGGCATCGAGAAACTGATGATTGACGGCCTGAGTTTTATGTCGGAACACTATGAGAAAATTATAGTGCTGGAAGACGATTGTTTTCCGACCGCCAACGCCGTGGCAGAATTTGAAAAAACTCTCGACGAAATTGAAAAACGAGATGATGTTTATTCTGTTTATGGACACCATTTTCTGACGCCGTCTGAAGGCAAAACTATAACACGCTTCCAGGGATGGGGCTGGGCGACAACACGGAAAAAATTACTTCCGGTCCTGTCTGAAATGAAAAAGTGCTTTGCTATGGCCGAGCACGATTATCTGGACTGGGTCAGGCAGAACCTGACGCCCGAAATAATCAAAAGGCTTGATGTTACCCCGGGCAGAAACTGCGTCCCGGTAATTATGTCGCATTTCTGCTGGGACGGCTGCACCTGCCTCCTTACGGCGATGAGAGGTCTGCTCCATAAAAAGACGGCCAAACGGGCTGTTTATAATTGCGGAATCGGTGACGACAGTATGCACTTCAGACCGGATGACAGGTTTCGTCTGCCGCCGTTTAATATGATAAACCCCGGTGAGGTCTGGAACTATTATAATGATTCACCCGCGCAGCCGCACTCGCCGGCTGACCGAAAACAGACTGTTAATTCAAAACCGGCAATCATCAGCAATAAAAACCAGTCTTCACAGGCAGCAGAGATTGTCGTAGACAGCATTTGCTTTAAAAATGTCGGAAGGACAAAGCATCAGAATAATTCGGTGGGCTTTAGCGACAGATATATCATAAAGATAGAACACGAAAAACACCCCTTAAAACTGAGAACGTTGTCGGAAGAAATTGAAATAATAAGATATCTTAATGAAAAAGGATGCGTCTCCTGCCCGAAACTTGTATCCGAGGGCAGATTAAAAAGCGGCGAGAGATATTGCATACAGCAGAGGATTGACGGTAACAGGGAATTCAATGCTGCCGATATGGTTTTTTCAATACTCGAACAGAAAAGTTTTGGTGTCTGTCAGGGGGACTTCAAAAAGGAAAACTTTTTAGTCGACTCCAATGGTGTTTGTTACATCATTGATTATGACCAGGCAGTATGTGATGAACGATTTAAAAGTATGAACGGCATTCAGTATCTTGAGTGGTTTGCTCAATATATGGTGCAGCGGTGGAAATGCAGGCCCGATGATTTTTATAAATGGTGCGGCTCCGGCAGGGACGAGGTCTTAAGCCTGTTTAAAAACGGCGCTTTTAATCTTGCCCGCACAACAATATTCAAAGAGCAGCTTACCACTGACTCACAAAGCGGAATATATCACAGCCTCAACACGAATATGCTGTATATAGAAGGCTGCCGGGATTTGAATCCCAGGCTCAGTGCGCTCAATGGTATTGAGTTTAAAAAAGGCGAAAAGGTCCTGGATATCGGATGCAATATGGGGCTGCTTAGCCACTATTTGTATGACAGAGGTTGCCGCATTACAGGCGTTGATATGGACCCCAAAATAGTTACTGGCGCAAAAATGGCGGCCAATATACTTGGCAAAGACATTTCCTTCGAACATCTTGATGTGGACGACAGCCCAATCACCGAAAATTATGACACTATTTGCCTGTTCAGCGTTATTCATCACGTGAAAAATTTCAGTCAGGTGACAGCAAATATCGCTCAAAAATGCAGCCGCATAATACTTGAATGCGGCCTGAAAGAGCATGGCAGCAAACCGGTCGGCGGCGAGTGGACAAAAACCAGCGGTTGGGAATTCACTTCTCTTGAACAGTTGACAGATTATCTCGAAAAGGTCTTCACGGGGTTTAAATTCCACAATTATTATGGCAGCGTCGACAGAAATAGACACATTATATCGCTCGTAAAACAGCCTCTCTTCGCAGATGGCCGTGGTCGAGGTGTGCAGCTCCCCGCAGCCGGAAATCGACAGACACAGGAAAAACCGGAGTATCTGGTTTCTGCCATCGTCTCAACTTATAACAGCGAGAAGTTTATCCGCGGCTGCCTCGAAGATTTGGAAAACCAGACAATAGCCGACAAACTCGAAATCGTAGTTGTCAACAGCGGTTCGGAGCAAAACGAAGAATCAATCGTAAAGGAATTTCAGAACAAATACGGCAACATTGTTTATATCAAAACCGAACGTGAAGGATTGTATAGCGCCTGGAACCGCGCGGTAAAAGTTGCGTCAGGACAATTTTTGACAAATGCCAATACCGATGACCGCCACCGCAAGGACGCTTTCGAGGTAATGGCGAATACTCTGCTTAAAAATACAGATGCTGCACTGGTCTATGGTGACCAGATAGTGACCGATACACCTAATCCTACATTTGAGAATCATCACTTTGTTGAACTGGCCAAAAGACCTGAGTTCAGCAAAGAGCGATTGCTTTTCGGCTGCTGCGTCGGGTCACAGCCGATGTGGCGGAAGTCACTGCACAAGGAATTTGGCAGCTTCGATGAAACGCTTACCTGTGCGGCTGACTGGGATTTCTGGCTTAAGGTCGCGAGTAAATGCAGCTTCAAACACATACCGGAATCCCTTGGACTTTATTATCGTAACGAGCAGGGTATCGAACACGGACGGAAGATTCACAGCTTGTATGAACGATACGTTGTAGGCAGACGGTACGGTAACCCATACATATCTATTATTCAGCTCTATCGGCCCAAAGACAATCCTTTGGTGTCAATATGGATGGCAGCATATAACGCCGCTGATTACATCGAAAGAGCCATTGAAAGTGTTCTGATTCAAAATTATAGAAACTTTGAGCTGATTGTCGTTGATGATGGCTCTACCGACCGAACTGCTGAAATTGTGCGCGGCTTCAAAAATGCGCCAATAAAATACTTCTACAAGGAACATGGAGGATTGGCTTCCGCCCGTAACGTACAGTTACAGAAATCCGCCGGCTCATACATAGTGACTCTCGACAGCGACGATATGATGACGCCAGATTTCCTGACGCATCATCTTCAGGCCTTTGAGCGGCACCCCGAGGCGGACCTGGTTTATTGCGATGATTACCTTATTGACGAAAAGGACAAACCGATTCGTGTAATCGACAGGCTGGAGTATTCTGATTCCAAGAAATTAGTATCCGACCTGTTCCGCTGCGGTTTCCCGATTGTGCCATTCAGGACCTGCATCAGAAGGAATGTCTTCGACAAAATCGGTCTTTACGATGAGCGGCTGATTGTCGCCGAGGACTACGATATGATGAGACGTTTCGTGAATCGGGGTCTCAAGATACAACATTTGCCAGGGGCGTTTTATCTTCGCCGCGTGAACACAAACAGCCACTCAAGAAACTTAAACGCCGTTAAGGCAAAAAGCCAGTTTGAGGCCATTCGCCGATTTACAGAAACATTTTTGCCTGAGCAGTTATTCCCCGATGTGCAATGGGACAAGCTGCCGACCGAACAAAAAACTATGCTGACCAAGTGCAGGGAGGCTTTTGTCTATCTCGGTATTGGCATACAATATATGAATTCGAAAGCGCCGGCTTACGCAGAAGCGGCTTTCGAAATGGCCTGTGCAGAAATGGACGATTGCTGCAAAATTGAACCGGCTAACCACCAAGTCAGGAATCTGCGTGAAAAATGCCTGGCGATACGCGACAAACATTCGTCATCATGCAGCCGTGGAGTGTACCAAACGGTATAAACGACAATGCTTAATACGTGTAGATTTACTAATTCTAAAGCTGTTTTAGTCGATAATAAAGCAGACGGACTCGCCTGTAACAGGGGCAGAGGTATGTCCTATAATATCTTTGTAATTTGATTGGAAAGCGGGCTGAAATGGGCACTATAAATTTTCCAGGTCTTTCTACGGGAATCGATACAGGCACGATTATCTCGCAGTTGATTGCTGCGGACAGCAACATTATGAATATGTATCAAGCCCGCGTACAAAATTTACAGAGCAAACAGGGATCTATCGTTACTTTTAAGAGCGACCTCCAGGCCCTGCAGACCGCTGTCAAGTCATTGTCTAATGCCAATGATTTAAAGTTGTTCAAAATTGCAACCAGTGACGATACTATTGTTACTGCCGATGCCACCAGCAGCGCTACCGAGGGGACCCATTCTATTGTTGTGAAACAACTGGCCACCGCAGACCGCTGGGTGCAGAGCACCGGCACCAAATATAAAGAGGATTACGTCAGCCCCGTCAGCCCCGGCACATTTATTTACTCTTACGGCGGCCTGGAAACCACGATTACAACTACCACCACGACCACGCTGAGTGACCTCGTTGGTTTAATCAATAACGACGCGAATAATCCGGGCGTTACTGCGTCTTTGTTGTCCTACAATAACCAATACCACCTGGTTCTCAGCGGCAAAGACGCCGGCACGGATAACAGTATTTTCGTTAATTCAAGCAGCACAGAAACATGGAAGACCGGCAGCGAGTTGACAGTCGATGGCGCTAACGCCGATACAACCACGCTGTTAACCAAGCTCGACCAGTTTACGGGCAGCACTACTTTCAACGGCAACGAAACCTTAGTGATAAGCGATCCCGGCAATCCCGCCGATACCGACCATAATGGCAATACGATTGCTCCTGTTATTCTGCATCTTACGTCAAATACAAAAATTAGTAACGTCCTCGACGCGATTAAAGAGGCCTATGATGGAAACGTCAAAGCCGTGCTCGAAAACGGAAAAATTGTCGTTACGGACGCGTTTTCAGGTGAGAGCAAATTTACCGTCTCACTGACTTATCATGCCAATGGCTCTTCCGCGCACCTGAATATCCCGGCTTTAGCCGAAGCTTCCGTGGGTGGCGCAACGACGGCTTCCCTCACCGGGTTCGCCGCTTCTGATTTTACCAGGAGCCAGGTCGCCCAGGATTCAAAAATAACGGTTGACGGTTTTCCGACGGCCACGGCGGTTTCTGAAGTCCAGCAGATTACGCATTCCACGGTAACAGGCGGCACTTT